>Ga0137307_100044_pt1 | contig 184899 bp, 174 predicted proteins | sample NAcewD2O_March_2_FD_97180 | JGI IMG/M metagenome (GOLD analysis project Ga0137307, IMG submission 97180) | Mouse cecal microbial communities from Vienna, Austria - N-Acetylglucosamine amended D2O_March | ecosystem: Host-associated > Mammals > Digestive system > Large intestine > Cecum | place... | reverse complement strand
CAGGGGGTTAGTCAGCAGAGATTGTGTTGTGGGATTTGCTCACAAAAGATGATGTCACGCTATGAGACATGGACAAATATTCCAGACAGGCTATCATTGAATTTGATTTTGCAGCGTTTGGGGAAATCACCGGATTGTTTTATCACAATGATGACGCAGAAGGAGTATCAATATTTCAAATGGAAGCGGAAAGTGATGATTGCACTGCAAGAGCAGGATACGGTTGTGAGAAAAAGTAAGGTAGAAAAGCTGTTTCTGGAGCCGGAGGCAGAGGATCGTACTTGTCATAAAGGGATCCAGGAGCAGTTTTATTTATACACAATGGGGTATATCCAGCAGAATGCGGAACAAATGAAAAAAGCAATTATGATAACAGTGCCAGATTTTGATGAAGATATCGGAACAAAAAGCTGTATCAGCAGTACAGAGATGAGTTATATCCTTTTGTATTTGCAGGTAAAAGGCAGAGATGAGAATACCCAAAGAGAGTTGAAGGCATGTTTGGACTATATAGAACGACACTTTTTTGAGGGAGAAGAAAAAGTGAAGGTGTATCCCAAAGCGGTATGTCAGTATTGTGAATTTTTGAAAACGGAGGATCTTTTCGAGCGGGTAGGGTACTGTAAAAAGGCACTGTCTCTTCTAACAGAAAATGGAAGAATACAGGAAATTCCTAGATTGTTAGAACTGTTGGGAAATGATTTGAAAGAGATATGTCCAAGAGAGGCGCAGCGCTATCGCAAACAGCTTTGGGCGTTGACGGAAATTTATAAAACATATCATGTAGAAATGAACAGAGGAATGAGAAATCTGGATTGGACCTCGCAGGATGTATTGTTACTCAATGAGATTTTAAAAATCTATCGACAGGAAAAAGGGTTTAGCAGGGAAGAGGTCAGTGAAGATATTTGTGATGTGAACTCTTATGGACGAATTGAAAGCGGTACACGCGGAATAAAAAAGAGTAATTATGATAAGCTGGCAGAGCGGTTAGAAATCCCGTATGGCAAATATTCTGCAAATCTGGTTACAGATAACTATGAATGTCTGTCTTTAGCCAGACAGGGGAGTTTGGCTAGTAAATTTAGTAATTACCATAAAATGACAGAAGTTATTCAAAAACAAAATAAGCTGTTAGATTTAAAATGTACTAGAAATCAACAGTATATTTTAGCGGAGGAAAATGATCTATTATACAGGAGAGGGAAAATTAGCTGTGAGCAATTTCAAGAGAACGCGGTAAGGGCATTGTGCTTGACAATACCAAAGTGGGATGAACAAAAAAAGTTAATACATTTTTATTCAAGAGAGGAAATTGTATTATTGAATCATATTGCAATTTCTTATAGAAAACAGAAGAAGAGTGAAATAGGTGAACGAATTTTAGCAAATGTTTATGAAACATTAGAAGAAAGTGCAGTTGATTTGACAGAACGAGCGGAGAACGCGTTGCTTCTGTTAGCTAACTGGAAGGATCTTTTAACGGATTTGGAAGAGTATGATAAAGCAATGGAAAAGGCTGAGATAGGAGTTAGACTTTCGTTGATATCTGAAAGAGGAGATAAGTTGGATACTTTTGTGTTTGAAAAAGGATGGTGTGGGTTGAAAAAAGAATGTAATAAGATGCAGATTCAAGAAAATCTGGAGATTTGTCTGCAAGCTTATTACATATGTGACTTATTTGGAAGAGAATATAATAAGAAGGCAACAAAAGAATTTATAGAGAAATATGGGGGAAGTGTTGATAGCTAATGGTGGCTTTCTTCATAACAATCACAAAGGATTGATATCCCATCATAATCAGAACGATGAATAGGCATTGCCATTTTTCATACTTACCTTTCTTAAAAGCTACATATTATTGTTTACAAGAATATTATAGCTGATTAAGCATCAAATGAAAATGACGTTAGTGGAGTAATGATTACTCACAAAACGTCATTTTTATTTATAGAATATCATGGTATAGTAGGGGCAGTTCAAAAAACATACAGTTTTAATGTACGGAGTAAAATATGAGCAAAGTGAAATGTATTTCTTCCTCCGCAAAATGGAGATGAATTAGCATATTACAAAACACCTGTTACAACGTCATTTCTGTTAAGTAATCAAACAATAAAAAGGGTGAGGTGATTCAATTATATGAAAATATTAAAGAATAAAATTTTTAGAATATTACTTTGGGTGACAACAATATCATCATTTGGCGATAGCCTGTATGCGTTGGCAGTGACGTTATCAGTGTATCAGATGTCAGGATCTATTGCAGGTGTGGCGGGGATGTGGATGATCAGAGTATTGGTCAGGATTCCATGTCAGTTTGTGTCGGGAGTGATTATAGATCGGTTTAACCGGAAAAAGATTAGTATTTATGTATATTTGCTTAGTGCAGCTTTGATGTTGACTTTTGCGCTTACAGATGGAAAGTATATGATGCTGGCTTATATTTTGATTTTTATCTTACAGGGTACAAGTGATGTAGATAATATGGCGCAGATGGCTCTGATGCCAGAATTGATTGACAAGGAAGAATTGACAGATGCGAATAATATTTTTTCTGTGATGGGGACGATTATCATGTTTGTTGGACCTGGTGTAGGAGGAGTATTGTATACAATATTTGGAACTGGAATACTCTACTTAATTGATGCAGTAACTTTTATAATTGCGGCGGGATTAATGTGTGCAGTACCATATCGCTATGAGGAACATGAGATAGAAAAGGCACAATTTAAGTTGTTTGCTTTTGCTAAGGAAGGGATAGCGGAAGTTAAAAAAATGCCGATTATTAAGAATATTATGATGATCACGGTTTTTTTTGGCATTTTAGGACGATTTTACGAGATTGACAAGATTTTTGTTGCAGATAAAGTTTTAAATATAGGTGCAGAAGGAATTGTGTATTTTACGTACGCAATGGCAATAGGAAGCCTGTTGGCACCAATCGCAACAAAATTATTTGCCAGATTAGGATGGAGAGATACTACAAAATATTCTTTTTTAAGTATCTTGCTGGCAGTTAGTTTTATGTTGTGGGGAAATGCGTCTGTATTTCTTCTTAGTATTGTTGCCAATATCATGATTGGTTTTTTTCAAACGAGCAACTCAATCATGGTCAGTACAATTTTTCAAAGTACAATTGAAAGAGGAGTGTTTGGCAGAGTTATGGCATTTAGACAGATTGTGACAGTTCTTGGTGCAGCAGTTGGTATTATAATGGCACCTGTTTTAGTTCAGTATATAGGTGTTGGAGGTTCAATGTTTTTTATCGGTATCTTGGCGGCAACATTTTCCATGGTATTAGTGATAAAGATTAAAATTCAAAAAAGTGAATTGACGGTGAGGTTGTAATGCAGGTTTATTATATCAGATATATTGATTTGGTTTGAAGATTTTGCCAAATTTTTTCGTCGAAATGCCGAAAATTAATTCCCTTATTCTGTATAGTACAAAAATTATGGTAGAATAAAAAATGTCGTATGACGGCCATATGAATTGAGAGAGAGAATAAGGAGGACGAAAAATGAGAAGCATCAAGGCAAAACTCATCATGTTAGGTGCCGTGTCCATCGTGTGTACGGTGATACTCGGATTGGTCGGCATCTATATCATGAACAGCAACAACGCAAACAATCAGGTGTTGAATGACATCAACAACATCAACCTCAAACAGAATGAGAACACGACACAGGAGACCTCGTTTCTGTATGATCTGGACTTGAATCATTATCAGATGATTCAGTCAAATCTCGCCTTTATGGAGGAAGCGGCAGCAGGCGCATTGACGTACAGTAAGGGCGAACCGTATGACGCAGATTTACAGAGTGTGGCAGCGACGATCACCACAGTGAGCGGCAACACTTCAGAGCTGAATAAGCTGCTTGGCGAGCGCGGTTTTCAGAGCGGCAGCGGCATGTATGCAAACTACGTCGGCGGAGATGAAGCGCTGGCCGATGCCATCAGCAGAATGTCAGGGGAGTCTGGCTGGGTGGATGGCGTCTGGGACAGTGTGCTGCTGGGAAATGTTGCATCACAGCCCATCGGGGGCAAAAACTATAAAAAGACAACATACGCCCACAAGCTTCCTGAAATCAGCAAGCGTGATATGCTGCTGGTCCGCATGGGCGGAAATGGCATCGAGTATACAGGGGATGTGTATGTCACGAATATTAAGCTGGACAGCACAGCGCTTCCGCTGGCAGAGATTGATTTGGAAGTGCTGGCAGCTTCTTATGGAGACGGACTGGCAGGGGTGGAGGTCTCAGCCTTTGACGGCGTGGACGCGCTGCATATCCAGACACAATTTGCCAATGTCAACGGAAACTGGCAGGAGGTGACGGCAAAAGTTGATGTTAAGGGTATCAATATCGCGGATTACAAAAATGTGTCCTTTGACCTGTATTTCGAGGAGAAGGAAACGCCGGAGATCAGTATCGCGACGGCATATGATGGAAAGTATGACTTTGAGGGAGAGCTCAAAAATGCAAACGAGCTGTTTGATACATACAATAAACTTGTGGCGGAGGGCAGTGATACAGGAAGTTATCCAACAGAGATTATAGCGCTCTTAAACGAGCTGGTCACAAATGCACCGCTGTACACAAAAGACGCGGAGATCGCGGAGACGCTGGCATCGAATTTTGCAACAAAACTTTCGGCGGTGGAGAGCATTGTCGAGTACGACAAGGATATTCTGGCATTGAAGGCAGAGAACAACACCCTGAATACGACGCTCACCAACGAGACCTCAGCGGTGCGCAGCAAGATTGAGGAGTTGACCAGCACACAGAAGATGACAATGTCCACGTTAATCTATGCCGTGTTCATCGTGGGTTCCGTGCTCGTGGTGCTGCTCACGATCTTTGTAATTACTTCGGTACAGAAGAGCATCAAAAAGTTTAAAGGGGCGCTGACACAGATTTCAGAGGGAGAGATTACAGTCAAGGCAGAGACAGGAAACGGGGACGAGTTTGACACCTTTGGGCGCTCCCTCAACAGAATGACTGACAAGCTGTCAGATGTGATTACGAATGTAAAACAGTGCGAAATGGAGTTAAAAAACAGCGGTGCAGAGCTTGAGTCGATCTCGCAGGGTTCAGAACAGACCTCAGAGCATATTGATGCGGCTATCTCAGAGATTGCGCTCGGCGCCACGAATCAGGCGCGGGACGTGGAGACCTCCACAAGCGAGATTGTCAATCTGGGCGAGCTGATGGACAGCATGGATGCAGACATCGCGGAGCTTGACGAGACCTCCATCAACATGAAGCAGGCAAGTGATGAGGCGGTAACAATCCTGAGTGCGCTGAGCCGTTCTAACAGCAACATGACGGAGGGAATCCACCGCATTGCCCAGCAGATCACGCGGACAAACGATTCTGTGAAAGAGATCGAGGAGGCGGCATCTCTGATTTCTTCCATCGCAGACCAGACCAATCTGCTGTCATTGAATGCCAGCATTGAGGCGGCTAGGGCAGGTGAGGCAGGAAGAGGCTTCGCGGTCGTGGCTTCTGAGATACAACAGTTGGCAGAGCAGTCCAACAAGTCGGCAGACAGCATCTTTGGCATTATCACGAACCTCATCAATGAGTTCAAAGAGACGCTGGATACGATGGCGGAAGTTGAGACTGCCACAAATGACCAGAACCAGAAGCTGACAGATACACAAAAGCAGTTTGAGATTGTAAATGAAGGCATCGCGCAGTCAAGGGACAAGACTGCGGTGATCAAGGGTGCAATCAGCGAGTGCAATCGGGTGCGCAATACAGTGTCTGAGATCATGCTGAACCTGTCTGCGATCTCGGAGGAGAATGCGGCATCTGCCACAGAGACCGCCACGGCGATGCAGAAGCTAAATACCACCATCTCAGAATTATTGCAGGAGTCACAGAAGCTTTTGACCATCTCCTCTCAGCTAGAGCAGGATATGACATTTTTTAAGCTAGGATAAACACAAAAATCGAGCAGGGGAGATCGAATCTCTTGCTCGATTTTTTGCTTTTGGCGAGCAGTTCTGGTTGAATACAATTATAACGTATGCTACAATATGATTGTATAATTGACAAGAGAGATGGATGCGATTTTCTAAAACTGCCCTCTAGTAATGTAAAGGAGGGTGATGCCCTATGAATACATTAGAAGTGTTAACACTTTTATTAGTAGTATTTGCGGCTTTATCTTATATAGATGAACATAAAAAGAAATAGCATCCCACTGCTCCAAAGTTAGATGCTATTTCTTTTGAAATAAATATAACTGAGGGCAATCGGAAAATCAATTCCGATAACCTTTCTAAACAGATTATACACTGACCACTTGTGAAAAGCAAGTGGTCTTTTTAGATTTTAATATATTAATACTCGATATTACCAAAATTTTCACAAAAAATATGTGCAATAGGTAAAAATTATAACTAAAATTACTTTAAAAATTGATTAATTTATAAAATGGTGTTATGTTAGATATGCATGAAAATAATCCATAAAAGAATGAAATTGAAGGGAGCGCATGGATGATAACGTATAATGAGAAGGAACGCGTATTTAAATTAGACACACCAAATACCACTTATATGATTGGCATTGTGGACGAGGAAAATTTTGTCGGGCACATCTATTACGGCAGGCGGCTGGAGGATACAGACGCCTCCTATCTGATGCGGACAGGGGAAGCGCCGTTTGTTCCAAGCCAGAATAACCGGGAAAGATGCTCATTTTATGACTGTTTTCCGTTTGAGTATCCGACAGGCGGTGTCGGAGACTTCCGGGAGAGCTGTCTTGGCATCAGGACAGCTTCAGGGCATGTGGGGAGTATGCTGTCCTATGTGTCTCATGAGATTATGGCTGGCAAGCCTGCACTGGAGGGACTGCCTGCAACTTTTGGGACGCAGGAGGACTGTGCGACTTTAAGAATCGTCTGTGAAGATTCCCGTGTCGGAATGCAGGTGGAGCTGCTCTATACAGTATTTCATGACACAGATGCCATCACAAGAAGTGTGAAGGTGACAAACACCGGGACAGAAGCCTTTGATCTGACCAAGGTGTACTCTGCCTGCATCGACATGGACAACAGGGATTATGACATGGTATCCCTTCACGGAAGCTGGGCGAGAGAGCGCCATATTCAAAGAAAGACGCTGGGGTATGGTATCCAGAATGTCAGCTCATTCCGCGGGGAATCCAGCCATCAGGACCATCCGTTTCTCGCGCTTGTGGACAAGCATACGACACAGGAGTACGGCGAAATCTATGCGATGAATTTTGTCTATTCCGGCAATTTCCGCGCGCAGGCGGAGGTGACGCAGTTTGACTATGTACGCATGACAATGGGGATTCATCCTGAGAACTTCTGCTGGAAACTAGAGAGCGGCGCGCACTTTCAGGCGCCGGAGGTGGTCATGGTCTACACGGACAGAGGCTTTGATGCCATGACAGCCGCGTTCCATAGATTATATAAAAAGCATTTGATCCGTGGTGAATATAAGGATAAAAAGCGTCCGATTCTCATCAATAACTGGGAGGCGACGTATTTTGAGTTCAACACCGACAAACTGTTGTCCATTGCGCAGGAGGCATCGAAACTTGGCATAGAGATGCTTGTCATGGATGACGGCTGGTTTGGCAGACGCAACTGTGATGACTGCGCGCTTGGCGACTGGACAGTCAATGAGGAGAAGCTTCAGGGCGGTCTGAAATGTCTGGTGGACGAGGTCAACAAGCTTGGCATGAAGTTTGGCATCTGGTTTGAGCCGGAGATGATCTCCCCGGATTCTGATCTGTACAGAGCGCATCCAGACTGGGCGATCGCGATTCCGGGCAGACCCGGCACGCAGTCCAGACAGCAGTTTGTGTTGGATCTGTCCAGACAGGAGGTCGTGGACTGTATCTATGAGCAGGTGGCAAAGGTGCTGCGAAGCGCCAATATTGAGTATGTGAAGTGGGATATGAACCGCCAGCTCACAGACATTGGCAGTTATGGGCTGCCTGCGGACAGGCAGGGGGAATTATACCATCGTTATGTGCTTGCCGTCTATCAGATGCAGGACCGTCTGACGAAGGAATTTCCACATCTTTTGTTAGAAAACTGTTCGGGCGGCGGTGCGCGCTTTGACCCGGGAATGCTGTATTTCAGCCCGCAGATATGGTGTTCGGATGACGCGGACGCGATCGAGCGCCTTGAGATTCAGGAGGGAACGGCGCTGATTTATCCGCTGTCCACAATGGGCGCACATGTGTCAGACTGTCCGAATCATACCGTGGGCCGCGTGACACCCTTTGAGACGCGTGGCATCGTGGCGCTTGCGGGCACCTTTGGATACGAGCTTGACGTGACGAAGATTCCCGCAGAGGACAGGGAGATGATACCGGATCAGATCGCAATGTATCACAAGTACAATGATTTAGTCAGAGAGGGTGACTACTATCGCATTGCGTCGTATGCACAGAATCACAAGTATGACTGCTGGCAGGTGGTGAGCGAAGATAAGACAGCGTCGCTTGTCACCTTCGTACAGGTTTTAAACAGGGCGAACTTTAAGTCAAGACGCATTCTGCTAAAGGGGCTTGACGCAAAGAAGACCTATCAAGTGGTGTTTGAGTATAATGATAAGGTCGAGGATCAGACCTACAGCGGCGACACGCTGATGAAGGCAGGGCTTCTCGTGCCGAATCCGTGGGGGGATTTCAGGGCACAGCTTATTTCGCTGAGAGAAGTATACTAGATAAGATTATGAGGGGTGATAAAGATGGTTAAGTCTGTAAAACTAGCAGATATTGCGGAGAAAGTGGGGGTCAGTGTCGTCACGGTATCCAAGGCATTGTCAGGGCAGAAGGGCGTCAGCGAGGAGATGCGCGCCAGGATCAAAGAGCTTGCCGATGAGATGGGATATACGCCAATCCATGCAGCACAGACGGGCAGGATGCGGTCCTACACAATCGGCGTAATTGCTTTTGAGCCATATTTTGCCAGATTTGCATCTTTTTACTGGAAAATGTATCAGGAGCTTGCCACGCGTGCAGTCAAGAAAAACTGTTTTTCCATGCTGGAGGTCATATCGAATTATGATGAGGAAAATCTCATGCTGCCGAAGCTGATTCTTGAGAATCAAAAAATAGATGGTATCATTGTGATCGGGAGGCCAAAGAAGGACTATCTCAAGCTGCTTTATCAGAATAAAAGGATACCGATGGTCTTTATGGATTTCTACGATGATGAGGATGTCGTGGACTGCGTCGTGTCGGCGAGTTTTAACGGCATGTACCGCATGACGGAATACCTCATCAAAAACGGGCATTCGCGCATCGCCTATGTCGGGAGTCTGATGTTCACTGAGAGCATTACCGACAGGTATTTTGGCTACTGCAAAGCATTGATGGAGAACGGCATTGAGACGCGCAAGGACTGGATTATCAAGGACCGCAATTACAGCGACGGCGTGATCGGGCCAGAATATACACTGCAGCTGCCAAAGGATATGCCGACAGCTTTTGTATGCAACAATGATGTGACGGCGTATGCGCTGATTCGGCAGTTGGAGAGGGAGAATTACCGTGTTCCAGAGGATATCTCTGTCGTAGGATATGATGATTATCTTTACCCGGAATACGGTGATTCCAAGATCACGACCTATCTGGTGGATATGGGGGAGATGTCGAAGATCGCCCTCGCATGTATTATCAGGCGCATCGAGAACATTTCCATGAATGCCAGCGTCCACATCGTCAATGGCAGGATCATAGAGCGTTCGACGGTCAAAAAAATTGATTAAGTGATTCAAATATTATTGTATGACTGGTGTCTCCCGGCGGTATGTGAGCGGGGTGACGCCGGTTTTTTCTTTGAAGAGCCGGATAAAGTGGTTGGCGTTCTCGATACCTACCGTCTGGCTGATCTCCACAATCTTATCATCGGTGTGCAGCAGCATTTCCTTCGCCTTGTCAATGCGGATTTTATTCAGGTACTGCATGGGGGTGTATTCATAATACTTCGCAAATTCACGGCATAGACGGTATTTGTTAATCTGATATTCGACGGCAAGCTCGTCGAGAGAGTATGGTTCATAGTATGCCGTCTCAAAGCGGCGGTGCATGTCTGCGATGTAAGACGGAATATGATATGATCCTGTATGCTCGATGGCGCGCACTAAATAGAGCTGTGTGAAGAAGCTGACGAGGTCCCGCGCGCGCATCATGCCGTGAACCTCATCATCTGTATCGTTGCGCAGCACCTGCTCCCATGCTGTCAGCACATCAGAATAGTTGTCAAGTTTAAAGATAAAATCACCCATGCCGCAGATTCTTTGCAGATGGTACTCTAGGACACAAGTGCTCACAAAACAGATCGTGTATTCCCAGATATTGTGCTGGCAGACAAGCTTGTGGTTTTTGCGGCAGTCGATGACCGCGAGCCTGCCTTTGGTGAGGTCGTAGCCGGCATTGATGCCGTTTGCGTTTTTGCAGAAGAGCTTCCCGGCGCCCTTGGTGGTGTGTATGATACACAGGGCGTCGAGATTTGCCGCCTCGTAGGAGAAGGGCGACGTGACGGAGACGCTTTTGTGGCTGTACTCGCAGGGCAGGCTGCCGCAAAATTCATAATCTCTGCGGTAGGCGGTATCGAAATAGTCGGACAGGGAGAAGCGGTTGCTTGTCTCAGAGGAGATCAGGCAACTGAAAAATTCGGTGGAAAATAATTTTGTCGGCATGTGGTATACTCCTTCTCGTTTTTGAATATAATTTTATAGCGGCTTTTTGGACAAGCTGCGCGCATGGAATGATAAATATTATATAACTTTAATAGTAAAAAATCAAGAAAGGAATATTAAGTGAAATAATCGGATATAAAATTTGTAAGATTGCGAAATAATTCGAGAATTTAAGTAAATAAAAATATATTTAAGTTAAAATTTAAGTAAAATTAGGTAAAAATAAAATATATAATAGACATTTTATATAAAAATTATAAAAGGAAATTGTTTAAATAGGGGAAATGACGAAAAACAGCAATAATTGAATGTAAGTAGCAATAATAAATGGTGACTAAAAGACAAAGTTAATTTAAACTAAAAACAAGTTAACCGACAGGCTAACAAAATTAAAAAACTAAAAACGAAAATTTCAAAAAGGGAGGTTTCATCTATGAAATTAAAGAGACTTATGGCACTTGGTATGGCAGCAGTTATGACAATGTCGCTCACAGCATGCGGCGGTTCTGGTGACACACCATCGACAAACAGCAACACTGCATCCAATAACAATGACAGCAATGCAGCGGCAGACAATGATGCAGCGGCGGACGATGCCAATGCAGCAGATGACAGTGCAGCGGACGATGCCAATGCGGCAGATGACAGCGCAGCGGAGGGCGGACTTACATACGGCAGCATTACGCTTGGCGAGGATTACACAGATCTCACAGCTTCCATCAAGTTTATCCATCATAAGACAGACCGCGAGCAGGACGGCTCTATGGCAAAATACATCGAGGCATTCAATCAGGAGTATCCAAACATCACTGTCGAGACAGAAGGCATCACAGACTATGCACAGACAGCGCTTTTAAGACTTCCTACAGGAGAGGCATGGGGCGATGTTATGTTTATCCCTTCTATCGACATGGTACAGCTTGCAGATTACTTCATTCCATATGGAACAGTGGATGAGATGTCAGAGTACGTTAACTTTGCAGACCAGTGGAAATTTGAAGGCAACTGCTATGGTGTGGGATATATGGGTAATGCTCAGGGAATCCTTTACAATAAGAAAGTTTTCGCGGATGCAGGTGTGACAGAACTGCCAAAGACACCGACAGAGTTTATCGCGGCATTGCAGCAGATTAAGGATAATACCGATGCGATTCCTCTCTATACAAACTATGCTGCAGGCTGGACAATGGGTGGTCAGTGGGATGCTTATCTCGGCGCTATCACAACAGGTGACACAACATGGCTGAACCAGAAGTTTGCACATTCTGCAGAGCCTTTTAAGGACAATGGAGATGAGACTGGCGCATATGCACTGTACAAGATTCTCTATGATGCAGTGGCAAACGGACTCACAGAGGATGACTACACGACAACAGACTGGGAAGGCTGCAAGGGCATGATCAACAGAGGCGAGATCGGTACGATGGTACTTGGCTCATGGGCAGTGGCTCAGATGAAGGAAGCGGACGCAAACGGCGGCGATATCGGATATATGCCGTTCCCAATCTCTGTAGGCGGCAAGCAGTACGCTACAGCAGGTCCTGACTACTGCTATGGTATCAACAAAGAGAGCTCAGCAGACAATCAGGCAGCAGCGATGGTATTTGTGAAGTGGATGGTTGAGAAGTCTGGCTGGTGTGACAACGAGGGCGGATATCCAATCTCCAAGACAGCGCCTACCTCTTTCGTATTTGACGGCGTAGAGGTAGTAAACAATGAGGCAGCTCCTGATGATGAGGCAGATCTGATGAACCAGATGAACGCAGAGTGTGAGCTGAACTTCAACAACGGCGGCGACCGCAAGGTTCAGGAGATCGTGGAGGCAGCAGCGACAGGCTCTATGACATATGATGAGATTATGGCAAACTGGACAGAGTTGTGGAACGATGCACAGTCATCACTGGGTGTCGATGTCACAGAATAATTCAATAGCGTTTATCGAATAATCATTATACATTATATGAAGTGGCTTGCGGGCATTGGGCTTGCAAGCCACAAATCCCAAAGAGATTGAGAGGGAATTTTTATGAGAGAAGGAGGGGATTGTAGTGACTAAGACTCAGACAAAGAAACCATTTAATTTCCAGAGATGGCTCAAAAGCCGGCAAGGTCAACAGACAATCATCATTGTCTTGTTTTCTATCATTCCGTTAGCACTGTTGTTTGTTTTTACATACTATCCGTTTGCGGAGATGTTTAAGTTCAGCTTTTATGACAGGAGCTATACACGCGTTAAGGGCTTTGTGGGGTTGGACAACTACGTGGACGTATTTAAGAAAAAAGATTTGTTCCGTTCATTGTTCCTGTCAGTCTACTATATGGCTGGTGCAGTGTTCCAGCTGGCATTAGCGCTTTATCTGGCGACAATATTCTGCTTTAAGATCAAAGGAGGAAACTTCTTTAAGGGCTGTATGTTCTTCCCGTTTCTAATCAATGGTATCGCAATCGGATTTATCTTCAAGTTCTTCTACACCAGAGGATTTGTACTGGATACAGTACTTGGCTGGCTGGGCGTTGATATGGAAAGCCTTCCGTATTGGCTGAGAGATCAGAGTATCAACAACTGGTCACTGGTTGCCACAAGTGTGTGGAAATATTTTGGTCAGAATATGGTACTGTTCATCGGCGCGATGATGTCTGTGGATGCATCACTCTATGAGGCGGCAGACTTAGACGGCGCGAACAAGTGGCAGCAGTTTAAATATATCATGCTTCCAAGTATCAAGACCATCGTGATGCTCAACCTGATCATGTCCATCACCGGTTCGCTCAGTGCGTTTGAGCCTGCATACGTCATCGCGTCAAAGGGTGCGAACGGCACAGCGACTTACTTCGTAAAGATGCATGAGGTAGCGCACACGAGTCAGAAAATTGGTCAGGCGTCCGCGATGGCAGTGGTGCTGCTGCTGATTATCTTCGCAGCGACAATCCTACAGAAACTCTTCTTTAAATATGTATTTAAGAGCGGAGAAGATGAGGATAGGGGTGCAGCGGCAAGACGCGAGAGACAGATTGCAAAGTTAAATGCAAGGAAGGGGGCATAAGCATGACAGCGGTACAGGCTTTTAAGAAATATTTATGGATATTTATCAAATATTTTTCAGTCATATTTTTCTCATTCGTCGCATTGCTTCCGATCGTTTCCTGTGTGATCACTGCGCTGAAAACTAAGACAGAATATGAGAACACAAACGTAATGACACCACCGCAAAACTGGTTTAACTTCGAGAACTTTGTCACGGCGTTCCGCGATGGCGGTATGGGCAAGGCGTTCTTGAACTCAGCACTCATTGTAATCTGTGTTGTGGTTGGTTCTGTGCTCATCGGTTCGATGATCGCCTATGTGTTAAACCGTTTTAAGTTCCCGGGCAACGGATTGATCCGCAGTCTGTTCCTCTTTGCGACACTCCTTCCGGGTATCGCGATGCAGGTCGCTACATACCAGTTGATGTTCCAGCTCAAATTCATTGATACATTATATGGATATATCATTCTCAGCATGGGTACAGACGTAATCTCCATCTATGTATTCATTCAGTTTTTTGAGAATATCTCTGTATCGCTTGACGAGTCGGCATATATGGACGGCGCAAGCTACTTTACAATCTTCTACAGAATTTTGTTCCCGCTGTTAAAGCCGGCGATTGTTACCTGTGCGATCTTAAAGGGCGTGGGCATCTACAACGAGTACTACAATGCGATGCTGTACCTGACAAAACCAGATTTAAAGACAGTTTCATTGGCGCTCTATACCTTTACAGGACCGTTCGGAAATCAGTATAACCTCATTTGTGCAGGTGTTATTATGACACTGCTTCCGGCGCTGATTCTCTTTATCGCATTCCAGAATCAGATTTATTCTGGACTGACAGCAGGTGCGGTAAAAGGTTAGTAATTAGGAGGATTACGATGGCAAATTCAGAAATGAGATCGGAGGTGATGACACACCTCACAACAGATATCATACCGTTCTGGAAAAGTCTGAGAGATGATGAGAACGGCGGATATACAGGATATCTCGGATATGACTTAAAGGCGGACAAGAAGGCAGTCAAGGGCTGCATTCTCAACAGCCGCATCACATGGTTCTTTGCCAATGCGTACACGCTTCTGCGGGATGAAAGTCTCTTGAAGGAGGCAGAGCATGGCTTTGAGTTTCTCAAAAATGCTTGTTGGGACAAGAAAAACGGCGGGGTATACTGGTCTGTCAACTATGACGGCACACCGGCTGAGACATTGAAGCATACCTACAATCAGGCGTTCTCCATCTATGCCCTGTCCTCCTACTATGAGGCGAGCGGCGACCGGGAAGCATTGGATATGGCGTATCAGCTCTATGAGTTGATCGAGGGAAAGATGCGCGACGAGCTGGGCTACAAGGAAGCCTTTGATGAGGCCTTCAACGAGATTGACAACGAGAAGCTCTCTGAAAATGGCGTGATCGCGTCAAAGACAATGAACACCCTCCTCCATGTATTTGAGGCGTACACAGAATTGTACAGGGTAGATCACAACGAGAAGGTTGCTGATCAGATCAAATGGATGATGGACATTGTGGCGGAGAAGGTATACAATCCGAAGCTGCACCGTCAGGAGGTATTTTTTGACGAGGCTTGGAACCCTATCATAGATCTGCACTCCTATGGTCATGACATCGAGACCGCATGGCTTATTGACAGAAGTGTCGAAGTGTTAAATGACGAGGCATACGAGAAAAAGATGTCGCCGATCACGCAGGATTTGACCAATCAGATCTACAAAGTGGCATTTGACGGTGCGTCTCTTGCGAACGAGTGCGAGAAGGGCGTTGTCAATGAATGGCGCATCTGGTGGGTGCAGGCGGAGACTGTCGTGGGATTCTTAAACGGCTATGAAAAGACAGGACGTTTGGAATATCTCGACGCAGCTAAGAAGGTATGGCAGTTTATCAAAGACCATTTGATTGACAAGCGTGACGGCTATGCGGCAGGCAGAGAGTGGTACTGGCGCGTACAGGCAGACGGTACGCCGGATGAGACCCAGCCGATCGCAGAACCGTGGAAGTGCCCGTATCACAATGGCAGAATGTGTTTTGAGGTTATCAGGAGATAGGGCAGGCTCAGCGCGCTATTTCGAATTGGAGGTTGACATGGGAAATATATTTGAGCAAAACAAGGAAATGATAATGAGACGGTACGAGGAGATCGTAAACCGTAAAAATGTGAAGAGCGATTTCTACAATGGCATTTATGACCGTTATGAGTACCCGGTACTGACGCGCGATCATATCCCGCCATTCTGGAAATTTGACATGAATCCCGAGACCAATCCGTATTTCATGGAGCGGCTCGGTGTGAATTGTGCCTTTAATTCCGGCGCGATAGAGCTGGATGGAAAGTTTTATCTTGTGGCGAGGGTCGAGGGAAATGACAGAAAGTCTTTCTTCGCGGTGGCAGAGAGCGACAACGGGATTGACGGATTTCGATTCTGGGATTATCCGATTCTGCTTGACGATGTGTGCCCGGAGGAGACAAACGTATATGACATGCGCCTGACGAAGCATGAGGACGGCTATATCTATGGGGTGTTCTGCTCTGAGAGCAAGGATACCAGGGTCAATGACCTGTCTGCGGCAGTGGCGGCGGCAGGAATTGTGCGGACAAAGGATTTAAGGACATGGGAGCGGCTGGAGAACCTAAAGACGCTGCGTTCCCCTCAGCAGCGCAATGTGGTGCTGCACCCGGAGTTTGTAGACGGCAGGTATGCGTTTTACACAAGACCGATGGACGACTTTATTGATACAGGAAGCGGCGGCGGTGTCGGCTTCGGACTCTGTGATGATATCACGCATGCGGTCATTGATGAGGAGATCATCACGAGCAAGCGAAAATATCACACGATCACAGAGGCAAAGAACGGCGCTGGCGCAGTTCCGATCAAGACCGACAAGGGCTGGATCCATATTGCCCACGGTGTGCGCAACACCGCGGCAGGGCTTCGCTATGTAGTGTATGCATTTGCTACGGCGCTGGAGGACCCGGCAAAGGTGATCGCGGAGCCGGGCGGATTTTTGATCGCACCGCTTGGGGCTGAGCGGGTTGGCGATGTGTCGAATGTGGTGTTCACAAACGGAGCAATCGCAAGAGAGAACGGAGATGTATATATTTACTATGCGTCGAGCGATACGAGGCTGCATGTGGCGACGACCACAATCGACAAGCTTGTGGACTACGTGTTCAACACACCTGAGGACCCACTCCGCTCTGTGGACTGTGTGGCACAGCGGTGTGCATTTATCAAGAAAAATTTGGAATATATGAAATAATCGTTATTAGGAGCAGGAGGATAAACAGATGCGTACACAAAAGTATGGAATCGATTGTAGGAAGGGCGTTTTGAATAAAGGAAATCTTTATCGAATTGAGAGAGCGATGAAGAAAGCGATGCGCGGTGAGGCAGTCACCGTGGGATTTTTGGGCGGCTCCATCACGCAGGGCTGTTTGTCCTCGACTCCTGAAACCTGCTACGCATATCTGGTGTACAGATGGTGGTGCGACAAATTTCCAGCGTCAGCGATCACGTATGTCAATGCGGGAATTGGCGGCACGACCTCACAGTTTGGCGTGGCGAGGGCGGACAGCGACCTGCTGTCAAAAGAGATAGATTTTACGATTGTCGAGTTCAGTGTGAACGATAAGGATAATGAACATTTTCTGGAGACCTACGAGGGTCTGATACGCAAGATTTACAGTTACCGTACCGAGCCGGCAGTGCTGATTGTGAACAGTGTATACTACAGTGACGGGGCGAATGCACAGGCGCAGCACGTCAGGATTGGCAAGGCATACGATCTGCCTTGCGTCAGCATGAAGCCGACTTTGTATGAGAAGGTGCAGGATGGTACATATACAAGCCGTGATGTGACCGAGGATGATCTGCACCCAAACGATGAAGGGCATGGCTTGATGGCGGAGGTGATCATCAGCTTTTTGGAGATGGTTTATGAGGAATTACAGTCAGGAGACGAGGCGGCGGACAACCATTTGGATGTACAGAAAATGACACCAGTGACCCGAAATGCCTATGAAAATTCTGTCAGATACCAGAACGATAACAGCGAGACCGTCCTGACGGAAAATGAGGGGTTTACGGCAGATGGACAGCCGCAGCATGATATTCGGGAAATATTTCGGCGCGGCTGGACAGCGGACAAAAAGGGTGCACATATTGGTTTTGATATAGAGGGAAGCTGTATCGGCGTACAGTACCGCAAGTCAGTGGCAAAGCCTGCCTGCGTGGCGCGGGCTGTGGTGGACGGCGATATGGACAAAGCAGTGGTCCTCGACGGGAATTTCGAGGAGACATGGGGGGACAGCCTGCATCTGGACACAATTGCAGAGCATCTGCCCTATGGCAGGCATCATGTGGATATTGAGCTGATTGAGACGCATGAGGACGACAAGGTGCCATTCTATCTTGTGTCGGTGATCGGTTCAGGATTATAAATATAGTAAAAATTGAAAACAGGAGGATTAAAAAATGAGTAAAGTAAAAATGATGAGTCCGGCAGTTCCAAACATGCCTTGGCAGGACAGGGCAGACGGCAAGACCTCAGGCGTTGCCGATGCGCCCATCTGGCGATACAATGAAAATCCGATCATCGGGAGAAATCCTGTAAAGGGTGTTGCGAGAATCTTCAACAGTGCAGTGATTCCGTATGAGGGCGCGTTTATCGGCGTGTTCCGCGGCGAGCAGACCAACGGTGTGCCATATATCTATCTGGGACGCAGCCAAGATGCAATCCATTGGGATTTTGATGCAAACAAGATTCACTTTGTCGATGAGGCAGGAAATCCGTTCATGCCAGTGTATGCATACGATCCCCGTCTCGTGAAGGTTGAGGATGTGTACTATATTATCTGGTGTCAGGATTTCTACGGTGCGGCGATCGGCATGGCAAAGACAACGGATTTCAAGACATTTACGCGCATCGAGAACCCGTTCCTTCCGTTCAACAGAAATGCAGTGCTGTTTCCAAGAAAGATTAACGGCAACTTCATGATGCTGAGCCGTCCTTCGGATTCCGGCCACACACCATTTGGCGATATCTTCGTGAGCGAGAGCCCGGATTTGGTATACTGGGGCAAGCACAGACATGTGATGGGCAAAGGAAACGAGTGGTGGCAGTCCTTGAAGATTGGCGGCGGCGCAGCGCCGATTGAGACAAGTGAGGGCTGGCTGTTGTTCTACCACGGTGTGACAGGCACCTGCAACGGCTATGTGTACTCTATTGGCGGTGCAATCCTTGACATTGACAATCCTTCGATTGTGAAGTACCGCTGCGAGAACTTCCTGCTGACACCTGAAGAGTGGTATGAGGAGAGAGGTTTTGTGCCAAATGTATGCTTCCCATGTGCGACAATCCACGACTCCGAGACTGGCAGAATCGCTATTTATTATGGCGCGGCAGACAGCTATGTGGGACTTGCATTCACTGAGATTGATGAGATCGTTGAGTACATCAAGACAAAGAGCGCAGTGACGACATCAGATACAGAGATTGGCAGGAGATAGTGTGAGAAGTCACATGGCAGGAATATGTGATTCATATGTGGGGAAAAGAACGTCGGATTCGCGGCGTTCTTTTCATACACATGATAGTATAAATGAGGAGGGATTGCGATGCTGAGAGAGACATTGCTCAAAGAGATTCCAGAGTTGAAGATTCATGGAAGGACGACGGCGTGCCGCGACCCGCTGACGCTGTTTTGGACGGCAAGCGGGTTTGAGTGCAATGTGACAGGCTCAGAGCTCTGGGTGGAGTTGGAGGTCACATTTGACATGTACGAGCCGTGGTTTAGTTATACCGTGAACGGAGACTGGGTGGGCAGGCAGATGCTGCAAAAGGGCAGAACATGGATTCCGCTGTTTCGCGGCATGAGTCCAGAGCGTGTCAAGAATGTGCGGTTTTTTAAGGATTTGCAGGCGATGAGCGGCGATGGGGAATCCTATATTCATATCCATGCACTGCGCCATGACGGGGAGTTTTGCCCGGTCGCGGAAAAAAAGCTCAAAATTGAGTTTATCGGTGACAGTATCACCTCTGGCGAAGGGCTTTTTGGTGCGAAGGAGGAGTGGGACTGGATTCCGATGTTCTTCTCGTCAGTCAAAAGCTATGCCTATCAGACGGCACAAAAACTTGACGCAGAGTACAGGGTATTTTCTCAGAGCGGATGGGGGGTACACAATGCATGGGACAACAACTTGCATGGCGTGATACCAAACTATTATAAAGAAATTTGCAGTCTGATGCCGGGAGTTGAGAATGAGCGGCTTGGCGGAAAACAGCCGCATGATTTTGCCAGTTGGCAGCCGGATTATGTGATCGTGAATTTGGGGACAAACGATGCCGCTTCCTTTGATCAGCCGGCGTGGGTTGACGCGCAGACCGGGGAAGCTCATAAAATGCGCAGAAATGCGGACGGGTCGTACTGTATGGAGGATGTCAGGGCATTTCAGCAGGCGGCAAAGGCATTTCTGGAGCTGATTCGTTCCTGCAATCCAGACACACAGATAATATGGTGTTTTGGAATGCTTGGCATTGACTTTCAGCAGTATATCAGGGAGGCAGTCTTATCGTATGCGCAGGAGGCGGACGACCGCAAGGTGTCCTATTTACAGCTTCCGTCCATGACGAAGGAGAGCGTTGGTTCAAGAGAGCACCCGGGATTTCTGTGTCATAAACAGGCGGCGGAGGTTTTGGCAGGATATATCGCACAGTTGAGGAATTGAGAAGGAGAACAACATATGTTTCGAGATGATTTTGTTTGGGGCGTGGCGAGCAGTGCCTATCAGATCGAGGGTAGAGACCCGCAGGACGGCGCGGGGAAGTGTATCTGGGATACCTTTGCAGAGGAGGGCAGAGTGTACGGGCATCAAAATGCAGATGTAGCTTGTGACCATATTCACAGGTACAAAGAGGATTTTGCCATGATGCGCCTTCTGGGGGTAAAGGCATATCGCTTTTCACTGAGCTGGGCGCGCCTGATGCCAGAAGGTACAGGTGCGGTCAATGAGAAGGCAGTTGCGCTCTACCGCGATTATCCCTACACGGACAAGCCGGAAGATGTCGAGGCGGCAAAAAGTATCTATTTTGGCTTTGACCAGCCAATCGAGAACTGGACATGGAATGTGGCGTAGTTTGCCGACCCTGTTTTTCTGGGAACATATCCAGCCGAGGGGCTTGAGAAGTATCGGGTATATCTGCCAGAGATCACAGAAGCGGATCTGGAATTAATCCATCAGCCGATTGACTTTATGGGGCAGAACATCTACAATGGATATTATATCAGAAGAGGGGCGGACGGCAGACCCGAGTATGTGGACAGGCCGGCGGGATTTCCAAAGACTGCGGCAAACTGACCCGTCACCCCGGAGTGCCTGTACTGGGAACCCAAGTTTTTGTATGAGCGCTATCATATGCCGCTCTATATCACGGAGAATGGAATGTCCTGTCATGATATTGTTTCCGCAGACGGACAAGTCCATGACAGCAATCGAATTGAATTTCTGGACCGCTATCTGTCGCAGCTGCAAAAGGCAGGCGATGAGGGGGCGGATATCCGGGGATATTTCCTGTGGACATTCCTTGACAATTTTGAGTGGGACAAAGGATATAACGAACGCTTTGGCATTGTCTATGTGGATTTTGCGACACAGAAGCGCACTGCGAAGGACTCGGCGTACTGGTATCAGAGAGTAATAGAGACAAATGGAGGGATTTTAAGTATGAATGACACCAATGCAGCAAACGCGGCAAAAGAGATTTTATGGATGAAGCCTGTGTTTAAGCAGATGATCTGGGGCGGAAACAAGTTAGGCAGCAAGTGGGGATATGAGATTCCGGGTGAAAACACCGGAGAGTGCTGGGCAGTGAGCGCGCACCCTAACGGGGATTGCACAATAAAAGAAGGGACTTTTGCCGGAAAAACATTAAGCCAGCTCTGGTCAGAGGAGCCGCAGCTTTTCGGCAATGCAGCCGGAGACCGCTTCCCGCTCTTAATCAAGATTATTGATGCAAATGATGACCTGAGCATACAGGTGCACCCCGATGACACCTATGCCGGAAAGAATGAAAATGGCTCTTTTGGCAAGACAGAGTGCTGGTATATCCTTGACGCGCCAGAGGGCGCAACGCTTGTCATTGGACACAATGCAAAGGACAAAGCAGAACTTGAAGATATGATTGGCAGCGGCAGATGGGAGGATTTTCTGCGCGAAGTGCCTGTCAAGAAGGGCGACTTTATCCAGATTGACCCCGGGACAGTGCATGCCATCAAAGGCGGCATAGAAATTCTGGAGACGCAGCAGAACTCTGATATCACATACCGGGTGTATGATTATGGACGTCTCCAAGACGGCAAGCCGCGCGAGCTTCATATTGAGAAGAGTATTGATGTCATCACTGTGCCGGCAAAGTCCGTAAAGGAGAGTGTCATCAATATCGCCACAGATGCAAAGAACACGATGAATGAGTTGATTTCATGCAATTATTACCGGGTGTGGAAGCTGGACGTGGATGGCAGCATGGAGATTTCACAGGAGTATCCGTTCCTGATTATGAGTGTCGTGGAGGGAGACGGACTCATCAACGGGCAGCTTATCAAAAAGGGCGACCACTTTATCCTGCCAAATGGCTTTGGCAAAGCACAGCTCCAAGGAAAGATGGCGTTGATCGCCTCCACGATCGCGTAAGATCATAGACTTTTATGTTGTGATCAGGCGGGGCAGCATGAACTGAGGCGGTTAAAAGAGCGCTTAGAACAAATTGCATAAGTATTCAATAAGTATGAATTGTAGAATTGACAATTATGTCCAATAGCGATATACTGAATATATCGGCGGACAACCGCTATTTTAACGAAACATATAATAATCAATGATGGAGGTTCAGATTTATGTTAGTATCAGCTACAGAAATGCTCAAGAAGGCAAAAAAAGGTCACTATGCAGTAGGTCAGTTCAATATCAACAACCTTGAGTGGACAAAGTCTATCTTACAGACAGCTCAGGAGTTAAACAGTCCTGTTATCCTCGGTGTGTCAGAGGGTGCCGGCAAATATATGACAGGATTCAATACCGTTTCAGCGATGGTCAAGGCGATGGATGCAGATCTCGGTATCACAGTTCCTGTAGCGCTCCATTTGGATCACGGCACATATGACGCATGCTACAAGTGCATCAAGGCAGGCTTCACGTCAATCATGTTCGACGGTTCTCACTATGCGATCGATGAGAATATTGCAAAGACCAAAGAGCTTGTTGCAGTAGCACACCAGCTTGGTCTCTCCATTGAGGCAGAGGTTGGCTCCATCGGCGGCGAGGAAGACGGCGTTGTAGGCATGGGCGAGTGCGCTGACCCGAATGAGTGCAAGCAGATTGCAGATCTGGGCGTGGACATGCTCGCAGCAGGTATCGGCAACATTCATGGCAAATATCCTGCAAACTGGGCAGGACTCAGCTTTGAGACATTGGATGCAATCCAGCAGAAAACAGGTGTTATGCCATTAGTACTCCACGGCGGCACAGGCATTCCTGAGGACATGATCAAGAAGGCGATTGCGCTCGGTGTTGCAAAGATTAATGTAAATACAGAGTGCCAGCTCTATTTCCAGGAAGCAACCCGCAAGTATATTGAGGCAGGAAAAGACTTAGAGGGCAAGGGATTTGATCCTCGTAAGCTGCTTGCACCGGGATGTGAAGCCATCAAGGAAATTGTAAAGATCAAGATGGAACTGTTTGGTTCAGTTGGTAAAGCGTAAATCCGATTGATGAAAGCATAGACAACAAAAAGAACACCTGATATTAATATCGGGTGTTCTTTTTTGATATTGGATTATTTTTTATTGTTGAGTGCTGCCTCGATCAGTCCTCGGAACAGCGGATGCGGTCTGTTTGGCCTGCTCTTTAATTCAGGATGCGCCTGTGTGGCAAGGAAAAACGGGTGTGATGGAATTTCCACCATCTCCACAATACGCCCATCAGGAGAAAGCCCTGATAAAAGCATTCCCTTCTCTGTGACAACAGCGCGGTAGTCATTGTTGACTTCATAGCGGTGGCGGTGGCGCTCGTGAATGACTTCGCTGTCATAGAGCTTGTACGCCTTGGAGGAAGCATCGAGATGACACTCGTAAGAGCCAAGCCGCAGTGTACCGCCGATATCCTCCACGCCATTCTGGTCAGGCATCAGCGCAATGACAGGGTGCGTGGTGTTGGGATTCAGCTCGATACTGTGCGCGTCATTGTAGCCAGCCACATCTCTGACAAATTCCACGATCGCAAGCTGCATACCAAGACAGAGTCCGAGGAAGGGGATATTGTTCTCGCGCGCGTAGCGGATCGCATCAATCATGCCCTCGATACCGCGGTCGCCAAATCCGCCGGGAACTAAGATGCCGTCGGCGTCCTTTAGGATTTGTGCCACATTTTCCTTGTTGACCTGTTCGGAATCCACCCATTGAATATTGACAGTGGCGTGCTGCGGGATACCGCCGTGTTTCAGCGCTTCGACAACGCTGATATAGGCATCGTGGAGCTGCGTGTACTTTCCGACAAGGGCGATCGTGACTTCCTGTGTGGGGGATTTGAGGTCATCCACCATCTTTGTCCAGTCCGCAAGATCCGGCGCCGGACTGTCGAGATGCAGGCATTCGCAGGCAACTTCGGCGAGATGCTCCTTCTCCATCGCAAGAGGCGCTTCATAGAGATACTCTACATCAAGATTTTGCAGCACGTGGGAGTTCGGCACATTACAAAACAGCGCAATCTTGTCCTTTAAGGCTTGGTCCAGCTCATGCTCGCTGCGGCATACGATGATATCGGGCTGAATCCCCATGCCTTGCAGCTCCTTGACACTCGCCTGCGTCGGCTTGGTTTTCATCTCCTGCGAAGCGCTCAGATAGGGAATCAGCGTCACATGAATCAGGATCGCATTCTCGTGGCCGACCTCGTGCTGAAACTGCCGGATAGATTCTAAGAAAGGCTGGCTCTCGATATCGCCGACCGTTCCGCCGACTTCGATGATGGCGATACGCATATCGGGATCTGTGAAATTCCGGTAAAAGCGGCTCTTAATTTCATTGGTAATGTGGGGAATAACCTGTACTGTGCCGCCGCCGTAATCGCCGCGGCGCTCTTTCTGGAGAACAGTCCAGTACACCTTGCCTGTCGTCACATTGGAGTTCTTGTCGAGACTCTCGTCGATAAAACGCTCATAATGACCGAGGTCCAAATCTGTCTCGGCGCCGTCGTCCGTCACAAAAACTTCGCCGTGCTGAATCGGATTCATCGTACCGGGGTCGATGTTGATATAGGGATCAAACTTCTGCATGGTCACTTTATAGCCTCTGGCTTTGAGAAGTCGTCCGAGTGAAGCAGCTGTAATTCCTTTTCCAAGACCGGAAACTACACCGCCGGTTACAAATACATACTTAACTGGCATAACCTAACTTATTCCTTTCCTCTATGATTGTAATGGTTTTATAAATATCTTATTATTATACAACAGAGCAGTGGGAAAAAGCTATAGTTAAATGATTTTTATTTGATAGATTTTTAAGGAACGCGAATGAAAGCAACCATGTGGCGCGGTACATAAATTATGCAAAAGCGGCGTATGTTAATAAGACAGAAATATGTTTTAGAAACTTTTCACAAAGAAATCACAAAGAATATGTTGATTTATGCCCGTTGAAACCATATAATTATAATTACGGTTTCATCACATAAGTATCAAGAACCATCAGGAATGGTCCTGACGGATTCAGTATGATATATATGGTTACAGTTTGGCAATGCTGAGCGATAACTATCAATGAGAAAGGATACTACAGGAAAATGGACAATAATCAAGTCAACAATTATGACAACAATTCCAACCGGAATAACGGGGGATCCGGCGGCGGTGGCAATGGCGGGAATAACAACAATAATGGCAAAGACCCCAAAAAACAGAGTATTATCATCATGATCACAGCGGCGGTCCTGTCGCTTCTGTGCATCAGTTATTTTACGCGCGCTGTGACAGGCGCTACGACTGTTGAGATTTCATATAATGAGTTTATTGAGATGGTTGATGCCGGAAAGATTGAGTCGGTCAAGATCGAGTCCAGCCAGATTGAGATTAAGCCAGTGTCGAGTGCACAGGGGAAAGAGAATGTGAATGGTCTGCTGGCGTCCGCAGTCCGGGTGACATATATCACAGGAAAGGTGGAGGACGATGAGACGCTCACAAAACGTTTGCTTGACGCAGGTGTCGAGGTCCGCGGAACAGTGCCAGATGGTTCCGGCATTATTCTCTCCCTTCTATATTATATAGTGCCAATTCTTTTGATGTGGGGGCTTTTGAGTCTGCTGTTCCGCAAGATGACAGGCGGAGGCGGTGCATTCAGCATGGGCAAGAGCACAGCAAAGGTCTATGTGCAGAAAGAGACTGGCATCACGTTTCGCGATGTCGCGGGCGAGGATGAGGCGAAGGAATCACTGCAAGAGGTGGTAGACTTTCTGCACAATCCGGGCAGATATGTCAAAATCGGTGCAAAACTTCCCAAAGGTGCGCTGCTTGTAGGACCGCCCGGCACAGGTAAGACGATGCTTGCAAAGGCGGTTGCTGGGGAGGCGAAGGTGCCGTTTTTCTCATTGGCAGGCTCTGATTTTATTGAGCTGTATGTCGGTGTCGGCGCATCGCGTGTGCGCGATTTGTTTAAAGAGGCGGAGAAGAACGCGCCCTGTATTATTTTTATTGACGAGATAGATGCCATCGGCAGAAGCCGCGACTCTAAATATGGCGGCGGCAATGAGGAGCGCGAGCAGACATTGAATCAGCTCTTGTCAGAGATGGACGGTTTTGACGGCAAGAAGGGAATTATTATTCTTGCAGCGACGAACAGACCGGAGATTCTTGACAAAGCGCTTTTGAGACCGGGACGCTTTGACCGGCGTATTATTGTGGATAAGCCTGATTTGAAGGGGCGTGTCAATATTCTTAAAGTCCATGCTAAGGATGTGCTGATGGATGAGACTGTAGATCTTGACGCGATCGCGCTTGCGACGAGCGGCGCAGTCGGTGCGGACCTTGCCAATATGATCAATGAGGCGGCGATCAACGCTGTCAAAGAAGGCAGGGAGTTCGTCAGCCAGAAAGATTTGTTCAACGCAGTGGAGGTGGTGCTTGTCGGCAAGGAGAAGAAGGACCGCATTATGAGCAAGGAGGAGCGCAAGATTGTGTCCTACCATGAAGTCGGTCACGCGCTGATCAGTGCGTTGCAGAAAAACTCTGAGCCGGTACAGAAGATTACGATCGTACCGCGCACGATGGGGGCGCTCGGCTATGTGATGCATGTGCCGGAGGATGAAAAATATCTCAATTCGCAAAATGAGCTGCATGATATGATCGTCGGTCTTTTGGGCGGGCGCGCAGCGGAGGAGATTGTGTTTGACACCGTGACGACAGGTGCGTCCAATGATATCGAGAAAGCGACAGGCATTGCACGCTCGATGATCACGCGCTACGGCATGAGCAAAAAGTTTGGTCTGATGGGGCTTGAGACTGTGGAGAGTCAGTATTTGGAGGGCAGAAGTTCTCTGAACTGTGCAGATAATACAGCGGCAGAGATTGACACAGAAGTCATGAATATGCTCAAGGAGTGTTATGAGGAAGCGCTCGCGATGCTGCGCGAGAACCGGGACGTGATGGATCAAATTGCCGTACATTTAATCGAGAAAGAGACGATCACCGGAAAAGAGTTTATGAAGATTTACCGCGAGGCAAAGGGTCTGCCAGAGCCGGAGGAGAAGAAGGACGAGATCGCGGTCAAAGAAAAGAGTGTCTTAACTGAGGAGACTGGTGAGACGGAGAAGAAGGAAGAAGTGCATATACCAGCGCAAAGTGGATTTCCAACACAGGCGCAGCAGTCTGCATACACGGCACAGCAGCCTCAAAAGCCATGGAGTATGCCGCCCGCGTATGACTGGAATCCAGAAGCCAAGGCACAGAGCCAGGGGCAGGAAGCTGTGCAGCCGTATCAGAATTTAAATCCACAACAGCGAAATCAGGACGCACAGCCGCAGAATGGTTTAGCGCCGCAGAGCCAGCCGCCGCACTGCACAGATACAGATGGACAGAATCCGCAGGAAATGGATTCTCAGAATACCATAGCACAACAGTACTTTGCACCACAAGTACAGGATACGGTTTCATCTCCGAATCCGCAGCCGGAGGAAACAGCGCAGCCGCCATATACAGGAGCGCAACCGGAGGACAATGGCAGCAACCAAGAGACATCACGTTTTGGCGCATTGTGGGACAGGACGGTAAATGGAGATCGCAATAACAATAGTCACAACCACGAGAACAGATGGTAGTTTTAACAGTGAGTCCGAAAGATACAATCGGAGTTTTAGGTCTGATTTGCGTGAGCGGATTTTGAGCGCGCAGTTTATTGAAGGGAGTACACATAGAAGCCAGACGTGTACTCCCTTTTGTGGATATTTAGCGGAACAGCCAAGAGAATTGTAGAGAAAGGAGAATATAGAAATGCCGGATACGAAACAGGAATTAGACGAGAACAACGAATCTGAAGTGAAGGAATTTGATGTCAAAGAGGAGCTTGGCAAACTTCCCAAAAAGCCCGGCGTCTATATCATGCACGACGCTGACGACACCATTCTCTATGTGGGAAAAGCCAAGAATCTACATAATCGTGTGCGGTCTTATTTCAAGGAAAATATAGGACGCGGACCACAGATTGACAAAATGGTTTCCCTGATTGCGCGGTTTGAGTATATCGTGACAGACTCTGAGCTGGAAGCCTTGGTGTTGGAGAATAATTTAATCAAGGAGTATTCACCGAAATACAATACACTGTTAAAGGACGACAAGACCTATCCCTATATTAAAGTGACACTGGGAGAGGAGTATCCGCGTGTGATGACTGTCCGCCAGATGAAGAAGGACAAAGCAAAGTATTTTGGACCGTTTACAAATGGTGGTGTAAAGGAAAGCATTGACCTGATCAATAAGCTGTATCAGCTACGGACATGCAACAGAAAACTCCCGAGAGACTGCGGCAAAGAGCGCCCCTGCCTGAATTATCATATAGGTCAGTGCTGTGCGCCCTGTGAGGGTGGAATTTCCAAGGAAGCTTATGCAGAGCGGATTGACAAGGCGATTGATTTCCTGAATGGAAGGCAGCAGCCCATCATTAAGGAATTAAAAGAGAAGATGCAGCAGGCGTCAGAAAAGATGGATTTCGAGGAAGCTATCCGATACCGAGATCTGATCGACAGTGTAAAAAAGGTCAGCGAGACGCAGAAAATGTCAGACAATGTGGGTGAGGACAAGGATATTATCGCGCTTGCAATTGACGGAAATGAGACCGTCGTACAGGTGTTTTTTCTGCGAAATGGCAAGTTGATTGGCAGGGAGCACTTTTACATGACACAGGTCGAGGAGTTAACGCCAGACAATATTCTGACGAGCTTTGTGAAGCAGTTCTATGCAGGAACGCCGTTTATTCCGCGGGAGATTATGTTACAGGAGACGATTGAGGACATGGAACTGGTGGAGCGGTGGCTGACGACCAGAAAGGGGGCGCGGGTTCATCTGCGGGTGCCGCAGAAGGGGGCAAAGGAACGGCTCGTGGATTTGGCGGCAAGAAATGCCCAGCTTGTGTTAAGTCAGGACAGAGAGCGCATCAAGCGTGAGGAGGGCAGGACGATCGGCGCCGTGAAGGAGATCGAGGAAATCCTTGGCATCAGCCCACTGACACGCATGGAGGCGTTCGATATCTCCAATACCAGCGGGTTTGCCAATGTGGGTTCGATGGTCGTGTATGAGAAGGGAAAGCCTAAGCGCAGTGATTATCGGAAATTCCGCATGAAAACGGTGGCAGGTCCCGATGATTATGCCTGCATGTACGAAGTTTTGACAAGGCGGTTTCAACACGGTCTGGACGAGCGCGAGGAGATGCTGCTGGACGAGAACAGCGTCGGTGAGGATTTTGGCAGTTTTACGAAATTTCCAGATTTACTGTTGATGGACGGCGGGCGCGGTCAGGTCAATATTGCGCTGCAAGTGCTTGATGAGCTGGGCATTCGTATTCCAGTCTGCGGCATGGTGAAGGACGATAATCACCGCACGAGAGGGTTGTATTTCAACAATGTCGAGCTGCCGATTGACACGCACAGCGAGGGATTTAAATTAATCACGCGCATACAGGACGAAGCGCACCGCTTTGCGATCACCTATCATCGTTCACTTCGCAGCAAGGCACAGGTGCATTCCGTGCTCGACGAGATACCGGGCGTGGGACCTAGCCGCAGAAAGGCATTGATGAAATATTTTAAGTCCATCGAGGAGCTGCGCGCCGCGGACACTGCCAAGATTTCAGAAGTGCCGGGTATTACGGCAAATGTGGCGGAGGAAATTTATCGTTTTTTTAATAAGGAGGTTTCCGAGAATACAGCCTCCGAGCAGTCTTCGGCAGATGAGATTGGCACAAATTCTTTTTCGTAGGTTTCTTTTTTGAATTTTGTGGAATAATACGTTTAGATTCGTATTGTTATGTGGAGGAACGGCAATGGAAACACAGATTCAACAAAGAAACATCTTAGTGGTAGAGGACGATCAGGAATTAAATGAAGCGATCGTGCTCGCACTGGAAAATGACACCTATACCTTTATACAATGCAGGACAATCGCGGACGCGAGGAAAATCATGGAGAGCGGGGACATCTCTTTGATTTTGCTTGATCTCAGTCTGCCAGATGATAGCGGGATAGATTTTGTGCGGGAAATCCGTAAGCGGAGTCAGTTGCCCGTTCTGCTCATCGCAGTGAGCAGTATGGAGCCGGATATTGAGGCAGGGCTTGAGGCGGGCGCAAATGATTATATCACAAAGCCTTTTCGTTTGACGGCGCTGCGCGAGCGGGTGGCGGTGTGGCTGCGCGGGAAAACAACGCCCAAAGAGCATTATAAAATCGACCATTTTGATTTTGATTTTGGGAAAATGGAGTTTCGCCGCGGCGGTCAGTTGATGGAGTTAAGCAAAACAGAACAGCGGTTGTTAAAGATTCTCTGCGAAAATAAAGGGGCGACTGTGAAACGAAACACGCTGATTGACTGGGTATGGCAGGGAATTGGGGAGTGTTTGGACGAGGACGCGCTGACAGTGGCAGTGAAACGGCTGCGCGACCAGCTCGAGATTGATTCTGCCAATCCTGATTACATCAAAAACGTGTATGGAATTGGTTATACATGGGCGGTAAATCCGTAAATTGTGGACGGTGCAGTCTGATAAACACATGCAGATCAAGTGTTGCGCGTGTCTGCGGCAGGGCAGACACGCGTGGAGAATGCACTAAAGAAGCTGTTCTATGAGGCAATGGTGTTCTTTTTGGGCAGTGTCATAGCTGATGCCCACAGTTTTTATTAACTTTCCGCTGAATCCTGTGGTGCTGTGGTTTGAGCGTAATGTCCGTGACAATGACGCTGTCCCGCTGGGCAAGAATCCATTCCACTGCGTCTGCGACATCATCTGGAAGAAGATATGACGCCGCATCGTCCCCCTCCCTGAAATCTGCATTGCGGTAGAGATTTGTCTGTGTCATATCCGGGGAAATGGTGATTGATTTCACGCCATATTTTCGGGATTCGTCAAAGAGACTGCGCGAAAAGCTGGCAAGCCCTGCTTTGGTCGCGCCGTAAGCACAGCCGTGCGGATTGGACTGCGCCGCAGTCACAGAGGAAATATTGATAATATAACCTGCGTTTTTCTTTAAGTGCCGCAAAAGCTGCTGGGTCAAAATCATGGGGGTCTCGAGATTGGTCCGCACCAGCCGCTTGATTTTGTCTGGACTTAATTCTTCATGAAGCCCGTAATATCCAACACCGGCATTGTTTACCAAGACATGAACCGAATGCTGTGCCGCGATTTGACGGACGTGGGCGCAGAGTTGGGCTGTGTCCAGCACATCACAGACGATCGGGTGAATCTTGTCTGTTTCATGCCATTTTGTTTTGGAAAAATCCCTTCCGAAACCGAACACTTCATATCCAAGCGCGCACAGCTTTTGGCTGACCGCGCAGCCGATACCAGAGGAGGCTCCAGTCACAATGGCAGCTTTTGTATTCGTATTTTTATTCATACATTCCATCGAAAAATCTTCTCCCTGTCAATTTTTTCTGCGATCTGTGCAGTCAAAAAACTTTCCATCTCTTCCATTAAGGGGGCTGGATAATGGCAGTAGCCGTCCTCCTTCTGAAAAGGAAACCAGATCACGGCTGAGTCTTTGGCTTGTTTTCGCATATTTTTCAAATAATCCTGTGAGATACGAAATGTTCCGATGCTGACGTCCAATAATTGATCTACCGCAATCGAACGATATACTTGATTCATCATTTCGCTATAATGCGTCTTCCAGCCGGGGAGGTAAATCATCGGGTCAAAACAAAGGCGTACAGGGCAGCCAGCGCGCATCAGCGCTGCCGCGCAAAAGAGGCGGTCTGACAGAGAGGCGGTATGATGTTCAAAGGCGTCGATCACTGCCTGCGGTGATATGGTATAGGCATAAATCACATTGGGCATGGGCACGATGCTTTGCACAAATGCTTTGTTGGCGCATTTTGTCCGTATTTCAATCGTTAACTGTGCGTGTTTTGCCGCAAAAGCACACCATTCCTGCACAAAGCCGATAAGCGGTTCCAGTGCCAGCAAATCCGTATCATAGGAGACACACAAATACAGCGGATGATTTTCCAGTACACGTTCCACTTCTGCAAAAATATCCTCCAGATTGACGAATACCACAATATTTGCAGACGGATACATTCCCTTTAGATAGCAGTACGCGCAGTCAAAGATGCAGTTCATCGCGCAGGATACATAATAAAAATGTTCGTTGCCAAAGCGCTGGCAAACAGGGGCGCCCTCATAGAGCAGTGTTCCCTGTCTGGCGGCGAGAATCAATTTCTGTGCACAGTGCTGAAGACGAATGTTTTGTCTGCTTCGGCAGAATACATCCTTGTAATGGCCAATTTCAATGATTTGGGCAGATGGGAATTTAGCCAGTATGTTCTGCGTGCGCGCATGATTGCGAACCGATTTTTCTACATAGATATGTGAAAAAAACGGGTTAAAATAATCTTCTTTTAAATTCTTCAAAACGTTGTTTTCCTTCTTTTTTATCTTTGCAGGGAAGCAGATTTTTCTCGTACAGTTCCCGAATCATGCCGATGTAATCCATACCAGACAGTGCCATATAGCGGATATACTGACGCATGGAATCCCGCATAGCCTTGGAACAGTGCAAGTCGGTACAAAAAGTTTCGACGATTTGTTTGTCCTTCTCATTCATTTCGTTATTGTGATCACTGTGTTCTTTTGTGATGGCGGCAGTCTGCATGAGATAATCAATGATGCAGTCTTGATAGTTCTGCATCAGAGATGTCACTTGTTCCTTGGAAACTTCTGCGGCATTGCCATTGTCAGACACCACTTTTAGAAAGATCATCTGGTGCGGAGCAAAGAAATGAATCCCCGCCTGATAGATTGCAGCGGCTTCCATGTCGTATAACATTCCTGCGAGAGCGCCCGCTGCAATCATGCGCTCATCTGTCTGCGTATTTGATGGAAGAAGATCTGCTGCAAAAGGGGCTTGGACACCAAATCTGCCGCTGTCCTGTCCGGCATTCCACGGCAGCATTCCTGTTACGATCGCACTTTCGCGAAAGGGGTGACGATACAGCAGATCAGGATAAAAGGTTTTGCCTGTTGCCAGCTCGATAATCTGATTGCACAGGAAAATGCCGTCCTTTTTGGCAGTGTGCGCGCACATTCCCACATTCAAGAGCAGGTCAGACGGCGTCGGTCTGTGCATCGAGCATGTGCTGCTGACAGCCGCGGCGGCAGCGAGTTCACCGACGCCAGTGATTGTGAGCCGGAGGTTGGAAGTCTCGTTATAAAATTCCTGAAACCAGATATTTTCCAGATTTTTCGTCAGATTGAATTGTCTGATAAATATTTGTGCCTCACAGTACAGTGCAGTAAAGAGATAGACCATACCTGTTTCCTTTCTGATGGAATATTTTTTGGACAGACTGAAATCTTTTTATTCTTCATTCTGTGATATTATTTTTATAAATTCATCTGGCAATAACGCCTTGACCCTAGAATCTTTATACTTTTTGATATTCCCTGTAACAATATAGTTCATCTGGTTACGTTTCGCACAACAGGAAATTACTGCATTCTCATAATCTTTAACTTCAGACACCAATGCATCCTGACAGTCTTTTGATGTAACATCTAAAATAGCGAATAATTGATAAAGCTTTGACAGGATATTTTTAGACTGCTCCGTATTGTGGAAGTGTTTTCTTGCCAGATAATAAATATCTGCAGCGGAACTGGCTGTAATGTACAGATCTTCGATCTGATTTGCAGCCAGCAAAAATATCTGCTCTGCTGATTCTCTAAAAGGTTCTCTTCCTGTCAGTGCATCAATTACTATATTTGTATCGACAAGTATTTTCATTACTTAGCATTCAGCCTTTCCTCTTTTGTATCTTCCAGACTGGCGTATTCGGGCAATATCCCGAACAGAGATTTTGCCGTATTCACTCTATTTTGATAAGGATTCGTCAGTTTGGCAATTGTTTTGCCGTTTTTTGTGATTAGAATATCCTCCTTTGCTGAAAGAAGTAAATATTTTCCTAAATTCTGTTTTAGTTCTGTTGCTGTTATAGACATCTGATCATCTCCTTCGCACGATTATTATATATCATTCGTGCGGTTCTGTAAAGTTATTCGTATGAATTTATCACGGTAATCACATGAATATTCCTCGCAGTACTCAAATTCGTATTATTGTCACACAATATCTTCATATAATCCGTATTGTCGAACAACAGCGGATTTGCCGCAGATTCCTTATAAAATCCCTGTTTTTGTACGATATAGTATATAGCATACCAGATTGTGTCTGAACATGCTTTTCCACAAATGAAAGAAAGGACGAGTCGGACATGTTCTGATATGACACAACTATAAATTTGTCTGAATCAAGGAGGATGATGGCATGAGTATGATGATGGGAATCAGCAGCCCAAACACGAGACGACTGGAGTTCAGGGATAAGGGCGGAAAAGTCGTTGGTTCTGTGACAATCAAAAGTGCGAAGTCGCAAGAGACAAAGAAGAAGCGGCTGCCGTACAGCTACAAGGAAATTTCCACAAGGCTTTTAAACGCAAAAAAGTCGGGCAACGCGCATCAGGTACTGATTAGTGCGAAGCAGAAGGTGGCGTCCCTCAGGCTGATGTACAAGGGAGGCGTGTATGATGACAATGAGATTTTCAATGCCTTGATGCACGCACAGGCGATCACCAGAGTGGCGAAGAAACGCATGAAACATCTCGAGGAGGAAGAGCGGGTCGAGCATAAAGGCGGACCCTGTGAGGCTGAGCTTGAGGAAAAGACTGAGCAAGGAACTGCAAAGCAGCTCAGGGAGGAAGATCCGTCAGATGTCAACCTTCAGAGAATGCAGAAGCTCATGGAGCAGTATGAGCGCATGATGGAGGAGGCAATGAAGGCACTTGAACGGATTGATGACATGGATGAGTTCTCGGAGGACATGGGAATCAGTGTACGGCAGAGCATGGACCCGGAGGACTTAGAGATGATGAAGAAGAAACATCGTGCCGACGAGATGAAGGAAATCATGGAGGCAGACATGAAGTACCTCAAAGCCATGTTTGACAAGTTTGAGAAGGAGAAGCAGACGATCGGCAGCAATGCTTATGGAATGAATGGTTATGACAGAAATGGTGTCTCACTCCAACTGGGGGGCATGAGTATTTCGACCGGCGCGTCGCCGAGTGCGGCGGCCGTGGTTGAGGGCGGTACGATTGACACAGCAGTGTGAGACTATAGCATATTGATTGACGAATCAATCGCAGCAGATTCCGCAGATATTGGAAATTCCAAGTCTGCGGAATTTTTGATGCACAGATTTATATAAGGCATAATTGCCAAAAAGTTTCCATCATTTATAATATTTCTAGTAAATCTGCAGAGGATGTGTTAAAATAAATTTAATAAAATTGAAAAGGAGCTGATAGTATGTATAAAATCATTACCATGGAACGTGAATTTGCAAGCGGCGGCAACGAGATTGGCAGACGGGTGGCCAAAAAATTAGGCATAGAACTATATGACAGGAATATTCTGGTGGAAGCGGCAAAAAGGCTTGATATTCCTCCAATTTATATCGGGGATTTGGAGGAGACTGCACCGGGAAGCATTATCTTTAACCTCTCAAAGACAGCGATCGGCGGCAGCAAAAAGGACAGCACGAATTTGCCAATGTCTGAGAAACTGTTTTTGGAAGAGAAAAAAATCATTGAGGAAAATGTGGAAAAACATGACTGTGTGATCGTTGGAAGATGCGCCTCTTTTATCTTGTTTGACAGGGCGGACTGCCTAAAGGTATTTGCCTATGCTGACAAGGATTACCGCATTAACCGCGCAATTCAGACAGAGCATATTGCGCCTGCGGAGGCAGAGGATTTCCTGCGCAAGTCCGACAAGAGAAGGAGTAATTTCTACAATACGCATACTGGCTGGAAATGGGGCGATATGTCCAAGTTTGACTTGTGCCTGAATACCAGCAGCCTCGGATTAGATGCGTGCGTGGATATCCTTGCGGGTATGATGCAGAAATGACAAAAAAGCGTTACTTCGTTGAAAAATGATAGAATATATGATACACTAAAACACAGCAATACCATAACGGTAGGCGGTTTGCCCTCTGCGGAGGGATTGTGACCCTCCGACTACATAGAACGATGTAAAAATGGGGGGGTGATGCGAATGATAACAATAGAAAGTCTGATTGCAATAATCAGTTTGGTGCTGACTTCTTTTGGACTTGGTTATACAATTGGCAGCAGCACAAAAAAATAACCGCCCAAGCCTATCAATCTTAGCGGTTATCTTTTACTAATATTACTGGGCAAACCGTCTATCGGTATTGCTTTTTCATATTTACTATAACATAGTTTCAGTTCGATATCAATAGTTTCTCTTATACAAATTTTGCACTTTTATGACCCGCTCGACTGATAACACCGCACGCCAAACTTCCAAAGCAGCAGCGCCGGGATAAAAAACCAGCAGGCGGCAAGCGGCAGAAACATATAAAAGACCGAGGTCTGCCGGTCAAGGATATACAGGAGCGGATAGTACTGTACCAGCGCATAAGGAATGACAAATGTCGTAAACAGCAGCATCTTTTTGCCATAGATGCCAATCGGATATTTGCCAAGCTCCCTGCCGCCGTCAGTAAAAACATTCATGAACTCAAGCCCTTCGAGTGTAAAAAAGCACAGCGCCGCATAGATAAAAAACAGCGCTGTAAAGACCACTGTGCCGCCAGCCAGCATAAACAAAAGCGTACATATTTTGGGGACATTCCATACAACATTACATTTCATGATGCCATAGGCAAACATAACAACTGCCTGTAACAACCGCCCGATTCTTGTCAATTCAAATTTGGAGCCGAGCACCTGAAGGATTTCATTCTGCGGACGCACCAGAACCCGGTCAAATTCGCCGCTTCTGACCATGCCGGAAAACGTGTCAAATCCCCGTGCAACCATTTCTGCCAGCCCAAATTCCAGCAAAACCACAGAGAAACACAACAGCACTTCGCTGTAGGTAAACCCTTCCACACTCGAAAACCGCTGAAACATAAAAAAGATGCCAAGAAAGATGTTGAATGACACCAGAAACTGCCCAACCGCCGTCAGCAGAAAGGAAGTCTTGTACTGCATCATACAGCGGATATTGATGGAGACGTAGTGCAGATATAATCGGATTGTTTTCATGAGTTCTAACCTCCCTGTACAATGATTCTTTTTACGGCAACCCTGCATAGTAGTTTTCCGGCAGCAGTGAGAACCACAAGCCAGAATCCTTGCAGCTCAATTGCCCGCCTGATTTCATCTGCGCCGATGCTGGAGCTGTATATCCGCAGTGCGGTATTCTGCATGGATGCAAAGGGTAGCAGCTCCATGATGGAACGGATATGATCAGGGAAAAACGGCAGCGGTATCACGGCTCCCGAAAAAAATTCCACGCAGGAAATGAACACGATGCGCAGCCCTTGGGGAGAAATCGTGAAAAATGCCAGCACGTAAACCAGCAGGCAGAATGTCACCGCCACAGCAAGTCCTAATATCAATGACAGCACAAATAGAAGAAAGTGCGGCAGGCTTGCAGGCGTGTCAATGCCATACGGCTGCTGGATAAACGCGGCGACAATAAGGATAGGGAAACATCGGAGAACTGCCCGGGCAAGCCTTGTCGCCATGCTTCTTGCAAACCACATGTTATAGATACTGATGGGTCTGCATAGTTCATAGGAAATGTTTCCGTTTACAATGGAGTCAAAAATGTCATTTTCCATCATCCACACAGCAAAAAATGCAAGAAATGCCTGTTGCAGCCAGACATAGGATGATGTCGCGGAGAGGCTCATCGGGAAAGCGGCGGCGTCTGTGCGGTAAAAAGCGCGGTACATCATGACTTGCATACCGCCCCATGCAAACTGCGTGATAACCCCTGCAAGTGCGGCAGTGCGGTACTGTAGCCCCATCGTAAAACGCAGTTGAAAGAAGGACAGATATTTTTTCATAGGTATCCATGCCTCCTTCTAAATGTTGTAGGTGCGGTAGAGCTCGGCAACCGTCGCATCAATGCTCTCATTCCCGGTTCGGATGTCGTTGAGGGAGCCGTCCATGAGAATCTGCCCTTTGCCAATCAGCAGGATTCTGCTTGTGAGGGATTCAATATCCTGCATGTCATGCGTTGTCAGAATCACAGTGGTCTTGTGTGTCTGGTTCTGCCGGAGGATAAAATCGCGGACGGCAAGTTTGGAAACGGCATCTAAGCCAATCGTCGGCTCGTCCAGAAACAGAATGCGCGGACGGTGCAGCAAAGATGCGGCAATCTCGCACCGCATCCGCTGTCCGAGTGAGAGCTGCCTTGCCGGTGAGCGAAGCAGTTCAGATAAGTTTAGTAATGTTGTGAGTTCTTCGAGACTCTGCTGGTAGCAGATATCGGAAATAGAATAGATGTCCTTTAACAAGGAAAAGGAATCAATGACAGGAACATCCCACCAAAGCTGTGAACGCTGGCCAAAGACGACGCCGATCTCGCGCACATGGTCGATTCTGTTCTTGTGCGGTACGCGCCCGTCCACAAGGACTGTGCCGCTGTCTGGTGTCAATATTCCGCTCAGTATTTTAATGGTAGAGCTTTTGCCTGCTCCGTTGGGTCCGATGTAGCCCACCATCTCGCCATCGCGAATCGTGAAGCTGACATCGTTTAGGGCATGAATGGTTTCATACTCCCGGTGAAAAAGTGCTTTGCAGGCTTCGCCAAAGCCTGCGTTTCGTTTTGCAATCTTGTACGACTTGCATACGTGTTCCATCGTAATCATTTTGCTTCCTCCTGATAGTTATACTTTTGAAACAGAGTTTTTCAGTATCTTTCCAAGTAGGTAAAATCGAGTGCGCCGGCCCCGATTTTTTCGGTAGGTTTAAAATTCTATCACACATCAATCATAAAAACAACAGACATATCATATAAAATAGTAGGTGGAGTTTTGTCTAACATTACTAATAGTCCATCTGGACAGAAACTAAATGAATACTGTGCAGGAACAACCAACGCACTGTACACATATGATAAATAAAAAGTTAGGATGGTCATTATGGCAGATCTTACTCCGGGAATGATCTTCACCGACACCCTTCGAAACAAGAAGCCCGACGCGCTGGCATGGATTCGCGGAAATGCACAGAATCCGCAGTTGAGCGGCATTGTCAAATTTTATGAAACACCGTATGCCGGTGTGCTGATTGAGGCGGAAATTTTTGGACTGCCCAACATAGCAACACAGTATTCGTCTGATTTTTATGCGATGCACATTCATGAAAATGGTGACTGCACCATGCCTTTTGACAAGGCAGGAGACCATTATAATCCGACCAATGCACCCCATCCCGATCATGCAGGGGATTTGCTTCCGCTCATGGGCAGTCAGGGATATGCGTGGCTTGCGTTTTATGACAAGCGTTTTCTGCTCTCAGAGATTATTGGAAGAAGTGTGATTCTCCACAAAATGCCGGACGATTTTAAATCCCAGCCGTCAGGGGGCGCCGGCGAGAAAATCGGGTGCGGTGTGATCCGGTAAAAAACAGCAAGAGGGAGCGTGTGCGGCAGTTTTCATAAAGGAGCTGTTCAGAAAATTGACAGAGCTTGGCTTGTCTGTTTCTGAACAGCTCCTGATGGGACAAGCATCAAGCGGGGCATAGTACATGTCGGAATATGTAGTTCGGTTTTCCCGCAGGATGTGGATAACTCGTTAGAACTGCATTGTTTTATATGGCTATCCACATATTTATGCACGACATCCACAAAAATATAGCCAAAGAATCTCTTGTAAATACTTAAAAATGTCTAAAAATGTCGAAAATTCTGCAAAATATTCCAAGATGAAAACGTCGATTTTGCATAAAAAATTAATAAATATGCTATTGTTTTCTGATTGCAAAAGGGATATCATAAAAGAGGAAAATAAAAGCGAAAACGGAGGGAATCATTATGGCAATTTTAGTTACAGGCGGCGCCGGCTTTATCGGCAGCCATACAGTAGTAGAGCTTCAGAATGCAGGGTATGATGTGGTGGTGGTGGATAATTTGTCCAATGCGAGTGTCAAATCCTTGCAGCGAGTGGAGAAGATTACGGGGAAACCGGTTACTTTTTATAAGGCTGACATTCTTGACAGAGAGGCGTTAGAGAAGATTTTTGACGAGCAGCAGATTGATTCCTGCATTCATTTTGCCGGATTAAAGGCGGTCGGGGAGTCTGTGGCTAAGCCGTGGGAATATTATAATAACAATATTGCGGGAACATTGACGCTCGTCGATGTGATGAGACAGCATGGCTGCAAAAATATTATTTTCTCCTCCTCAGCTACGGTCTACGGGGACCCTGCATTTATTCCAATCACGGAGGAGTGCCCTAAGGGACAGTGCACAAATCCCTACGGCTGGACAAAGTCGATGCTCGAACAGATTTTATCGGATATGCAGAAGGCAGATCCAGAGTGGAATGTAATCCTCCTTCGCTATTTTAATCCAATCGGTGCGCATCAGAGCGGTACGATGGGTGAGAATCCGAATGGCATTCCGAACAATCTGATGCCATATATCACGCAGGTCGCAGTGGGCAAGCTGGAGAAGCTTGGCGTGTTTGGCAATGACTATGATACGCATGACGGAACAGGTGTGAGGGATTATATCCATGTGGTAGACCTTGCGGTTGGTCATGTGAAGGCATTAAAGAAGATTGATGAGAAGGCAGGACTCTGCATCTATAATCTTGGCACAGGGACAGGCTACAGCGTGCTTGACATTGTGAAGAACTTTGAGGAGGCGACAGGCGTCAAGATTCCGTATGAGATAAAGCCAAGGCGCGCCGGGGATATCGCGACGTGCTACGCAGATGCTGCAAAGGCAAAGGAAGAGCTTGGCTGGACCGCGCAGTATGGCATCAAGGAGATGTGCGCAGACAGCTGGAGATGGCAGTCCAACAACCCGAATGGATATGAAGAATAAGTAAAAAAATCCGCAGTCTGGGCTGCGGATTTTTTTATGCACACAGGCGTCCCAAGGAAGATTGTCAGCAGAAGCTGACGGACGCCCGGCGCGCGAACAGAGAGAAGCTGAATCTTCTCTCTGTTCGATTGTACACGTACACGGGCGTATTCTCTATTCAATTACGTCAAGATTTCACCGTTTTTGTAGCGGTTGATGTAGCTGTGAATACGGTCATTTGGATTGAGCAGATCGCTGATGGAGGAGTCGTGGTTTAAGGTGTCGATAATATAGGCGATATACTTGCTCATATCGCAGCTGATATACCACTCTTTGTCCAAAAGCTCTGGTTTCTGGTAGATCATGTTGGTCGTGAGGACGCGGTAGATTAATCCCTGTTCAAATGCCTCGTCAAATTTATCCAGTCCGGCGGTAAAGAGTCCAAAGGTTGCGGCGGCAAAGATACGTTTTGCCTTGCGCTTTTTGAGGTCCGTGGCAACCTCAATCATACTCTCGCCGGAGGAGATCATATCATCTACGATAATGACATCTTTGCCCTCCACGCTGCTTCCAAGGAACTCGTGAGCCACGATGGGATTGCGCCCCTTGACAATCTTGGTGTAGTCACGCCGTTTGTAGAACATGCCCATGTCAAGCCCCATCACATTTGCCATGTAGATCGCACGGCCCATACCGCCCTCGTCGGGACTGATGATCATCATATGATCCGCGTCGATTGTGAGGTCAGGGACGTTGTTTAACAGACCTTTGATAAACTGGTACGTGGGCGATACGGTCTCAAAACCATTTAGGGGAATCGCGTTCTGGACGCGCGGGTCGTGGGCGTCAAAGGTGATGATATTGTCCACACCCATGTTGACCATCTCCTGCAGTGCCAGCGCACAGTCAAGAGATTCTCTGGAATTTCTCTTGTGCTGGCGGCTCTCATACAAATAGGGCATAATCACCGTGATGCGCCTTGATTTGCCGCCGATCGCAGCGATGATTCTCTTTAAGTCCTGAAAGTGGTCGTCGGGTGACATATGGTTTTCCTGACCGCACAGAGAGTATGTCAGGCTGTAGTTGGTGACATCCACCAGAAGATAGATGTCGTCACCGCGCACAGATTCCAGAATTTCTCCCTTTGCCTCACCGGTTCCAAAGCGTGGAACACGGGTCTGTATAATATAAGAATCGCGCTGATACCCCGCAAACGCAAGAGAGTCCTTGTGTTCACTCTCACGTTCGGCCCTCCATTTGACAAGATACTTGTCCACCTTGTCGCCCAGCTCCTTGCAGCCGCTCAAAGGAATGATGCCTAATGAACCTACAGGTATTGAATTGAGATTTCTTTTTTCCTCACGAACTGGCATAGAAAAACCCTCGCTTTCCGTATAAATAGTATGTACATTTTCATTTGTTTGCAGATGATGTTTTCTTCTGCATCCGGATGTCTTGACCGGTTAGTTTGCATATATCATAATTGCTTGTGATGCGTGAAAAGATCCTGTCAGAATATCGGTCCCGCAATTCGCCAAGCGAAAGATTTGTTGTGATAATGGTTGCTTTTTTGCGCAGATGTCTGTTGTTTAGGCAGGAAAAAAGCTGAGAGGAAACAAACGAGTTGGTAAGCTCTGTTCCCAGGTCGTCGATAATGAGCAGGTCGCAGTCACAGATGTCGTCCGAGATTCCGGAGGCTGCCTCCGCGCTGTCTCTGTCAAAGGTACTTTTCGACAGAAGCTCAAAGAGCTGGGAGGCGCTAAAGTATATGACCAGTCTGCCCTGATCAATCAGTTCCTTGGCTATACAACAGGATAGAAAAGACTTGCCCGTTCCTACTGTACCATAAAAAAACAAATTTCGGTAGTCCTTATGAAAGCTTTTCACAAAATTTTGGCATATTTGTACAGCTTTTGTAAATTTTTCGAGGTCCTCCCCCGCATAATAGTCATAAGAAAGCGAACAAAAGTTCTCGGTTTTGAGCAGATCGCGGATGTGGGACTGCTCATAGATCAGATCAATCTCCGCAGCGCGGAAACAACTGCATTTTTTATTGTCAATGTAACCAGTATCGCGGCATTTCTCACATGCGTAAACCGGTGACAGATAGTTCTCTGGAAAACCGTTCCTTCGCAGCAGGGAAGCCTTTTCCTCAGAGAGCTTTCTCAGGCGCTTGCGCAGTTCAGGCAGTGCCTCGGCATCGCCGTTTAGAAGTCTTCGTCCCTGCTCGAGTGATACGGCGGCAACTTGGCGGTCCAGCGCTTCATAGTCTGGGATTTTCTGATAGACAGTCTCGGTGTTTTGCTCGAGACGGCGTCTTGCGGCACGCTGTTTTTCCTCATAAGAGCGCATGATTGTGTCGTGTTGGCTGTTTGTCAGTGGCATGTTCATTCCCCTTTTATTCTGCCTGTAGCGTTGAGCGATGATGGACAATTGCCTAATTGCTCAGGATATTCTGCTCGAGTGCATCAAAGTCATATGTATTCTGAGCAAAATTGTTGAATTTATTCTTGGTTGTTACGATATTGTTGCTGCTGTCATTTTTGCGCTGCTTGTCCGTGATCGCACAGATGCGCTTGTAGGAGGCGTCAGCCGCCGGAATATCTGCCTTGTGATGGACACCTGCCTGATACCATTTGGTGAGGATACCGTCCGCGTAGGCGAAGCGGTTCCTGTCCGTCGTCAAGACAGTCTTGTCGCACGCTTCCTGTATCACATCTAACCAGAACCCATACTCCTTCGTCCATTTGTTAATGTACTCGAGCTCTTTGGGCGCAGGGTCTGCGTTTTTGCCAAGTGATTTCATGATGGTGTAGACCACCTTGTCATATTTGCGGGAAGCGCTCTGGGCATCCGCAGGAGACACAATACCCTGCTCATGCCACGCGAGTGCGACTTTTTCCATATATCGGAAATCCTTCTTGCCGCGCTCCACACAGTGCTGTACCAGATAGTCAATGAGGTCTGTGGAGAAACCAAGCCTGTCATATAAGAACAGGATGGTCTCCATGTCGCTGCGCGTTAGCTGCCGCGCGACATACTGTTCTGTGACCAGCAGGAGCTGCTCGATATCCTCATTGTTCTTAAAGTCTGAGAGATCGTCAAGAGAGTAGTCCGGTCTGGTGATTTTGCTGTTTCTGTTCGTTCCATCTGCGGGCAGGCTGCCGTTGTCAGCAGCATTATTTTTGGGAGATTGCTGCGTCACAGTGGCTCTGGCAGTCATGCCCGTCAGCATGGAGGCCGGTCTGACAAATGACAAGACCGGTGTGATACGGGGAGCTGTTCTGGGCGCCTCGTATACGTTCTCAAGGGAAAGTACCCTGATTCCAGACAGGTTGTGAGCCGCGTCGAAGTCGAGTGCCAGAAGCTGTCTGGACTCCCAATACATCAGCGACCTGAGCACATCCTTTTCTGTATAGTTAAACTTGTCCGCAATATCTGTCACGCTCGTTGGGAGATTTGCGTTCATCATGCGGATCAGAAAAAGATAAATTTTGAGTTGTGCATCATTGGCATCCGCCATGTATTCATCAATGAATAAATTGGAAATAGTTGTCTGATCATTTGTGGCAGCCCGATAAATATTGACACGATTCATAATACCTCACCCGTCCTGTAAAAAATTCCTTCGTATGGTCCGGCGTGGGAGGCGCCGGCATGTGGAAGGTAAGTGTATTGTAGCACACTTATGCAAAAAAGCAAGCCCCAGACCCCGCGCAAACCCTTGTGAATACTGGACTTTTTGGCAATGTGGATACTGTGGATACTGTGGATAGCAACATCAGAAGGGGGCATTTCCCCGTCAAATCCCTGAGGAAGAATGTGGATGAAAGCAAAAAATATCCACACGCTGTTTTGCCTTTGCGGGTGCCAAAAAATGTGGATATTGTGGATAATTACATGCCAAGCAGGTTTTCACCGATTTTTACAACATCCCCGGCGCCCATAGTTATCAACAAATCGCCGTTGATACAATTTTTTAATAAAAAATTTTCAATCTCGTCAAAAGACGGGAAATAATAACATTCTTTGCCAAGTTTTTGCAGTTCACACAGCAGGTCTTTCGAGCTGATGCCGATGGTGTTTTTCTCGCGTGCGGCATAGATGTCTGTCAACACGATTTTGTCCGCGAGCGTGAGTGCGCTTGCAAAGTCGTGCAGAAATGCCTTGGTGCGCGTGTAGGTGTGCGGCTGGAACACGCACCACAGGTTTTTGTGCGGATAGTTGGCAGCCGCTTTCAGCGTGGCAGTGATCTCGGTAGGGTGGTGTGCATAGTCGTCGAGAATCTTGATGCCGCACATTTCGCCTTTTAATTCAAAACGTCTGTCCGTTCCCGAAAAGGAGGACAGGGCGTCGCGCACCGTCTTATAGTCTATGCCGAGAAGGTCTGTCAGGGCGATGACGGAAAGAGAGTTTAGGATATTGTGCTCCCCGACGACGCCAAGGTTTACCGTGCCGCAGTTTTCGCCTTTTTTCATGAGGGTGTAGGAGGCGCGCCCGAGCGCATCATAGCGGGCGCCGGCAAAGCTGTAGTCGGCATCGGCTGCGGCGCCAAACGTTATGACGCGGCAGCGAAGCCCCTCAGTGAGCTGTTCAACATGGTCAATCTGGCGGTTGATGATCAGACACCCGTCATCAGGAAGGAGTTCGGCAAACTTCCGAAAAGAGTGACGGATATCCTCAATATCCTGAAAGAAGTCCATATGGTCCTCCTCAATGTTCAGGATTATGCTGATGTTCGGGAAAAAGCTCAAAAAGGAGTTGGTGTACTCGCATGCCTCCGTCACGAAATAGTCGGATTTGCCGACACGGATATTGCCGCCGATGGACTTTAGGATGCCGCCGATGGACAGGGTCGGGTCAGTGTCCGCCGACAACAGCACTTCAGAGATCATGGAGGTCGTGGTCGTCTTGCCGTGTGTGCCGCTGACAGCGATGGCAGTCTTGTAATTTTTCATGATCTGGCCTAACAGGTCCGCGCGCGTCATGAGCGGGATATCTTTTTCCACGGCCGCAGCGAACTCTGGATTGTCCTGTGCGATGGCAGCCGTGTACACGACAAGGTCAATGTTGTCCTCAATGTTGCTGGCCATCTGTGGGTAGCGGATCTTGGCGCCCAGTGCGGCAAGGTGCTGGGTGAGCGGGGACTTCTTGGCGTCAGAGCCGCTTATATCAAAGCCGGCATCGAGCAAAATCTGTGCAAGGCCGGACATGCTGATGCCTCCGATGCCGATGAAATGTACATGAATGGGGTGATTGAAATTTATCTGATACATGGTTTTATGTTCCTTCCTGAAATAGATTCTTCTTTTATAATATACACCTCATAAGAGAACTTTTCCATAGGTAAAAAAATAAATTGTGTTCTCCTATATACATATGATGCCAATCAGCAAATTATCCAAAATATGCGAAATTTTTCAAATATTGTATTAAGCTTTGTCAAATAGCACCGATATATCTTATGTAACCATGAAAAATATATAAAAATATTCTTGTGAAAGCCATGAAAGTTGTTTCCTTTAACGAAAATGTATGTTATAATATAGTAGGGTCTGAAACCCATTATTAAGCAAGTAGGGGTGACAACATGATTAAAAAAGAAATGATCGCCATGCTTTTAGCAGGTGGACAGGGTTCGAGACTGGGGGTCCTGACATCGAAAATGGCAAAACCGGCTGTTGCTTTCGGCGGAAAGTACCGAATCATTGATTTCCCGCTCAGCAACTGTATTAATTCCGGTATCGACACAGTCGGAGTGCTTACACAGTATCAGCCGTTAAAGCTGAACACACACATCGGTATCGGTATTCCATGGGATTTGGACCGCAATGTCGGTGGCGTGACGGTATTACCGCCCTATGAAAAGAGCAGTGAGAGTGAATGGTATACTGGAACTGCCAATGCTATCTTTCAGAATCTTGAATATATGGAGAATTATAATCCTGACTATGTGCTGATTCTCTCAGGGGATCATATTTACAAGATGGATTACGAAGTGATGCTGGACTTCCACAAGGAGAGCGGTTCGGAAGTGACCATCGCTTCCATGCCTGTTCCAATTGAGGAGGCAAAGCGTTTTGGCATTGTGATCACTGACGAGAACAAGAAGATTATTGACTTTGAAGAGAAGCCAGAAAATCCGAGAAGCAATCTCGCTTCTATGGGAATTTACATATTTAACTGGAGAACGCTCAAAGAGGCACTGATCGCCAAAGCAGACCAGCCAGCGCTTGATTTTGGAAAACATGTCATTCCATACTGCCATGAGAAGGGCTGCCCGATGTATTCCTACGAGTTTAACGGATACTGGAAGGACGTGGGGACGCTGAGCTCTTATTGGGAAGCCAATATGGAGCTGATCGATATTGTTCCCGAGTTTAATCTCTATGAGGAATACTGGAAAATCTACACCAAGAGCGAGATTCTCCCGCCCCAGTATATCGCGCCGGACAGCGTAGTAGAGCGCAGTATCATCGGAGAAGGCTCTGAGATTTATGGACAAGTTTTCAATTCGGTGATCGGCTGCGGTGTCACGATCGGAGAAGGGACTATCGTGCGCAATTCTATTATCATGAATCAGGCACAGATAGGTGACAAGTGTACGATCGAGAAGGCAATTATAGATGAGTTTGCACAGATTGGCAGCGGTACACAGCTTGGCACACTTCCTGAGAAGGAGAATGATACCAGACCGGACATCTACAATAGCGGACTTGTCACAATTGGAGAGAAAACAGTTGTTCCCGCCAATGTTAAGATCGGTAAGAATGCTGTCGTGATGGGTGAGACAGTGGCGTCTGATTACCCAAACAGCGTTTTGGACAGCGGCAAGACATTGATAAAGGTGGGTGAGTGATATGAGAGCATTAGGTATTGTATTAGCAGGTGGAAACAGCAGAAAGATGGGAGCGCTCTCCCACAAGAGGGCGATCTCAGCCATGCCGATCGCAGGCAGTTATCGGAGTATAGATTTTGTATTGAGTAATATGTCCAACTCACACATCCAGAAGGTTGCGGTGATCACGCAGTATAATTCAAGAAGCCTTCATGAGCATTTAAGCTCCTCAAAGTGGTGGGATTTTGGACGCAAACAGGGAGGTTTATACACATTTACACCGACAGTCACACCGGAGAACAGCAACTGGTATCAGGGGACAGCGGACAGTATTTACCAGAATCTCCTATTTTTAAAAAGAAGTCACGAGCCATATGTAGTTATCGCGACAGGCGATTGTGTCTACAAGATGGATTACAATAAAGTGTTAGAATATCACATTGCAAAGAAGGCGGACGTTACGGTGGTCGTAAAGGAGATGCCGGAGGACGCAGATGTGGACAGGTACGGCGTTGTCAGGATGAACGACGACGGCCGTATTGAGGAGTTCGAGGAGAAGCCGATGGTGGCACGGTCTAAGACCGTATCATGCGGGATTTATGTGATCCGCCGCAGACAGCTCATCGAACTGATTGAGAAGAGCGCTGAGGAGGGAAGGCACGATCTCGTGCAGGATATCCTGATACGCTATAAAGATGTGAAGCGGATATACGGATACAAGATTGAATCTTACTGGAGAAACATCGCGACAGTTGAGGACTACTACGGTACCAATATGGATTTCCTCAAGAAAGAGATCCGCGATTATTTCTTCAAACAGTATCCCGATGTATATTCCAAGATCGATGACCTGCCGCCAGCGAAGTATAACCCGGGGGCTCATGTCAGAAACAGTCTGGTATCGAGCGGTTGTATCATCAACGGCACAGTGGAAAATTCCATCTTGTTTAAAGAGGTGTTCGTCGGCAACAATTGTACTATTAAAAACTCCATCATTTTAAATGATGTGTATCTTGGCGATAATACCCACATTGAAAACTGTATTGTAGAAAGCCGTGATACCATTCGCGCAAACTCACACCATGTCGGGGAGACTGGCATCAAGGTTGTGGTAGAGAAGAATGAGAGGTATGTTCTGTAAAAATTTGAATCAATGACTTGCAAAAGGGGGACAAAAGAATGAGAATAACAGATGTTCGCGTTCGCAAAATCACAAAAGAGGGAAAAATGAAAGCAGTAGTTTCTATTACGCTTGATGATGAATTTGTAGTTCATGACATCAAGGTCATCGAGGGTGAGAAGGGGCTTTTCATCGCGATGCCAAGCAAGAAATCCGCAGACGGAGAGTATAGGGACATTGCACATCCAATCAATTCCAACACAAGGGATACGATCCAAAAGACAATTCTTGAAAGTTATGAGAAGGCGCTCTTAGAGCCAGACGAAGAGACCGTTTCTTAGAATATTGAAATAAAATGTGGGTAAGAGAGCCATCCGTTCATAGCGGGTGGCTTTTTATGCACACGGGCACCCGTCAGCTTCTCTCTTTTCATGTTCGGGTTGAAAAGAGACCGTATGTATGGTATGCTGATATAGAATCTAAGAATACAAAGGAGTCAGTTGATGTATCAGGAGACGGAAAAATTTAAGAAGTATGGAAAACTGTTTATGCCATTGGTGGGCGCAGCGCTCCTGCTGCCGTTTTTGGCGGCAGGGATTGTGAGTGTTTGTTTGGGGAATTTTAAGCTGGATGGAAAGAAAGTCAGCATGTACACGGCTGCGATTGACGATCATGTCATTTACCTCAATTCCGATGAAGGAAAAAAGGCCGTGGAGGAGGCGGACAAGTATGTTGCGTATTTGCAGGAGGCAAAGCGGGCAGCGGAGAAGAGAGGGTGGTAAGCGTTTGAAGCAGGGTGAGAGTGGAGAAAATATTTTAAAACAGATTTTCTCCACTTTTTCATGTGGTAAGGAATCTATCGAAAAAGCGGGGATTGGAAGAAAATGGGAAGTTCAAATTGCGACACTTGTGCATATAATGTATATGACGAGGACGACGAATGTTATTATTGCGAGGCAGATCTGGACGAGGACGATGCGGCGCGCTTGATGGAGCGGCAGTACAAAGCGTGCCCTTTTTATAGAAACGGAGATGAGTATGCAGTGGTTCGGAAACAGATTTAAAATATTTGGCAGACTGCGGGACAAGAGAGCCGAGGAGCCAGAGAGGGCGGCTGCGCAGGCACAAACAGCAGCAGAGACAAAGACGAAGCAGGAGTCAGACATACAGGAACGGGGAATGAAGATGGTGATCATAGCAGGGCTTGGAAACCCGACAAAGGAATATGAAAATACACGCCACAATATCGGTTTTATGGCGATTGACGCGCTCGCGGACAAATATCATATCAGTGTGATGGACTGCAAGCACAAGGCGCTGATTGGAAAGGGTGTGATCGGCGGCACGAAGGTGGTGCTGGTGAAGCCGCTCACGTATATGAATCTAAGCGGCGAGGCGATTCGCGCAGTGGTGGATTATTATAAGGCGGACGCTGAAAGCGAGCTGATTGTCATATATGACGATATCAGCCTCGATGTGGGACAATTGCGTATCCGCAAGAAGGGCAGTGCAGGCGGACACAACGGCATCAAAAATATCATCGCCAATCTCAAAAGCGACACGTTTCTGCGCATCAAGATTGGCGTGGGAGAGAAGCCCAAAGGATATGATTTGGTGGATTATGTGCTGGGACATTTCAGCAAGGAAGAGCTGGAAGTGATGAAGGAGAGCCTTGAGAACGTGGACGGTGCGGTCAACCTGATGCTAGAGGACAAGGTGGACGCGGCAATGAATCAATATAATAAAAAGTCAAAAGGTGAATAAATATGAACACATTATTGGCACCGCTTAGAGAGCTTGGCGAGTACGAGGAGATTACAAGGGCACTAATGCAAAGCGGCGGCAAGGCGAGCGTCAGCGGCTGTGTGGATTCGCAGAAGCTTCATATGATATTTGGCACGGACAAGGACTATGAGGTGAAACTGATCGTGACCTACAGCGACATCAAGGCGCGTGAGCTTCTCGAGGACTGCCGCCTGTACTGCCGTGAGTCGTATTTTTATCCGGCAAAGGATTTGATTTTCTATCAGGCGGACGTACATGGCAATCAGTTGTCAAAGGAACGCATCGGCGTGCAGCGCAGGATTTTGGAGGGGAAGCCAGTCACGATCGTCACGACCTTTGCCGCGCTGATGGCACACCAGCTGCCGCTGTCCGTGATTGAGGACAATGTGATCTGTATTGACAAAGACAGCGTGATAGAAGAGCGGGCGCTCGCGCGCAAACTTGTGGCGATGGGATATGAGAAAAGTTATCAGGTCGAGGCGCCGGGGCAGTTTTCCATTCGCGGGGGCATTGTCGATATTTTTGATCTGACGGCGGAGAATCCTGTCCGCATTGAGCTGTGGGGAGATGCGGTGGAGTCAATGCGCACCTTTGATGTGCTCAGCCAGCGCTCCATCGAGGAAAATGTGACACAAGTGTGTATTTATCCGGCGGCGGAGCTGATTCTGCCGCAGCCTGTGATTGACGAGGGATTTCGCAGGATTGAGCAGGATTGCAAGGCGCGGGCGAAACAGTTTCGCGAACAGACCAAGCCAGAGGAGGCATACCGGCTTGAGACGGCAGTTTCGGATTTGAGAGAACAGGTGACACAGTTTCAGAATTTAGTGAATCTTGACAGCTATATCAATTATTTTTATGAGGATACAATGTCGTTTACGGATTTGTTCCGCAACCGGCGCTGCTGTGTCTATCTTGATGAACCGCTGCGCATCGAGGAGCACGCGAGGGCTGTGGAGCTGGAATTTCGGGAGAGCATGACAAACCGTGCAGAGAAGGGGTATATTCTGCCAAAGCAGATGGCGGTGCTGTTTTCTGTGCAGGAGATTCTGGCGAAGCTGGAGAGTGAGCGCATTCTCGCGCTGTCAACGATGGAGTTCAAGAGCTTTGGCATCAAATTCCCACAGCGCTCGGCAGTCAGTGCGAGAAATATTTCTTCCTATAATAATAGCTTTGCAGAACTTGTGAAGGATTTGAACCATTATAAAAAACAGGGATATAGAGTGCTGTTGCTGTCAGCTTCCGCGACGCGGGCGAAGCGTCTTGCCTCTGACTTGATGGATGAGGGCTTGACGGCGTTTTACTCGGAGGATTCGGACAGGGTGTTGCAGCCGGGGGAGATTATGACTTATCACGGTTCCGTGCTCAAAGGGTTTGAGTATCCGTTGTTGAAATTTGTGGTGATCTCAGAGACGGACATCTTTGGCAGGCAGCAGCGCAAAAAGAAGAAAAAGACTTACGAAGGGCAGAAAATCCAGAATTTTTCAGATCTCAAGGTTGGGGACTATGTTGTGCATGAAAGCCATGGTCTGGGCGTCTACAAGGGGATTGAGAAGGTCGCAGTAGACAGGGTGGTGAAGGATTATATCAAGATTGAGTACCGTGACGGCGGCAATCTCTATGTCCTTGCGACGGGACTTGATGTGATTCAGAAATATGCCTCGTCCGACGCGGCAAAAAAGCCTAAGCTGAACAAACTCGGCACGCAGGAGTGGACAAAGACCAAATCGCGCGTGAAGGCGGCTGTCAATGAGATCGCAAAGGATTTGGTGGAGCTCTATGCGATCCGCCAGCAAAAAGAGGGCTTCCTCTTTAGCAAGGATACGGTCTGGCAACAGGAGTTTGAGGAGATGTTTCCTTTTGAGGAGACAGGGGATCAGCTGCTGGCCATCGAGGCAACGAAGAGTGATATGGAGAGCCCGCGCATCATGGACCGTCTGATTTGCGGCGATGTGGGCTACGGCAAGACGGAGATCGCCATACGCGCGGCGTTCAAGGCGGTGCAGGACGGCAAGCAGGTCGCATACCTTGTGCCAACGACAATTCTTGCACAGCAGCATTACAATACTTTCCTGCAGCGCATGAAGGATTTTCCGGTGCGCGTCGAAATGATGTCGCGCTTTCGGACAGCAGGGGAGATCAAGAAGACAATAGAGGGATTAAAAAAGGGGCTTGTGGACATCGTGATCGGCACGCACAGGCTGTTGTCGGCGGATGTCATCTACAAAGATCTGGGCCTTCTTGTGATTGACGAGGAACAGCGTTTTGGCGTGCGCCACAAGGAGAAAATCAAGCAGATCAAGGACGATGTGGACGTGCTGACGCTGACTGCGACGCCGATCCCAAGGACACTGCACATGAGTCTTGTAGGAATCCGTGATATGAGCGTGTTGGAGGAAGCGCCCGGCGAGCGCCAGCCGATACAGACATATGTCATGGAGTACAATGAGGAAATGGTGCGTGAGGCGATTGTGCGTGAGCTGTCCAGACAGGGGCAGGTGTACTATGTATACAACCGTGTCAACAATATTGAGGAGATCACCAGCCAGGTTGCACGCCTTGTGCCGGAGGCGAATGTGGCGCTTGCCCACGGTCAGATGAAGGAGCATGAGCTGGAGAAGATCATGTTTCAGTTTATCAACGCAGAGATTGATGTGCTGGTGGCGACGACAATCATCGAGACTGGGCTGGATATCTCCAATGTCAACACCATGATTATCCATGATTCCGATGCGATGGGGCTGTCACAGCTCTATCAGCTCAGGGGGCGTGTGGGACGCTCAAACCGCACTTCATACGCTTTCTTAATGTACAAAAAAGATAAAATGCTAAAGGAGATCGCGGAGAAACGGCTTCAGGCAATCCGGGAGTTTACAGACTTGGGCAGCGGGTTTAAGATTGCCATGAAGGATCTTGAGATCAGAGGCGCGGGCAATCTGTTAGGCGAGCGGCAGCACGGACATATGGAGGCAGTCGGCTATGACCTGTACTGCAAGATGCTCAACGAGGCGGTCAAGACCCTCAAGGGCATGAAGAAGGCGGAGGAGGATTTTGATACGTATGTCGATATGGACGTCGATGCGTTTATTCCGCCGGAGTATATTGTCAATGAGGTTCAGAAGCTTGAGATCTACAAGCGCATCGCAAGCCTTGAGAATGAGGCGGAATGTGACGATATGAGAAAGGAGCTCAAGGACCGTTTTGGCACGGTGCCGAAATCTGTCGAGAATCTGATACAGATTTCATTGATCCGCGTCATGGCGCACCGCCGTTATGTGACAGAGATCAAAGGAAAGATGGGACAAATCACATTTTATATGGAACCCTATGCGCCAGTGCATGTCGAGCGTCTGCCGGAGCTGATGGCAAAGTATCAGGGCGTGCTGGAATTTTCCGCCAAAGGGACGCCGAATTTCGTGTTGAAATACAAAAAGTATGGTCTTATAGAAAAAGAGGCAGAGCTGATGATGTCTTATACAAATAAAGTATTGACAGATTTTATGATGCTGTATGACGCGCAGCAGGTCTGTGCCGCGACATGACAGGTTCGAGAGAAAGAACAAGAAAACGGATTTAGAAAGGAGAAAAATGATGGAGTACAGGAAAATGGAAAAACTTGGAATCAGCACATCTTTGCTGGGATTTGGATGTATGCGGTTTCCGACGAATGCGGACGGCAGTATTGATGAAAAGGAGGCGCTTGCCATGATTGATACAGCGTATCAGTCGGGCGTTACATATTTTGATACAGCCTATCCCTATCATGGCGGTACGAGCGAGGCGGTGACGGGAAAGGCGCTTGCGCGCTATCCGCGGGATTCGTATTATCTGGCGACAAAGCTGCCTATATGGGATGTCAAAAGCATTGCGGACGCGGAGCGCATTTTTCATGAGCAGCTAGAGCGCCTGCAAAAAGACTATATTGATTTTTATCTGATGCACGCGCTGAATCGTGCGCACTGGAACGTAATTAAGGAGCTTGGAATTCTGGAGTACTGTGAAAAACTCCGTGTAGCAGGAAAAATCAAATATCTCGGGTTTTCGTTCCATGACGGATATGAGGTATTTGAGGAGATTCTGACCTCATACAAGTGGGACTTCTGCCAGATTCAGCTCAATTATATGGACAAAGACACACAGGCGACATTGAAAGGTGTAGCGCTTGCAGAGAAGCTTGGCATTCCTATGATTATCATGGAGCCGGTAAAGGGCGGATCACTTGCAAAGCTGCCGCACGATGGCATTGACGAGCTGTTCAAGAAGGCGCGTCCCGAGGCGTCAACATCATCTTGGGCGTTGCGCTATGTGGGAAGTTTTGACAATGTGAAGGTGGTTTTAAGCGGTATGTCAACGATGGCGCAGGTGGAAGATAACCTGAAAACCTTTTCGGATTTTGAGCCGCTTAGCGAGGCGGAACAGCGCATCATTGAACAGGCGGCAGAGGCGCTGCGAAAGAGGGTGCAGAACGGGTGTACGAACTGCCGCTACTGTATGCCGTGCCCGGCGGGGGTTGACATTCCCCGGTGCTTTGCAATCTGGAACCAGTATCATATCTATGAAAATGTAAATGAGACAAAGTGGAACTGGACGCAGGGCATTGAGGCGGCGAAAAAGGCTTCAAACTGTGTCAAGTGCGGAAAATGTGAACAGGCATGTCCGCAGCACATCGCCATTCGGGAGGACTTGGCGCGGCTTCAGGAGGAGTTAGACAGGCTATAATAACAGAGAATACGTGTTCATTCCTGAAGAGGTGAAAACTGTGGAATATGACAGTTTTCACCTCCTTTTTTGGCTTATTTTTTCACAAGAACATGACATTTTTCACAAAATTATAATAATGTAAAACAAAATGTAGAAATTATCGGTAGAGTATATTATAATAAGCTAGAGTCGATTAACATAAAATGTTAACAATTCAGATACTAATGTGTGAAGGTGGAGGATTAGAATGAGCGAGGGAAGATATAATATTCCAAAGCAGTACAAAGTTGATAAGGGAATGCCGCTAGAGGCGCTGTTCCAGAAAATTGACAATCTGAAATGCCGCCGCATCTTTGAAGCCGAGATTGAGTGTGTAGAGTGGAGTTATCATCTGGTGGACAAAGAGGGAGTCAAAGACATGAAGGAACTCATCAGAGAGCCGGGGTTGTCAGTGTTTGAAGTGAAGCTCAAGAGAAAGCTTTCGCCAGAGCTGCTCACAGAAGTATTTACAGGGTTATTCTTTAGACCGATTGTGATGGTCTATGTGTGCGGCGGTGAGTTGGCGATGGGGACGTATATACCAGAGGGAAAGGGTTCGGCAGGCAGAATGTGCGCAACAGATTTCTATCCGTATGACACGGAACGCATGATTGAATTGTTGGATTACAATACAGATCATGGCAGGACGACGCAGCAGATTCACAAAAGGATTTATGCGACACTCCGTGAGCAAAAGCGCATTATCATGATTGAGAAGGCGTTTGAACGGCTGAACAGAGAGCACGAGAGGGTGTCCTTTGACTTTGAGTTTAGTCTTGAAAATCTGGACAGAATCAGGGCAGATGCAGATTTTGTGCAGTCACAGCTTATGGTTGTGTAACCTTCGGTAAGAGAATTGAGCAATCAATTTTTTTACATAGATGTTTGTCTAATACATACAACCGGGTACTGGGGAGTTTCCTGGGAGTAAGGGGGAATGAGTTGTGTTGGATTGCAAAATATCGAGGGCAACAGCAGCCATGGTGCTAAATTCCTTAAAGGACGGAGTCGTTCCGAGAGTGGGGCTTGAATACATTGCCGTGGGGAGAAAAAATGAGATTCAGGCATTGCTGCAAGATGTTTCCATCATAGAGCAGGGAGGTTCTGCGCTTCGTTTCATAGAAGGAAACTATGGAAGCGGGAAAACTTTTCTTCTGCATACGCTTAGAAATCATATGATGGAGAAAAACTTCGTGGTGACAGATGTTGAACTCTCTGCCGACAGGCGGCTTGTCAGCAACAAGGGGCAGGGACTGGCGACATACCGGGAATTAATTTGCAACATGGCGACGCACGCGTGTCCTGATCACGGCGCATTGCAGCTTATTCTTGACAAGTGGATTGGCGGGCTCGAAAACGAGGTGGTACAATATGAAGGGCTTGTACCGGGACATGAGGTTTTCGATGTCAGAGTCAGTCAGAAGATTTATATGATAACCTCCTCAATGGAGGAGAAGGTAAACGGGTTTGATTTTGGTAAAGTGCTGGCTTCATATTATAAGGGACACCGGACAGGTGACGTGGAGCTGCAAAAAAAGGCGCTGCGATGGCTCTGTGGGGAGTATGGGACCAGAACAGATGCCAAGACAGATTTAGGGGTAAATCTGATCATTACCGATGAGAACTGGTTTGATTTCATCAGACTGTTTGCCGATTTCGTGGTGAAGGCAGGATACGCAGGCCTGTATGTGTGTCTGGACGAGCTGGCGGCGCTGTATGAGCTTCCAAGCCGGGCGGGCAGGGAGGCCAATTACAACAAGCTCTTGTCCATCTACAATGACGCAGTGCAGGGAAGGGCTTCTTATATGGGCATTGTTTTCGGTGTCACCAAAGAGGCGATGGAGGACCCTGCAAGGGGCGTATTCAGCTTTGGGCCATTGAGGTCACGGCTTGCAGAAAGCGGTCTTTTGCAGGAAAATATATCTCCTGTGATCAGGCTGTCCGTACTGGAACCGGGTGAGATGTATGTGCTGCTTGAAAAGGTTTCGTACATACATGGGATGCTGTACGGGTATACTCCGGGACTGGAGCATGATGACTACATTTATTTTCTGAAACAGCAGTATGGTAAAAATGCTATGGTGCGGGAAATGCTTCAGCGTTTTGTCACGTTCTTAAACTTGGTTCAGCAGAATCAGGAGGTGTCTAAGGAGAAGATTCTGTATGCCATGAAGGTGTAGCGTTGCGCAGGGGTATATGAAGAAACACACAATAAAAAATAAGGGTTGGAGTAAATGAGGAGCAGTAAGATCAAGGCAGTCATATTTGACATGGACGGAGTACTGATTGATACGGAAAAGCATTACAATGCAGCATGGTGCGAGGCAGCGCGCATGGCGGGTTTTGATTTCAAAAGGGAACATGCGCTGATGCTCCGCAGCTGTGATGCACAGCTTGCGGCGAAGATGATGAAGGACATCTTTGGCGCAGGCTTTGACTACTTTGCCATACGGGAGGTCAGACGCCGTCTGGTGGCAGAGCGGCTGGAACAATACGGATTGGAGAAAAAGCCCGGTATTGATGAAATACTGGCTTTTTTGCATGAGAGGGGATTGAAGGCGGCGGTTGCCACGGCGACACCGCTTGAGCTGACATTGCAGCATCTTGAGAGCATCGGCGTCAGAGACCAGTTTGACAAGATTGTGAGTGCAAAGCAGGTGGCACATGGAAAACCTGCGCCGGATGTCTATCTCTATGCCTGTGAACAGATTGGCGAAAAGCCGCAGGACTGTATTGCTGTGGAGGATTCACCCAACGGCATCAAATCGGCGTATGCGGCGGGCTGCAAGCCGGTGATGGTGCCGGACCTGACGCCGCCGGACCAGGAGCTTCAGCCGCTGCTGTACGCGGTCGTGGACACGCTGGACGGGCTGGGCAGTCTGTTCACAAATGCTTGACATTGTATGCAAATCAGCATAAAATAAAAAAGAATAATGAGTAAAGAGTAAAAAACACTGGAAAGGAAGTGTGTAGTTACATGGACAGTTGCGACGGTAATGGGCAGCATCATATGGGCGGATACACTGAAGCCAGTGTTCTTTTTATGTATACGGCCGTCTGAAGGAAACTGCCAGCAGAAGCTGGCGGACGCTAGGCGCGTGTTATTTTATGGCATAAAAAGAGGATTCGCCCGAAAAAATTTGGATAAAATATAAGATAGAAGGGCGATGTTATTTTGGAAAATGAAATTTTGATGGAACCAGACTACATTCATGAGCTGGTGGAACTGATTCGAAGCGGTGAGAACAAGGAGAAGATTGCAGAGCAGCTCACAAACTATCATGACAACGATATCTCAAATGCGCTTGACGAGCTGAATGAGGAAGAGCGCAAGATGCTCTATCATATCCTGGGCGCCGATCGTGTGTCGGAGATTTTTGCGTATCTCGACGATCCCGGGAAGTATCTGGGAGAGCTGGCGCTTGAGCAGGCGGCGGACATTATCGAGAACATGGATGCCGATGATGCGGTCGATGTGCTTGAGGAAGTCGATGAGGAGATTAGAAAACAACTGATCGAGCTGATTGACGAGGAGTCGAAGGAGGATATCAAGCTCATATGTTCCTATGAGGAGGACGAGATTGGCAGCAAGATGACCACGAATTTTATCGAGATCGGCAGGAGTCTGACAATCAAGCAGGCGATGCGCGCACTCATTGCGCAGGCAGAGGACAATGACAATATCTCCACGCTGTTTGTGGAGGATGACGACGGGACTTTTTACGGGGCGGTGGATTTGAAGGATCTGATTGTGGCGAGAACGTATATGACGCTGGAATCCCTGATCACGCAGTCGTTCCCGTATGTGAGAGACCACGAGACGATATCGGAGTGCATCGAGCGCCTGAAGGATTATGCGGAGGATTCGATCCCTGTATTAAATGACAAAAATGAGTTGATTGGCGTGATCACCGCACAGGATATCGTTGAGGTCGTGGATGATGAACTGGGGGACGATTATGCAAAGCTTGCCGGTATGACGGAGGAGGCAGAGCTTGAGGAGTCGCTTGGCGAGAGTATCAAGAAGCGCCTGCCGTGGCTGGTGGTGCTGCTGGGACTGAGCATGTGCGTGTCCACCGTGACAAGTCTCTTTGAGGGCGTCATTGCACAGCTTGCCATTATCGTGAGTTTTCAGTCTGTGATACTGGGCATGTCGGGAAATGTGGGAACGCAGTCGCTTGCCGTTACAATCCGCCTTTTGATGGATGAAAATCTGGAAACAAAGCAAAAAATTGGCATGATTTTCCGCGAGATGCGGATTGGCTTTTCTAACGGACTGATACTGGGCATTTTATCTTTTCTGCTGATCGGCGCCTATCTGTGCCTTGCCAAAGGGAAATCACCAGAATATGCGTTTGCAATATCGCTCTGCGCGGGGATTGCACTGCTGATGGCGATGACCATCTCCAGCATCGTGGGCACCTTCGTGCCAATGTTTTTCAGCAAAATTCATGTGGACCCTGCGGTGGCGTCAGGTCCTTTGATCACGACAGTAAATGACCTGATCGGCGTGGTCACATACTACGGTGTGGCGTGGCTGCTGCTGATTCATATAATGCAGCTGGGCTTTTCATGACAATGCATAAAAATCCAGTATATACAAATACTAGCAATACAGTTTGATGTACTGGCTGCCAAAAAGACTGGCTGCCCAGTATACGACGCACAACCGCATAAGGAACTATACTGCTTTGCGGCTGCGGTTGTATCATTCTTATAAACTTGCTGTGAATAAATTACTGGAAATGGAGGAAATATCGGTGAAGGCTACGGGAATAGTGCGTAGGATTGACGATTTGGGACGCGTTGTCATACCAAAGGAAATTCGGAGGACACTCCGCATCCGTGAATCAGACCCACTTGAGATTTTTACGGATCATGAGGGTGCAATTATATTAAAAAAATACTCGCCAATCGGCGAGCTTGGAAGTTTTGCAAAACAGTATGCAGAAAGTCTCTCACAGGTGTCGGGTCATCTGGCGCTGATTGCTGACAGAGACCAGATCATAGCGGCGGCGGGCAGCAACAGCAAACAGGTGCTTGGCAAGTCTGTCAGCAAGGCGCTGGAGGAAAAAATGAACTCGCGGGAGACCGTGTGCACGTCGCGCAGCGACAAAGATTATGTGTCTGTGACAGAGGATGAAGCGGAGGAGTACCAGCATGAGGTGATCATTCCCATCATCACGCAGGGCGATGTGATCGGAGCTGTCGTGCTGTTGTCAGCGAAGGCGGGCGACGAGATGAACGAGGTCGAGATGAAGCTCGCGCAGTCGGCAGCAGGATTTCTAGGAAAGCAGATGGAACAGTAGAGGGCTGCTGTAATGATAGGATGGAAGAAGGAACTGTAGGTTTTGTGCCTGCGGTTTCTTTTTGGCTGCGCGCAGATATGTTTTATACTTGATTGCAAAATAAAAACCAAGACACAACTGCCGTTAAAATGTCTTGGTTTTTATACGCACGGACGCGGAATGGAAATATGCAGCCAGAGCTGCCCGGTATAGAATACTTCATAAGTCAGGCAACATATAGATACATAAAGATAAAGTGGCAGATACTCCCGCCCATCACAAACAGGTGGAAAATCTCATGCGAGCCAAAGTATTTGTGGAGGGAATTAAACACCGGCAGCTTGAGTGCGTAGATGACACCGCCGATTGTGTAGATAATGCCCCCGGCAAGCAGCCAGCCAAACGCCGCGTGGGGCAGCGTACTCCACAGCGTGCCAAAGACAAGCAGACACAGCCAGCCCATCGCAATATAAATCATAGAAGAAAACCACTTAGGGCAGGTGATCCACAAAGCTTTAACCAGCATACCGGCAATGGCGGCACCCCACACGAGCGCAAGCAGCGAGCAGCCCATCGTGCCGCCAAGGACAATCAGGCAGACCGGCGTGTAAGAGCCTGCGATCAGCACAAAGATCATCATGTGGTCAATTTTTCGAAAGACCTGTAAAATCCGTCCGGTGACATTGACGCTGTGATAGAGTGCACTGGCACCGTACAGTAAAATCATGCTGGCGGCAAAGACTGCGAGCGCCAAGGTCGTCAGACCGCTGTGCGCCTTCATAATCAGCGGCGATGCGGCGACTGCCGCCATCAGGCAGGCGATAAAGTGTGTGATGGCGCTTCCGGGTTCTCTGATCGTTAACTGCATAAGATACTCCTCCTTTACATGTACTCCCGAAACCGTCTCTGCATCAGCAAATGCAGAACACTCCGAGGGTATCGTGACAATTCAAACAATTATACATAGAGTTGGACAAAGTGTAATGTAGTATTAAAAACTACATACAGATACACATTATACTACTACTTATCATGCCTATTGTCAACTAAAATATTCATTTGGCCTGCCATGCTGCGGTGCAGAGAATCCCCTAAATTGCTTTAATCTTCCTCAATCACATGGATTTCCAGATAGTCAAAGCTGATATCCTCCACAAAATTGTCCGATGTAAAACGGGTCTTGTCATGTTTTTTAAAATCTGCGATATTGGCGTCGAGCCAGATCGGTTTGCCGAGGTCAAACTGATAGCAGACCGCCTCGAGCGCGTCAAATACTTTGTGCGTGCGCGTCTCATTACGTTCGTCACAAATGACAGTATCCTGTAACATATGATTGTCCTGAAATATCCTAGCCCACAACCGAAACATATCAATCTCCTCCTTATCATATGGAACAATTCTAACATGAACGCATATAAATAAAAAGGAGAAATTATATAAAAATTTTAGAATTGAACTGTTCACAATCCGCTAAAATGTGGTAAAATAATAAACGTTGTGTCTGTGGGAAGAAGGGAAAGGCGGGGTTGTTTATGGAGTACGGTGGAAATGGAAGCTCTGATGTGGATAGCTGGAGAGAAGTGATCCTGATATACACTTCCGCGCTGAAGGAGATCGGAACAAAGCTGGAGATTCTCAATGACGAATTTCAGCATGTGCACCAGTATAATCCGATTGAACATATTAAGTCAAGGATCAAAACCTCTGAGAGTATTGTGAAAAAACTCAAGAAACATGGTTATGAGTCAACCATTGACAACATGATCAACTATATCAATGACATTGCAGGTATCCGCATTATCTGTTCTTTTACGACGGATATCTACAGGATTGCAGAAATGCTCGAACGGCAGAGCGATATCAAGATCATCTCAATCAAGGATTATATCAAGCGGCCCAAATCAAGCGGATACAAAAGCTATCATATGATTGTGTCCATTCCAATCTATCTGTCTGAAAAGCGAGTGGATGCAAAAGTAGAGATACAAATCCGCACCGTGGCGATGGATTTCTGGGCGAGCTTAGAGCACAAGATTAATTATAAATTTGACGTAAATGTACCAGAATATATTAAAGAAGAGCTTTATGCCTGTGCGAAAATGGTATCAGAGCTTGACGCAAAGATGCTGTCTCTCAATGAGGAGGTAAAACAACTGTCATTGTATTAGAAACGATTGAAAAGACGCATAAAATGAGGAGTGCCCCGATACATTTCAGAGAAATGCACCGAGGCTATTATGAAAAAATTTATCTATGTGTAATGAAAACACGAAGTAGTTGTCGTTTGCTATGGTTTAATATTACCATTTAAATATGAACAAATTATGAATAAAATGTTAGATTATTGTAAATATGCATATTAAGCAGATGAAATTCCAATATTTTATATGCAAGTTACACAAAAAGCGGTATAATAAAAAACAGCTGTATAGCGACAATAGTAATAGAAAAAAGCTGTACAGAAAAAAAGTGTTCAGAAATAAGTATATAAGAAAAAGCAGGCGCATTTGATGGGAAGGAACGGTTAAGGGCATGGATAATTTTATGGATAAACTGGCGCAGAAAATCAGCGCGCAGGAGCTGATTAAGGCAAATTCACAGGCAGAGGCAGAAGAATTGCAGCGGCTGCAAATGCAGGTGTCAGAATACGAAAAGATTCTGCAGGAGATGAGAAAACTCAATTACCGCAATACAGAGCTTTCAGAGAAGCTGGACTTGATGATCGGGGACAATGCGGGCAAAATCCAGAATATGAAGGAGGAAGAGCAGCGGCTGATCGCAGCGCTGAGAGATCTCACCGATGAGCAGACAAGAAACCGTGAGGCAGAGCTGGAACGCAGGGAGGAGGAGCGGCTTGAGCGGGAGCGCGCTGAGGAGGCGCGCAAGCAGACAGACATCACCGCAATCACAGACCTGCTTGAGAATAAATTCCAGAAATCCGATGATTTTGTGCACAAGGAAAATGTCAAGGTGTACAGAAATGTGCAGGCGGTCGTCGTGGATGAGATCAAGCGCTCGATGGAGAATGCGCAGAGTGAGCAGAGCGCTTTGAAAAATGAGCTGAGTGCAAAGCTGAACAAAGTCATGGCAATATCTGTGCTTTCGATGCTGGCTTCGGCTGCCAGTGTTATTTTGTGGGCATTGATGCTCACGGGAATCATCAAGTAAGGAGGCTGGCATGGCAAAGATTTCATTTAAGCCGGGCAATATGCTCTATCCGCTTCCGGTGGTGATGGTGACTGTGGCAGATCTGGCTGGCAGCACGAATATAATCACCGTTGCATGGGCGGGAACAGTCTGCACAAATCCGCCGATGGCAAGTATTTCAGTCCGCCCGTCCCGCTATTCCTATCACATGCTCAAGGAGACGGGGGAGTTTGTCATTAATCTGACAACGAGTGCGCTCACACACGCTGCGGATTACTGCGGCGTGAAGAGCGGCAGGGACGTGGACAAGTGGAAGGAGACCAGACTCACGCCGGTAAAATCGGACATCGTGAAGGCGCCGTGCATCGCGCAGAGCCCGGTGAACATAGAGTGCATCGTGGTGCAGACAGAGCAGCTTGGCTCACATGACCTGTTTCTTGCGAAGGTCGTTGCAGTCCATGCAGATGAGCAGTATATGGACGAAAAGGGCGGTTTTCATCTGGAGAATGCAAACCCGGTCGTCTACAGCCACGGCGGGTACTATGACCTCGGCAGTAAAGTAGGAAAGTTTGGCTATAGTGTGCAGCGCGGCGGGCACAGGCGTTCTACATCCGGCAAGGCGTAAGTTTTTTCTTTACATTACCGCAAAAGGCTGTTAGAATTATAATGTTAAAAAATACAGTCGGTAAAAGGAATAGAATATGCATTTTTATAAAAAAATAAAGCTGTGCGCCATAGAGACTGCCGCAATCGCCCTTGCGGTCTGTGCGCTCTTATTTCCATCAATGCAGCTTTTTCAACATGCAGGAGATAATTATTTTGCGGTTTCTCTGAATGGCGTGGAGGTGGGCAATCTGCCGTCCAAGGAGAATTTGGAGGAGCTGCTGGTGAGAGCCAGACACCAGGCGGTGCGTGAGCTTGGGAGCAATGAGCTGGTGTTTATGGATACAGAATTAGAGACGGTCGGGAGTGAGCGGCTGTGGGCTGTGGTCGATGACGAGGAAGATGTTGTCAGAAGAATGGCAGATGTCATGAAGCGCAGCACAAGGGAGACGCTTCACCGCTCGTATACGGTGAAGGTCAATGAGACCGCAGTCAACTTGGGGTCCTACGAGGAAGTGCACGAATTATTAGAGCAGGCACTGTCGCCCTACGATACACAAAACCAGTATCAGGTTGAGCTGGGGCTGGACCAAGACCGTGAGATTAACGTGCTGGAGGCCGTCATTCTTCCGCGGGAGGAGGCAGCGCCGGCAGAAAAAGAGCCTGACATCTCCGCCGGCATTGAAGCTGAGCTGGATGCGATGTTTGCCTCGGTAGAACCGGAGGTAGAGCGGCGCTTTGAGGACTTTACAGGAGGCTTGACGGACATTGACTTTGCGGAGAAAATCGAGGTCGTGGAGGCATATCTGCTGGAGGAAGAACTCAATACCGTGGAGGAGGCGGTAAATCTGGTGACGAAGGAACAGGAGACGCAGATTATCTATAAAGTGGTCTCGGGCGATACCTTGTCCCAAATCTGCCTGACAAACAACATTCCGATGGATGAGCTGATCGCGATCAACGATGCGCTTGAGGATGAAAATACAATGATACGTGTCGATCAGGAGCTTGTCATCAACGTGCCGGAGCCGGAGCTGTCTGTCATGTGGAAGGAGGAACAGGTCTACACAGAAGATTACGAAGCAGAAGTACAGTACATACCCAATGATGACTGGTACACCACACAGCGGGCAACCCTGCAGGAGCCCTCTGCCGGCAGACGCAAGGTGGCGGCAGTGATTGAGTACAAGAATGGTCAGGAGGTCGGCAGGGAAATCTTGAAGGAGGAAATATATGCCGACGCAGTGCCCAAGATCATTGAGCGGGGAACGAAGATTCCGCCGACATATATCAAGCCCATCTCAGGCGGACGGCAGAGTTCTGGATTTGGTGCGCGCAGTGCGCCGACAAAGGGCGCTTCGACAAACCACAAGGGTATTGACTGGGCAGTGCCCATCGGAACGACGGTGGCAGCCTCCAATGCGGGAACTGTTGTTCATGCAGGCTGGGCGAGCGGCTATGGATATGCCGTCTATATCAACCACGCGGACGGCAGACAGACCCGGTACGGACATCTGAGTAAAGTTCTGGTAAAAACAGGCCAGACCGTAGCACAGGGCGAACGCATCGCGCTGAGTGGAAACACGGGCAGGAGTACTGGGCCGCACCTTCATTTTGAAATCCGTATCAACGGCAGTGCTGTGAATCCATTAAAATATTTAAATTGACAAAAAGCAGAGCAGGGATTGACGGGAGGTTTCGTTAATGTCAACAAAAAACTTCCCTGAAATCAAAATATACATAGCAGTCTGGCAGTTTACAAATGTATGAAAAAGGTATATAATCGTAAGAGTTTGGTTATAGCATAAACAACTGTGTATAAGGAAGCGCGTACAAGTGAATAAAGGGTAATAAAGGAATAAATGAATGAAATTTGACTCAAATAGATTGTCAAAGTGCTAAGACGTGTGACTGTGTGAGCTGGCTTTGCAGTTACAGGAAAATGATGAGGTGGACGATGGAACAGTACGCAATTAAGGGGGGAAATCCCCTGGTTGGTGAAGTTGAAATCGGCGGCGCAAAAAATGCAGCATTGGGTGTGCTTGCCGCGGCAATTATGACGGATGAGATGACAGTGATCGACAATATACCCGATGTGAGAGATATCAATGTTCTGCTACAGGCGATGGAGAGTATCGGTGTGATTGTATACCGGAGTGACAGGCATACCGTGCGAATCAATGCATCGATGATTTCAGGGCTCGTGATCGAGGATGACTACATCAAAAAAATACGGGCATCTTACTATCTGCTGGGGGCATTGCTTGGCAAGTATAAACATGCGGAGGTGGCGCTGCCGGGCGGCTGCAACATCGGAAGCCGCAAGATTGATCTGCACATCAAAGGCTTTAAGGCGCTCGGGGCAAGTGTAAAGATTGAACACGGGCTGATTATAGCAGACGCACAGCAGTTAAAAGGGGCGCACATCTATCTGGATACAGTGTCGGTGGGTGCCACGATCAATATTATGCTGGCAGCCGCGCTCGCAGAGGGAAGAACTGTGATTGAGAACGCGGCAAAAGAGCCTCATGTGGTGGATGTGGCAAATTTTCTCAACTCGATGGGGGCGAACATCAAAGGCGCCGGCACAGATGTGATCAGGGTGTCCGGCGTGAAGAAACTGCATGCGTCCGAATACTCTATCATACCAGATCAGATCGAGGCGGGGACTTTTATGTTCGCGGCGGCAATCACCAAAGGCGATGTCACGATCAAGAATGTGATTCCTAAGCATCTCGAATCTACGACGGCAAAATTGATGGAGATGGGATGCCAGATCGAGGAGTCAGATGACGCAGTGCGCGTCGTGATGTCCAAATGTCTCCAGAATACACATGTCAAGACACTGCCGTATCCGGGATTTCCCACCGATATGCAGCCGCAGATCGCGGTCTCCTTGGCACTCGCCAGAGGGACAAGCATTGTGACGGAGAGCATTTTTGACAACCGCTTTAAATATGTCGATGAGCTTGCAAAGATGGGGTCGAATATCAAGGTCGAAGGAAATACAGCCATTATAGAAGGCGTGGAGAAGTTTACCAGCGCAAATCTGACAGCGCCGGACCTCAGGGCCGGGGCGGCGCTTGTGCTTGCCTGCCTCACAGCGGAAGGCTTCAGCACCGTGGAGGACATCAAGTATATCGAGCGCGGGTATGAGGACTTTGACGTAAAACTGCAAAGTCTGGGGGCACAAATCGAGAAGGTGGAGTCAGATAAAGAGTTACAAAAGTTTAAATTAAAGGTCGGATAGGAGATGCCTATGCGGCCTACAGGTTTGTAATGTATATGCAGAATGGAGATTCTTATGAAACAGCAAAAACATAAACGAAAGGAAACGTTTTCACTTATTTTTGCTTCGAATATAGGAAATGATACCAGACAGTTCTATCTCTCGGTTGCAACGCTGCGCCTGATCATCGTCCTGATGGCGCTCATATGTATCACCTTCGTGTGGACAATCTTCCGCTCGGGGGCGCATTACCAGAGCGAGACTGCGCTTCGGAAGAAGCTGGCGGCGAGTGAGCAGACAGTGAAGCTGCTTGAAAAAGAAAAAAGTGATTTGAGCGCAAAGAATACTGCGCTCGAGGAAGAAAATGAACTGTTTCGGAACGCTGAGACGCTGAGAGCTGAACTGGTGGAGGAAGCGGCTGCGGAGAGCAGTGAGGAGGCTGCGCCCGAAGATACTTCTGTCCCAACCCAGTATCCATGTACAGCGGGCGGTATCCTGAAGGAGCACTATACAAATGAACACCCCTATGTCTCGTTCAGCGCGCAGCCAGAGGACAGCATCATTGCTGCGGCAGACGGAACGGTGGCGCTGGTCGGGGCGGACGATACATATCCGGTTATAATAGAAGTAGACCATGGCAATGGATACAAGTCGCGTTACATGTGCCAGCAGGGGGCGGAAGTCTCTGTCGAGACCGGGCAGCAGGTGCAGGTGCGTGACACACTGGCGACATTGAGCGGCGGAGAGACACAACTGGACTATCAGGTGATTTATCAGGAGAAGGCGATTGACCCGCTGCAGATCTTGAGCGCGAAGGGATAAAAGGAGGAATATTATGTTAGGGAAAGGAAGAAATTCCGCATACACAGATGATGGGCGAGAGAAGATTAGTACATTAATTGGAAAGGAGACCACGTTTGACGGCGATCTGACTTCTGCGGAGACAATAAGGATTGACGGTGTGATCAACGGAAACTGTACCTGCGAGAAGAAGCTGATTCTCAGTTCAGACGGGCAGATTAAAGGGAACATCTCGGCGCAGAGCGTTATCATCTCAGGAAAAGTGGACGGTGATATTGTGGTTCAGGGCAAGCTTGAGATATTATCAACAGGAAAAATTGCAGGGAACATCACCGCAGGCTCGCTTGTCATCGACGAGGGCGCAGCGTTTGACGGAAGATGCACCATGTCGTCGGCAGGCTCAGGAAGTTTGTTTTCAGATTCTGCGTCAGAATAACAGGACTGCGTTACAGGCTGTCACAAGAGGCTTTTACGGCTTATTGTGGCAGTTTTTGCTATTTTATCTGTTTCTTGCGCTTTTTCTCAAAAAAAGTATTTACAAATCAATATTCAGATAATATAATAAATTTACATAATATTTTGAAAATAACTAAAGTATTGTGAAAAAACGGCCGATATAGTAAATGTAAAACGGCTTAGATGGCATTTTTTGAGGTTTCCAAAGTTTTTATTGTAAAAAAAGTATGAAACCCCTTTGAAAATTGGTTAAATTAGGGTATAATGGCTTCGTTATAGTATGTCATTGCGGAGTGATTGCATCGGTGCGATACGATTGAATCTATAAGATTATATCTATAAATAGATATAACCGTAATGGGAATACTAAATTTTTGAAGAGTTACTGTTCACACAGGATTTGGCAGTTACGGCGAAAAATAAATAGCAGGATTGTACCGGTTTAAACAAATTTGATCAGAAAGAAAGGGGCACGAAGCCATGCAATACACAGATATAGGAATCGACCTTGGAACCGCAAGCATTTTAGTATACATCAGGGGAAAGGGCGTTGTGCTGAAGGAACCTTCAGTAGTTGCCTTTGACAGAGACACACAGAAGATTAAAGCCATCGGAGAGGATGCACGTCTGATGCTGGGCAGGACGCCGGGCAATATTGTGGCAGTCAGACCGCTCAGACAAGGTGTTATTTCTGATTATAAAGTGACAGAACAGATGATGAAGCACTTTATTCAGAAGGCGCTTGGCAGGAAAACGTTCCGAAAGCCGATTATCGCTGTCTGTGTGCCAAGCGGTGTCACAGAGGTGGAGAAGAAGGCGGTTGAGGACGCGACGTATCAGGCAGGCGCGCGGGATGTCAAGATCATAGAAGAGCCGATTGCCGCAGCGATCGGTGCGGGAATTGATATCTCAAAGCCGTGTGGCAACATGATTGTTGATATCGGCGGCGGCACTTCGGATATTGCGGTAATCTCTCTTGGCGGCACGGTCGTCAGTGCATCCATCAAGGTTGCAGGCGACGACTTTGACGAGGCGATCGTCAGATATATGAGAAAGAAACACAATCTTTTGATTGGTGAAAGAACAGCAGAAGATATTAAAATTAAAATAGGTTCAGCATTTAAGAGACCCGAGGTTGATTATATGGACGTCAGAGGGCGCAATCTTGTGACAGGTCTGCCTAAGACGATCAGGGTATCCTCCGATGAGACGGAGGAGGCGCTCCGCGAGACGACATCCCAGATCATTGATACGATACACAGTGTGCTGGAGAAAACACCGCCTGAGCTGGCTGCGGATATCGCGGACAGGGGCATCGTGCTCACGGGCGGCGGCAGCTTACTCTGCGGACTGGAGGATCTGATTGAGTCGAGGACAGGAATCAATACCATGACGGCGGAGGACCCCATGACAGCGGTTGCCATCGGTACGGGCAAGTATGTAGAGTTTCTGGCAGGCGGCAGGGATGAGTGACTTGCAGAGTTGGTTTCTGATTAGAATTGCTGAACCGGAATCGCAAAGTAGGAGGAACTTATGCTTAGAGGTCTATATACATCATATACCGGCATGTTGAATGAGCAGTACAGAATGGATATTATGTCAAACAGTCTGGCAAATGTCAACACCGTCGGATTTAAGAAGGAAGGTTCGACAAGTCAGGCATACGCAGATGTGATGGCAGTGAAAATTAAGGACTGGACTGAAACCCCAAACACCCCTAAAAAGCTTGGGAACATGAGTCTCGGCGTGAAAATCGGAGAGACGTACACGGATTTTTCACAGGGGTCGTTCAGGACGACAGAGAATACGTATGATCTGGCGATTGGCGGCAAAGGATTTTTCAATATAGAATTTACCAACAAGGCGGGCGAGACCTCTACAAAATATACAAGAGACGGCGGTTTTACCATCACGAAGGACGGCTATCTGGTGACAAAAGATGGCGACTATGTTCTCGGCGAGAATGGCAGAATCCAGCTCTCTACAACGGCGGGCGCCACAGTGTTTGACCGCGCCGGCAATATTTATCAGGATGACAGGCTTGTAGCGAGCCTCAAAATAACAGATTTTGAAGATACCAATTATCTGACCCACTACGGTGAGACGATGTGGGATGCTATGGAGGGGGCAGTGGAGAAAGAGCCGGAGAACACAGAGATTTTCCAAGGTTTTCTCGAGATGTCCAATGCGTCCGTTGTCAAAGAAATGGTAAACATGATCACGATTTCAAGACAGTATGAGTCAAACCAGAAGATGCTGACCACCTTTGATGAGACACTTGAGAAAACAATGACGCTCAGCAAGGTATAACGAAGTATAATCAGGTCTGGCAAGGCATTATAAAAGCATAGCGCAGGAGGGAACAGGATATGGTACGATCATTATGGACAGGTGCAACAGGCATGATTGCACAGCAGTTAAATGTAGACAATATTTCCAACAATCTGGCCAACGTAAACACAACTGGATACAAGGCTGAGGTTATGGAGTTTAAATCACTTTTATATCAGACAATACAGACAAAGACCACGACCGCAAACGGCGAGAACAAGCCGATCGGCACAGAGGTAGGTTTGGGTGTGCGCAACAATGCGATCACCGCGATTTTTACAGACGGAAGTCTGTTGGAGACACCGGGGGCGTCGAATTTTGCGCTGAACGGACGCGGCTTCTTTGGAATTCGGGGCGCAGATGGAGAGACTTACTATACGAGAAATGGTAATTTTGTGTTTGCAGTGGGACCCGAGGGACTTACACTGGAGACGACGGACGGTCTGCCGGTGCTGGATTCGGAGGGCGAGCCGATCATTCTCGAAGATGACGATATTGTTGCCAGCAAGATCACCGTTGGCCGCAATGACAGCACTTTATATTATCCAGATGAAAAAGGCGTGCCGCAGAGCCTCGATATCCAGATTGGCTTGTGGCAGTTTAACAACCCGGCAGGACTTTACAGAGAGGGCGACAGCTTGTTCTCTGAGACGGCAGCGAGCGGCGAGCCGATGAATGAGGCTGAGAATGAAAATCTGACTAAGACAAAGATGATTCAGGGCTACTTGGAGGGCTCTAATGTACAGATTGCTGACGAGATGGTCAACTTGATCGTGGCACAGAGGGCGTATGAGGTTAATTCCAAGGTGATTACAACCTCAGATGAGATGCTTCAGCAGGCGAACCAACTGAAGAGATAAGCAGGAGGTAACGGGATATGGAGATCGGTGGTGTAGGCTCTACATATGCAGACTATATGATGACAAGCCAAGCTTCCAAGAACAAGGCGGATACATTGCAGAACAAGCTGACGAACAGCGACGCTTCGGCAGACGAGAAGGAGCTGAAGGAGGCGTGCAAGGAGTTTGAATCCTATTTTGTAGAGCAGGTCTTTAATTCAATGATCAAGACAGCGAAGGTTTTCTCAGATGATAAAGAGGATGGATATGCGTCGAAGATGGTAGATTATTTTAAGGATTTTGCAGTGCAGGAGTTGTGCAGTCAGGTGACAGATGGTGACGGATTGGGTCTGGCAAATACGCTGTATGAGCAGATGAAACGCAACTATGGCATCGGAGTGGTGCAGCCCGAGGAGCTTTTAGAGGAATAAGCATGGAAAGGCAGCCGACCTTGTTTGTATGAACAGGTCGGCTTTTGTGTTATGGAGGAGTGGCATCTTGGAGAAACTAAAGGGTTTTGTCGAGCATATTATATATAAGAATCCTGAGAATGGCTATGGTGTGATTAACCTCAAAGTAGAACAGATGGAGATTACCTGCACAGGAACGTTTACGAATTTAGATGAGGGGGAGAGCATCGAGGCGGAGGGAACCTATGTTGATCATGCGGTCTATGGGAAGCAGTTTCGCGTGGAGCAGTTCTGTGTGACAGCACCGGAGGACAAGGTTGCGATGGAGCGTTATCTTGGTTCCGGCGCCATCAAGGGTGTCGGGGCGGCGCTTGCGGCCCGCATTGTGCGGCATTTTGGAGAGGATACGTTTCGGGTGATCGAGGAGGAACCGCAGCGTCTCGCGGAAGTCAAGGGAATCAGCAGCCGCAAGGCGCGTGAGATTGCAGAGCAGGTTGAGGAGAAGAAGGACGCGAGAGACGCCATGATTTTTTTGCAGAATTATGGGATTTCAAACACGATGGCACTCAAAATCTATAAGCAGTATGGCATGAAGCTGTATAAGCTCATGCAGGAGAATCCGTATAAACTGGCGGAGGATATCTCGGGAATCGGTTTTCGCATCGCGGACGAAATCGCATCGCGCATTGGGATTCACACAGACTCGGACTACAGGATTCGGAGCGGCATACTGTACACGCTGGTTCAGGCGGGGACAGAGGGGCATGTCTATCTGCCAAAAGAGCTGCTTTTAGAGAGGGCTGCCGCGCTGCTTGGCTTGACGCCGGAGCAGATTGAGCCGCAGCTTGCAAACCTTGCGATCGACAAAAAACTCGTCATCAAGGAAATGGAGTCTGTGCAGTGCATCTATGGCATGAGCTATTACTATGCCGAGCTCAACTGTGCCAGAATGCTCTATGAGCTCCAGCAGGCGTTTGACGGGGCAGAGCGCTTTACGAAAACAGAGCTTGCGCGTCTTGAGAACAAAATACGGCAGATGGAGGACACAAGCCAGATGCAGCTCGATACATTGCAGCGCAGAGCGGTGACGGAGGCAGTGCAGAATGGTATCTTTATCCTGTCGGGCGGACCCGGTACGGGCAAGACGACCACCATCAACATGATTATCCGTTATTTTGAGCAGGAGGGCATGGACATTTTTCTGGCAGCGCCCACTGGGAGGGCAGCCAAGCGCATGACAGAGGCGACTGGATTTGAGGCAAAAACGATTCACCGTTTGTTAGAGCTCAACGGCAGCATGTCAGACGAGAGACAGTCGGCAGTGCACTTTGAGAAGAATGAACTCAATCCGCTGGAAGCGGATGTGGTGATTATCGACGAGATGTCGATGGTGGATATCCACTTGTTTCAGGCATTGTTAAAGGCAGTTGCGCCGGGGACAAGGCTCGTGATGGTCGGTGACAGGAACCAGCTTCCGTCTGTCGGTCCGGGACAGGTGCTCAAAGACTTGATGGAGAGCGGGTGTATTGCCACGGTAGTGCTGTCGAAAATCTTCCGTCAGGCGGGCGAGAGTGACATCGTGGTCAACGCACATAACATTAACGAAGGGAAGCCGGTCAAGCTGGACAATAAAAGCAGGGATTTTTTCTTTTTGGAGCGCGATAATGTCAATGTGATTTACAAGCATATGATTCTGCTCATCACGGAAAAGCTGCCCAAATATGTGAAATCCGGCATGTATGACATTCAGGTGCTCACGCCGATGCGCAAGGGGGCGCTTGGCGTCGAGACCCTAAACGGCATCTTGCAGCAGTATTTGAATCCGCCGTCGCCGGAAAAAATAGAACTGGTCCATGGCGACGGTGTGTTCCGCCTTGGCGACAAGGTGATGCAGATTAAGAATAACTATCAGCTTGAATGGGAGATTCTCAGCAAGTATGGGATTGTGGTGGACAGCGGACAGGGCGTATTTAACGGGGATGTTGGCATTATAAAAGAGATTCATGAGACGGCAAAGACTGTGGTGGTAGAATATGATGACCTCAGAAGGGTCACGTATGCGATCAATGGGCTGGACGAGATTGAGCTTGCCTATGCGCTCACCATACACAAGTCACAGGGCAGTGAATATCCGGCGGTCATCATGCCGCTGCTGACAGGACCCAAAATGCTGCTGAACCGCAATCTGCTCTACACGGGGGTCACGAGGGCAAAAAACTGCGTGACAATCCTAGGCAGCAGGGAGACGGTTAACCAGATGATTGCAAACGAGAGCGAACAGAAACGCTATACAGGATTAAGGGAAAGAATATGCGAGATTATGAAGCAGGATTTAGATTAAAGGAGGCTTTGGTGAATCTGGTCTTTCCGCGAAGGTGCCCCGTGTGTGATGCGGTCGTTCCATTAGGAGAGGGGCTGATTTGCAGGCAGTGTGTGTCAAAACCGCAATATATTACAGAGCCGCGCTGCAGGCGATGCGGAAAGCAGCTCAGGGAAGGGGAACAGGAGTTCTGTGCGGATTGTCTGCGGCGCAGACATGTCTTTGACTATGGCTACGCGCTGTATGATTACCAGAGTATGAAAAAAAGTATTTACCGTTTTAAATATGGCAGAAGATGTGAGTACGCAGCATTTTACGCACAGGACCTTTACAGGCGGCTTTCGCATGAGCTTCGTCTGATGGAGGCCGACGCCATTATTCCAGTGCCCATCCACAGGTCGAGATACCGGCGCCGCGGCTACAATCAGGCAGAGCTGGTCGCGGCGGAGCTGTCGAGGCTTACAGGGATACCGATGTATGAGAGACTGGTGACAAGAAGCCGCAAAACAGCACCGCAGAAGGAGCTTACCATACAGGAAAGACAAAATAATTTGAAAAAAGCTTTCAATATTAGCACAAATGTTGTAAAATTAAATAAAACTATCCTCATAGACGATATTTATACGACGGGTAGTACTTTAGATGCAGTTGCCTTAGAGTTAAAGCGGCATGGGGTGGGGGCGGTTTATTTCATTGCACTCTGCATCGGAGAGGGAATGTAGGAATATAAATTTAAGTGGAGGGATTTCTATGAACGTAAGGAATTGCAGAAAATGCGGAAAACTTTTTAATCACATCATGGGTGCGCCAATCTGCCCTGCCTGCCGGGAGAGACTTGAGGAAAAGTTTCAGGAGGTAAAGAAATATATCCGTGAGAACCGCACCGCAGGCATCAAGGATGTTTCGGAAGCGTGCGAGATTGAGCCGGGCCAGATTCAGCAGTGGATTCGGGAAGAACGCTTAGAGTTTACGGCGGATTCCCCGGTGAAGATTCCCTGCGAGAACTGCGGCGAGATGATCCGCTCCGGAAAATACTGTGACAAGTGCAAGCGGGAGATGACCAACAACCTGTCGAGCGTCATGGAAAAACCCAAGGCAGCCCGTGCAGAGCCGAAAAAGACGCAGCCGTCAGGCAACAAGATGCGCTTCTTAGACAGATAAGATGCCATGGTTCAAAGTGCGTGAATAGAATTGCTGAAGGAAAAGTGTTATGTTAAATGAAGAAAGAGTAAGGCTGATGACGAGAATGGCATGTTATGAAGCCAAAGAGGGAAGAAAGAATGTCGCCATTGGAAATTATTTCCGTGGAGATTATATCGGCTTGCAGGTCATTAAGTCTGTGATCAGCGCGACAATTGCGTATATTCTCATATTTGCAATGTTTATCTTATACGATTTTGAAGTGTTTATGGCGGACATCTACAAGATGGACCTGCTGGATTTTGCAAAGTCAGTGATTATTTATTATCTGATCTTTACAGTGGGGTATGCGGTTATTTCATATGGCGTGTATACGTACCGGTATACGAGGGCGAGAAAGAGCCTGAAAACATATTACAATAATCTCAAGAAGCTCTCCTACCTGTATGAGCGGGAGACGAAACGATAGAGCTTTAGAGTAAGGTTAGAGAGGAAATAATTATGACAGACCTTTTGGTTTTTAGGGAACAGTTGAAAAAGTTTTATAGTAAGTACGAGTTGTATCTCACTCCTGTTTTTAAGTTTTTGCTGGCGCTGGTGACGCTGGTGATGATTAACAGCAGTATCGGCTATATGAGTGAGCTGAAAAAAACGACGGTGGTCTTGGTGCTTGCACTGATGTGCTCTGTGCTTCCGATGAATTTTATCGTGGTCGTGGCGACGGCGGTGACGCTGGGGCATCTTTACAAATTTTCGCTGGAATGCGCGCTGGTGATGCTGGTATTGTTTTTGCTGCTGTTTATTTTGTATTTCCGATTTGCATCGAATGACACGATCGCGGTGCTGTTGACGCCGCTCTGCTTTATTTTGAAAATACCATATATCATACCGATTGCGATGGGGCTTGTCGGAACACCTGCCTCCGCCGTGTCTGTGGCAAGCGGCATTATCGTGTATTATACGGTGAATTATATGATTGGCAGCGCTTCTGTGCTCAGTACCTTTGAGGAGGACGGCGCCCTTGAAAAATTTCGTTTTGTCATTGACGGAATGCTTGACAACAAGACCATGTTTATGACGATTGCCGCCTTTGTGGGGACAATGATCGTCGTGTATCTGATCCGCAGGCTCAAGGTGGATTATGCGTGGACGATCGCGATCGTGACGGGAGCACTCCTCGATGTGCTGGTATTACTGTTTGGCGATTTGATGTACAATACCAAACTCTCGATACTGGGGCTGATCGTCGGCAGCGTGGTGTCGGTGCTTCTGGCAAAAATCTTGGAATTTTTCGTGTTTAACGTTGATTATTCACGCACGGAGTATGTGCAGTTTGAGGATGACGAGTATTATTATTATGTGAAGGCAGTCCCCAAAAATACAGTGGCAGTACCACAAAAGCGGGTAAAGACAATCCGGGTACCCGAAAAGGCAGTCAGAGAGCAGAAGAGAGATAGATAAGAGGGATGGATCAAATGGATATGATTCTTGAACGTCTTAGTTCAATGGTGGAGACTTTTTCATTGCGCAGTTTTAACATCAGGTGGGAGGATATAGTGGAGGTTATCATTATATCCTTTTTACTGTATCAAATCATGGCGTGGGCAAAGCATACGAAGGTGTGGCTGCTCATGAAGGGTATCATGATTATTATGGCGTTTATTCTGCTGGCAGTTTTTTTCGAAATGCACACAATTGTCTGGATTGTGCAGAATGTGCTGAGCCTTGCAGTGATCGCGGTAATCGTGGTTTTGCAGCCAGAGCTGCGGCATGCGCTGGAGGAATTGGGCAGAAAAAGTTTTATTACAAATATCATTACGTTTGAAAAGCCGACGGATGAACGCTTTTCAGACAAGACCGTCAATGATCTGGTCAAGGCGAGCTTTGAGATGGGCAAGGTCAAGACAGGAGCGCTGATGGTCATTGAGCAGAATGTGCTGCTCACGGAATACGAGAGAACCGGTATTGAGGTGGACGGCTTGATCTCAAGCCAGCTCATCATCAATATCTTTGAACATAACACGCCGCTTCATGACGGCGCGGTGATTATACGGGGAAACCGTATCGTGTCGGCGACCTGTTATCTGCCGCTGTCTGACAATATGGGAATCAGCAAGGAGCTGGGCACCAGACACCGTGCGGGCATAGGAATCTCAGAGGTCACAGATGCGCTCACAATCATTGTGTCGGAGGAGACAGGGCATGTCAGCGTCACCTACGAGGGAAAACTCTACCGCAATCTTGATGCCAACGGGCTGCGGGAAAAAATCAGTATGATACAGAATAAAGAAGTGGAGGAGAGTAAGAAGCGCAGGCTCTGGAAAGGTAGGGCTAAGGATGAAAAATAGTATAGTAAAGAAGGCGGCTGGCGTGATCACAAACAATTTTGGACTGAAGCTGCTGGCGATCGTCATATCCTGCGGGTTGTGGTTTATGGTGGACAGCATTACCGATCCGGTGGAGAGAAAGGTGTTTAACAACATTCCGGTGGAGATTATCAATACAGAGCTGATCACGAACGAAGGCAAGGTCTATGAGGTGCTGGACGGGACAGATACCGTCAATGTCACAGCGATCGGAAAAAGCTCGGTGTTTGACTATGTGTCAAGAGACGATTTGAAGGCGGTCGCGGATCTGTCTGAGCTGACCTTCATGAACACAGTGGGTATCAGGGTGTCGAGCGCGCGCAACAATTCAGAGCTGGAATTTAGGACGAATATTGACAATGTGAAGCTTGCAATCGAGAAGATGGATCGTGACCAGAAGGTGATCAATGTATCGACTTCAGGCGAGCCGGCGTCGGGCTATGTGGTTGGCGGAATCACGCCGAGCCAGAATGTCGTGCGCTACTCCGGGCCGGAGTCCTTGATCAACCAGATTGACCATATTGATGCGGTAATCAATATTAATGGCTATTCGTCAGATATCAACACGACGGCGGACTTAAAGATTTATGATGCAGATAACAATGAAATCAAAAATAGTTCAATTAAGCTCAATATCACGACGGTCGATGTGGCAGTGTCCATACTGGCGACAAAGATCGTTCCGTTAAGCTTTGTGGTGCCAGACGAGCCGGCATCGGGCTATGTGGTGAACGGCGAGATGCTCAGCGTGCCGGAGACTGTGGTGATCGCAGGCAGGTCCGGCGTTTTAGACGGTGTTTCCAGAATTGTCGTGTCAGACCCGGCGCTCAGCGTGGAGGATCTGACGGAGAGCAAGACGGCGATTGTCAATATCAGGAAATATCTGCCGACAGGCGTACAGTTTGCCGACAGCAGTTTTAACGGCAATGTGAGTGTGACGATCGGCATAGAGCCGCTTGTGACCAAAGAGCTGAAGGTGCCGTCCAGAAATTTTGCCGCCGGCAATACACCTGAAAACCTGAATGTGACCTTAAAGGAAGCCAAGGAACAGGAGACCTATACAATCCGCATATCGGGAACGAGTGCGGCAGTGGAGGCTGTGCAGGAGGAAAGCGTCATCGGCGTGGTGGATATGGACAGTCTGTTACAGAAGCTGGAGTTGACGGAATGGAGTGCAGGCGTCTATCAGGGAGATCTGACATTTAACCTGCCAGATACCGTTACGCTGGAGAAGCCGTACCAGATGACCGTGGTTTTGGAGGAAATAGAACAAGAGCCGGATGCAGAGATGAATAATATTGACCCCGGCACGAACAATAATATTGAATAAATTTTGGAGGATAGAAACAGATGGCTAGATTATTTGGAACAGATGGCGTTAGAGGTGTGGCAAATGACGAACTGACGCCGCTTTTGGCGATGCAACTAGGGCAGGCAGGGGCGTATGTTCTCTCGAAGGAGAATGCGCATAAGCCGACCATCATGGTCGGCTGCGATACGCGGATTTCAGGTGACATGCTGGCAAATGCGCTGATGGCAGGCGCCTGTTCAGTCGGCGCAAATGTGGTGTATGTGGGCGTGGTGCCCACGCCGGCGATCGCTTATCTGACACAGAAGTACAGAGTGGACGCGGGGGTGGTCATCTCAGCATCGCACAATCCAGTGGAGTTTAACGGCATCAAATTTTTTGACGGGAAGGGATTTAAGCTGCCGGATTCGATGGAGGATGAGATTGAGGCGCTGATTCGAAACGGCATGAAGGATATCCAGTTTCCGACAGGCCCGAGCGTGGGCAAGATCAAGTACCGCACAGACGCGAGGGAGGAGTATATCAACCACACAGTACAGGCGGTGCCTGTGGATTTGAGCGGTATGAAGATTGTGGTGGACTGTGCGGAGGGCGCTTCTTACTATACCTCTGTGGAGACGCTCAAGGAGCTTGGCGCGGAGATTGTGGCGATCCACAACAACCCGGACGGCACGAATATCAATGCAAACTGCGGCTCTACGCACATGGAGGAGTTACAGGCGCGCGTCGTGTATGAGAAGGCAAATGTAGGGCTGGCATTTGACGGCGATGCCGACAGGCTGCTCGCTGTCGATGAAAACGGAAATCAGGTTGACGGCGATGTGATTATGGCGATCGTCGGCAACCATATGAAGGAGAAGGGCACGCTAAAAGACAATACGATTGTTGCGACAGTGATGAGCAATCTGGGCTTTTTCAACATGGGAAAGGAGAACGGCATTCATATCGAACAGACGACAGTCGGAGACCGCTATGTGATGGAGAGAATGCTTGAGATCGGTGCGAATCTGGGGGGAGAACAGTCGGGACACATTATTTTCCTGGATGAGAATACAACGGGTGATGGGCTGCTCAGCGCACTGCATCTGCTGCAGGTTATGGTGGAGACAGGCAAAACGCTTTCTGAGCTTGCGACAATCATGACTGTATATCCGCAGGCGCTTGTGGGGGCAAAGGTTCCAAACCACAAGAAAAACAGCTATATGGAGTACACAGAGATTGCGGAGGCAATCGAACATGTGAATGCAAAATTTGCAGATGAAGGAAGAGTGCTGATCCGTCCTTCGGGCACAGAGCCGCTTGTGCGCGTGATGATAGAGGGCAAAGATCAGCGGATGATAGAGCGGGAGGCGCGTGAGCTGGCAGAGCTGATACAAAATGTGATGCTGTGACCAGAGAAGTACAGGAGGTGCGAAAGATATGGTTGGTCAAAAGGTGGTTATTAAGAATCCTACGGGACTGCATCTGCGCCCGGCAGGGATTCTGTGCAAGGAGGCGATGCAGTTTCAGTCGCTGATAACGTTTACATTCCGCGGCAATACTGCAAATGCAAAGAGTGTGCTCAGCGTGCTGGGCGCATGTATCAAGAGTGGGGATGAGATCGAGCTGTTCTGCGATGGCGCAGATGAAAATGAGGCTTTGGCAGCCATGGTGCGTATTATAGAAAATGGACTGGGTGAGTAGGAGGAAGGGCGTATTCCTCCTACTTTGATGAATAGACTTTATTTATATGAGAAAAGATAACAGTAGAGTGAAAGGAAACAGGATAAGATGAGCGCGAACAAAAAAATTATCGTCACGGGCTGCAATGGACAGCTGGGACGTGCAATCAACAAAATCTATCAGGGCAGTACCGCGTATGAGTGTGTGAATACGGATGTGGCTGAGCTGGATATCACAAAGATTGAGGAAGTGGACAGGTTTGTGGCTGAGGTGAAGCCGTATGCGATCATAAACTGTGCGGCGCACACCAACGTCAATGCCTGTGAGACAGATGTGGACAATGCATATAAGATCAATGCGGTCGGCCCGAGGAACTTGAGTATTGCGGCAGCCAGATACCATGCGAAGCTGATGCATATCTCGACAGATTATGTGTTTGACGGACATGCCAGCACGCCGTACACGGAATTTGATACTCCGTCCCCCAACTCAGTCTATGGGAAAACAAAACTTGCAGGGGAGTGTTTTGTGAAAGAGTTTGCCGGAGAGTACTTTATTGTCCGCACCGCGTGGCTGTATGGAGATGGAAAGAACTTTGTGAAAACCATGCTTGGACTGGCTGCAAACCGCGATCGGGTGACGGTGGTCGGCGACCAGTTTGGCTCGCCTACCAGCGCGGACGAGCTTGCTAGGATGATCGCGCATCTTCTGCCGACGGATAATTTCGGCGTCTTTCACGGTACTTGTGAGGGAATCACAAACTGGGCAGATTTCACGCGGGCGTTTTACAGACTGGCAGGGATATCTACCGAGGTGAAGACTGTCACGACAGAGGAGTATGACAGGAATACAACAGGAATCGTGGCGCCAAGACCAGCGTATTCGGTGCTCGACAACTATATGCTGCGGCTGACGACGGATTACCGGTTTGCGGATTGGGAAAAGGCGATCGCGGAATATATAAAGAGCTTGTCATTTTGAGCAAGGTTTTGTATACTAAGAAAGTAAAAAGGAATAAATTGGAAGCGAGAAAGGAAAGAAGTCATATATGAAAAATATAGCATTGATAACAGGAATCACAGGGCAGGATGGCTCTTATCTTGCGGAGTTTCTGCTGGCAAAAGGATATGAAGTTCACGGGCTGATCAGAAGGCACAGCATCTCCAATACGATGCGCATTGACCACCTGATCAAATCAGAGTATTACAAAGTCAAATTTTTCCTGCATTTTGCGGACACGACAGACTCCTCTAATCTGATGCGTATTATCGGGGAAATCCGTCCGACAGAGGTCTACAACCTTGCGGCGCAGTCCCATGTGGGCGTTTCTTTTGAGGTGCCTGAGTACACTGCGGACGCGACAGGCGTCAGCACGCTCAAGCTGCTCGAGGCAATTCGGGTAAATGGCGGAAACTGCCGTTATTATCAGGCTTCGACTTCAGAACTTTTTGGCGGACTGCCTGAGACGGCGCCGCAGAGTGAGGAGACGCCGTTTTATCCCAAGAGCCCTTACGGCGTGGCGAAGCTGTACTCTTACTGGATTACGGTCAATTACAGGGAATCCTACAATATGTTTGCGTGCAATGGAATTTTATTTAATCATGAGTCGCCGCGGCGCGGTGAGAATTTTGTCACAAGAAAAATCACGCTTGCCATAGCAAATATTGTTGCCGGCAAACAGGACAAGATTTCGCTTGGCAATATGAATGCAAAGCGTGACTGGGGCTATGCCGGCGATTATGTGGAGGGCATGTGGCTGATGCTTCAGCAGAAGGCGCCCGGCGATTATGTGCTTGCCACGAATGAGACGCACACAGTGCGCCAGTTTGTCGAGGCTGCATTTGCAGAACTTGGCATCAGCATCCGCTGGGAGGGCGAAGGCGTTCATGAGAAAGGATATGACATGAAGAGCGGAAAGCTTCTCGTGGATGTCAATCCGGAGTTTTACCGTCCGGCAGAGGTAGAGTTTTTGTGGGGAAATGCAGCAAAGGCAGAAAAAGAGCTTGGCTGGAAAAGAAAAGTCGATTTCCGCGGGCTTGTCTCTATGATGATGGACGCTGATCTGCGCGAGGTCGCTGGAATCTCATGTGCAGCGTACCGGATGAAGAACGGAGGAAATGATGAATAAGTCAGACAAAATATATGTAGCAGGGCACAGGGGACTTGTGGGCTCCGCTATTGTCAGAAATCTTGAGGAGAAGGGATTTACAAATATTATCTGTAGGACGCATCATGAGCTGGACCTTACAAGCCAGCAGGCAGTGAGGGATTTTTTCGCAGAGCAGAAGCCAGATGTGGTGGTGCTTGCGGCGGCGAAGGTTGGCGGCATCAACGCCAACAATACAGCGCCGGCGGAATTTGCCTATGAGAATATGCAGATTCAGTGCAATGTGATCAAATGCTGTCATGATTTTGGGGTGAAAAAGCTGCTGTTTCTCGGAAGCACCTGCATTTATCCCAAGATGGCACAGCAGCCAATCCCGGAGGATGCGCTTCTGACAGGGCCGCTTGAGGAGACAAACGAGGCGTATGCTGTCGCAAAGATTGCCGGACTGGAGATGTGCAAATATTTTAAGCGGCAGTATGGCGATGATTTTATCAGTTGTATGCCGACGAATCTGTACGGACCTTATGACAATTATGATTTGTCAGGCTCGCATGTCATGCCGGCGCTCATTCGTAAGTTTCATGAAGCAAAAGCCAATAACGCGCCGAGTGTCGAGCTGTGGGGTACAGGTACACCGCTGCGCGAGTTTTTGTATGTGGACGATATGGCAGATGCCTGCGTCTTTCTGCTTGAGCACTATGACGGCGAACAGCATGTAAATATCGGAACAGGCAAGGAAGTGACAATTCGTGAGCTGGCGGAGATTGTCCGCCGTGTGGTAGGCTATGAAGGCGGGATTGTCTGGAATCAGGAGATGCCGGACGGGACACCGCGAAAACTGACAGACGTGACGAAACTTCACAAGCTTGGCTGGACGCACAAGATTGAGCTTGAGGAGGGCGTGCAGCTTGCCTATGACTGGTTTCGGGAAAATGTGGAGGATGCCAGACTGTAAGGGAGATGACTGAGGAAGAAATCAAATTAGGGTGTGATTAAGTAAATATGGATGATGAATGTTCGAGAGTGAGTGTGTTTGGACGAACTACATACCATATGGTGAAATGCGGATTTCAGGCAAGGCAAAAAGGGTATCGGTATCTGCGGGAGGCAGTCTGTATCGCTTTTTATGAGCCTGAAGTCTTAGCCTCGGTCACAAAACGCTTGTATCCTGAGGTGGCGAAGCGTTTTGATACGACAGACAAACAGGTGGAACGTGCGATAAGAAATGCGATAGAGACTGCATGGACCAATGGAAATCCAGAGACTTTGAAGGAAGTATTTCAGGAAATATACGGCGATGGCACTATCAGACCGACGAATACGGAGGTCATAGAGAAATTGGTCGAGCATGCCGTGCCAGCGCTGGGACCATAGGATTGAATTGGGAATGGGAGGAAGAGACAGTTGAAGGCAGATACCAGAATTTTGAGTATTATAGTGCCGTGTTATAATGAGGAGAAAAGTGTGCCGTTGTTTTATGCTGAGACTGTGAAGCAGGAGACATTTTTTCATGATAAGAATGTGGAGTTTGAATTTATATTTGTGGACGACGGGTCGAAGGATGATACTGTCGGTGCGGTGAAATCGCTCAGAGAGAAAGATGACCGAGTGCATCTTGTCTCCTTTTCAAGAAATTTTGGGAAGGAGGCAGCAATTATCGCCGGGCTTGAGAAAGCGTCCGGAGACTTCACAGTGCTGATGGATGCGGATTTGCAGGACCCTCCCGCAATTCTGCCGGAGATGTATCAATATATTGAGAAGGGATATGATTCTGTTGCGACCAGACGCGTGGACAGAAAGGGAGAGCCGCCGATCCGCTCATTCTTTGCGCGGCGTTTTTATGGGCTGATGAGAAAGATTTCCAAGACAGAGATTGTGGACGGCGCGCGGGATTACCGCCTGATGACAAGGCAGGTGACAGATGCCATTCTGGCGATGAAGGAGTACAACCGCTTCTCAAAGGGGATTTTTGGCTGGGTTGGCTTTAGTACGAAGTGGATTGAATATGAGAATATACAGCGCGTGGCAGGCGAGACAAAGTGGTCGTTCTGGAAATTGTTTCTGTACTCGCTGGACGGGATTATGGCGTTTTCGACGGCACCGCTCTCCATTGCTTCTGTCTTTGGAATGTTATTCTGTCTGGTTGCGTTTGTGTTTATGATTTTTATCTTTGTAAGAGCGCTGATTTATGGGGACCCGGTCGCGGGCTGGCCCTCCATGATGTGCATTATCTCGCTGATTGGCGGCGTACAGCTATTGTGTCTTGGCATTATGGGACAGTATATGAGTAAGATGTATATGGAAGTGAAGGACAGGCCAAAGTATCTTGTTAAGGAAGAGTTTTAGCATGGGTGAGAGAAAGAGCGGGCTTGTGAGTATTGTGGTGCCGGTCTACAATGCAGGACAGTTTATTGCGGAGACGATTCACTGCGTGCAGGCGCAGACCTACCGCGCGTGGGAGCTTTTGCTGGTGGAGGACGGCTCGTCGGACGGCAGCAGAGAGATCATACAGCAAAAATGCGCTGAAGATGAGCGGGTGCGGCTGGTGGTGCAGGAGGAGAACGGCGGTGCTGCGAGGGCACGAAACCGCGGCGTGCAGGAGGCATGCGGGCAGTATCTGTGTTTTTTGGACGCGGATGATCTCTGGCTTCCCGATAAGTTAAAAATGGAGCTGGAACAGCTTCATAATATACAGAGAACGATTAATCCGAAGGCTGGTTTTGTATTTATGGGATATGAGTTTGCAGACGCTTCGGGAGAGGGGCTTGGAAAGGTGGTGCATGTGCCGGCGCAGATCAATTACAGGCAGGCACTCAAAAATACCACGATTTTTACGTCCACAGTAATGATTGACAGGAATATCATACCAGATGAGGATATTTATATGCCGTGTATTGCCAGTGAGGATACGGCTACATGGTGGCAGATTTTAAAAAAACACGGTGCGGCGTATGGGATTGACGAAAATCTGGTCAAATATAGAAGAAGTGCAGCCACATTGTCATCCAATAAGATGACTGCGGTGAGGCGAATCTGGAGTCTTTACCGCAGGCAGGAACGGCTGTCTGTGGCGGAAAGTATGTACTGTATGGTCTTTTGGGCGTTCAGGGCAGTCTTTCGGCGGCTTTAGAGATCTCGGTTTGGAGGCTTTTGTGTGGGACGGATAGAGTCAGTAAAGAGGACAATTATATTACAGATGTCATTAATCGGGCTTGTGTTCCAGACGGTTTTATATATCTATGTCTGGCATGAGGTGTATAATGACATTATGCAGAGCGGCATGTGGAGAAGCTTTCACAGAAAGGGCTTCTGGCTTCTGGCAGCCGTTTATTTTATATTGCTGCTGTTTTTTACTGCGACGTATGGCGGGCTGAAGGTGGGCTATCTCAAGCCGATGGATGTATTTTTTTCGCAGGTGATCTCGCTGTTGTGCGCCAATATTGTCTCGTATTTTCAGATTTCACTGTTGTCCTTGGGACTGGTCACAGCGTATCCTCTGATTTTGATGATGCTTGCGCAGATTGTAGTGTCCGCGGGGTGGACGTTTGTGAGCCACAAGCTCTACCAGCGGTTTTTTCCACCTAAGAATCTGCTGTTTATCAGCGGCGGCCGGCCGACGGAGGAGATCTTAAAGAAGTTCGAGACAAGGAAGGATAAGTATCACATTATAAAAAGTGTGTATGAGAGCGATGGATTTGAGGCGCTGAAGGCGGAGATTGTGACCTGTTATGACGGGGTCGTACTGTGGGATATGGATACGGTGCTGCGCAACAAGCTGTTGAAATTTTGTTACAGCAGGGGAATCCGCGTGTATATGATGCCCAAAATCCCGGATATTATGATTCAGGGTTCCGACCAGCTTCATCTGTTTGACACGCCGATTCTCCTCACAAGGGAGTATGCGATGACCATTGAACAGCGGGTGGTAAAACGCTTGATTGACATTGTGTGTTCGATGATACTGATGCTTCTTACAGCGCCGTTTATGCTCCTTACCGCCATCGCGATTAAATGCTATGACGGGGGGCCAGTCTTATATAAGCAGACACGGTGCACCCGCGATCAGAAGGAATTTCAGATTCTCAAATTTCGGAGTATGCGCACCGATGCGGAGAAGGACGGGGTGGCAAGGCTTGCCGCCAAGAACGACAGCCGTATTACGCCGATTGGCAAATTTATCAGAAAAGTGCGGATTGATGAGCTGCCGCAGCTTTTTAATATCCTGTGCGGCGAGATGTCCTTTATCGGTCCGAGACCAGAGCGCCCCGAGATTATACGGCAGTATATGGAGGATATGCCGGAGTTTACCTTTCGGACGAAGGTCAAGGCGGGACTGGCAGGATACGCACAGGTGTATGGGAAGTACAATACAGCCCCGTATGATAAGTTAAAACTGGATTTGTTTTATATAGAAAATTATAGTGTGTGGCTGGATTTGAAGCTGATGCTTCTGACGCTCAAGATTCTGTTTCAGGCAGAGAGTACAGAGGGGGTAGACCAGAATCAAACAACTGCAATGAAGGACTAAAGGGGGAATTGGATGCAGCAGGGAATTGACAGCAGGGCAATGCTCACCGTGTTTCTCGCCAGATTGCCCAGATTGTTTCTATTGGCAGTGGCCGGTGCCGTTTTGGGCAGCGGTCTTTATTTGCTGGCTGCACTGGACGCATCAGGAAATGCCTGTTTTGTATCGGAGACGGAGTACTATATCGAGTTTGAGGAAGGGCGGTACAAGGCGAGGGACTATTACAATGCATTTACATGGAATGAAGCGATCAGGGGAGATGAAATCCTTGGCAGGGCGATGGAGCTGCTGGGAAGCAGCTATGACAGGGACGATGTAGAAACGATGATAACGGCCGCTATTTTATCGGATGTGCGCTATCTGACCGTTACTGTCCGGGGACAGGAGGCCGCGCAGGTGGATGCTGTCAAGGAGGCGCTGGGGACGGCGCTGGAGGAGTTTGGCGCGTTAAAAAAAGAGTTTGAGGAAATTTATAAAATAAAAGACCGGGAAACCGCATTGGAGAAAATTCCGTATTTTGGCTGGCGTGCGGCGTTTCTCGGCGCAGTGGCAGCCGCAGCGTGCGGCGTGTTTGCGGCTGCGTTTCGCTTCTGTCTAGGGTCGGCGTTTTATACAAAGCGTGATATCACGGTGCGGCTGGGACTTCCTGTCTATGGCATGACGTTTGAGCCGGCGCGCCGCGAGCGGGACTGCGGGGTATCGCGGCGGCAGGCAGAGATGCTGGCTGGCGGTCTGAGCATGCTGGCACAGCAGTATCGTAAGATTGTGCTGCTGGATGCCGCACAGGGGCAGGAGGCCTCAGCGTTTCTGGAGGAGATCACGCGCCGGGGACTGACAAATAACGTATGTTACGAACTCTATGACCGGAAGAAGGAGCAGTATGAGGGGCAGGAGACGGCGTTTGTGGTGGTCATTCCATTTGGAAGGACCTGCAGAGAGAAAATACAAGATGAGATTGCGTATGTGAAGCTGCGCGGCGGCAGGGTTGCGGGAGCGGTGCTCGTGCAGGCACAGACGTGGTGGATGCGCTTCTATTATGCACAGGGCCGCTCATAGGTAAAAAGCTGCGGACGCGCATCATAAAATAATATTGGCAGGAGGTGGGGCGTATGAAATTACAGGTGTTGGTCTCCTCTGTAAATCAGGAGATTATGACGCTGGCAGACCGTATGCATCTGCAAACCGATGCGATTATCGTGAACCAGACCGATCATTTTGGCTATGAGGAGTATATGCACAACGGCAGGCGGATACAGTGTTATGAATTTCAGGAAAAAGGTGTGGGGCTTAGCAGAAACAATGCGCTGCTGCGCGCCGAGGGGGATATTGTGCTGTTTTCCGATGAGGATATTGTCTATGATACGGGGTATGAGCGGCGCATTCTGGACGCTTTTGCGGCGCATCCTGAAGCAGACCTGCTGTTGTTTAATATGCGGGTCGGTGCATCGAGGGCGACGTATCACACAGAGGCGTTTCACCGGGTCCATATATGGAATGCGGGGCGTTATCCCACGTACTCCTTTGCGGTGCGGCGGGAGAAGCTGCATGCATCGCATATTACTTTTTCATTGCTGTTTGGCGGCGGCGCGAAGTACAGCAACGGGGAGGACAGTCTTTTTCTGAAGGATTGTCTGAAATACGGATTGGTGGTCTATGCAGTACCAATTGAGATTGGCGAGGAGTGTGAGCGGGAATCCACATGGTTTCAGGGATACAATGACAAATTTTTTATCGACAGAGGGGTGTTGTACCATTTTCTGTATGGAGGTCTTGCATATCTGATGTCGGTGCGCTTTCTCTTGGTGCACGGTAAGGTGATGTGCACAAAGATTCCAATGAAAAATGCGCTGGCGCTGATGAAAAAAGGAATCAAATCAGTAGAGGGATTGTGATCGTGGCAGTGGACAGAATTTTTTCTATCGTGTTCTATATGTTGATTGCGGCAGGAACCTGCGCTATGGCATACCGCATACAGCCCTATGCCGCAGACGAACCAGTCTGGGTTGGCGGTGAGCGGTCTGTAAAGAGCGTTCGAAACCGTCTGTATATGACGGGCATTTTTTGTATTTTGTTCATGGTGTCGGCACTGCGGTTTGACATCGGGAATGATTACAGGCAGTATACGCAGACGGCACATGAGGCGTATGTCGGCGGATATGTAGTGACGGAGGCGGGGTTTAATGTGCTGGTCCGGTTCTTGTATGGCATTATGGGCGGCGAGTATTATGAGCTGGTCTTTGCAGTCTTTGCTTTTGTGACACTATATTTTTTTCTGAAAGCATTCTGGCGGCAGAGTGTGGATTTTTCCCAGACATTTTTTCTGTTTATGATGATGGGACTGTATTTTCAGACATTTAACACCGTGCGTTATTATTTGGCGCTGGCGCTGGCGCTTTATTCGATGAAATATGTGTTGGAGCGGGATGGCATCAAGTTTGTGTTCTGGATTGTGGTGGCGGCGTTTTTTCACAAATCGGTGTTATTGGTGCTGCCGATGTACTGGATTGCTTCCTTTGCGTGGAAAAAGTGGCAGATTGCTGCGGGGCTTGCCGTGTGTGCACTCTGCTTCGCGGGGAAAGGCTTGGTCTTAAAGCTGGCACTGGTGTTGTATCCGTCGTACAAAAATACAATCTATCTTGAGACGCCCAGTCTGTTTGACAGTCTGTTCAGCAGTCTGAGACCACTTTTGGCGCTTGTCCTGTATGGCTGGTTTGTGTATGTGCAGGCGCCACGTGACCCTAAAAATGACCATAGCCGGGAGCGCGCGCTGCGGTTCTATGGGCAGCTCAATCTCTTGGCGCTTGTGTCAGGGACGTTTTTCTATTTTCTGCCGGTGGTGACGCGCATTTCTTATTATTTTGGGGTATCACAGTTATTGATGATTCCACTCATCTTACATTACATCACAGAACAGAAAACGCGAAGGCGCGTAACGGCTGTTGTCTATGCGGTGTGCCTCCTTTATTTTATGGTATTTTTATGGAAGGCGCATGAGAACGGCGTGGGACTGCTTCCTTATCGGAGCTGGCTTTTTGAGACACAGCGGTACATCTATGAATAACATATATTATGAAATGTTTGGAGGCGCAGAGAGATGGAACAGGGAACGAAGTACAGTGTGATAGTCGTTTGTCTCAATGCAGGGCAGCGGCTGTATGAGACGGTAAAGAGTATTCTTGGTCAAACCTACCGCAATTTTGAGGTGGTGATCAAAGATGGCGGCTCGACAGACGGTTCTGTCGAAGCACTGGCGTCAGCGTATCAGGACAGCCGGCTTCATGTGCACCGACTAAAAGATAACGGGATTTACGATGCCATGAATCAGGCGGTGAAGCTTGCAGCGGGAACGTATTTCCTGTTTCTCAATGCGGGAGACAGCTTCTATGACGAACATGTTTTAGAGCGGATAACAGATGAAATAGAACATAAAAAAGCAGATATTATCTATGGAAATCTATATCATAAGGCACTGGATACCATCATTTATGCGGCGCCTGAAATCAATGATTTCACCTGTTATAGAAATGTGCCTTGCCATCAGACCTGCTTTTACCACCGGACGCTGTTTGACAAGAGAGGTTATCTGCCAAAATATACTGTAAGAGCGGACTACGAACATTTTTTATGGTGTTATTATAAGAAAAAAGCAGCGATATGCTATGTCCCTGAGGTGATCGCTTCGTATGAGGGCGGCGGCTACTCGGAGACGAAGGAGAACAGGAAGCGCTCTGCGCGCCAGCACCGTGAGATTGTGGTACATTATATGGGAAAAAAGAAAGCGGATTTCTATCGGCTGGTCATGCTGCTCACACTGGCGCCGCTTCGCAGTGCGATCGCGGGCAATGCATATTTGTCAGGGGTCTACAATGGCATCAAGACTGCCATTTATAAGGACCGGTCTAAAAGATAATCGCATGGAGGCAGATTGTAGAATCAAGAAAAATGAAATAGGGGGATTTTTATGAAGGTTCTGTGGTTGTGTAATATCATGCTCCCATTTATTGCCAAGAGTCTGGGGCAGAAGATGGTAGTCAAGGAGGGGTGGTTGTCCGGGCTTGCGGGAAAGCTGGTGTCTCATCAGGAGAGAAATGACATAACACTTGCTATTTGTTTCCCGGAATCAGAAAACCGTTCATTTGTGAAGGGGGATACCGCATCGTTTATCAAGGATAAGGCGGAGGGCATCACCTACTATATTTTCAGGGAGGATACGATTCACCCTGAGATCTATGATGACAGCATGGAGCAGAGTCTTGGGGCGGTGCTCAGGGATTTTGAGCCGGACCTTGTGCATATTTTCGGGACGGAGTATCCGCACACCCTCGCTTGTGTCCGGGCATTTAACCACCCGGAGCGGACACTGATTGGCATACAGGGACTGTGCAGCGCTATTGCGGAGGTGTACATGGCAGACCTGCCCTATTCTGTTCAGAAGAAAAAGACATTTCGGGATATCCTGAAACGGGATGGCTTGTTTGACCAGCAAGCGAAGTTTGCAAAGCGCGGTACTTATGAAAAGGAAGCGCTGTCACAGGTCGGGCATATCACTGGAAGGACGGATTTTGACAGGGAGATGACCAGGAAGCTCGCGCCGAATGCCAAATATCATTTTATGAACGAGACACTGCGTCCAGATTTCTATCGTGACACGTGGAATATTGATCGGATCGAGCGTTATTCTTTGTTTCTCAGTCAAGGAAATTATCCTATTAAGGGACTGCATTACGTTCTGGAGATTCTCCCAGAACTGGTGGAGGAGTATGAGGAGACTGTGGTCTATGTGGCGGGAGATGTCATCACGGCACACGACAGTATTCGGGATAAAATCAGGCTGTCGGGCTATGGCAAGTTTCTGGTCAACCAGATTAAGAAGCATAAGCTCCAGAATCATGTCAAGTTTGTCGGCAGGCTACAGTCTGACAAGATGTGCGCCCGCTTTTTGAAATCACATGTATTTTTATGCCCGTCCGCGATCGAAAATTCGCCCAACTCCGTCGGGGAGGCGATGCTTCTGGGCGTGCCTGTGGTGTGCGCCAATGTGGGCGGTGTGCACAATCTGGTTCATGACGGGAAGGATGGCTTCCTGTATCCTAAAGATAAATCCAAGCGCCTAAAGGACTGTATTCTGCGCATTTTTGAGGATGACAAGCTCGCGATGTCGCTCTCCTCAAACGCCAAGACGCATGCGCTGAGAACGCATGACCCAGAGACAAATTACAGGCGGCTGCTGGATATGTACCGTGAGATTGTATATGGGAGTTCGTGCGTATGAAACTCACAATTGTGTCAAACTATATTAACCATCACCAGATTCCGATGTCGAATGAGCTGTACCGGAAGCTGGGCGCGGCGTTTGCCTTCATACAGACTTCACCGATGGAGGAGGACCGGGTGAAGATGGGCTGGGGGGAGGAAGTCCGCTCGATTCCTTATTTGAAACTGTATTATGAAGAGCCGGAGGCGTGTGCGGCGCGGATTCTGGACAGCGATGTGGTCGTGTTTGGGGGCGTGGAGGATGAGCGCTATATCAAGCCACGGCTGAATGCGGGCAAAATCGTGATTCGCGCCAGCGAACGCCTCTATCGCGAGGGGCAGTGGAAGTCCATCTCTCCACGGGGCAGGAAAAAAAAGTATGAAGATCACACACAGTATGCCGACGCGCCGGTGTATCTGCTGTGCCATGGCGCTTATGTGGCGTCTGATTTCGAACTGGTCCATGCATATCCTGACAAAAAATATGTGTGGGGGTATTTTCCAGAGCTGCACACGTATGAGCTGAATCACTTATTTTTTCGGAAACAGCATTTTGACCCGGACGGAAAGCCGGAAATCAGAATATTGTGGGCGGGACGGTTCTTGAAACTCAAACACCCGGAGTACGCGGTGAGGGCAGCAAAGTATCTGGCGCAGCAGGGAGTTTCTTTTCATCTGGATATGGTCGGCGGCGGGGCGCTGGAGGAAGAATTAAAAAAGCAGGCAGCGGACGCACATCTGGAACATCACATAACGTTTCATGGTTTCCAGCCGCCGCAGAATGTCCGCCGGTTTATGGAGGAAGCCAATATTTTTCTGTTTACGAGCAATTACCTAGAAGGGTGGGGCGCAGTGTTAAATGAGGCCATGAACAGCGCCTGCGCAGTCGTGGCGGGGAGCGGCATCGGGGCGGTTCCGTTCCTTGTCAGGCATGGGCAGAACGGGCTTGTTTACAGGACAGGACATTTTCGGGAATTTCGAGAGCAGGTACGAATGCTCTGCCAAGACGGGGCGCTGCAAAAAACGCTTGGCACCAACGCTTATGAGACGATTGTGAGCACATGGAATCCCAAAGAGGCGGCAGACAGGCTTTACCGCTTCTGCGAGGGGCTGATTGGCGGAAGCGTATTGCCAGAACAGGAGGGGCCGCTCAGTCTGGCGCCGCTCATCGCGCCGAGGCGTGGATATGAGTATACCAGAACTGTGAATACAGACGGGAGGTGACGTTGATGAAAAAGGCAAAGACAAAGAGCAGGATTTATGTCTGCCATACTTTTTATCATGTGTATGTGGCAGCTTTGAAGGAGATGAAGCTGGTGCGGGAGATGCCGGCAAATGCTTACAGGAAAGCGGATATCGCGCTGAGTTCTGTCTCCACAGATTTTGAGCGTCTGGGGGACAGGCTTGCTAAGACGGGAATTTTTCAAGAGGTCATCGCGCTGGACGAGAAGCGGGAGGATTTTTTCCCGGAGCTTGCCAAGTACAGGAAGAATTACAGCAATGTGTTAAAACACATGATAAACCGCATGATTTTCACGAAAAGGCTTGCAAAATGCGAGTGCCCTTATATGGAGGTCATTGACTTTGCGGCGTATGAGGACATTTATGTGTTCTGTGACAGTGACCCTGTTGGCTATTATCTGAATTACAGGCATCTGTATTATCATGCGGTGGAGGACGGGCTCGACTGTCTCAAGAATCTTGATGACGCCTACGTCGCCAATCATGGGCACTTTCGCCTAAAAACATGGTTTTCGCGCCACAATCTCATCTTTATTATGAATGGCTGGGGCAAGTACTGCCTTGACATGGAGATCAATGACCGCAGTGTCGTGCCGACAGACTGCCCGCGTTTCGTTGAGGTGCCGAGAAAGCCGCTTGAGCAGGCGCTGACTCCGGCTCAGAAAAGACAGATGATAGAGGCGTTTATCGAGGATGCGGACGCCTTGATGCAGCAGCTTAGGCCCTCCCGGGAAGGAGAGGAGTTTGCGTGCTTTTTGACAGAGCCGCACCCGGTCGATGTGGAGGCGCGCAAGCGGGTCTGTCTCGATGTCCTTGCACAGTACTGTCAAGGCTACAGAGTTCTGATAAAACCGCACCCGAGGGATACGATTGACTATGAGGCGCTCTGTCCTGACGCGGTGGTGCTGCGCGGGCGCTTTCCTGTGGAGGTGCTGAACTTCTTTGAGGGGCTTCGCATCAAGCTGGCGGTGTCCATACTGACTACAGCGATGAACAATATGGATTTTGTGGAGGAGAAGCTCAACCTCGGCGCTTCCTTCTGGGATGCGTATGAGGACCCTGAAAAACATGCTTATAATAAGAAGGCGGGGCTGGCGCTGGCGGATCAATAAAAATAACAAAGGAGATTGTGGTATTTGAAAAACTGTGTATAATAGTATGTAAGGATGTTGACAGAGGCGGAGGAAATAGAATGCTGGCAGAATTTAAGGTTCGGAATTATAAAAATTTTAAGGATGAATTGCAGTTTTCACTAAAATCAGAAAAAAGTTACGAGTTTCATCAGGAAGTGCTTCGCAATGGCATCATTAAGGATGCGGTGGTGATCGGATATAATGCCTCTGGAAAGACAAATTTGGGTTTGGCGATGATGGATATCACAGCCCATTTGACGGATAAATTTGAAAAGAGAGACGGTAACAACCTATTTTATGCCAATTTATACAATGAGGAGGATGTGGTATCGTTCGTGTATCAATTCAAATTTGATCAGTCTGTTTTAGAGTATGCTTATGAGAAAAAGAATGTGTATCAGGTATTTTATGAGAGTATCAGGATTGATGGAAAAGAAGTGATTCGAAGTGAAAAGAAATATAGTTTTGTTAATTTGAAGGGAGCAGAAACTTTGAATCTGGTAAATTGGGACAGATCTATTTCATTTGTTAAATATATTTATGCCAACACCGTTTTGGACAGGGAGGACAAAGACTGTCAGGTGTTTCTGAAATTTATGCGGTTTGTCAATCAGATGTTATGGTTTAGCAGCACAGAGGGGCTGCGTGCAGTGGGGGCAAATTCCGTAAGAGGGAATATGCTCGAAGAGATTTGTCATATGGAAAACGGTGTGAAACATCTGGAGGATTTTCTGCGTGAGGAGAAACTGCCTTTTCAACTTGTGGAAAAGGATACAGGCGAAGGGAAAACAATTTACTGTAAGATTGGTGACAGAGAAGTGGCGTTTGCACCCTTGATGTCAAGCGGAACAAGGGCGCTGGTGTTTTTGTGTTTGTGGTATATGAGAAGGAAGGAGTTTTCTTTTATCTATATAGATGAGTTTGATGCGTTTTACCATACAGATTTGTCGATGTCTGTGATTCGTAAGCTCATGATGGAGGATAATCTTCAAGTAGTGTTTACCTCTCATAATACAGATATCATATCGAACGAATTATTGCGTCCAGACTGTTATTTTTTGCTGGAAGATAATACAATACAGCCATTTTGCAACTTGACAGATAAGGCATTGAGAGAGGCGCATAATCTTCAAAAGATGTACAGGGCGGGAGCTTTTTATGGACAGTAGGAAGAAACGAGTTCTTTTTATATATGAAGGGATAAAAGCAGAAGAAACTTTGCTGAATAATCTGGTTCGTGTATTTTTCTCTTCAACAGCAACGATCTCTATATTGAATTGTCCCGCGGACGGAAATATTTATATGCTGTGGACAAGATTGAAAGAGGATGAGTTTGAGACAAATGTCGTTGATGTGCTGAAAGAAATGAGTGTGATTGCGAACGAGCGCTTAAAGCATTTTAGAGCGAGCGATTTTTCAGAGATTTATCTTTTCTTTGATTATGATGGGCATAATAATAATATACCCAAGAAATATGCAAACCGTGATATTCTTGGGGAGATGCTCGAGACCTTCAATAATGAGACAGAGCTTGGAAAACTGTATGTGTCATATCCTATGATTGAGTCTGTCAAGGACATTGATGTACTGACAAGGGATTATAAGACGCTCTATGTTCCACTGAATGAGATTTCTAAGTACAAGCAGAGTTTTGATGCGGCGTCAGCGTATGCACACTATAACAGTATTGACGAGGCACTGTGGCTTACTGCGTGCGCTGCAAGCCAGAAGAGGGCTAGTATGCTGGCGACGTTTTGCAATTCATGTACATATGATTATTTTATCCATTCTCTAAATCAGGAGAGATTGTATTTTTATCAGAAACAACATTATATCAACAATGGACATTTATTGTGCATTTTAAATTCTGTACCGTTGTTCTTGTTAGAATACTTTGAAGAGGATTTTTGGTGCAGAGTGATAGCTGGGTGAATAGATATGGAATATGGCATATACTAATACGGGAGGACGACAAGGATAAAAAGATGCTGAAAATAATCAAAAAGATCAATATACTGATGGACAAAAAACAAAAAGGCGCCATGGCGCGGCTGTTTTTGATGATGATCGTCTCGGCAGGGCTTGAGACTGGCGCGGTGATGATGGTGATGGCAGTGGTGCAGCTCATCTTAGACCCAGTGGCGCTAGAGCAGGGGGAGACGTACCAACGAATCAGCAGCCTCCTCAACTTGCAGGATACTGTGCAGTTTTCTGTGGCGGCGATTCTGTTTTTGATCGTGTTATATATTGCGAAGAACAGCTTTCAATTTATTTTTCAAAGGAGCCTGTACCGGTTTGTGTACAGCAACCAGTTCAAGACGGCGTCGAGTCTGATGAAAAACTTTGTACGGCGCGAGTATGAATATTATCTGGACGCGGAGACGGCGGTCATTCAGCGCAGTATCACGGCGGATGTCAGCAATATGTATGCGCTGATTATGGCTGTCTTGCAGATCGCCTCGGAGATGATTGTCGCGTTGTTTTTGGTGATTGCGCTCGCGATGCAGGACCCCGTAATGACGGTGATCATTGCGGCGCTTCTGGTTGCGACGCTGGTCGTCATCAAGAAGATTGTGAAGCCGATCATGAACCGCACCGGCAAAGAGAATCAGGATTTTGGCGCGTCGATGTTTGCATGGATTTCCCAGACGGTGCAGGGCATCAAGGAGATCAAGGTCGCAGGGCGCGAGCAGTACTTTATCGGCGAGTACTGCAAGGTTGGAGAAGGATATGTGCGGGCGATGGAGCGGTTTAGTCTGTTTAATAACACGCCAAAGCTTCTGATTGAGACTGTGTGTATGGCGGGGCTGCTCGGCTATATCATGGCGCTGATTGTGCTGGGTGCGGACGTGTCCGCAATGGTGTCGCTGTTTGCGGCGTTTGGCATCGCGGCAATGCGTCTGCTGCCGGCGGCGAGCCGCATCAATAACCAGATTACAAGTATGGCGTTCAATGAGCCGTTTTTCTTTAATGTGAGTGACAATCTTGTCGAGGAGACGGACGAGGCGCACACAGATATTTCCTATGCGGTCGTCGCAAAGGAGAAACTCCCGGTCACGCGGGAGGTCAGGCTGTCCGATATCACCTATCACTATCCCAATTCGGACAAGCTGATTTTTGACCATGCGACAGTCTCCTTTCCGATTGGCAAATCTATCGGTGTGGTGGGCGCAAGCGGTGCGGGAAAAACGACAATCATTGATATCTTGCTGGGACTGCTGAAATTGCAGGGCGGCAAGGTGCTGGCGGACGAGGTGGATATTCAGGAGCACTACCGCGAGTGGCTTGCCAATGTGGGCTATATCCCGCAGATGATTTTTCTGCTGGATGCGGATATTCGAAAAAATGTTGCTTTCGGTATCCCGGAGGAGGAGATTGACGAGGAAAAGCTGTGGCATGCACTGAAGGAGGCACAGCTTGACGCGTTTGTGAAAACGCTGCCGGACGGTGTTCACACAGGCATCGGAGAGCGCGGTATCCGGCTTTCGGGCGGGCAGCGGCAGCGTATCGGGATTGCGCGGGCACTGTATCATGATCCGGAGGTGTTGATTCTTGACGAGGCGACTTCGGCACTCGACAATGACACAGAGGCGGCGATCATGGAGTCGATCAACAGATTACACGGCAAAAAAACGCTTGTTATCATAGCGCATCGTCTACAGACAATCGAAAAGTGCGATATGGTATTCAGGGTGGAAAACGGAAAGATCGTGAAAGAGCGTTAAGCGGTTTTGGGATTGTTGGGAAGGTGGTGAGATGGGATGAAGCTTAGTATCATCGTTCCAGTATATAATATGGCAGCTGACAATAAACTTCGGTTTTGTCTGGACTCCTTGGTACAGCAGACGATTGCAGACTATGAGATTATCGCGGTGGATGATGCCTCGACCGACGAGTCTCTGGAGATTCTGAGGGAGTACGAGTCAAATTATCCATGGAAGTTCAAGGTTGTACAGTCCTATGAGAATGTAAAGCAGGGCGGCGCCCGCAATAAGGGACTTGACATTGCGCGCGGCACGTGGGTCGGTTTTGTGGATTCTGACGACTGGGTGGCGCCGGATATGTACGAGAAGCTCATCAAAAAGGCGGAGAAAACCGGGGCAGATGTCGTCGGGTGCGACTACTGTATGGTGGACACCCACACGATGACGGTCGGTAAGCTGATGCCGAATAACACCATCGACCAGACGGGCATGCTCGGCCATGAGCAGTACAAAAAGCTTGTCATGAATCCCGGCAGCATGGTGATCAAAATCTACCAAAAAGCGGTGATTGATACGTATGGGCTGCGATTTCCTGAGCGGACCTTCTATGAGGACAACTGCGCTTCCCCGATCTGGATGCTGCATTTTACGCATTTTGAGAAGGTGGAGGAACCGCTGTACTATTATTATCAGCACGATCTGTCCACGGTTCATGCGATCAGTCAGGAAAAGTGTGAGGCGAGGCTGCTGATGGGGAAGAAGCTGATCGAGGAGGCGCGCCGGTGCGGCATCTACAAACCGTACAGGCAGGAGTTTGAGTTTGCGTTCTCAAAGCTTTATTATATGAACACGCTGTTTACGTATATGCTTGGCGTGAGAAAGCCCAAATTAAAGTTCCTAAAAAGTCTCGCGGAGGGAATCAAGCAGGAATTTCCTGATTTTCAGGACAATATTTATTATCAAAATGCGTTTGATGAGGAGCAGAAACGGCTTGCGGCGATGCATCTTGAGTCGCCGTTCAAATTCAAGATTTATTTTCAGCTTCTCACTTTTTACAGAAACAGATTACGCCGCAGTCCCAAGAGCGGTGAGGAATAGGGTATAAAGTACAATGCAGTTTACATCTTTTGAGTTTTTGATCTTTTTTCCGGTGGTGGTACTGCTGTTTTATGCGATGCCAAGAAAGCTGAAACAGCCGTGGCTGCTGGCTGCAAGCTATTATTTTTATATGGGCTGGAACGCAAAGTATGCGGTGTTAATTTTGGCGTCCACCATCATTACATATCTGTGTGCGCGCTTGCTGGAACGGTGTGGGACACAGACTAGACAAAAGTTGGTCTTGGCAGCAGGGATTGTGCTCAATTTCGCCATTCTCGTGTTTTTCAAATACTTTTACTTCCTGCATGACACCTTCGCTTCGATCGCTGCTGTTTTTGGCGCGAAGGTGCCTGCGTCCAAACTGGATATTATTCTGCCGGTCGGCATTTCGTTCTACACGTTTCAGGCAGTCGGCTACACGATTGATGTCTATCGCGGGACGGTGAGGGCTGAGCGCAATTTTGTGCGGTATGCCCTGTTTGTGTCGTTTTTCCCGCAGCTTGTCGCAGGACCGATCGAGCGGAGCGGAAACCTGTTAAAACAGCTTCAAAAGATTTCTGATACGGCGTCTGCTGAGAAGGTATGGAGTTTTGACAAGGTGACAAGAGGGCTTCTCTTGATGCTGTGGGGATTTTTTATGAAGATGGTCATCGCGGACCGGGCAGCGGTGCTGGTGAATCAGGTATATGACATTTACTATATGTTCAGCGGCGTGGCGCTCGCGTGTGCGGCAGTGCTGTTTGCCGTGCAGATTTACTGTGATTTTGCAAGCTATTCCGTGATTGCGGTGGGGGCGGCAAAGGTGCTTGGCATCGAGTTGATGACAAATTTTGAGGCGCCGTTTTTTTCGAGAAGCATCGGGGAGTTCTGGAGGCGCTGGCATGTGTCGCTAAGTTCATGGTTTCGGGATTACCTGTACATACCGCTCGGCGGCAGCAGATGTGCGCGTCCTAGAAAATATCTGAACAATATGATCACGTTTATGGTGAGCGGACTGTGGCATGGCGCAAGCTGGCACTATGTGGTGTGGGGGGCGATTCAGGGCGCCTACATTGTCATCGGGGAGATCGTAAGACCGGTGAAGGCAAAGTGCACGGGGCTGTTCCATGTGCGCACAAAGTCGTTTGGATACCAGTTTTGTCAGGGCGTGTGCACATTTGTTTTATTTGTGCTGTCTCTGGTGTTCTTCCGGGCGGATACAGTGGCGGATGCGGTATACTATCTGCAACGTCTGTTTACGACATTTGATGTCTGGTCGCTCTTTGATGGGTCGGTCTATTATCTGGGACTGGACCGGAAGGAGATGGCTGTCCTCGTGGCGGGCATTTTGATGCTGCTCATCGTAGATGCCTGTTATGCCAAGAAAAAAATGCTGTTTGACGCCTTGGTCAAGGAGCAGTGTCTGGCGATTCAGTATGTGATTGTAGCAGTGCTTTTGGTGATGGTGATCGTGTTTGGCGTGTACGGCGAGGGGTATGATGCGTCGCAGTTTATTTATTTTCAGTTTTGATAGGAACAGTGGAGAGTTGGTATGTCAAGAAAAAGAGTGGCTGCAAGGATAATCTGCATCGTGGTCTTTTTTCTGTTTATCGGTACAGTGTTAGACGGAATGAGCAAGATTATCTGTGCGAAGTTTATCGGGGATTCCACGACCATTGTCGATGGGTTTTATGCGGAGAAAAAGAATGATATTGATCTGGTCGTGATCGGCAGCAGCAACAGCTTCTGCACAGTGGACCCGCTGGTGCTGTATGAGGAGTACGGGATTGCGGCATATGATTTTGGCAGCTCGTCACAGCCGATGAACATCTCTGTGCTGTATCTGAAAGAGGCGCTGAGGACACAGCAGCCCAAGGTGGTGGCGCTTGAGATCAATATGCTGACGAGTGACAGTTTTAGCAATCGCAGGGAGACGGCGCTTCGCTGGGGGTTTACCAATCTTCCGCTCTCGGTGGACAAGCTTCAGTGTATCTATGAATCGGTCGGGGCGGTGAACGCGGAGTATTTTTCTTATGTATTTCCGGTCTTTCGCTATCATAACCGCTGGAAGGAGCTTACTAAGACAGACTATACATATTTTTTGCAGGACAAGACAAACTATACAAAGGGATATCTGGAGACGCAGGAAGTCTCGGAGACCCCTGTGAATCTGACAGATTACAATTTTGAGGGGACGGCTTGGTTTGAGGAGGAAAATATTGCATGTCTGAATGAGATGGTACAGCTCTGCAAGGAGAAGAATGTGGCGCTTTTGCTGTTCAAATCACCGCGGGAGGGCTGGCACCGGTACGAGACGGAGGCGGTGAGAGCGCTTGCCGATGCATCTGGCGTACAATTTGTGGATTTTAATGAGCTGTACAGTGACGGGAGCCTTGCGCTGGACATGGCAGTTGATTTCAGGGACGCCCAGCATCTCAATGATTTCGGGGCGCAGAAGGTTTCACGGTACTTTGGCGCTTATTTAAAACAAATGTATGATCTGCCGGACAGGAGGGAGGATACCCGCCCGAATGCGTGGGACGAGGCGTGTATTTATCGTAAACGCAAGGGAGTTCAGCCCTATATGGCGGCAGCGACAGCGCGGGAGTGCATAGAGCTTTTGCAGGAGGACAGCGACAGTGTGCTCATTGTGACGGACACGAAAAATGGCAGCAGAGTGCGGCAATGGGTGTATCAGGACTGTAGTGTTGCGCTGGATTTGATCTGGAAGGAGAACGGAATCCGCCACATGAAGATTGGCGCGCAGGAGCTGGTGCTGTCAAAGCGGGGAGGCGCTCACCAGATTTTGATTGACGGGGTGGAATACTACCAGCCGGGAAAACGGTGGAATATTATTGTGTATGATAAAATCTTAAAGTGCGTCACAGCGAATCTTTCTTATGATGAATAATCATGATGAATGATTTTGATGAATAATTTATGAGGTGACTGGCTTTTAATGTTTTGACGAACAGCGAAAATTATGGTAGAATTTGGAAGAGATTTCGAGAAAAAATTGATCGTATTTTGGAGATAAATTCGCAGACTTTGGCAAGAATGGGGGATTCATATGATTTTAGATGATAAAACGATACTGATCACAGGCGGCACAGGCTCCTTTGGCAGATGCTTCACAGAGTATGTGCTGACACACTACAACCCGAAGAAGATCATTATCTACTCGCGCGATGAGTTCAAGCAGTGGATGATGGCAAATGACTTTGCGCAGTACAAGGACCGGCTGCGGTTCTTTATCGGCGATGTGCGCGATTATGAGCGCATGAAACGCGCGTTTGAGGGCATCGATTATGTGATTCACGCCGCGGCGCTCAAACAGGTGCCAGCGTGTGAGTACAATCCAAACGAGGCGATCAAGACCAATGTGAACGGCGCGCAGAATGTCATTGATGCGGCGCTCAACACAGGCATCAAGAAGGTGGTCGCACTCTCGACGGACAAGGCAGTCAATCCGGTAAATCTTTACGGCGGTACGAAACTGGTATCGGACAAACTGTTTATTGCTGCCAATGCGTACTGTGGCACGAAAGACTTGAATTTTTCGATCGTGCGCTACGGCAATGTGGCGGGCAGCCGCGGCTCGATCATTCCATTGTTTCAGAAGCTGATCGACGAAGGCGCAGGCGAGCTGCCAATCACGGATTACCGCATGACGCGGTTCTGGATTAGCCTGACACAGGGCGTAGAGCTTGTGATCAAGGCGCTCGAGGAGGCAAAGGGCGGCGAAACCTTTATCAGCAGGATTCCTTCTTTCAAGATTACTGATTTGGCGGAGGCGATGGCGCCGGGCATGAAAACAGTGGAGATTGGCATTCGTCCCGGTGAGAAGCTTCATGAGGTGATGATTACATCGGAAGATTCGATGACGACGTATGAGTACGACAAAAACTTTATCATTTATCCGCAGATGTTCTGGCAGGAGTCCAAGCGTCCCAATCCAAGCGGCAGAAAAGTGGAGGAAGGCTTTTATTATTCTTCTGGAAATAATCAGGAGTGGCTCTCTGTGGAACAGATCAGAGAATTGTTAAAGACAGATTTGCATGAGTAAACGAGTTTAGAGGAGATTCGTATGGAGAAACCAGCAATTGCAGGCGGCACGCCCGTCCGGGATACAAAATTATATTACGGTCATCAGTTTGTCGATCAGGCCGATGTGAAGGCGGTGGAGGAAGTGCTCACCAGCGACTATCTGACCTGCGGTCCCAAGGTGGAAGCGTTAGAGCAGAAGCTCTGTGCGCTCACAGGGGCAGCCTATGCCGTCGCGTGCAGCAATGGCACGGCGGCGCTTCATATTGCGGCGATGGCGGCGGGTGTCGGCGCGGGGGACGAGCTGGTGACTACACCCATCACCTTTGCGGCGTCTGCAAACTGTGCGCTGTACTGCGGGGCAAGACCGGTTTTTGCAGATATTAATCCCAATACGTACAATATTTCTCCCGAGAGTGTTCGTAAGAACCTGTCCGAGAAAACAAAAGCGGTGGTGGCGGTGGATTTCACAGGGCAGGCTGTCCCGTTGGAGGAGCTGCTCGAACTCTGTCATGAGAATGGGCTTGTACTGATCGAGGATGGCGCACATTCGATCGGCACAAAATACAAGGGCAGACCTGTCGGCAGCATCGCGGACATGACGACCTTTAGTTTTCATCCGGTAAAGACCGTTACGGGCGGAGAGGGCGGTGCGGTGCTCACCAACCGAAAGAACTTGTATGAGAAGCTTTTGCTGTGCCGTTCCCATGGCATCACAAAGGACGCGCCGCAGTATGTACATGAAAGTCATGGACCATGGTATCACGAACAGATTGATTTAGGGTATAATTACCGAATCACGGATATCCAGTGTGCGCTGATTTTGAGCCAGCTCGACAAGCTGGGGCAGTTTGCCGAGCGGCGCCGGGAGATCGTCAACCGCTATAATGAGGCTTTTTCACAGATACCGCAGCTCTTTGTACAGCAGGAGATTCCAGAGTCTGACACGACGAGGCATCTCTACATACTGCGCATTAAACCAGAGTTGTTAACGATTGACCGCAAGGGCTTTTTTGAGGCGATGGCGGCAGAAAATATCTGTTGCAATGTGCACTATATTCCGGTGTACTGGCATCCTTATTATGAGCGGCTGGGCTATCCTAAGGGGCTCTGTCCCAACGCGGAAAAGCTCTATATGGAGATGATGAGTCTGCCGATCTATTATTCTCTGACCGATCAGGATGTGGAGGATGTGATCATGGCAGTCAGAAAGATTGTGGCGTATTATCAAAAATAGATGGAAAGATAAGCCTAGTAGTTCACTGGGCTTTTCGTGCGCAGGGGGAAACGCGATGAAAAGTGTGGCAGTCATTACCGCCAGAGGCGGGAGTAAGCGGATACCAAGGAAAAATATCAAACCGTTTTTGGGCAAACCAATTTTGGAGTACAGCATTGAGGCGGCGCTGCAAGCGGACTTGTTTCATGAAGTCATGGTGTCAACCGATGATGAGGAGATTGCAGAGGTGGCAAAGCGTGCGGGGGCAAAGGTGCCCTTTTTCAGAAGTGAGCAGACCTCGAATGATTATGCGACGACAGCGGAGGTCATTGCGGAGGTGTTGTCGTCCTATGAGCGCATCGGCATGAAGTTTCAGACCGTTTGCTGCATCTATCCGACTGCACCGTTTGTGACATCAGGCGCCATCAAGACCGCGATGATGCTCTTGGAGCAGGAGAAGGCAGACAGCGTGATTCCGGTGGTGAAGTTCTCCTTCCCGCCGCAGCGGGGCGTGGTCATCAACGATGGCAGAATTGTGCCGAAATGGCCGGAGAATATGGCGAAGCGCTCGCAGGATTTAGAGCCGCTCTATCATGACTGCGGGCAGTTTTACTGCCTGAATGTGGAGCGCTTCATGCAGCAGCGGGCGATCTGGATGGAGCATGTGGTGCCGCTGCTTCAAGATGAACGCTATGTGCAGGATATTGATACTTTGGAGGATTGGCACATCGCGGAGATGAAGTACAAATTGATGAAAGGTGTATAGAGGAGGAGGCTTGCGAATGGAAATCAATGGACGAATCATAGGGGACGGACATCCTGCCTATATCATCGCAGAGATGTCTGCCAATCATGCGGGCAGCCTTGAGCGTGCGCTCGAGCTGATTCATGTGGCGAAGGACGCGGGGGCGGACTGCGTGAAGATTCAGACATACACAGCAGATACGATGACAATTGACTGTCATAACGAATATTTTCAGATTGAGAAAGGAACGTGGGAAGGCGAAAATCTGTACGGGCTGTACCAGAAAGCCTACACGCCGTGGGAGTGGCAGGAACAGCTTCGCGACGAGGCGGCAAAGGTGGGAATTGACTTTCTGTCAACGCCGTTTGACCCGCGCTCTGTCGATTTTCTCGAAGACTTAGGGGTGTATTTTTATAAAATTGCCTCGTTTGAGCTGGTGGACATTCCGCTGCTCGAATATGTGGCAGCCAAGAACAAACCGATCATCATGTCAACTGGAATGGGCACGCTCGAAGAGATACAGGAGGCGGTCGATGTCATCTACAGCACTGGAAACAGGCAGCTTGCGCTGATGAAGTGTTCGAGTGCCTATCCGGCAAAGCCGGAGGAGATGAATCTGAGGACGATGCAGGATTTAAAGGAACGCTTTGGCGTTCCAGTGGGGCTCTCGGATCATTCGATGGGGGCATTCAGCGCTGCGACAGCGGTCGCGATGGGGGCAAATCTGATTGAAAAGCACTTCTGTATCAGCCGTGCCGTCAAAAATCCAGATTCGAGCTTTTCGATGGAGCCGCAGGAGTTTCGCGAGATGGTTGAGCAGGTGCGCGAGGTGGAGAAGGCGATGGGAAGCGTACAGTACGGCGTTTCCAGACAGGAGGAGAGCAATGCGTGCTTCCGCCGCTCGCTGTTTGTCGTGGAGGATATCGCTGCCGGAGAGGTATTGACGCCGGAGAAAATCCGCAGTATCCGCCCTGCCTATGGCTTAAAGCCCAAGCACTATCAAGAAGTCCTTGGCAGAACGGCTAAGCGGGCGCTCAGGCGGGGCACGCCGCTGTCATTTGACGATATTGTGTGAGTGCAGCTTTTGACAAAACAGGCTGCCGGACTAGACGGCGTGTTTGCAGGTTTTGCGGCAAAGGAGGGTGTGGCGATGGACAGGAGCTTAAAGCTTCGGAAGGTAACACCGCAGGACATGGATTTATTATTTTGCTGGGCGAATGATGATACGGTGCGGGCGAATGCGTTTCACACGGAGAAAATTCCCTATGAAAATCATATCCAGTGGTTTGAAAAGATGATGTCGGACGCCGCAGTATATCAGTATATCCTGTATGATGGCGATGTGCCGATCGGGCAGGTGCGGCTGGCGGACGAGGACGGCGATGCGCTGATTGATTACAGTGTCGCGGCAGCGCACCGGGGGAAAGGGTATGGGCTTGAACTGCTGCGTTTGCTCTGCCAACAACTTGAAACAGATAAAATAACGAATGTTACAAAATTGGTTGGACAAGTCAAATATCAAAATCAGGCATCTGCGAGGGTGTTTGAGAAGGCTGGATTTCACAAAATATTGCTGCCCGAGTATATACAGTATGAGAAGGAAGTAAGCAGATGAGGATTATCATAGCAACGATCAAATCATGGAATATCCGTCATGCGCAGGCATTGCAGAAGCAGTATGAAGGCGTGCATGAGATTGTGATCTACACGACGAAAGAAGAATTTACAGAAGATAACGTGCGTGATTTTGACCCGGATTATATTTTGCTGCCGCACTGGTCCTATATTATGCCGCGGGAAATTTTTGAGAACTGGGCGTGCGTGGTGTTTCATATGACAGACTTGCCGTATGGGCGCGGCGGGAGTCCGCTGCAAAATCTGATTGTGCGGGGCCATCGGGAGACGATGATTTCAGCGATTCAGATGACAGCGCAGGTGGACGGCGGTCCAGTTTATATGAAGCATGTGTTATCTTTGGAGGGGACAGCGCAGGAAATCCTGATGCGCGGTTCGGATATTATTTTTCAGGAAATGATACCCTTGTTTTTGGAGGAGGGCAAAAAGCTGATTCCAGTGCCGCAGGAGGGAGAGCCCGTGTTATTCCGCCGCAGAAAGCCTGAGGAGGGGGAAATAACTAGCGATATGGAATTAGAGCAAATCTATGATTATATCCGAATGCTGGATGCGGAAGGATATCCGAGGGCGTTTATGGAGTTTGGCGCGTACCGGCTGGAGTTTGACAAGGCGTGCCTGTCTGGCGATGCGCTCGCAGCGCGCGTGGTTTTCCACCGCAGGACAGAGTAAGGCAGAAGGAACAGAACAGGATAAAATAGTATAAAATGAGAAGGAGAGTGTGGACGGATGAAAACAGTGTTGGTAGTGGCTGCACATCCAGACGACGAGATTCTCGGTGTGGGCGGGACAGTGGCCAGACATGTCGCGGAGGGCGATGAGGTGTATGCCGTTATTTTGGGGGAGGGACAGACCTCCCGCAGTGATCACAGGGAGAATGCGGACCAAGGCTTAGTGGAGGAGCTGCACAAGAATACGTTGGAGAGTGCGGCGGCAGTAGGCTTTCGGGAGGTGTTTTTTGCATATTTTCCAGACAACCGCTTTGACAGCGTCGATCTGCTGGATATTGTGAAAACTATCGAACAGATGATTCATAAGCTGAAGCCGCAGATTATTTACACGCATTACAGCGGGGACCTCAATGTAGATCATCAGTGCACAGCGCGGGCGGTGCTCACGGCGGCAAGACCGATCGGGGCGTACTGTGTGGAGGAAATCTATGCGTTTGAGACGCTGTCCTCTACCGAGTGGAATTTCGATTACAGCGCGCAGCCGGCATTTTGTCCCAATGTGTTTGTGGATATCACAGACTATTATAATAAGAAGGAACAGGCAATGGAGTGTTATGTGTCAGAGCTTTGCAGCTTCCCGCACCCGAGAAGCATGACCGGCATGGACGTGTTGTCGAGGACACGCGGCATGGCGGCAGGTATGGAGCGGGCGGAGGCATTTATGCTGATACGTAAATCAATCAAAAGAGCAGGAGAATAACAGATGATATATATTCGTGCAGATGGCAATACAGCGATCGGTATGGGACATGTGATGCGTTGTCTGGCTGTGGCGGAGGCGATTGCGAAACTGGACTGCCCGCCGCTGGTTTTTCTCACGGCGGACGAGATGTGCTATGAGCTGATCGAAGACAGAGGGTTTTGTGTGTTTTCTTTGGAGACAGATTACAGGGAGATGTTAGGGGAGATGCCGCAGCTTGAGCGTGTGCTTGACAGGAGGTCAGATCTTGTGTTCGTGGATAGTTATTATGCGACCAACGAGTATTATTTAGCGCTTGGAAAACTGGCGCGGGTGGCTTGCTTCGAAGACTTGGGGGTACCCCATCCGGTTGATTTGCTGATCAATTACAATCTCTATGCGCCGCAGCTTGAGCAGCGCTACAGGGCTTCTTTGAATGAGCAAAATTTATATCCGAAAAACGTGCTGCTGGGCACGTCCTACATGCCGCTTAGGAGAGCGTTTCAGCAACCTTCTGGCTATCAGCTTCGTGACCGCGTGACGCAGATTTTGATTACGACAGGCGGGAGTGACCCTTATTTTGCGGCAGGAGCGATCACAGATGCCTTGATCAGGGATACAATGATTATGGAGAAGGGGATTCATCTGCATCTGGTCAGCGGGCCCTATAACCAGTATGCGCAGGAGCTCCAAAGCAGATATGGCAGCGCAGCGCAGATTACAATTCATGAAAAAGTGAAAAACCTGCGCAGTCTGCTGATGGAGAGCGACATTGTTATCTCTGCGGCGGGGAGTACAGTCTATGAGGCCAGTTCTATTGGCGTGCCGATGGTTGTCTTTTATTTTGCAGAGAATCAAAGGCAGGGTGCCGAGGCGCTGGCTGCGTGCACAGAGATCACCAATGCAGGGTGTTTTGCCGAGGAGGGCAGTGCGGTCGCAGACAGAATCCGAGAGGCTGTCAGGCGGTGTATTTCCGACAGTGCGTACAGAGAACGTCTGTGCCAGCAGGAGACAGCGCTGATAGATGGCAGAGGGGCGCACCGTATCGCGGAACAGATAGAAGCGTTGTGCAGACGCTCGTAGACAAATGTTAGAATTTGGGATAGAAAAAGGAGAATGCTATGGGAGCTGGAAAGAAGAGACAGTTAAATTATGAGCTGCTCCGTATCCTTGCGATGCTGATGATTGTGTGCCTTCACTATCTCAGCAAGGGCGGACTGCTCGGCGACCCGTCAAGGGCGGATATGACCGCTGCGGGATATACAGCGTGGCTTGTGGAGGCGCTGTGTCTCGTGGCGGTCAATGTCTATGTGCTGATCAGCGGCTACTTTGGGGTAGATTCGCTGGGAAGCCAGACTGCAGGAAAGCGGCTGACGTTCTGGGAGGTGATGCGAAAGCCGCTCAAAATATGGAAGCAGGTCTTTTTTTATTCAATGCTCTTTGGCTGTGGGGCGATTGTCTTTGGGGTGCAGGCATTTGACCCGTACCGCTTCTTTTCTTATTGTTTTCCAATTGTGACAGAACATTACTGGTTTGCGACTTCGTATGTATTTTTGTGCCTGCTGATGCCGTTTCTCAACACCGGGATTTCGTGTCTGGACCAGAAGGAGCTGCGCTATCTGCTGCTTGGTTTTTTACTGCTTTTCAGCATCGCCAAAACGGTGATACCGATGCAGCTTCCGTGGGATAAATACGGCTATGACTGTCTATGGTTTGTGGTGCTGTATCTGACAGGCGCTTATCTTAGACGGTATGAGACGCCGTTTTGGGCGCGCAGGTGGCGGGCAGCAGCGCTGTATTTGGGTAGTGCCGCGGCGGTTTTTGGCTCTTTTTTCCTGCTTCGGCTGGTTTATCTGAAAACAGGAATGCTGGGAGAGCGGATTCAGTACGGATATACTTATAATTTCCTGTTTTGTTATACAGGCGCGGTGGGATTGTTTTTGTTATTCCAGCCTGCAAAGTCTGGACACAGCGGCAGACAGCAGCTTCTTGAACGGTTTCGAAAGCCAGTCGAGCTGTTTTCCGGGGCAGCGTTTGGCGTCTATCTGATTCATGAGCATCTGAATCTGCGTGCGGTCTGGCAGCAATGGTTTCACTGTGAGGTGCAGGCAGAGAACTCCCCGGCGGGGTTTCTGGGGCATATGCTTGCAACCGTGCTGTGTGTCTATCTGCTCTGTACGGCAATCGAGCTGATACGCCAAAAGGGAATGCTGACATGGGTTCCAATGATCATTTTGCTGCTGTACCCGCTGCGCCATGCGGCAATTGGCGTGGATTTGATGGACGCGGGGTATGCGCTTGGAAATTACCGCTTTCTGGATACTGTAAATGAGATGTGGGCGCTCGCGACATATCTGGCAAATATCACAGGCGTGCTGTTCTCAAAACTTCCGTTTGGGGACTGCTGGATTGGCATGAATGTCTACGGCGGCCTCCTGATCGGCGTGGTGGCTGCCGGTGTCTATTACGCGCTGTGGCAGCGCTATGGGCAGCGGCGCAGAAGGGTTGCAGCGCTGCTGTTTGGCGCAGAGTTTACAGCGCTTTCGCTGTGCTGGGCGCCGCCGGTCATTTTGTATCACTATCTGGGCTATCTGTACATGACGGTTGCGGTGATTGTGTTATATGCGGCGATCATACGGAATAAAAAGTCCTATTTTATCATAGCGGGTGTAATTTTGGGATTCTGTGTCGCGGTGAGAATGCCGAATATTACCTACATGGCACTGATTCTGCCTGTGTGGTGTGACTGTTTCTGGAGCCGTAAAAGGACAGAAGTGCACCCTGTCAGGCGCACTTTGTACTGTATCGGGGGATATTGTATTGGACTGGCCGTGCCGCTGGGGGCAATTTGTGCGCGCTACGGGCTGGCGGCATATCCGCAGATGGTCACATCGCTGTTTGGCATGACAGACCATGCAACGGATTACAAGCCAGTGTCGATGCTTGCGGCAATGTTTGGGGATTACCTGCGGTATAGCGCATGGCTGTTATTGTTTGTGATGTACATGGTATTTGGGCTTTTGATGTTTTTTGCCGCTAAAAAACTTGAAAGAAATCATACATTGTCGAAAAAAATAGCAATTGTACTTGAAATATTTTATTCATTTGGATTTTTGGTAGTGCTGCGCTTCTGTTATGGCAGGGGAATGTTTGGATTGGATTACACCGATAATTTCAGCATGTACAAGTGGGTGACAGTCTTTCTGCTCATCGCGGCGGGCTTGTGTGTGTGGTGTCTGGCAGACAAAAAGTGCAGCAGGGAGTACAAGCTCTGGGCGGTGTTTCTGCTGGTGATTATTTTTATCACGCCGCTCGGAAGTAATAACGGGCTTTATCCTATTATCAATAATTTGTTTCTGGTGCTGCCTGTCTCCATGCTGATGACGGCAGAGGCATTCAAAAGATGCCGCCGCCATGCAGCGTTTCGGCTGGTGCTTGGCATGGTGCTTGCCGGTGTGATGATACAGAGTGTACTGTATGGCGTGAATTTTGTATTTCACGACGCGGGGGCGCAGCAGGCGGCAGCGCAGGGACAGATACGTCTTGAATTGCAGTGCAGCAGTGCGGGGACAGGACTTGCGGCGACACGCAGCAAAAAAGCGGCGCTAGAGGAGCTTGACGCATATCTGTACCAGAGCGGTTTGCATGAGAAACAGGTGATATTGTACGGGGATATCCCTGCGCTTTCCTATCTGTTTGACATGAAACCTGCGATTTCGACGACGTGGCCAGACCTCGACTCCTACGGCATCAAGGTGCTGGAGGAAGAGCTCGCACGCCTCTCAGATGAAACTATGCCGAAGGAAGCACCTGTTATTATATATGGACGCGCCGCTGCCGAGCACCTGATGCAAACAGCAACGGGGGCAAAGTATGAAAAATTGAGCAGACTCATGGCGTTTGCGCAGGCGCAGGGATATCAGCAGTGTTTTGGCAATGAAGAATATGTTATCTTATCAAAACCTCATGTATATTAATCGCAAAACCTTGCCAAAATCATATTAAAAGTGTAAAATAAAGCGAGAAATAATGGAAATAGTGGAAAGGTTTGGTAGTTTCGATGATCAATTTTAACGTACCGCCATTTACGGGGCGTGAGATGGAATATATTAAGCAGGCAGTCGAGAACCAGAAGATCTGCGGGGACGGCCCCTTCACACAGAAGTGCAGCGCGTGGATAGAGGAGTTCACAGGAACGGCAAAGTGTCTGCTGACACCCTCGTGCACGCAGGCGACAGAGCTTGCGGCGCTGCTCATTGACATCAAGGAGGGGGACGAGGTAATCATGCCCTCCTACACCTTTGTGTCAACGGCGGACGCTTTTGTGCTGCGCGGCGCCAAGGCTGTGTTTGTCGATATCAGGCCAGACACGATGAACATCGACGAGACGCTAATCGAGGCGGCGGTCACAGAGCGGACGAGGGCGGTCGTGCCGGTACACTATGCCGGGGTTGCGTGTGAGATGGACACGATTATGGACATTGCAAAGCGGCATAATCTCTTTGTGGTGGAGGACGCGGCGCAGGGAATCAATGCCACCTATAAGGGAGAACAGCTCGGCGCCATTGGAGATTTCGGGTGTTATTCTTTTCATGAGACGAAGAACCTCAGCATGGGCGAGGGCGGTGCGCTGCTGATTCAAGATGCAAAATATATCAATGACGCTGAGATTATCCGTGAGAAAGGAACGAACCGCTCGCAGTATTTCCGCGGGCAGATTGACAAGTACCGCTGGGTGAACTATGGTTCGTCGTACCTGCCAAGTGATATGAATGCGGCGTATCTGTGGGCGCAGCTCGAGTGCATTGACGCCATCACGACAAAGCGTCTGGCGCTGTGGCGGCAGTATGATGAACTGTTGCAGCCGCTTCAGGAGAGGGGGCTTTTGGCGCTTCCACATGTTCCAGAGGGCTGTGTGCACAATGGGCATATGTATTATATCAAGGCAAAGGATTTGGCGGAACGCACCCGTCTGATTGATTTTCTGCGGGAAAACGGCATATGGCCTGTATTTCATTATGTACCGCTTCACTCGGCGCCCGCAGGGCTTAAATTTGGCAGATTTTTTGGGGAAGATGTATATACGACCAGAGAGAGCGAACGGCTGCTGCGCCTGCCGATGTTTTATTCGCTCACGCCTGCAGAGGTGGCGTATATCGTAGGAAAAGTGAAGGAGTTCTATCACGTATGACAGATGACCGCACAGGGACCAAGGCAGCAAAAGTGTGTGGTGCGTTTGCTTTCACTGTTCTGCTTGCGCTGCTTTTCGCATATTTATTTGATTTTTATTATGATCTGAATGATGACACCATGATTAAGGATATTTTGTCAGGGGCTTACACGGGGAGGCCAAGCGGCTTCTGTATCCAGATGCTATATCCTTTAGGGTGGTGCATTGCGCTTCTGTACAAGGCCATTCCAGCCGTTCCGTGGTATGGCTTGTTTTTGTGTCTGTGCCAGTTTGGCGTGTTCTTTTTGATCGCGGTGAGGCTGCTGTTTCTCATGAGACGCACATGGACGCGGATTGCGGCGCTCACTGCCGAGACGGCGCTTGCATTTGGATTGTTTCTGCGGCAGTTTGTGATCATACAGTACAGCGTCACCGCCGGTATCTGTATGGCGGGTGCGGTCTTTTTGTTTCTGACGGCGCCCGGGACGGACAAGCCATCTGTCTTTTTCAGGAGAAATCTGCTGCCCCTGATGCTGGTGGTGCTGTCATTTATGATACGGACGGAGGTCTGCTTCATGCTGCTGCCCTTTTTACTCCTTGCGGGAATGGCAAGGTGGTGCGGTGAGCGCCGGTTTTTTACGGTGGCGAATTTCAGGAAGTATTTGACGCTGATTGCGGCGGCAGTCCTGTGCATGGCGGCGGCGTACTCGCTGGACCTGCTTGCGTACAGCGGCAGTGAGTGGAGTAATTTTCGCAGTTTCTTCGACGCGCGGACAAAATTATATGATTATTACGGACTGCCCAAATATGAGGAACACCGCAGCTTTTATGAGGCGATCGGGCTGTCGAGGGAGTCATATGCGCTGCTGGAAAATTATAATTTTGCGCTCGACGAGTCGATTGATACGTGGAGGCTTGAGGCGATCGTGGCATATCAGGAGAAGCTCGCTGAACAGGGCATTGGACTGAGAGACACGGCTGGCTTGATCAGCAAAAAAAGTCTCAGGGAAGCCTTGTGGCAGTACAAAAACCAGCTGCAGGGCAGCCACTCTCTCGTCAGTATGACGGTGATCGTGCTGTATCTTTTGTATATGCTGCTGCGCGTGGTGCCTGCGCGGGGAAAAGCGCGGGTGAATGCGGTGCTTTGGCTTGTGTTTCTAGTCATGGTGCGCAGCGCCCTGTGGCTGTATCTGTATATGGTGGACCGCCTGCCGGACAGGGTGACAGTCCCGCTGCTCATGATGGAGATGGTGGCGCTTCTGGGCTTCTGGCTCGGCGAGGGAAACCACCTGCCGGACATGCTTGTGAACAAGGCGGCAGCACTACAGGCAGCCAGCGCCTCGAAGGCGGCAAAAGTCCTAGTCTCGCTGCTGTGCGTGACGGGGGCGCTGGTTGTCCTTCTGGGCAGCCTGCGCGCGGTGCAGGCTGAGTATGGGCGCCGTGCGGCTGCGGATGCGCGCTGGAACGCAATGATGGATTATTGTCGGAAAAATGGAAATAATTATTATGTGATAGATGTGTACTCGTCAACCTCGTATCAGAATGCTGCTTATTCCGAAAAAATATTTACCGGTGTGGAGAATACGTACAAAAATTTTGACTACTGCGGAGGCTGGGCGGCAAAAAGCCCGCTGGCACGGCAGAAGCTGGCGCGGCACCATTTCAGGGACGTTCAGAGTGCGCTCGGCAGCACCGCTTATTTTGTGACGGCGCCGGGCAAGGACCTTGACTGGCTTGTGCAGTACTACAAAAAACGGAAAATAACTGTCACGCCGGTGTGCGTGGACCAGATACAGACCGCCTCCTCGGAGATCGCATTTGACGTGTATCAACTGATACGGAACTGACACAAAAAAGATTGTAAAAAATACTGTAATACAAGGAGACAGATATGGAACCAGTAAAAAAGGACCTAATCCTGCGAGGACAGCAGATTTATTTGAGACCAATCACCACAGAGGATACAGAGCTGGCAGTGCGCTGGCGAAACCAGCCCAGTGTGGTGGTGAACTTTTTATACAGAAAACCCATCACCCGCAAGGACCATGAGAACTGGCTTGCCAACAAGGTGATGAAAGGGCTTGTGCACCAGTTTATTGTGTGCAGAAATGAGGATGACAAGCCGCTTGGCTCTGCGTACCTCCAGAATTTTGACGACGAGAGCAGACGGGCGGAGTGGGGCATTTACTTGGGAGACGAACAGGCGTATGGAAAGGGTGTCGGCACAGAGGCGGGGCATCTGCTTCTGGATTACGCCTTCAACACGCTGGGACTGCATAAGGTGGTCTCACGCGTGCTGGCGCGCAACACGGCGAGCGCCCGCATGAGCGAGAAGGTGGGGAGTATCCAAGAGGCGTATCTTCGGGATGAATATTTTCTGGACGGGCAGTACGAGGATTTGATTCTGTTTGGGACGTTTAATCCCAGCGAACAGATTGCTTCTGACAAAGAAGGGTAGGAGACTATGAGTAAGGTAAGTTTTGTCATTCCCTGCTATCGGAGTGCGCGGACGATCGAGAGCGTGGTGGCAGAAATACAGAGCACGATGGCGTCTATGCCAGCGTACACATATGATGTAATACTTGTGAACGACTGTTCGCCGGATGACACCTATGAAGTGATCAGGAATCTGTGCGCGCGCTACGGCAGCATCACCGGCATCAGTCTGGCAAAGAATTTTGGACAGCACGCGGCACTGATGGCGGGACTGCGGCGCTCAGACGGGGATATCGTAGTCTGTCTGGACGACGATGGACAGACGCCGGCAGACGAGGTTGGAAAACTGCTAGAGCGCATTGAGGGCGGCAGTGATGTGGTGTATGCAAGCTACGGGGACAAGAAGCACAGCGCCTTCCGCAATTTCGGCACATGGATGAATGACATGATGACAAGGATTATGCTCGGAAAACCAAAGGACTTGCATCTGACGAGCTATTTTGCGGCGAAGCGCTTTGTGGTGGACAGTATGCTTCGGTATGAAAACAGTTATCCGTATATTATCGGTCTGGTGCTGCGCGCTACCAGGAATATCTCCAATGTGCCGGTAAACCACAGAAGCCGCGCAGTCGGAACCTCCGGCTATACGATGAAGAAGCTGCTGGGACTGTGGTTTAACGGCTTTACGGCGTTCTCGATCCTGCCGCTTCGCATTGCCACCATGACAGGGGCTTTCTTTGCGGGGGCGGGCTTTCTCTATGGCATATATACCGTTGTGAAAAAATTTGTCAATCCACAGGTGCCGCTGGGTTTTAGCTCGCTGATGGCAGCAGTCGTCTTTATCGGCGGAATGCTCATGATTATGCTGGGGCTGATCGGGGAGTATATCGGGCGCATTTACATCAGCATCAACAATTCCCCGCAGTATGTGGTGCGCGAGGAGACGCACAGCGCCGAACGAGATTGTGGGGAGTGACGGTTGTATAAAAAACAGGATTGTGCTATACTCTATACGCATAGGGAAAAATTGGAATTTAGGCGTGCATAAAAGGGAAAATGGAGGGGAAAATGAAACAAAACAGGATATTTTTCTATATTAAAGATCTCATTGCCTGCACATTTTCCAACAGTGAACATGCAAGAACATATGCAAAGCGCAATGCGGTGCTTCAGATCATCGTGGCGACGGCTGCCTTTATCCTGATGATGCGCGTGTTTCCGATGGGGCTGGTGCAAAATCATGTGCTGTCAAGACAGAACGCATATGAGAACCCGGCCAAGGCGCAGCTTGCGGGCGAACCGTTTGGCGCTGCCGACAAGAAGCTGCAGACGGTATATTTTACACAGGATCATCTGTACCGGGTCACGCTGTATATGGGCTGTACGCCGCTTCAAAAGAAAACCAATGATAGCGCGGAGAGCGTGCTTTTCCGATTATATGATGACGGATTTTCCTGTATCTATGAGGAGGAGGCTGACAGCAGGAAGATCGCCAAGAACGGTTATCTGACGGTGGAACCTGATCTGGACGTCGTGACAGGGCAGGCATATTATTATGAAGTCCTGATCAGCAATGAGAGCAGCGCTGTATACACACTCCCTGTCGGGGACAGGGCAGCGCTTGCACAGGCAGAGAACGCTGTCTTATATATAGATGGCATTATCAATGAGGAAGTCAGTCTGGTTGCAGACTTTGATTACGCAAGGCCGCTCACGGCTGCCGGGATTCTTTTGTATGATGTTTTGATTATGGCTGTGGCAGCGGTGGTTTATCTCTTGCTTTTGATGCTCGTACAGCAGTATGATGAACGGTTTTCACACGAATCCTTGCGGATTGGCAGGATTGTCAGATGCAGTGCGGCAGTGCTCGGCGTGCTTGCGTCGGCGGCGCTGTTTGTCTGGGCGGTGGTCTTAAACAGTTTTGGCGGCGAGGTGTGGGACAGGCTCTTTTTTGCAGCCGGGATTGCCGCCGCAGATGCGTGGCTGGTTGGTTTTTTGTGGCGCGTGCCGCGGACCCTCCGCCCCAAAAAGCGCTCGAAGATGCCGGCGGCCAGTATCCTGTGGCTGACGTGGAGAAATTATATCCAGACAGTTTGTTTTGGGCTGCTGTTCTATGCGCTGTGCCAGTATGTCAATGCGGACAGAAATTTTTACCACTATACAAATACGAGATGGATGCTCATCTTTTTGGCGGTCGCGCTGCTGATGAATTATCATGAAAAACAGTTTGTAAACAAGCTGAGCCTGGCGTGGCTGGTTATTGGGTTTGCCGGCTCTGTGTATTATTACAGCTTTGTGCAGGGAGATGAGAACGAGCTGCTGCTGGCGCGGCTTACCTGTGGCGTGGTGGTGGCGTGGGGGCTTTTGGTGCTCAATATCCTCCGCATCATAGTGCAGACGCCGGAACTTGCGGCCACCTGCGGCCAGATGACAGGGCGGCTCCTCAGGGACAGGCAGCGTCTTTTGTACGGTGTGCTGTGGATCGTGTTTAGTCTGCTCATGTATGCTTACCGGTATGAAAAGGTGTGGGTTTTTACGGCGACACTGCCGTTTGCGGCATTTTTATTTTCACCGAACACGCTCGCCTCAAACTGCCGTTTTCTGAGGAACTTCAGCAATGGCATTTTGCTCAGCTTTGCGCTGGTGACGTATTTTTGTCTGGCGCACAGACCCCATCATTACTGGATGCTCTACCGCTACGGCGGCATGTTTCACACGGTGGCGTGCACCGGGATGTATCTGGCGGTGGTGTTTGGCGCGGCGCTCGCAAAGCTCTATGGAAAGTTAAAGACACGAAAGCGTATGCTGGTATTCTGCCTTCCCGAATATTTTGTGACAGCGTGCGCCGTGGGATTTATTCTGCTCTCGATGTCGAGAACAGCGTTTCTCACGACGGTGGTGACGGCGGCAGCCATCGTGGCAGTTACCGCCGTGGCGTACCATAAGGGCGCCGTGAGGATTTTGGCGGAGCTTGGAATGCTCATAGCGGTGTGTCTGGTCAGCTTTCCGATGGTCTTTACCGCAGTCAGAATGGTTCCGGCGGTGGTGAATGACCCTGTGCGCTATGAGATTGAGTTTCAGGACAGAAGCTTTATGATCTACGAGGGAGACCCGGTTGACTCCGACAAATATATGACGGTGCGGCGCTTTTTTGCCACCCTGTTTGGCAGGTTCCAGACCGCGGGGAGCGGACAGGAGGCGGCAGGAGACGGCGGACTCACAGGAAGGGAAGTTGGGGCGCTTGCCTACGCAGGAAATGAACTGGCAGGACTGGAGCGGCGCAGTTTTTCGGAAGGGGAGGAAAAATCTGGCAGTACAGAACAAGCAGAGTTCCCAGATATTTCAAATGGAAGGTTTGAAATTTTTGCGGATTACATCAATGCGATTCGATTTGGGGGGCATCCTAAGATGGGGCCGGAGGACCCAAAGGGCGATGAGTATGCCCATGCGCACAATTCCTACCTTCAGGTGGCATATAATTTTGGACTGGCTGCGGGGCTGCTGTTTCTGGTGCTGTGTGCGCTGGCCTTGTGGCGCGCAGTGAGGCTCTTTCTGGATTATGGCAGCAGGTACAGCATTGTGCTCATACCATTTTCGATTGTTGTTGTATTTGGGTTTATCAGTTTGACGGAGTGGGCTTATCATCCATGCATTCCGGCAGGGTTTGGCTTTATACTGATGCAGATGCTCTTGATGCGGGACTGTGAGGGGACCGCGAAGTAAAGAGCCGGGAGGCAGAAACAATATTATGAAAAAGTTTAATCATATCAACCTACAGCTTTTGCAAAGAAGAATCGTGCTTGTACTTCTTGATATTATGACTGTATGCATTGCAAGCATTGTGCCGCTGTGGTTTCGCTTTGAACTAAATTACAGAGACATTCCAGAGGTGTATTTAAGCTCGGCATGGAGTATGATGGTGCCAAATGTCGTGATGACGCTGATCGTATTTTATGTCTTTAAGCTGTATCACAGTTTATGGGCTTTTGCGGGCACGGCGGAGGTGCAGAATATACTGGCGGGCTGTATTCTGAGCGCGATGTTAGATTTTGCAGGAATGCGTTTGCTCAAGTATCCGATTCCCAGAAGCTATTACTTCACTTACGCGCTGGTGCTCACGGGGCTTACGACCTGTACACGCTTTTCTTACCGTATTATGCGGGGAATGCGGCACAAGGCGCAGAACCGCAAGAACGGCACGCGCGTCATGATTATCGGCGCGGGAGACGCTGGCAATACGGTCATCAAAGAGATTGTCAACAGCAGCTTCAGCACAATGACGATCAAGTGCATTATTGATGATGACGAGCACAAATGGGGCAGGTTTATACAGGGCATCAAGATTGTCGGCGGGCGTGAGAGGATTGTGGAGTACGCGGCGCTGTACGGCATTGACGAGATTTTTATCGCGATACCGTCCGCAAACCGCGCGACGATGAAGGCGCTGGTCGAGATCTGCAAGGAGACAAGCTGCAAACTCCGAACGCTGCCGGGAATCTACCAGCTTGTAAACGGCGAGGTCAATGTCAGCAAACTGCGTGATGTGGACGTGGAGGATTTGCTGGGGCGTGACCCGATCAAGGTCGATCTGGACTCTATCTTAAATTATGTGAAAAACCAAGTGATCATGGTGACGGGCGGCGGCGGCTCGATCGGGAGCGAGCTGTGCCGCCAGATCGCGGGGCATAAGCCGGCGCGGCTGATTATCGTGGACATCTATGAAAACAATGCCTATGAAATCCAGCAGGAGTTAAAGCAGCGTTATCCCAAGCTGGATTTGGTGGTGCTGATCGCCTCGGTGAGAAATACCAACCGCATCAACAGCATCATGCAGGAATACCAACCCGACATTATTTACCACGCGGCGGCGCACAAGCATGTACCGCTGATGGAGGTAAGCCCCAATGAGGCGATCAAAAACAATGTCTTTGGCACATGGAAAACCGCGCAGGCAGCAGTGCAGAACGGCGTGAAAAAGTTTGTGATGATCTCCACGGACAAGGCAGTCAATCCCACGAATATCATGGGCGCGAGCAAGCGCATCTGCGAGATGATTATCCAGACCTACAACCGCCACTATGAGACAGAGTTTGTGGCAGTGCGGTTTGGCAACGTGCTCGGGAGTAACGGGAGCGTGATTCCGCTGTTCAAAAAGCAGATCGCGGCGGGCGGCCCGGTGACGGTCACCCACCCGGATATCATACGTTATTTTATGACCATCTCGGAGGCGGTATCGCTTGTCTTGCAGGCGGGCGTCTACGCAAAGGGCGGCGAAATCTTTGTGCTTGACATGGGCGAGCCTGTCAAGATCTTAGACTTGGCAAAGAATCTGATACGGCTGTCCGGGTATAAGGTCGATGAGGATATCAGGATAGAATTTACAGGCCTGCGGCCCGGTGAGAAGCTCTATGAGGAGATGCTCATGAGCGAGGAAGGGCTGACAGATACTGCGAATAAGCTGATTCATATTGGCAGACCGATTGAGTTTGACGAGGCACTATTCTATGTGCAGCTCAACAATCTAAAACATGCAGTGGAGAATGAGTGTGAAGATGTGCGGTCTCTGATACAGGAGATTGTGCCGACATATGTGCCCAATGTGGGCGGAGAGGAGTATGAACATGAAAAACAATCTCAAAAGGATTTATCTTGCAAGTCCTACCATGCACGGGGATGAGCAGCGGTTTGTGGCGGAGGCGTTTGAGACAAACTGGGTCGCGCCGCTTGGCCCGAATGTCAATCAGTTTGAGCTGGAGTTGGCCGCATATACTGGCTGCGGGTATGCCGCGGCGCTGAGTTCCGGGACAGCGGCAATCCATCTGGGCTTAAAGCTGCTGGGCGTCGGACAGGGTGATGTTGTGTTTGTGTCATCGCTCACCTTCTCGGCAAGCTGCAACCCGATTGTCTATGAGAAGGCAGTCCCCGTGCTGATTGACTCCGAGCCGGATACATGGAATATGTCGCCGGAGGCTTTGGAGAGGGCATTTGAGAAGTATCCAGCGCCCAAGGCGGTAGTGGTCGTACATTTGTACGGAACACCGGCGAAGATGGACGAGATCATGGAGATCTGCGCAAGACACCATGTACCAATACTGGAGGACGCAGCGGAGTCGCTTGGCTCTACATATGGCGGAAAACAGACAGGTACTTTTGGGCGCATTGGCATCTATTCATTTAATGGCAACAAGATTATCACCACCTCCGGCGGCGGAATGATGGTTTCCGCCGAGGAGGCGCTCGTGCAGGAGGCGAGAGTGTTGTCCACGCAGGCAAGAGACCCGGCGCGTCACTACCAGCATTCCAAGATTGGCTACAATTACCGCATGAGCAATATTGACGCCGGTATCGGGCGGGGGCAGCTCATGCATTTGGACGAGCACATACAGCGCAAGAAGGCGATTTACCAGCGCTACGTTGAGGCGTTTGCAGACATTCCTGAGATCATGATGAATCCCATGAATCCCAAGGGCGATGCGAACAACTGGCTCTCTGGCATGGCAATCGCGCCGGGCAGCAGCGTGACGCCGGACCGCGTGATGGACGCGCTGGAGGCGGAGAATATCGAGTCGCGCCCCATCTGGAAGCCGATGCACATGCAGCCTGTCTTTGCGGAGTACGACTTTTTTAACCACAATGAACACGGCGTGAGCGTCAGCGAGGACATCTTTGCCCGCGGTATGTGCCTGCCGAGCGATATCAAAAACACAGACGAGGACATGGACAAGATTATCGCGCTGGTCAGAGCACAGTTTGGCAGATAAAAGACCGTAAAATAGACAGTATAAGAAAATGATAAAATATAGAGGATAAAATATATGTATCAGAAAGTAAAACGCCTGCTGGACATTCTCATATCGCTGACAGCGCTGGTGGTACTCAGCCCCGTCCTTTTGGCAACAGCGCTGCTGGTGCGCGTCAAGCTCGGCTCGCCAGTTATTTTTCATCAGGAACGCCCCGGCTATCATGAGAAAATCTTCAAGCTGTGCAAATTTAGGACGATGACTGATGCGCGGGGGGCAGACGGCGCACTGCTGCCCGACGAGCAGCGTCTCACGCACTTTGGCAAAATGCTGCGCTCGACAAGCCTTGACGAGCTGCCGGAGTTGTGGAACATATTGAAGGGCGATATGAGCCTGATCGGACCAAGACCGCTGCTGGTGCGGTATCTGCCCTACTATACCAAGGAAGAGCGCAGGCGCCATGACGTGCGGCCGGGGCTGACAGGGCTTGCGCAGGTGAACGGCAGAAATGCGCTGGGCTGGGAGGCGCGCTTTGCCTATGATCTGGAATATGTGGACCATCTCACCTTTGGCATGGACTTAAAAATCGTATTTCTGACAGCCGCAAAGGTGGTAAAGCGCTCTGGAACGCTGTCCGGCGCCGATCAGGTGGTCGCAGATTTTGACGAGTACAGGAAAAAAGGAGACATGCAATGAAGCAACTGGCACTATTTGAGCAGCCGCTCCCCGTAACGCCAATCGCACCGCTATCAATGGCGTGCGGGCAGAATCAGTTCTGGATAAAGCGCGATGACCTGCTGCCGTTTAGCTTTGGCGGAAACAAGGTGCGCAAAGCGGCGGAATTTTATAAAGAAATCAAAGAGAGCGGCGCGGACGTGGTCATGACCTACGGCAGCAACAGCTCAAACCACTGCCGGATCATTGCCAATATGGCGGCGGCGATGGGATTGCAGTGCCATGTCATTTCGCCGAAGGAGAACCGCGAAATTTTATATAATACTAGAATGGTGTCGCAGTTTGGCGCCTCCATTGAGACCTGCCCTGTAAACGAGGTCGCACAGACGATTGAAAACAGGAAAGCGCGCTTTGTCAAAGAAGGGAAAAAGCCTTATTTTATCACTGGCGGAGGGCATGGCAACCCCGGCACGCACAGCTATGTCAGGGCGTATGATGAAATCTGTGCGCAGGAGGCGCAGATGGGAGTCCGTTTTGACTATATTTTTCATGCTTCTGGCACAGGGGCGACGCAGGCGGGGCTTGTCTGCGGGCAGCTTCTTGCAAAGGACGAAGCGCGCAGGATTGTCGGCATCAGCATCGCGCGGGAGAAGGACCGCGGACGGGAGGTTGTGCGGGAGAGCATTGAGGCGTATCTGGGCGCGGCGTATGAGAGACTTTACAGGGACGAGGCACTGGTTTTTGACGCTTCCTACCGGTGCGGCGGGTATGGAAAGTACACACAGGAGATACTGGACGTGATCGGCAAGGTGATGTCCGAGGAGGGAGTCCCGATGGACACGACATATGTCGGCAAGGCGTTCTGGGGCATGCTGCAGTATCTTGGGGAAAAAGAAATCTGCGGCAGGAAAATACTGTTTCTGCACACAGGAGGCACGCCGTTGTTTTTTGACAAGCTGGTTTTATAGTGTAATAAGTATTATGATAATAAGTGTTGATTATGAATTATTAAATATAGAAAGGATCGCATTTTGTCATGAATCTGTTAATATTAAGCTGTGGGACAAGAGATAAAGTGGTTCAGTATTTTAAAACGGCTTTTGCGAAGCAAGGGCGCATTGTCTGCACCGACTGCAGCCCCTACGCCCCCGCGCTCTACGAGGCGGATGCCCACTATATTGTGCCGAGGATTACGGCGCCGGAATATCTCGAGGTTCTCTATGAGATTTGTAAAAAAGAAGCAATCACAGGCGTGCTCTCACTCATTGACCCGGAGCTGTCCCTGATTGCGGCGCACGAGGCGCAGTTTCGGGCGCTGGGCGTCCAGATCATCGGTTCGGACTATGAATTGTGTGAGCGCACGCTGAACAAATGGGAATTGTTTGGCTGGATGGAGGCGCATGGCTATCCCTGCGCGAAAACCTACTGCACAATGGAGGCGTTTCGCGCTGCGCTTGAGCGCGGAGAAGTGCAGTTTCCAGTGTTTGTGAAGCCGATGAAGGGCAGCGCGAGCATTCAGATTGCCAGGGCGGACGACATGGAGACTGCGGCGTTTTTGTTTGCGCAGGGTGAGCAGATGATCATACAGGAGTATATGACAGGGCAGGAGATTGGCGCCGATGTCTATATTGATCTGATCAGTAAAAAGGTGGTTTCTATCTTTACGAAGAAAAAGCTGGTGATGCGGGCAGGGGAGACGGACAAGGCAGTCTCGTTTATAGATGAAAAACTCTTTGCGTTCATCACAAAATTTGCCGAGGAGAGCGGATTTGCAGGACAGATTGACATTGATCTCTTTGAAAAGGACGGCGTCTATTCTATCTCGGAGGTCAATCCGCGGTTTGGCGGCGGCTACCCCCATGCATACGCCTGCGGCGCAGACCATATGACACTGATACGGAACAATCTGATGGGCATTGAGAATCCTGTACAGATTGGGGGCTATGCGGTGGATAAAGTGATGATGAAGTACAACGAAATCATGCTGACAACCGTCTACAAAGAGGAAGCGTCAGGCGGCTGTTGAAGGCAGCCATAAGGCAAAGGAAACAAGGAATATGGGAAAAATATTGATTCTTGCCAATTCTGCGAGCGGATTATATGATTTTCGCAATGAACTGGTGCTTGCACTTTTACAAAAAAATGAGGTCTATGTCAGCCTCCCCGACGAGGAGAAGGCGCCAGAGCTTGCGCGCGAGGGCTGCAGGGTGTTCCACACGCCCATCGACAGGCGCGGCATGAATCCAGTGCGTGATCTGCGGCTGTTTGCCAGTTATTTTCGTCTGATGCGGCAGGTGAAGCCCGATGTGGTCCTCACGTACACGATCAAACCAAATATTTATGGAAATCTGTGCTGCCGGCTTTTGCGGATACCCTATCTTGCCAATATAACCGGGCTTGGCTCTGCCTTTGAGAACGGGGGACTGGTGCAGAAGCTTGTCGTGTTCTTGTACCGGAGCGCACTCAAAAAGGCGCGCTGTATCTTTTTTCAGAATAAGACCAATCAGGACATTTTTGCGCAGTTTGGCATTCGCGGAAAAAAGACAAGGCTCGTGCCCGGCTCAGGGGTCAATCTTGACAGGCACGCCTGCAAGGAATACCCCGCGGAGGCGTCAGGCATGGTGTTCTTATATGTGGGCAGGCTGATGCGGGAGAAGGGCATTGATGAGCTGCTCTACGCGGCAGAGAAGCTTCATGAGGAATATCCAGAAGTTTTGTTTGAGCTGGTGGGCAGCTATGAAGATGATTACAAGGCGCGCATCGAGGCGTATGAAAAACGAAAAATTGTGAAGCATGTATCGTATCAGAAGGATATTGCACCCTTTTACCAAAGGGCTTGCGCCGTGCTGATGCCAAGCTACCACGAGGGAATGTCCAATGTGATCTTGGAGGCGTCTGCGAGCGGACGGCCTGTGCTGGCGTCACAGATTCCCGGCTGCGAGGAGGGCTTCGAGGACGGCGTCACAGGATTTGGCTTTGCGCCGCGCGACCGGGAGGCACTATTACAGGCGCTGCGGCGGTTTATGGCGCTGTCTTATGCGGAGCGCGCACAGATGGGAAAGAATGCGCGCACGAAAATGGAACAGGAGTTCGACCGCAGGCAGGTGGTGCAGGCGTACATGGACGAAATTCAGCCCTTGATAAATAAGTAAAATATTTGAATAAAAAAGGAGAAAACGGACAATGAGCTTATATGAGGAGATTGTAAGTGGAAAAGAAAAGCTGTCGTTAGTGGGTCTTGGCTATGTAGGTATGCCGATCGCTGTCGCTTTTGCCAAAAAAATAAAAGTGGTGGGTTTTGATCTGAACACCGCAAAGATTGAGCTTTATAAGTCGGGGGTAGACCCCACAAACGAGGTGGGCGACGAGGTGATCAAGGCGACAAAGGTCGCGTTTACAGCAGACCCCTCCATGCTGCGCGAAGCAAAGTTTCATATTGTGGCAGTGCCGACGCCGGTCAACGACGATCACACGCCGGACTTGACGCCTGTGGAGGGCGCAAGCCGCATTTTGGGGCAGAATCTTACAAAGGGCTCGATTGTCGTGTTTGAGTCTACAGTCTATCCCGGTGTCACAGAGGATATCTGCGTGCCGATTCTTGAGAAAGAATCCGGCTTAAAGTGCGGTGTGGATTTCAAGATCGGCTACTCGCCAGAGCGCATCAATCCGGGCGATAAGGTGCACCGCTTGGAGACCATCACAAAGATTGTGTCCGGCATGGACGAGGAGACGCTCGAGGAGATCGCCCATGTGTATGAGCTGGTGGTGGAGGCAGGCGTGTACCGCGCGGCGTCGATTAAGGTCGCGGAGGCGGCAAAAGTCATTGAGAACAGCCAGCGCGATATCAATATCGCCTTCATGAATGAGCTGTCTATTATTTTTAATAAAATGGGGATTGACACCAAGTCCGTGCTAGAGGCGGCGGGGACGAAATGGAATTTCCTGAATTTCCAGCCGGGGCTTGTCGGCGGGCACTGTATCGGCGTGGACCCGTATTACCTGACTTACAAGGCAGAGCAGCTTGGGTATCACTCCCAGATTATCCTGTCAGGGCGCCGCATCAATGACGATATGGGAAAATATGTGGCGGAGACGCTTGTCAAGAATCTGATCAAGGCAGATATTCCAGTCAAGAGCGCCAAGGTGGCAATTCTTGGTTTTACCTTCAAGGAGAACTGTCCTGACACCAGAAACACAAAGATTATTGACATTTATAATGAGTTAAAGGAGTACGGCATCACGGCGCAGGTGACAGACGACAATGCGGACGCCGATGAGGCAAAACGCCTGTATGGTATCGAATTTACGCCGATGAAGTCCATCAAGGACTGCGATGCAGTCATTCTGGCAGTTGCGCATGAGTCCTACCGTTCTCTTGAGATGGCGGACATAGATGCGCTGTATGCAGACCGCGGGAAGGCGAAGGTGCTGACGGATTTGAAGGGGATTTTGGATAAAAAGGCGTATACTGACGCAGGCTATATTTATTGGAGATTATGATCTTGAAGAAAGGAAATGTTCAATTACAGAACTTACTGTTTGGTGCAGTCTTTGCGGTATTTTTTGCGTATTTGCTGTTTACGGGCGAGCCTGTCTACACAGGGGATACGTTTCAGCACGAAAACCAGATGATTATGCGCGAGCCGGGCTATGCGCTGCTGATACAGTTTTTGCGCGCGATCTCTCCCAAGCGGCACTTCTGGCTTTTGATTGCATTGCAAAATCTGGTGGCAGTGGCGGCAAACACGGCAGTGTTGGTGTTTGTGCGCAGGCGTTTTGGGCTGGGGTTTTTAGTATCTTTCTTGTTTACAGGGATTCTGCTTGTGCCGCATATCATGACGCCGCTGTTTTCGAGCACGCATCTGGTGCTCACCAACGCCTTGATGACCGAGGGGATTTTATTTTCACTGTACCCGCTTGCCTTTATCCAGTTGCTGCGTGCGATGTGGTCTGGCAGGCCGGCAGGCAGGGAAAGTATCCAAGCGCTGCTGCTGTTCTTTTTCCTGTCGTTAATCCGCGGTCAGATGATGGTGCTGTTTGTGGTGTGGTTTCTGGTGATGTTTGTCTTGGCGGTGCTTCGCGGCGTGCAGGCAACCGAGGAGACGGGCGAGCGCAAAAACACCTTTGTCTTGGCAGAAAATATAGGCAGACAGGGGCTGGCTGCTGTTTTAGCGATGTTTGTCATCGCGTTTACAGCCAGAAGCCTTGTGATTCACGTCTATAACTACTGCGAGCAGGGATTGTTTGTGGACACGGCGTCGGGCACAGCCATGTCGTTTGCCAATGTCCTGTATGTGGCAGACCGGGAGGACGGCGAGGCGATTGCGCAGGAGGCGCTCAGGACGCTCTTTTATGAGATGTATGACAGCGCGGACGCAGACCAGATGAATTATAAGTATGCGCCTTCCGGTATTCTGGGCAGGGCAGCGCATCATGAGCAGTGCCATGATGATTTGAACTTTATCTATTTTGCAGAGCCGGCAAAGCGGTATGCGGGCGAGACGCAGAACATCTATCCAGACCGCTATCAAGAGCTGATGATTGCGATTGACGAGATTGCCGGAGAGCTCTCCGCACAGCTTATGCCGCAGGTGCTTGGCAGATACATACTGAATTATTTCAGTGTGGCAGCGCTGGGGTTTGTCAGGACAGTGGCGTATGAGCAGCCTGTGCTGGTGTGGTGTGCCGTGCTGGTCTATGCGGCGGCAATCGCACTGACGTTTGCTTTGTGGCGCAGATCGCCGCGGAGCATGGCGGCGTCCTTTATGGCGGTGGTGCTGCTGACCATTGCGGGCAATGTCTGTGCGACAGCGCTGATGATACAGTGTATCTCAAGATATATGATCTACAATCTGCCGCTGTTTTACATGGCGGGATTTTTAGAACTGAGAGAACTTTGCGTGAAACATGCTTCTAGGCCAGTCAGAGACGCTGCCTGAGAAGGATTCCGTTTCATATGGGAAAACCCAAAAAGACTTAATAATTAGGAAAGGCGTAGGGAAGAACATGGGATATAAAGAGTTAAAGTTTGAGAAGGACAGCGTATTTCTGGTGACGGGTGCGGCCGGGTTTATCGGTTCGAATCTGTGCGAGGCGCTGACAGATTTAGGCTATCAGGTGCGGGCGCTTGACGATCTCTCCACGGGCAGGGAGGAGAATGTCAAAATGTTCATGGACAGGCCAAACTATACGTTTATCAAAGGGGATATCAAGGATTTGGACACCTGCATGAAAGCGTGCGAGGGTGTCCATTATGTGATGCATCAGGCGGCGTGGGGCTCTGTGCCGCGCAGTATTGAGATGCCGCTTTTTTATGAGCAGAACAATATTATGGGAACGCTGAATATGATGGAGGCGGCTAGGCAAAACGGCGTCAAAAAATTTGTCTATGCGTCCAGCTCGTCTGTCTATGGCGATCATCCCGTGCTGCCCAAGAAAGAAGGGCAGGAGGGCAATCTGCTGTCGCCCTACGCGCTGACCAAGCGCACCAATGAGGAGTATGGCAAATTGTACAAGTCGCTCTATCATCTCGACACCTACGGGCTTCGCTATTTTAATGTATTTGGGCGCAGACAGGACCCAAACGGCGCTTATGCGGCAGTGCTGCCCAAGTTTATCAAACAACTGCTCGACGGCGAAGTGCCGACGATCAACGGCGACGGAAAGCAGTCGAGAGATTTCACGTATATTGACAATGTCATCGAGGCGAATTTCAAGGCGTGTCTGGCGCCCAGCGACGCGGCAGGACAGGCGTTCAACATCGCTTACGGCGGGCGGGAGTACTTGATTGACATTTATTATGATCTGTGCAAGGCGCTCGGCAAGCAGGTAGAGCCGCATTTCGGACCGGACCGCGCGGGCGATATCAAGCACTCAAACGCAGATATTTCCAAGGCAAAGGCGCTGCTGGGATACAATCCCGAATATGACTTTGAGCAGGGTATCGCGCTTGCGATTGACTGGTACAAGGAAAATTTATAACATGAAGATTAGTATACGGATGGATGATGTCACACCTGATATGGATTGGGCGAAGTTTATGCGGTTCAAGGGGCTTTGCGATCTGTATCAGGTTCAGCCGCTTATAGGGGTCGTGCCGTCCTGTCAAGATAAAATGCTTCACATCGACGCGCCAGAGACTGCCCCGGTGGCGTTCTGGGACTATCTGAAAACACTAGAGGACGAGGGCTGGACGATCGCGCAGCACGGTGTGACGCATGTGTACCACACCAAAAAGATGGGGTGCTTTCCGCTGAACCGCCTTTCCGAGTTTGCCGGAAGAAGTTACGAACAACAGTACTCCTCCTTAAAAGAAGGCAAAAAAATACTGGCGGCGCACGGCATCGACACGGATTTCTTTATGGCGCCGGCGCACTCCTTTGACCGGAATACCATCAAAGCGCTGAAAAAACTGGGATTTCGCAGAATGACAGACGGTTTTGGGGACAGGCCGTATCTTAGGTGGGGCATGACCTTTTATCCGATTTCCTTCCGGCAGGGAAGTGTTCTCAAAAAGAAGGACAAACAAGGCTATACGACATTTGTCGTCCACGCGAACACGATGAGCGACAAGGATTTTGAGCGGTATGAGCAGCTTTTTGCAGATTGCCGGGACAGGCTGGTTTCTTATCAGGAACTGCTCAGGGTGGAACCCGAAAGGCGCAGTGTGTTTGGGCATTGGAGGGAGTACGGGCTTGCGCTTGCCAAGTTTGTGCTCGTCAGTCTGAAAAACAGGGCGGCAAACGGCTAAAAAAGCTCAAAGAGGAAAAAGGAAAACAGATATGATGCAGACAAATCCAGTGAGGGTGTTAAATGTGCTCGGCACGACAAATCTAGGCGGCGCGGAGAGCAGGGTGATGGAGCTTTACCGGGCGTTAGATAAGACCAAAGTACAGTTTGATTTCCTCGTGCACACAGATCAGGAGGGACAGTACGATCAGGAAATCCGCAGTCTGGGCGGCAGCATTTACAGCGTGCCGCGCTTCCGGGGACTGAACCTGCTGTCATACAAGAGGGCGCTTTTGCGGTTTTTTCAGGAGAATCATGCGTTTGCGGCAGTGCAGGGGCACATGACGAGCACCGCGGCGATCTATCTGCCGATTGCCAAGAAGGCGGGCATTCCCGTGACAATCGCCCACGCGCGGAGTGCCGGCGTGGACAGAGGCGTCAAGGGAACGGTGACAAAGCTTGTCCGCGCACCGTTAAAATACAGGGCAGACTACTGTTTTACCTGCTCTGCGGAGGCAGGCGAGGCAGTTTATGGCAGGGCGTGGGTGCAGCAGGGGAACGTATGGACGATACCTAACGCAATTGATACCCAGCGTTTTTTGTTTGATGCGTCCGTGCGCAGTCAGGTGCGCAGTGAGCTGGGACTTTCCGATAAGTTTGTGCTCGGGCATGTGGGCAGATTCGGCTTTATGAAAAATCATGCGTATTTGACAGATATTTTTGCAGAGCTGTGCAAGCTGCGCGATGATGCGGCGCTGGTGCTGATTGGCAAGGGCGAGTTTGAGGGCGTAATCCGAGAAAAAATAGAGGCATTGGGGCTGTCGGGCAGGGTGCTGTTTCTGGGAAACCGCTTTGATGTAGAGCGGTATTATCAGGCGTTTGACTATTTTGTCTTTCCATCTACGTTTGAGGGACTGCCGGGCAGCGTGGCGGAGGCGCAGGCGGCAGGGTTACAGTGCCTTGTCTCTGATCGGGTGACGCGGGAGGCGGCGCTCACGGAGCTTGCGGTGTACAAGAGCATCGAGGAGCCGCCTGTAAGCTGGGCGTGCGAGATTATGCGCAATGCCAAGAAGGCACTGCAAAGAGAAGGGCACAGCGAGGCGATCAGGCAGCGATTTATAGACAAGGGATTTGACGTGCGGGAGCAGGCGGCGGCGATGGAGGCGTTTTATATCAGCGGCAAGAATCCGCCGGGCCATGTGACACAGTGCATATGAGTTGACAAAAAGGCAGGTGAAAGAGCGTGATAGACGTTTGTTATCAGAAAAAATTTTTACAGAAATTATCGTTAAAGGTGAATCAAATCTGGTATCCGGGGGCGGTCTCTGTATCGGAGCTGCTGCGGCAGAGGCGGCGGGCGGATATTCTGTTTGTGCACGGCGTGCCGCTTGAGCAGACGAAGGGGCGTTTTTGCGGCTGGCAGGAATATCATACCTGTATGAATGACATTACCAGACCGGAGGAGGAGATGCTTGCGGCGGTCAACAAAGCAGTGCGGTATCAGTTCCGCAGAAGTGAGAAGGACCAGCTTGAGATTCGTTTTTATACCAAAACGGACATAGCGCAGTCGCCGGAGCTGATGGACACTTTCGCAAAGATCTACGAGCGGATGTACCAGTCCAAGGGTTCGGATACCAAACTCAATGTGTCTGCGGTACAGAAGTATCTGGAGGCGGACGGCATACTGTTCTCCGCTGTGTGGCGTGAGGGGGAGATGCTCGTCTTTCATTCTTATATCTGTGATGCCACCGATGCTAGACTTTTGCATTCTGCGTCCTGTTTTCGCGAGGAGAGCGCGGACCAGTCCATGATCGGGCGTGCCAACAAGCGGCTGCACTGGGAGGATATCCTGTATTTCAAGAAAAAGGGGCTGCTCCGTTACGACTGGGGCGGCATATCGGATTTTGACAATCCAAATGGCATTGATGAGTTCAAACTGAAGTTCGGCGGAGATAAAATTACTTATTATAATGTGTTTGCAGGCAATACGCTGTTCGGAAAACTTGCGGTGACAGCGATGAAGCTGCTAAAAAGAGTGAATTAAATTGGATAAAACAAGCAAAAACACGAAAAAACGAATCATGCTCATCGTCCCCATGCTGGACCAAGGCGGGCTTGAGCGCGTCTGTGCGGCGACGGCGCGTCTCTTAAATGAGCTGTATGACGTCCATCTGGTTGTGTTTAACACAGCGGGCATGATCTATGACGTGTCGGGCGTGGCAATGACCGACCTTCATCTGGGCGCAGTGCAGGGCAGGCTGGGCAAAGCTGTCAATGTCGTAAAGCGCGTGCGGCGCGTGCGCCATTTAAAAAAAAGGCTGCGCACACAGCTAAGCTACAGCTTTGGGCCGACGGCAAATCTGGTCAATGTGCTGTCCAAGCAAAAAGACATTACTTGGGTGGGCGTGCGGGGATACGGCGCGCTGAGCAGCAGGGCTTCCATGAAGCTTGTGTGTGCACTGGCTGACCGGGTGGTTAGCTGCACCCGCGTGATGGAGGCGCAGATAAACCAGCAGTTTCACCCTAAGCGCTCGGCGGCGGTGTACAATCCCTGTGACATTCAGGAAATCAGAGCGCTGTCGCAATGCAGCACAGCGCCGGAATTTGATGCTTTTTTTGCACAGCCGGGCAAAATTGTGGCATCTATGGGCAGAGAGCATGATGTGAAGGGCTTCTGGCATCTGATCAAGGCGGCGGCACTGGTGCGGAACAAGATGCCGGAACTCAATCTGAGGCTCATGATTATCGGGGAGGGGCGCTATGAGGCGTACAGGAAGCTTGCAGGCGAGCTTGGTATGCAGGAGGCGGTTCTGTTTACCGGCGTGCAGTCCAATCCTTTTGCGCTGCTTGGGAAGGCGGATGCGTATGCGCTGACCTCGCAGAGCGAGGGGTTTCCCAACGCTTTAATAGAAGCGATGGCAGTCGGACTTCCCTGCGTGAGCGTCAACTGTCTCACGGGGCCCGCTGAGATTTTGCATGAGGCGTATGAGGACTGCGGGGACAGGCACCAGACATATTTTGCAGATTACGGCATTCTGACCGGGGTGTTTTCCGGCGAGAAGGACTTGCGGGCGGAGACAGTCACCGCGGAGGAGAGACACTTTGCGCAGCTGCTTGTCACCTTGTTTACCGACGAGGCGGTCTGCCAGCGCTATCAGGCGGCAGCGCGGGCGCGGGCGGAGGCGTTTGGCATGGAACGGTATCTGCGCGCAGTCCGGGACTTGATTCAGGAGGATTTATCTTGAGACAGCAAAAGAAACTTATCAAAATCTTCATATTGTTTCTGGTCAGTCTGGCATTTTATCTGGTCTGGTATCTGCTTGACGGCATTATTCTGACGGAGGATGCACCGTCATACATTCATATGCAGAGTGACCGGGAACCGGGGTACTGCCTGTATTTATGGCTGTTTCGGACCGTTTTTGGCACTGAACTTTCGCTGCATGCCGCCGTGGTGGTGCAGTGCGTGGCGGCGGCGCTGGCAGCATGTGCTGTGACAGTGCAGCTTACGAAGTTCTTTGAATTAAACTGGCTTGGCAGTGCGGGGGTGCTGGCTGTCCAGTACGGCATTACGCTGTTAAACCGCTTTGTCGCCCAGCGCAGGTACAGCTATTTCAATAGCATTGAGACTGAGGGGTTAAGCTATTCCCTGTGGATTTTCTACTTCTTGTGCCTGTTAGGAATCTTGTATCATAGCGAAAAAAAGGACAGGCTGCGCAGCGTGGCGGGCGCTGTCATCTGGTCTGTGGCGCTCATCAGTATCCGTAAACATATGTTGATTACACTGGTGCTGTTATTTCCGGTGATGCTCTTTGCCTTTTGGAGAAACAAAGGCTGGGCACGCGCAGGCATCTGTGCGCTGCTGGTGTGCCTTGTGGGGTTTGCGGGGACGAAGCTCATTGATTGCAGCTATAATCTGATGATGCGGGGAACATTTGCACCGCACACGGGAGACTCGAGCTTTATCCTTGGGACAGAGCTTTATCTGGCGGACAAGGACATGGTTTCGTATATTCAAGAGGAGCACAACAAGGCAGTTTTTCTGGAAATCATGCAGCGGGCAGACGCCAAAGAGTACAATACGGCCTATGCTCAGAAAGGCTGGCAGGCGGTTGTGGACCATTACAGCAGCGCCTACGACAGAATCAAATTCGACATCGTGATGCCTGTTATCCGCGAAGCGCAGGACGCGCAGGGCATTGCGGACGCAGACCGTGAGGAGAGCTATAACCTGATTGCCGGGACATTGATGCGCGAGCTGCTGGTGCCGTCCATTCCCAGACTGCTTGGGCTGTTTGGCTGTAATGTGATCCATGGGCTTGTCACGACGGTGCTCAAGGTGCACAGGATACTCAACTGGGCGGCGCTATTATTGTATGTATGTTATGCGGCAACGATCGCCGCGCTGGTATGGCTTGCGCGGCGCGCGGGCGGCGGTGCAGGACAGGCTGCAAACAATGCGGTGTGGTTTGCGCTCTTGGTGCTGTTGTCAATCGCGGTGAATGTCTGCTTTACGTCACTCACGATTTACTGCCAGATGCGCTATATGCTCTATAATACTGGGCTGTTTTATCAGGCGTGGGGGATTATGCTCTTGCAGCTTTGGGAGCAGAGGACATCGAAAAAAGGAAGTGTTGTATGAAGTGTGCTATGAAAAAAATCGTTTTTCATTTAAACTGCTTAGAGCGCGGCGGCGCTGAGCGCGTGGTGACAACCCTTTCTGGCCAGTTTGCGGCACATGGCTATGAGGTGTATATCGCGACGGAGTGGACGGGCGAGGACGAGTACGAGACAGACCCGCGCGTCCGCCGCGTGCATGTCGGCTTGAATGTGCAGCAGGAGAAGCATAACCGGCTCCGCCGTTTTGCGGACCGCATTCTGAACCTGAGACGCTTTTTGGAGAAGGTCCAGCCGGATTTAGTCATTGCCTTTGCGCGCAAGGCAAATTACCGTGCGCTCACGGCGACGGTCGGCATGAAACTTCCCGTGCTCATCTCAGTGCGTATTAATCCGATTGGTTACTATGATTTTTTGTCGGACAAGATACAGATCGCCCTCCTGTTTCGAAGGGCGGCGGGCTGTGTGTTCCAGACGCCTGAGCAGCGCGATTTCTTTCCAGCTTATGTGCGCAGCAACTCAAGGATTATTCTAAACCCGATCAGCGACCGCTTTATCGGCAATGAGATGCCGGCGCAGAGAGAGAAGGTGGTGGTGCACTCCGGCAGGCTGGTGGATTTCAAGAACCAGTGTATGCTCATACGGGCGTTTGCGCTGGTACATCAAAAGCACCCGGATTATGTGCTCAAAATCTATGGGCCCGATTCGTATGATGGCACAAAGCAGAAGCTTGAGGAGTTGATTGGCAGGCTGGAGGCGTGGCCGTATATCCGCCTGATGGGGAGCAGCAGCACCTTGGAGAAGGAGATGCGCTGTGCGGCGCTCGCAGCATTTTCATCAGACTATGAAGGCATGCCGAATGTGATTCTCGAAGCGATGGCGCTCGGTCTGCCTGTCGTCTCGACAGACTGCCCGCCGGGCGGCCCGCGCATGGTGATCACGCCGGAGGTGAATGGCCTGCTGGTGCCCGTCGGCGATGAGCGGGCGCTTGCGGAGGCGGTCAGCAGACTAATTGAACACCCGGAGTTTGCACAAAAGCTTGGGCGCAGCGCGGCAAAAATCGGCGAGAGCGCCTCCGCGGAGGTGATCTTCGAGGAGTGGCGCAGTTATATAGAAGAGATTATGGAAAAAAGTTATAGAAAAAAATTATAGAAAAAAGTTTTAGATAATGGGAGGTGTGTAAGATGTGCGGTATATGTGGTTTTGTTTCACGCCAGCAGATTTCGCTGGAGCAGTTAAGGCAGATGAATGATACCATGCGCCACAGGGGACCCAATGACAGCGGCGAGGAGATCTTTGCGGGCAGAGATGGATACAGCGTCGGTCTGGCACAGCGCAGACTGTCGATCTTGGATTTGTCAGTGCTGGGACACCAGCCCATGCACTCAAGTGATGACAGGCTGGTGATTGCCTACAACGGCGAGATTTACAACTTTCTCGAGCTGCGCAGGGAATTATCAGCGTATCCGTTCAAGTCCCAGTGTGACACAGAGGTGATACTGGCGGCGTATCTGAAATGGGGCATCTCGTGTATCGAGCGTTTTCAGGGAATGTTTGCGATCGCGCTCTATGACCGTGAGAAAGAGGAATTGTATCTGGTGCGGGACAGAATCGGGAAAAAGCCGCTGTACTACTGGCTGGAGGGGGACAACCTTGTGTTTGCGTCAGAGCTGAAACCACTGATGGCATGTCCCGGATTTCCAAAAAAAATCCGAAGGGACGTGATAAAAAGGTTTCTGTACCAGCAGTGCATTAACGAGCCGGACGCAGTGTTTGAGCATGTCTATAAAGTAGAACCGGGGCAGATGCTGCGGTTTCGCGGCGGGAAGCTGTCCAGACACAAATACTGGGATATCGCCAAGGTATACCACGCCAAGAAACAACAGCCAGTGGGTTCTTACAAGGAGGCGAAGGCAGAGCTGAAAGCCATATTAAAAGATGCCGTCCGCAAGCGTCTGATCGCAGATGTGCCGGTGGGCGCCTTTTTGAGCGGCGGGTACGACTCATCACTTGTCACGGCGATTGCGCAGGAGGTGAGCCGTGGGCCGGTCAGGACATACTCGATTGGCTTTCGTGAGGAGCGGTACAATGAGGCGAAGTATGCAAAGGAAGTAGCGGCGTATCTCGGCACGCAGCACACGGAGCTGTATATTGATGAGCGCGCCATGTTCGACATGGTTGCGAGCATTCCAAAGTACTATGATGAGCCTTTTGCGGACAGCTCGCAGATTCCTTCTATGCTGGTGGCTGGACTGGCGGCGGAAGATGTGACTGTCGTGCTCTCGGGCGACGGAGGCGACGAATTTTTTTGCGGCTACAACCTGTATGACAATGTGGCGCAGGCGCAGAAGCTCGACGTGCTGGGGCGCATGACGTACCGCGTGTGCCAGATGCCTCCTTTTCGGAAGATAGGGCTGTTTGACAAACTGCCGTTCAAAGTTCAGGTCGTTGCAGGAAATCATGACGCAGAGACCAAAACACAGCTTGGGGGCAGGACGTACATCAAGGCCATAGACCAGATGCTGCCAGACAGCGGCGTGCCGTTTAAATATCCCATTGAGTCGAGATATCATGAGCCTGGCTGGCAGGCGCGCAGAATGCTGCTGGACGAGGAAACCTATCTGCCGGGCGATATTCTGTGCAAGGTGGACAGGGCGACGATGAAGTATTCCATCGAGGCGAGATGCCCGATTCTCGATGTCAATGTCATGGAGTACTCGTATCGCCTGCCCCACGCGTACAAGTATGCAAACGGCGTGAAAAAGCGGATTTTGAAGGATATCGCCTATGACTATATTCCCAAAGAACTGCTCGACCGCCCCAAGGTCGGCTTTGGCGTGCCGCTGGATTCGTGGCTGCGGGGACCGCTCAGGGAGGAATTGCAGGATATGTGCAGCGTGGATTATCTGAAAAAACAGGGAATTTTTCATGCGCAGTATGTGCATGATTTTATCAGTGAATATGTGAGAACTGGCGATCAGGGACCGGCTTCGGGGGCAAATTACTCGAAGGTTGCATGGTCATTCTTTGTATTCCAGCAGTGGTATAGGGGTTATATATGAAGAGAATAGCATTGTTTATCAGCTCACTCCAAAAAGGAGGCTCAGAGCGGGTCATAGCCAATCTCGCAGTATATTTCCGCGAGAGGAACTATGATGTGGTCCTAGTGACCCAGTATAAGAGAGAAGATGAATACAAGATTCCGCCCGAAATCCGGCGCGTGTACTCAGAGCCGGACGAGTCTATGCTACAGGGAGGACGCATCAGAAACTTTTTTGTCCGGTTTGGCGCGCTGCGCGATATCTGGAACGCTTACAAGCCTGATGTGATTTTGTCTTTTCTCGGCAAAAATAATCTGATGGCAGTGGCGACAGCGGCTTTTCTGCCCTCAAAGACGGTCGTTTCTGTGCGCGGTGAGCCCACGATGGAGTACGAGGGAAAATGGATGCAGTTGATCGCAAAGACTGTTTTTCGCTTTGCGGACGGCGTGGTGCTCCAGACCGACAGGGCGCGCGCGTTTTTTCCAAAGGTGGTCAGGAAAAAGAGTGTGATCTTATCAAATCCCCTGAATCCGCAGTTTATAGAGCGGGAAACCGCAAAAGAGTGGGAGAATCTCATCGTGGCGGCAGGCAGGCTCGATGCCAACAAGAACCATGCCATGCTGATTCATGCGTTTGCCAAGATTGCGGACGAGTATCCGGCGGTGAAGCTGGTCATCTATGGAGAGGGTGAACTTAGAACCCAGTTGGAGTCGCTGGTGGCAGAAAAGGGCTTGTCTGACAGAATCACCCTGCCGGGAACGGTGGAGGACATCGCAGCGCACATTGGCAAGGCGAGGATTTTTACGCTGACCTCCAACACAGAGGGAATGCCCAACGCCGTCATGGAGGCGATGGCGCTCGGCGTCCCGGTGATTGCGACAGACTGTCCCTGCGGCGGACCGGCAGCGCTGATTGAGAACGGCGTCAATGGGCTGCTCGTGCCCGTGGGAGATGCCTTTGCGCTCGCTGATGCCTTTAGGCGGATATTCGAGGACCGGGAGTTTGAGTTAAAGCTGCGCGAAAATTCCTGTGCGATCACGCAGAAGCTTGCGCCGGACAAGGTGAACCGTGCGTGGGAAGATTACTTGAATAATCTATAAAATAATGGTAAAATAAAAAGTGACTATTCGTCAAGTTTAAGAATAGTTACTTTTTTTTATGAAAGTATTCTAAAAAGAGTATGAATTCTTAAAAATGACTATTAGTCATTATTGCAAAAGCAAAAGAGATGTACTATACTATTCATCATAATCATAAAAAACACTTTTGCTGTGTAGGAGGAAAGGAAATGGAAATGGACGAACAACCCAAAAAAAGCGGTGAAGAGGGCGGACTGATGATCAAGGTCGCCACCTTCATCGTAGACAGACGCAACTTGTTTTTTCTGCTGTTTGGTATCGCACTGATCTTTTCAGTGGTCTCGATGAACTGGACAACAGTGGAGAACGCACTCTCGGCATATCTGCCGGAAACGACGGAGACGAGCCGGGGACTAGACCGCATGGAGGAGCAGTTTATCACGTATGGCACCGCGAAGGTCATGGTGACAAACATTCCCTATGAGGAGGCCGATCGGATTTATGAGGAGCTCGAGGCGCTCGACAGCATTATCATGCTGGATTTTGACAATTCTAAGAAGCATTACAACAACTTCTCGGCGCTGTACTCGATCACGTTTGGCTATGAGGAGACGGACGACAGGGCGCTTGCGGCGCTCGACGAGGTCCGCGCGATGCTGGACGGCTATGATATCTATGTGTCTACCGCGATGGGAGATGCGTCGGCAGAACAGCTTGCAAAGGAGATGTCCGTGATCAGCGTGCTGGTGGCGATTGTGGTCGTCTCGGTGCTGCTCTTGACATCGCAGACATGGGCGGAGGTGCCAGTGCTGTTGCTGACATTCTGCTCGGCGGCATTGATCACCAAGGGAACAAACTTTATGATGGGGACAATCTCGTTCGTGTCAGACTCCGTTACCATCGTGTTGCAGCTTGCCCTGTCTGTGGACTATGCGGTTATTTTCTGTAACCGCTACAAAGAAGAACACCAGACACTCGGTATCCGCGAGGCGGATATTGTGGCGCTCAGCAAGGCGATTCCAGAAATTTTCTCGAGTTCGCTGACAACGATGGGCGGTTTGATCGCGATGATGTTCATGCAGTTTGGCATCGGCAGCGATATGGCGCTGTGTCTGATTCGGGCGATTCTGCTGAGTCTTTTGGGTGTATTTTTGCTGATGCCGGGGCTTATTATGCTCTTTGGCAAGGCGATGGATAAGACCAAGCACAAGAGCTTTATCCCGGATATTCCATTTGTGGGAAAATTTGCATACAAGACAAGATTTATCATTCCGCCTTTATTTATCGTCGTGCTGGTGGGGGCGTATCTCATTCAGTCCAACTGCCCGTATGTCTATGGCTACACACAGCTTGAAACACCTGTGCAGAGCGATGCGATGGTGGTGGACGAGATGATTGAGGAGAGCTTTGGCGCGGAGAACTTCGTCGCGCTCGTCGTTCCGGCGGGCAACTATGAGAAGGAGCGAAAACTTCTCAATGAGCTCGATGCCAGACCAGAGGTAGACCATTCGCAGGGGCTTGCAAACACCGAGGCGATGGACGGTTACATGCTGACGGATAAGCTGACCGCGAGGGATTTCTCGGAGCTTCTCGAGCTGGACTATGAGGTGGCAGAGCTGTTATATATGGCGTATGCGGTGAATGATGAGAACTATGCCAAGATCGTGAACGGCTTCTCGAACTACAGTGTGCCGCTCATTGATATCTTTATGTTTCTCTATGATGAGGTGGACGAAGGGTATGTCACGCTCGATGATGATTTGATGGACACGCTCGAGGAGGCGCACACCAAGATGCAGATTGCGCTCGACCAGCTTCAGGGCGAACAGTACAGCCGTATGCTGATCTATCTGACTCTGCCGGAGGAGGGCGAGGAGACGTTTGCATTTCTCGATGAGATGCACGAGATCGCGGGACAGTATTATGAGAAGTCCGAAGTGCTCGTTCCCGGGGAGTCCACCAGCCAGTATGACTTATATAAGACCTTCCAGCGCGACAACACCGTGGTCAATGTGGTCTCGATTCTCGCGGTGCTGGTCGTACTGTTGTTCACTTTTATGTCGGCAGGTATGCCGGTGCTTCTGATCGCAGTGATTCAGGGCGTGATCTGGGTAAACTTTTCATTTCCTGCAATAGAGCAGAAAAATGTATTTTTCCTGAGTGCGATGATCGTGTCCTCGATTCAGATGGGTGCCAATATTGACTACGCGATCGTGATTTCAGGCAGATTTCTGGAAATCAAGGACAAAATGTCCAAGAAGGACGCGATTATAGAGACGATGAACTTTGCCTTTCCGACCATCGTCACCTCGGGCACCATGCTTGCGCTGGCAGGCATCTTTATCGGACAGATGTCCTCGGACGGCGCGGTGTGCGGCATTGGACAGTGTCTTGGCAGAGGAACAATCCTTTCTATTTTTACAGTCATGTTTGTGCTCCCGCAGATTCTTCTGCTGGGCGAGAAGATTATCGACAGAACGTCATTTGCCGTATCCATACCGCTCAAATTAGAGCGCGTCAGCGGCCTGATGCGCGTTGACGGCATTGTGCAGGGACAGATCAACGGTACAGTCATCGGAGAAATCCACGGCTTGATACGCGGTGACGCGAATCTGTTTGTCAATATGGGAAAACTAGAGCCGAGGGAAGATGACGGAAGCGATATTCGAGAGCTGATGGAGAAGGAGAACGCACAGAGGAAAGAGGGTGAAAAGGATGTATAGCAGAGCAAACAGAGCAGCAGCGCTGGTGCTGGCAGGTATGCTGGCGGCCGGAAGCGTTTCAGATGGTATAAATCCAGTACATACTGTGCAGGCGGCGGAGCAGACCAAAGAGGTTGCCGTGGACGCAGCGGTACAAGAGCATACAGACGAAATAAAAGAAGAAATAAAATATGAAAGAATTGATATCAGCACCCCGGAGGAATTTGCAGCGTTTGCCTCCCAGTGCTACATCGACGCATGGTCGAAAAACAAATATGTCAGCCTTAGGGCAGACATTGACCTCTCAGGCACCCAAATGAAGCTCGTGCCGGTGTTCAACGGTGTGTTTGACGGTGTTGGACATACGATTTCAGGCTTTGACTATATGGGAGACGGCTATGTGGTCGGGCTGTTCCGCTATGTCGGTCGCGACGGTCTGATTCAGAATCTGACCGTGAAGGGCGCCGTGGCGTCAGAAAACGAAAAGGAGTGCATGGGCAGCATTTGCGGCATCAACCACGGCACCATCAAGAACTGTACATTTCAGGGAACAGTGAGCGGGCGCGATACCATAGGCGGCATCGCGGGCATCAATGAGGGCACAGGAACCATCTCAGGCTGCGCTGTGAAGGGCAGGATTACAGGGTATTATTCGACGGGCGGCATCGTGGGTATCAACCACGGAGCACTGAACAACTGTACGAACCGCGCAGGCATCAACGACAACAGCGAGTGGGTGGAGCAGGACGACGAGATGGGAACCGGCATGGGGATTTTGGAGAGTCTGACCACCCACGACGACAATGAACTCTACAGCGGTGTGGACACTGGCGGGATTGCTGGCTTTTCTGACGGGGTGATCTCACGCTGTGCCAATTCAGGAACCGTGGGGTATGAGCACACAGGCTACAATATCGGCGGCATCGCAGGGCGCCAGTCGGGCGTCGTCTCCCTGTGCACAAACAGCGGAACAGTCTACGGCAGAAAAGATATCGGCGGTATTGTGGGACAGATGGAGCCTTTTATCGAGATTGACGAGGCGGAGTCTCTGCGCAATGCGATCAATAAACTGCACGATATCATTGAAAAGACGATTGACGACATGGACGCCGCGAGCGACGGCGTGAAGGGCGATGTGGACAAAATGCAGTCCTATGCGGACAGCGCGATTGATTCGGGAGACGTGCTAGTCACACAGATTACAGACTTTGTGGACGAAAATGTCGATGAAGTCAATACGGTGTCTGCGCGCATGGAACACATTATTGACATGCTGCCAGATGTGCTGAACCATGTCTCCGCAGCAGGGGACCGAATGTCTGATTTGAATGACACGGCAAAACAGTTGTCGGAGGATTTGGCGATTCTCGACAAGCTGGACGACAACGTGTATGATGAGACGGATTACAGCAGGCTTTCACTGTTGTCCACGGTGGGCGGCACACTCACGGCAGACAGCACCAACCCGCAGGAAAAGGACACTGTGACCATCACCGTGACGCCCAATGACGGCTACAAGCTCAAGGAGGGCTCGCTGACGGTAAAGGATGCGGGCGGCAAGAAGCTGGCTGCCACACCAGTGAGCGGCAGGAGTGACCAGTATACATTTACAATGCCAAAGAAAAATGTAAAGGTTATGGCACAATTTATATATGAAGGGACATTTCTTGTCAAGTCCACGGTAGGCGGACGCGTCACGACAGCGCGGGACAATGACAAGGTGACATTCAAGGCAGCCGCTTCGGGCGGATACCGTTTTGACGGCTTCAAGGTTGACGGCAGCGCTTATACAGGGCCGGTCAGCGCGGACAATGAAATCACGCTGGACAAAAAGACCTACATCAAAGAAGGCACTGCTACGATGGTGGAGGCTGTGTTTACAAAGACTGCGACGGCTTCGCACAAAATCACAGTCAAGTCCGGCACCGGCGGCACGGCGTATGTGGCTGGCGGCGGCAATACCGCGGCGGCTGGCGAGGAGGTCACGATTCATATTGTGGCGGCACCGGAGTACGTCTTTCAAGAAATGAGGGTGACAGGAGACATCGCTTCCACACCGAGCAGCTCAAATGTAAATGAACGTGTGTTCAAAATGCCGGACAACGATGCCACGGTTGAGGTTTTATTTCAGAATAAATATGACAAAGCTGCCAAAAACCGTATCTATCCCGAATCTAATGCCGGCGGTGTGATCTCCGTGCGCAAGGGGGCAAGCGGGACGCAGTACCAGATTACAATCAAACCTGATGAAAATTATGATGTTGATGAGAACAAGGCGCTGGAATTTAAGAAGGTGACGCTCTCCGGGGCGGTGCGGCAGGACAGCGGCGCACAGAGCGCATCGGGAGAAACCGCGGACAGCCAGGCACAGCCGAATTCAGAGCGTACAGCAGGAGGTGACAGCACCACCGACACCCAAAATCCGTCTGATGACACAACAGGAAGTGACAATACAATCGCTCCTCAAAATCCGTCCGACGGCACAACAGAAAGCGGCAGCACAGCCGACACAGAAAAACCATCGAATGAAACAACGGAAAGTGACAGCACAGCCGACACAGAAAAACCATCGGATAATTCAACGGAAAGTGACAGCGCAGTCAATACAGAAAATCCTTCGGTTGAAACGACAGAAAGCGACAGCGATACCCAGACGCCATCTGAGAATGAGGGGGAGACGCAGACTGAGCGCACAAATGAGGATTCCTCAGAAAACGAGACCAATAACACGCCAGAAAGCGCACAGCCAGAGGAGACACTTCCTTGGGAGGAAGAAAACCCGGAGAACGCCAACGCCATCTCAGCAGCCGTGCTTGGCAAAAGTGAGCTGGTCTACGACAGCGAAAATAAGACATATACATATATCGTTGATCTGGCAGATGACGTTGACAGCTACAGTGCCTATGCCACTTTTGTAAAAACGCAGAAGGACACAACACAGGAGGGAGAATCCTATAATGTCATAACAGCATCTAGTACTGGCGGTGTCGTGGCAGTCGATACGACAAGCGCCAAGGAGGGAGAAAAGGTCTACGCGACACCGTCCTCGAACAATGGCTATATATTGACCAGTATTCTTGTAAACGGTGCAAAGCCAGCGCTCGAGAGCGACGGCAAACGGTATTCGTTTACCATGCCGTCAAAGGACGCCGAAGTCACCGCCCAATTTGAGCCAGTAGATCTTATTCTAAAATCCAATATGAGCGGTAATGCAACGTACTCAGGCAGTGCAGAAGGAAAAGTGACCGTCAGCGTCAAGCCAAGCGCAGCCTACGCGGTCAAGAGTATCACTGTCACAGATGCAGGCGGCAAGAAGCTGTCCGTGTCCAAAAGACAGAGCGGCGCATACATCTACGAGTTTGATCTTGCGAAAATGTCAAAGGCGCCGTGCACCGTAGAGATAAAATTCAACAAACAGAACAAAAAGCAGGCAGTTGATACCTCCAAGAACAACATCAAGGCTTCGGTTGAGGAATTGTCAAAGTCGTCGGAGGCAGTGCAGAAATCGATCAATACTATCAAGAATATTGTACAGAAGCCAGACGGCTCTTATAAAAGCTGGGATGAACTCACGCAGGCAGAGCAGGATACCATCATCACAGAACTCATTCAGTTAGTGGAGAACCTCGGTGAGATGTCCTCGTCCGCCGCCTCGATTCTAAGCAGCCTATCGACAGTGTACAACATTCTCTCGCCGTATGCCACAGACGCGGCGGAGGCAGCGAGGAAGGATATTGACAAGGCGACGGATCACATTCACGGAATGCTGGATTCGCTCAAGGCGGCAAACAACAGCGTCCGGGGGATTGTCAACTACATGAACGCCCAGCCGGATCTCCGCTTTTCGAAGCTGGGAGATGATTTTGACCGCGCCAAGGAAAATTTTCATGACCAGCTCAAAGGGCTGTCAGACAGCATCAAGGCGCTGAGTGACAATGCGGCAGGCTATTCTGACATCATCAACGATGACCTTCGGGCAGTCAACGACCAGTTGAACGTTGTGTTTAACCTGCTGGCAGACCGCATAGTAGACATTGAGAGCCTGAGCATCGAGGAGCTGTACGAGGACGTCGATGATGAGAATATTGATTCCATCACGACCGGGCGCACTGACGCCTGTGTCAACAAGGGTGTTGTCAAGGGGGATATCAATGTGGGCGGCATCGCAGGCTCGATGTCCATCGACGATGAGGACCCCGAGGACAGCGCGGCAGGCACGATTGAGTACGAGCTTGGCAGGCGCTTCATCACGAAGTGTCTGGTGACAGACAGCGTCAACGAGGGCTATATCACAGCCAAGAAAAATGGCGCAGGCGGCATCTGCGGCTATATGAACCACGGGATTATTGTGGATTCTGAGGGCTACGGAAGCGTGGAGAGCACAGAGGGCGACTATGTGGGCGGAATCTGCGGCGAATCCCTCACGATTATCAAAAAGTGCTATGCGCTCTGCTCTGTCAATGGAAACAAGAATGTCGGCGGTATTGCAGGATATGCCGAAACGCTGAAAAACTGTTATTCGATGGCAGATGTGCAGTCTGAGAACGGGCGCGCAGGCGCCATCGCCGGACAGGTAGCAGCCTATGAGGAGATGGACACAAATGCCGGAGAGGAGGGGGCAAAGGTAGCTGGCAACTATTATGTAGGGGAAAATATCCACGGCATTGACAATATCAGCTACATTGGCGTAGCGGAACCCATGAACTACAGCGATTTGCTGACCGTAGAACAGCTTCCCACGCAGTTTTGGCATCTCAAAGTAATTTACAAGATTGAGGATACTTATCTGGGTTCAGAGGAGGTCAAGTACGGGGAAAAGCTCGACAAGCTGAATTTCCCGCAGATTCCCGCAAAAGAAGGCTTTTATGGCGCATGGCCTGACGTTTCGGAGCAGAGAATGGGCGGTACGTTTGTCGTGGAGGCGGCGTACAAGGACAACGTAACTGTCGTACAGAGCAGCGGCGACGCGGCTGGCACAGACGAAGGCACGTGGAAGAGGCCCTATGCTTTGGTGGAGGATCTCTTTACAGAGGACACGAGCTTAACGGCCAGCATCTGTGACAAAACACCGCCGGAGGAGGCGGACGGCAGACAGCATGTGGTGTACAAGGTGACGCTCGAAAATGGCGGCATCGGGGAGACGGATTCGTTTGCACTGCGCCTGCTCAATCCCTATGAGAAGGCTGTCGTGTATGGCTGCACGGGGGAGGCCTGGACCGAACTTGAGAGCAAGAGCAGGGGACAATACCTGCAAGTTGACATGACAGGCACACAGGAATATTTCTGCATCGTGGAGGAAACGACAAATAAGCTGCTGATCATCGGCGGCAGCGCAGCGGCAGCAGTGGTGCTTCTGATGCTTGTAGCACTCAGGAAAAGAAGTGCGCGCAGAAAACAGCAGCGTGCCAAAAAAGAAAAGAAATAAATAAAACGTAGAGAGGGTTATGGCAGTGTAGTCATAACCCTTTTAGTCCTATATATAAATAGTAGATGCAACTTTGATGCAATTCTGATACAATCATGATGCATTTCTGCTTTACTATAGTCTCAAGCTTCATATTATTAAGCTTCATATTATTAAGCTTCATATTTTCAAGTTCTATATTCTCAAACCAGTAAAAGTCACTGCCTGAGAAGTATAAATACATGAAGCTGCTGCAAACAAACCGCAATATTAAATTTCAGCGATGAACAGGTTCTCTAAGTTTTTGGTTAGGTATGTATAGGGCCAAAAATCAGCCGCAGGAGTACGTGGAAAATAGCCCGTGCAAGGCAGATTGCGAGAGCCTGTTTTAGATACAGGGGGACATAAAGACCATGAAAAAACAAGCAGAAAGATTCAAATATATAGGGCTGATGTTATGCTGTATGGGCATTACAGCCGGCTGTGCATCGGGGCGGGAAGCACTGCAAGGCACAGTTCAGACCAGTGAAGCACAGACAGAAGCAGATGCGATACAGGACGGCACACAGACAGTATTGCCAGACCAGACGGGACAGGATACCGAAAATGTGAAGGCAGCAGAAGAACAACGACAGGGCACAGAGCAGGCAGCGCCAGAGGAGGAAAAATTAGACGCTGAGCAGTTAACACGCAAAAATATAGACTTATTTTTACAGGAGGCGGGCAATCAGGGCATTGTTCCAAGTAGTGCCGCAGTTTATTTAGAGACTTTGTTAGAGGATGGTGTTTTTGAAGGCAATCTATTGACAGGGCTGAAAATGGGCGATATCGACGGCAATGGACAGATTGACATGCTTGTCATGGTGCATGATGAGAGCGAGGAGAATTTTTATGGTATGGGTGCGCTGTGGATTTATATGAATGAGGACGAGCCGTACTGTTTTTCGGACGAGATGTGTCCCTATTATGGCTGGTTTGATGCTTTTTGGAATGATATAGACCATGATGAAAATGTGGAGATTGTGTTCAGCTCGCAGGGAACGGGCTGCGGCGCAGTGGGGGATTCGTACAAGGCAATATTTAAGTACATAAGTTCGCCATCAACAGAATCAGAACCAGTCGTCAAAATAGAGCGAATGCAGCTTCCGTCTGATTTTGATGATGCGTATGATACAGGGCTTACCATAGAAGTGTTTCAGGAAGCCGAACAAGACCAGTACACTGCCTATTGCCCCTACATAGATGAGAAGCTTTCTTTCCATGCACCCAATGTCAAAGGGTGGGAGCTGCCAGAGACGGCGCAGGCGGCGGGCGGAAATGCGCGTGGATTTTATAACCTGCACATGACAAAGTATGAGGGCAGGAAGGTTTTGCAGGCGTCAGAATATTTGTTTGGAGAGGGCGGAACAGCACATTATATAGGCACAGCACAGTTTTTGATCTCATGGAAGGAGGACGGCACGCCAGAAGTTATCAAATGGTGGATTGAGGAAAACGAAGAATATGCTTGTTATTAGTTCTGTGAAGATACTTGAAAATGATGGAAAAGGATTTAAGAAATATATTGACAAATCATATGCAAAGAGGCACAATCTTATTATTAAAAGTATAATAAAAAGCAGGAGAAAGGGAACAACTATGGATAAATTAACTATAAATAAATCAGCCCAAAAAGTACTGGTCGTTGTGGACATGCAGCAGGATTTTATCAATGGCGCGCTGGGAACAAAGGAGGCAGAAGCGATTGTGGACAACGTGGCGGAGGTGATAAAAACCTTTGACGGGGAAGTGATCTTCACGCGCGATACACATACGGACAAGTATCTGGAGACACAGGAGGGCAGAAATCTTCCTGTGCTGCACTGTGTCAAGGACTCAGAGGGCTGGCAGCTTGACCGGAAACTTGCGTCGCTCAGGACAGATGCGATGAAAATTTTTGATAAGCCATCGTTTGGCTCTGTCGCACTTGCGGAGTATTTAAAAGAAAATACGGCGCTTGAAAGTATTACCTTCGTAGGGCTCTGCACTGACATCTGTGTCATTTCCAATGCGCTGTTAATCAAGGCATTCCTGCCAGAAGCAGAAATCAAGGTCATCGAAAAATGCTGCGCAGGCGTGACGCCAAAGAGTCATCAGAATGCGCTCGAGGCGATGAAAATGTGCCAGATAAAAATCGTGTGACGGGGATATTTTTGACAGAACCGTAAACGATAAGGAGGGAATTGATGATCTTATACAGACCTGTAGGGACCAAAGAGTTAGCGCTGATTGCCGCCAGCGGATATACACAGTTTCCGCCGCGCCTGCCAGAGCAGCCAATATTTTATCCTGTGTTAAATGAAACGTATGCGGCAGAGATCGCATCGCAATGGAATGTGGCGTACAATGAGGACCACAAGGGATATGTGACAAGATTTGAGTTGGAGGAGGACTATGCCGGACAATTTGAGGTTCATGTTGTCGGCAGCAGCATTCATCAGGAGTTGTGGGTTCCGGCGGACGAGCTTGAACGCTTTAACCAGCACATAATCGGAACGATACAGGTGATTTGTGAATTTTCGTGAAAAGGAATGAGGAAGCATATGGGAAACGCATTACATTTATTTCGGGCAGCGGCAGTCACGCCGCGCGTTCATATTGGCAATGTTATGGAAAACTGCCGTGAAATTCAGACAGTTTATGACAGTCTGGCGTCAAACACAGATCTCGTCGTGACGCCAGAGCTGTCGCTCACAGGATACACCTGTGCAGATCTTTTTAACAACCGGCATTTATTGCAAACGGCACTCGAGGGACTCTACGAGCTGGTGCAGTACACCAAAAAGTATGGGGAGTGCGGGGCAGCGCTTCTTGTCGGGGTGCCTGTAGAGAAGGATAGTGAGCTGTTTAACTGCGCGGCGCTGATTCAGAACGGCAGTTTGGTTGCCGTCGTGCCAAAGACGTATCTGCCCAACTATGGAGAATTTTATGAAAAGAGATGGTTCAGCGGCGGCGAGCAGGCGCCTTGCGAACTAGAGCTTGACTGCGGCGGGAAACGGATACAGACCATTTTTGGAAATATGCTTCTGGTCGAGTTTGGCACCGCGCAGAAAGTGCGCGTCGGCATCGAGATCTGTGAAGATGCGTGGGCGCCTGTCTCGCCCGGCAGGCTGCTTGCGCTGCACGGGGCAGAGATTCTTGTCAACATCTCAGCGTCCAATGAGCTGATTGGCAAGGCACAGTACCGCAAAAACATGCTGGGGGCTGCCTCGGCGGGCTGTATATGCGGCTATGTGTATGTGTCAGCCGGCAAGTACGAATCGACCTCAGATCTTGTGTTTAGCGGCCACACGCTCATGTACGAAAATGGAAAGCTGATTGGAGAGGGAAAGCCCTTTGACGGCACTGTGCTTGTCAAGGATTTTAACTTGACAAAAATCAGACATGACAGAATTGCAAACAAGACATATTCCGGCTGTAAAAGAAACATGGCGAAAAATTTTTATGAAGTTATCGAATGCCCCAAACCAATCCTTGAGAACGAGGACATTTTGGCGCGCGTGTCCATCACCCCCTTTGTCCCGTCTAAAAACCGCAGGGATCGAAGTCTTGAAATTTTCCAGATGCAGGTGACAGCGCTACAGAGGCGCATCGAGGCGACGAGGAGCCAGTGCGTTGTGGTCGGCGTGTCCGGCGGCTTAGACTCCACACTTGCACTGCTGGTATCTGCGCAGGCGGTGAAAAATCTGGGCCTTGCACCAAAAACCGTGGTCGGCATCACAATGCCGGGATTTGGCACCACCAGCCGCACGAAGAATAATTCCATGGAGCTGATGCGCTATCTTGGCTGTGACTGCCGGGAAATCAGCATTGCGGCTTCTGTGAGACAGCATTTTTGTGATATCGGGCAGGACGAGACGGTGCAGGATATCACCTATGAGAACTGCCAGGCGAGAGAGCGCACGCAGATTTTGATGGACGTGGCAAACAAAGAGGGCGGTTTTGTCGTTGGAACCGGGGATTTGTCAGAGCTTGCACTTGGCTGGTGCACCTACAACGGCGACCACATGAGTATGTATGCGGTCAACACAAGCATTCCCAAAACGCTGGTGCGCACGCTGGTTGACGAAGTGGGGCACTTTATGGACGAAAATGGCTTTGCTGGCATGAAAGCCGTGATTGAGGATATTATTGACACGCCTGTCAGTCCCGAGCTGCTGCCGCCCAATGAGGACGGGACAATCGCACAAAAGACGGAGGAAACCGTAGGGTCTTATATTCTGCATGACTTTTTTCTGTATTATACACTGCGCTATGGCATGGCGCCTGCGGAAATCTACGCGCTCTGCCGCGAGGCAGTCCGCCAGAGCAGCGACTACAAATTCAGTGATGATGAGATTGAGAAGTGGCTCAGGGTATTTTACACGCGGTTTTTCCAGCAGCAGTTTAAGCGCAACTGTATGCCGGACGGCGTGAAGGTCGGCTCTGTCTCTGTCAGCCCCCGCGGGGATTTGAGACTGCCGTCGGAGATTGAAGGCGGGGCGTTTACGGCATTTGATGAGGATTGTGAGGAGAAAGAAGCGCGATGAACGAGAAGGAAAAAGTACAGTTTTTAGCATCCTATGATATCAACCAGTATGACCGCCCCTCCATCGCGGCGGATATTGCAGTTTTTTCCATTGGCAGAAAGCTGGCGGAGGAGCTAGACTACCGCCGCCTTCCCACTAAGACGCTCAGACTGCTCATGATTCGCCGCGCGGAGCAGCCATACCAAGGGGAGTGGGCACTACCCGGCGGATTTATGCAGCAGGGCGAGACGATACAGGAGACAGCCAGGCGCGAGCTCAAGGAGGAGACAGGGACGGACAAAGCCTATCTTACGCTCTGTGATGTATTTAGCGACATAGGACGTGACCCGAGAGGCTGGATTCTCTCGCAGTCCTTTATCGCGGTCTTAAATGATGATGATCTTGCCAACAGCCATCTCGAGGCGAGCGGCGATGCAGGGGAGGCGGGCTGGTTTGACATTACCGTCCAAAAGACGGCGGAACATAAAAAGGAGAAGCACAACACGGTCACTTGTGACAAGGAGTACGAGCTGACGCTGGAGCGCAGCGCGCCCGCGGACAAAACACAGCTTCGCGCGGTGGTCAGGGAACATATTGAATATCGGGATTACCATGAACTTATGACCTACGAGCTTGTGAGCTCAGAAGGGATTGCCTTCGATCACGCAAGGATTATCCTTAGTACCTTTAACAGCCTGAAACGCATGCTTGACAGTGACATACGGATTGCCTTTGACTTCATGCCAGAGCAGTTTACGCTGACGGACTTGCAGGAGGCCGTGGAGCTTGTCTCTGGTCAGGAGCTGATCAAACCCAATTTCAGGCGCAAGATTAGTGAGTATGTGCTGGAGACAGAGCATCAGGTGCAAAACGGCGGACACCGGCCGTCAAAGGCGTTTGTCAGGAATTTAGAACGGTTTTACCGGTGAGATTTGAAATTAGTTATCCGCTGCGTTTGGCACCAGTGTGCAAAGTGCAGCGGATTTTATGCCAATTGCATAGCTTCGTCTTTCACTTCCTCAATCTCTTCCTCAGATAGTTCTGGGAAGAATATCTGTATTTCATCTATTGAAATTTTTCCTTTTTGTAACATAAGAATTGCTTTTTCTTTTACCTTATCCTGTGCCGCTTCATAGCGCTCACTTTTGATATACGACTCCATAATCTGTTCTTCATCAAACAAACTCATCATAATTGTCACAACCTCCTTTTCCCTCTGCGTCAAATATTCGCGTAAAACCTCCCTGTTCTTGCAAATGCGGATAGTTTCCGTAATTGCCTTTTGTGTCATTCCATGCTGATTTGTGTGCTCATTGAAAATTTTACAAAAAATAATGTACTGATTGATAATGTCCTTCTCATCATTCTCATAGAGAACCGTTGCTTTTACTTCAATGTCAAGCTCTGCACCTTCAAAAAATTCTTTAGACAAAGATATTTGATCAGGTTTTCGTCCTTTGTTTCCTGTAAAAATTACATAAAGTTCAGGTTTGGGTATTTTCACTTTCTTGCTTTTATAATAGTTTTGATTGGTACGCTGAAAATATTCGTGATAACTTTGCGCCAAATACAATAAAACCCGTATTAGTATATTCATTGTCCATGTAGACTGTGCTTCTATAAGAATCATCAATTTGTTGTTGACAATAAAACCTAAGTCATTATATAGATTATCAGTTAGTACATTTTCTATCGTGATGTTTGTCAATGAGTCTTCTGTTGCTGTAATATCTTCTGGATGGAGTGTTTTATAAAGTTTTAACAGATAACTCTTGTTCTGAAAAAGATCAAGAAATACACTGTTTTTTGCAGTGCGCTTTGCTTTTACGTCCTGTGTTTGTTTTGTTTCCTTCTGCACGTTATTACCTCAGTTTCTTAAAATAGTGGCAAGGGCTGTGTTATAGAGTATTCATTTTATCATAACCCAATTATACAAACAAAAGTCTGTATTTACAATAAAATTCAAATGAAAAGTCTTACTATATTTTTTAGAAATAAGATTTATCGAAAAACAATAAAAACTTATTGATTTTCAATACAATCTATGCTAGTATAAAACCACAGATACAAAAAGAATGGAGAGACTATGAAAAAGGAAACCGTGATTATTTTCACCAAATTTTTGCTGGATTTTATGTATTTTGCCGGAATCGTTGTGACACTGCTGCTTCCCGTTCCAGGGCTTTTGGAGCGGGTGACGGCGCTCTTGGACTTTCACGGCTATGAGAGGCGCTACACGGAGATTATTGTCATCTATTTTATGCTGGGAGTCTTGGCTGTGCTGATTCTCGGTGAGCTGCGCAAGATGTTCCGTACCGTTTTGGCCGAGGACTGTTTTGTGAAGGACAATGTGGTAAGCCTTCAGCGTATGGGCACCTACAGCTTTATCATCGCGGTGATTTGCCTGCTGAGGACGGTGCTCTACATGACCAGTGCGATGCTGGTGTTGGTGCTGGTGTTTATCGTGGCAGGGCTGTTTAGCAAAGTGCTTGCCTTTGTGTTTGACAAGGCTGTGGAATATAAGCTGGAAAATGACTTGACAATCTGACAGCTTTGAGGAGGACTTTTTTGAGAAAGGCAAAGAAATCATGGCGATAATTATCAATCTTGATGTGATGATGGCAAAGAGAAAAATGGGGTTGACAGAGCTTGCAAAAGAGGTTGACATCACACTCGCAAATCTGTCAATCCTGAAAAACAATAAGGCAAAGGCGGTGCGCCTCTCGACACTAGAGGCAGTCTGCAAAGCGTTGCAGTGCCAGCCGGGAGACCTTTTAGAGTATGTGGAGGAGGAAAATGGAGAGGAGAATGCGTAAAATGGAAAACAAACAGAAAAGATTTCAACTGCTTTGGAGGGGAAGCATACTCTATGCACTGTTTTATACGGCGTGCCTGTATCACAATGCATCGGGAATCACCTATCCCTTTTTTGCAGGGGGCACACTCTTATTTTGGCATTATTTTACAAAAAAATGTGCTGGCACAGATTCAGAAAACAGTGACGCGGACAGGCAGCCGAACAAGACACAGCTTCACAAAGCATTTTTAATGACCGGCATTGTGACAGCCGGACTGCTGAATTGTACCACAGACTCCGGGGTCTTAATATTTTTTAACAAGCTGTTGATGTTTGTTCTCATGAGCGTGCTGGTTCTTCAGAGCTGGTATGAACTTACAACATGGAGTATCACAGCGTACCTCAAGAACTGTGCGGCGATGCTGTGCGGCGCCGTCGGGAATATGTTTGCGCCGGCAGGAGACTTGCAGGCGTGCTGGAAGCTGCGCCCGGCAAAGCAGGAAAAGAAAGAGGCGGCTTCTGAGAGAAAACGCATTTGGACATCGGTCGGCATCGGACTGCTCATTGCGGTTCCGATTGCAATGTTTATCACCATTCTGCTTGCAAGTGCCGACGCTGTTTTTTGTAAAATAATATATGAACTGCTGACCTTTTCGGTTGATTTTGACATTCTTGAGAATATATGGTCGAATCTCGGGCTTCTGCTGAATATTGCGGTTGTCTTTGCGCTCTGTTACGGCCTGTTTACGTATGGCACAGAGCCGGAAAATATAGAGAAGATGAAGAAGCTGGCAGCGCCGGACGAGGCGAATCTCGACACTTATATTGCGATTACAGTCATTGGTATTATGTGTGTTATTTACCTTCTGTTTTCAGGCGTGCAGATTTTTGGCCTGTTTCTTGGACAGCTAACGCTTCCCGAGGGGTATACATACGCCGCCTACGCCAGACGCGGGTTCTTTGAGCTGGTCTTTGTGTGCCTGTTCAATATTTTGATGGTGCTGTTTACCATGGCATATTTTAAAGGCTCTAAGACGCTCAAAATCCTGCTGACAGTCATATGCGGCTGTACGTATATCATGACAGTTTCTAGTGCATACAGAATGATTCTGTATATATCCAGCTACCAGCTTACCTTCCTGCGCGTGCTTGTGCTGTGGGGGCTTGCGATGATAGCAGTTGTCATGACAGGCGTTGTGGTGTACATTCATCATCAAAAGTTTGCGCTCTTTCGTTTCCTGCTGGTGGTCATGACGATAGGCTGGCTTGGATTTTCGGCGGCTCATCCTGACTATTGGATTGCAAAGTACAATATTGCAGCGTGCAGTGACGGGAAGGAGTGCGACAATTTTTATCTGGCGCGCAGTCTTTCTCTCGATGCAGTTTTCGCGCTTCCAGAAGAAATATACAATCAAGGGAAATTGGGAAATTACTGGAACCGTGCCAGAAAGTACCAGCGCCAGCAGGAAGCTTTTCTGGGCTTTCGGACATTTAACTTCTCAAGGGCATACGCCGCGCCTAAGATTGACAAGCCCGCCAATATGAGGTAAAAGCAACAACGAACGATAAGGTGAACGATAAGGAGGATTATGAGACGATTGTGGGAGAGACTCTGGAAGGACCTGCGGGACTTCAAAACAGCTATTTTCGCGCTGGTTTTGTATAATGTGCTTGCGAGAAGCCTGTTCCATGCATTCTGCCCGCAGCTTATTCTGACAGGCTTTCCCTGTGCAGGCTGCGGCATGACGCGCGCAGTATTTTATATTCTGACAGGACAATTTTCCAGAGGAATGAATCTAAACCCCGCGGCGCCGCTGTGGATTTTGTTTCTGTTCTGGTTCTTTTTCAACCGCTATGCAAGGGGCGTGTATTCCAAAAGCACACCCTTGTGGCTGGGAGTGGTCTGTGTGGTTACGCTTGCAGTCTATGGCTGCCGTATGCTTTACTGTTTTCCGGGAGATCCGCCGATGGTATATTATAAAAATAATATGATGCGAAAATTTTTAGGACAGTCTTAAAAAAGAACGCTGTCCATTTTTGCGCTGTATATATTTTTAACAATATTATTGCATATCCGTATTGTTCTGTGATATTATGATGTGTATACATTTTTTATCAATGAACATATCGAAGGGAGAACTTGATGGATCACAATTTATTAGACAAAGAAAATTTTAATCAAAATCAGAATCAGAATGAAACTCAAAGCTTGAATCAAAATCAAAACCAGAATCAACTCCAGAGCAGTGAGCAGGGGCAGTTCCAGCAGCCGTACCAGCAGCAGACAACATACCAGCAGACTGCCTATCAGCAGCCGTACCAACAGTCTTACCAGCAGCAGCCTTACCAGACAGGGAACAGTGACTTGGAGGAGCCGGTAAGTTTTGCGGATTGGATGCTGACGACGCTGGTTATGTTTATACCATGTGTGAACATTATCATGCTGTGTGTATGGGCATTTGGCGCTGGCACCAAGAAGAGCAAATCGAACTATTGCAAGGCAATGCTGGTGTGGATGCTGATTAGTGTCGTGCTGTCGTTTGTGCTGGGAGGCGTCTTTATGGCAACGATCGCAGCGATTATGCAGGAACAGGGTATGTACTACTAAAGCTACAGCAAAAAGAGCGGGCAGGGGAATGGATTGTTCCCCTACTCGCTCTTTGCAGTCCAGCGCCCGCTTGCGCCGCAGGGCAGTACAAGCCCGTTTGACGAGACTGGCAGCCCGATCTCCGAGGACTGTACGGCGCCGCCAAATTTTGCCACAAGCGCAGTTTCCAGCATGTAGGACAGCACTGCCGGCTGCAAGCCTGTCGTGTAGGAATTGATGAGAAAAAAAAGCGGGTTTTTGGCAAGCACTTTTGTGGTTAATTCAATAAAAGGATAGACCGCATCTTCAATTTTCCAGATTTCGCCTTTTGGGCCTCTGCCGTAGGAGGGCGGGTCCATAATGACGGCATCGTAGGTGTTGCCACGCCGGATTTCCCGCTCTACGAATTTCACACAGTCATCTACAAGCCATCTGACCGGCGCCTTGGCAAGACCCGAGGAGGCTGCGTTTTCTTTTGCCCAGCCAACCATGCCCTTGGAGGCATCGACGTGCGTGACCTGTGCCCCCGCCGCCGCCGCGCTCAGGGTAGCGCCGCCTGTGTAGGCAAACAGATTGAGCACCTTTATGGTGCGCGACGGATTGTTGTCCAGCGCCTCCTTTATAATAGAAGAAAACCATTCCCAGTTGACAGCCTGCTCCGGGAAAAGCCCCGTATGTTTAAAGTGAAAAGGCTTGAGATGGAATGTGAGGTTCAGGTTTGTTCTGGTGTGATAGGAGATTTCCCACTCCTGCGGCAGCTTGAAAAATTCCCAGTCGCCGCCGCCCTTTGAGCTTCTGTGATAGTGGGCGTTTGGCTTTTTCCAGCCAGGCTCGTCCTTTGGCGTATTCCAGATGACCTGCGGGTCAGGGCGCACTAAGATATAATTTCCCCATCGCTCCAGCTTCTCGCCCGAGGAGGTATCTATGACTTCATACTCGTTCCAGTTGTCTGCAATCCACATAACATTCTATATCCTTTCAAAACAAATTCATTTTCATCTCAGTATACTATACAAAAGCCTGTTTTTACAATCAAAATATCAGGTATTTGCGCGAAATCTGCATGATGCAAACACAAATATTACTTTGTATGGAAAAAAATACAATAAAAAAACAAAAAATACTTGCGAAAGCCAAAAGGTTACGATATACTACTAATTGCTGTGGCATGATAGCGATGAAACGTGAGGTTGCTGCATATGGAGAAACATATGGCAGGTTTTCCGCGGAGCGAATGTCAAGTTAGGAAACTGGCGACAAGTCACTGTACAAAGGTATGACCCCAAGGTCAGCCATACTGTGAAGCAACAGACAATCACAGTAAAGAACGATGTGTGAAGCTGTAATGAGAGCGCAGAGAACTTCTGCCGGGGAGTACAGCATGACACACACGGAGGAGTGTACAGTCACCGCTTGTCGTACTTATGTATAAAAAGTGCGAAAAGGAGGCGACTTTTTTTATGGCAAGTCAGGTAATGAGAATTACATTAAAAGCTTATGATCATCAGTTGGTTGATGCATCTGCCAAAAAAATAATTGAAACAGTTAAGAAAAATGGATCACAGGTGAGCGGACCGGTTCCCCTTCCTACCAAGAAAGAGGTAGTGACAATTTTGAGGGCGGTTCACAAGTATAAGGATTCCAGAGAGCAGTTCGAGCAGAGAACGCATAAGAGACTGATCGATATCATCACACCGACACCAAAGACTGTCGATGCGTTGCAGCGGTTGGAGATGCCGGCGGGTGTTTATATTGATATCAAAATGAAAAACAAATAGGCCTTCTACTAGTATGAGCGTTGTCAATACAAATAGGCGCTCCGCTGTAGAACAAACGGAGGTAAGGAAATGAAGAAAGCGATATTGGCTACAAAAGTCGGAATGACTCAAATCTTCAACGAAGACGGTTCGCTGATTCCTGTAACCGTACTTCAGGCTGGTCCGTGTGTTGTGACACAGATCAAGACAGAGGAGAATGATGGTTACAAGGCAGTTCAGGTCGGCTTTGTAGATAAGAAGGACAAGATTGTAAACAAGGACAAGGGCGGAAAGAAGGAAGTCGTTCACAGACATGGTGTGAACAAGGCGCTCAAGGGACACTTTGCGAAGGCAGGCGTTTCCTCCAAGAGATTTTTAAGAGAGTTCAAGTTTGAGAATGCAGAGGAGTATGCATTGGGCAATGAGATCAAGGCAGATATCTTTGCAGTCGGAGATAAAATTGATGCATCTGCTGTTTCTAAGGGAAAAGGGTTTCAGGGTGCAATCAAGAGACACGGACAGCACAGAGGACCGATGGCACATGGTTCTAAGTTCCACCGCCATCAGGGTTCCAACGGTGCATGTTCTTCACCGAGCCGCGTGTTCAAGGGAAAAGGAATGCCGGGACATATGGGCTGCGTGAAGGTGACAGTTCAGAATCTTGAGATTGTGAGAGTTGATGCTGAGAAGAACCTGCTTTTGGTGAAAGGCTCTGTGCCGGGACCTAAGAAAGCGTTAGTGACACTCAAAGAAACTACCAGAGTAGATGCGTAAAAAGTGGTTCGCGGAGTGAGCGGACGAAAGGAGGATCATACAGATGGCAAAAGTATCTGTTTATAATATGGAAGGCAGGGAAGTTGAGACAATCGACCTGAGCGATGATATATTCGGTGTAGAAGTCAACGAACATCTCGTACACATGGCAGTTGTTCAACAGCTTGCAAACAAACGTCAGGGTACTCAGAAGGCAAAGACACGTTCTGAAGTATCAGGCGGTGGCAGAAAGCCGTGGAGACAGAAGGGAACAGGTCATGCAAGACAGGGTTCCACAAGAGCGCCACAGTGGAAGGGCGGCGGCGTCGTATTTGCGCCAGTGCCAAGAGATTATTCATTTAAGATGAATAAGAAAGAGAAGAGAGCAGCACTCAAGTCTGCACTCACAAGCAGAGTTCAGGAGAACAAGCTGATTGTGATTGATGAACTCAAGTTCGATGAGATCAAGACAAAGAATTTCAAGGCAGTTATGGATAATTTAAAAGTTGCGAAGGCATATGTCGTGCTGAACAGCAACGATGAGAAGGTTGTCATGTCAGCAAGGAATCTTCCAAATGTGCAGACAGCTTTGACAAATACAATCAACGTGTATGATGTGATGAAGGGCGGCACAGTGATTCTCACTAAGGATGCTGTAAAGACGATTGAGGAGGTGTACGCATAATGGCAGATATCAAATATTATGACGTGATCCTTAAACCGGTGATCACAGAGAAGAGCATGGCTGGAATGGGCGACAAGAAATATACATTTCTGGTTCATACACAGGCAAACAAATCCCAGATCAAGGAAGCTGTTGAGAAGATGTTCGAGGGAACAAAGGTTGCAAGAGTCAACACCATGAATCTTGACGGCAAGAAGAAAAGACGCGGAATGGTCTATGGCAAAACCTCCAAGACCAAGAAGGCGATCGTGCAGCTCACAGAGGACAGCAAGGATATTGAGATCTTCTCAGGCTTATAAAATACGCCTGTTAAGACGGCTGCAAGAGTTTAGACTATACACAATCAAGTGTGATAATAAATAGAAAAGGAGAAACAATCATGGGAATTAAGAAATACAACCCATATACACCTTCGAGAAGAAATATGACCAGCTCGGACTTCTCTGAAATCACAAAGACGACTCCTGAGAAATCGCTTTGTGTATCTAAGAAGAAACACGCTGGACGTAACAATCAGGGAAAGATTACTGTGAGACATCACGGTGGTGGAAACAGACAGAAATATAGAATCATTGATTTTAAGAGAAATAAAGATGGCGTTTCAGCAAAGGTGATCGGCATTGAGTATGATCCGAACAGATCTGCAAACATCGCATTGATCTGCTACGAAGATGGACAGAAGGCATATATCCTTGCACCGGAAGGACTGACAGACGGCATGAAGGTTATGAACGGACCTCAGGCAGAGATCAGAGTAGGAAACTGCCTGCCGCTCTCAGAGATTCCTGTTGGTACGAATGTTCACAATGTTGAGCTGTATCCGGGCAAAGGCGGACAGCTTGTGCGCTCAGCAGGAAACAGTGCACAGCTCATGGCAAAAGAAGGCAAGTATGCGACACTCAGACTTCCTTCAGGCGAGATGAGAATGGTTCCGATTGTGTGCAGAGCCTCCATCGGTGTTGTCGGCAACGGCGATCATAACCTTATCAAGATCGGTAAAGCAGGACGCAAGCGCCATATGGGCATCAGACCTACCGTCCGCGGCTCTGTTATGAACCCGAATGATCATCCTCATGGTGGTGGTGAAGGTAAGACCGGCATCGGCAGACCGGGTCCATCTACACCTTGGGGCAAGCCGGCACTTGGTCTCAAGACAAGAAAGAGCAAGAAGGCTTCTAACAAGTTGATCGTGAGAAGAAGGGATGGCAAGGCGATTAAATAATCCAATCGCCTTCCCATCTAAAACAGTTTATAGATGATTAAGGAGGAATTACCTAAATGGCAAGATCATTAAAAAAGGGTCCTTTCGCAGACGCTAGCCTTTTGAAGAAGGTGGATGCCTTAAATGCGTCAGGAAATAAATCAGTAATTAAGACATGGTCACGTCGTTCTACAATTTTCCCCTCTTTTGTGGGTCACACAATTGCAGTTCATGACGGAAGAAAGCATGTGCCTGTATATGTAACAGAAGATATGGTTGGACACAAACTTGGTGAATTCGTTGCAACCAGAACCTACAGAGGACATGGCAAGGACGAAAAGAAATCAAAGGTAAAATAATCAAATAGTTGAAAGGAGGTTCAACCATGGCAGAGAAATATAGCAGATCAAATTATAAGAGAAAGAGAAATGCAGAAAATAGAGAGACCAGACCATCAGCAAAGCTTTCTTATGCTAGAGTGTCTGTCCAGAAGGCATGTTTTGTACTGGATGCGATCAGGGGAAAGGATGTACAGTCCGCCTTGGGCATCTTGGCATACAATCCGAGATATGCTTCCAGCATCATCAAGAAGCTTTTGGAGTCAGCCATTGCAAACGCTGAGAATAACAACGGTATGAACGCAGAGAACCTTTATATTGCGGAGTGTTATGCAAATAAGGGACCTACAATGAAGCGAGTAAGACCAAGGGCACAGGGCAGAGCTTATAGAATCGAGAAGAGAATGAGCCACATTACAATCGTGCTTGACGAGAGATAGGAGGAAGAAAATGGGACAGAAAGTTAATCCTCATGGACTGAGAGTCGGCGTTATCAAGGATTGGGATTCAAAATGGTATGCTGATGCTGATTTTGCTGATTATTTAGTAGAAGATTATAATATCAGAAAGTTTTTAAAGAAGAAATTGTTCAGCGCAGGTGTTTCTAAGATTGAGATTGAGAGAGCATCTGACAGAGTGAAGGTGATTGTCTATACAGCAAAGCCGGGTGTCGTGATCGGCAAGGGCGGCGCGGAGATCGAGGTCACAAAGAAGGAGCTCCAGAAGCTGACAGGCAAGAATGTGCTTGTTGACATCAAGGAGATCAAGAGACCGGACAGAGATGCACAGCTGGTAGCAGAGAATATTGCACAGCAGCTTGAGAACCGTGTATCCTTCAGACGTGCGATGAAGTCCTGCATGGGCAGAACCATGAAGGCGGGTGCAATGGGTATCAAGGCCGCTGTTTCAGGGCGTCTTGGTGGCGCAGATATGGCTCGTACAGAGTTTTATAATGAGGGTACGATTCCTCTTCAGACACTTAGAGCAGATATAGATTATGGTTTCGCAGAGGCAGATACAACCTATGGCAAGCTTGGCGTAAAGGTTTGGATCTACAAGGGCGAAGTACTTCCTACAAAGGGAAATAAGGAAGGGAGCGATAAATAATGTTAATGCCAAAAAGAGTAAAGCGTCGTAAACAGTTCCGCGGTACAATGACAGGTAAAGCTCAGAGAGGTAATACGATTACTTACGGTGAGTACGGTATCGTGGCAACAGAACCATGCTGGATTAAATCAAATCAGATCGAAGCAGCTCGTATCGCCATGACACGTTATATCAAGCGTGGTGGTAAGGTATGGATTAAGATATTCCCCGATAAGCCTGTGACAGCAAAGCCGGCTGAGACACGTATGGGTTCTGGTAAGGGAACACTCGAGTACTGGGTGGCAGTTGTGAAGCCCGGTCGTGTAATGTTTGAGATCAGCGGAGTCGCTGAGGATGTAGCAAAAGAAGCTTTACGTCTTGCAACACACAAGCTTCCTTGTAAGTGTAAGATCGTTTCTAAAGCAGATTTGGAAGGCGGTGCAGTAAATGAAAACTAATAAGTATGTAGAGGATTTAAGGACCAAATCAGCCGCAGAATTATCACAGGAATTAGTTTCTGCAAAAAAAGAACTTTTCAATTTGAGATTTCAGAATGCAACAAACCAGTTGGACAACACAGCCAGAATCAAGGAAGTCAGAAGAAATATTGCAAGGATTCAGACTGTCATTGCTGCAAATCTGAAGAGTGCAGAGTAGGAGGAAAATGGTCGTGGAAAGAAATTTGAGAAAAACACGTACAGGCAAGGTTGTGAGCAACAAAATGCAGAAAACGATCGTGGTTGCTGTAGAAGATCATGTGAAGCATCCTCTTTACGGAAAAATCGTTAAGAGAACTTATAAGCTGAAGGCGCATGACGAGAAGAATGAGTGTAACATTGGCGATACCGTTAAAGTTATGGAGACAAGACCTTTGTCAAAGGATAAGAGATGGAGACTTGTCGAAGTGATCGAAAGAGTAAAATAGATTTTAAGAGCAGTGCAATGCGCAGCATGGCACGGTTTTGGAAGGAGAATAAGCATGATACAACAGGAAAGCAGACTGAAAGTCGCTGATAATACTGGTGCGAAAGAATTGCTCTGCATCAGGGTTATGGGTGGATCTACAAGAAGATATGCAAGCATTGGCGATGTGATTGTTGCTAGCGTTAAAGATGCAACACCAGGCGGCGTTGTAAAAAAAGGCGATGTAGTGAAAGCTGTAGTTGTACGTACCGTAAAGGGCGCTCGTCGTAAGGACGGTTCTTATATTAAATTTGATGAAAATGCTGCTGTGATCATCAAGGATGATAAGACTCCGAGAGGAACACGTATTTTTGGACCAGTGGCAAGAGAGCTTCGTGAGAAACAGTTTATGAAGATTGTTTCCTTAGCTCCTGAAGTATTATAAGGAGGTGCCGGAATGTTAAAGATAAAGAAGGGCGATACAGTCAAAGTGATCGCCGGTAAAGATAAAGACAAAGAGGGCAAGGTTTTGTCAGTTGACACCAAGAACGCAAAAGTGCTGGTGGAGGGTGTCAACATCGTGTCAAAGCATGCGAAGCCTTCCGCTGCCAACCAGACGGGCGGCATTATCCAGAAAGAAGCTCCTATTGATATTTCAAACGTAATGTATCTCCACAAGGGAAAAGCGACGAGAGTCGGCTTTAAGCTGGAGGGAGATAAGAAGGTACGTTTCGCAAAGACAACAGGCGAAGTGATTGATTAATACTAGGAAAGGAGGACGAAACTGGTGAGTAGACTGAAAGATTTATATAAAAGCGAGATCGTAGATGCTATGGTCAAGAAGTTTGGATATAAGAATGTCATGGAAGTTCCCAAGCTTGACAAGATTGTAGTCAACATGGGTGTCGGCGAGGCAAAAGACAATGCAAAGGCGCTGGAGTCCGCTGTGAAGGACATGGAGATTATCACAGGCCAGAAGGCTGTTACCACAAAGGCAAAGAAGGCGATTGCAAACTTCAAGATTCGTGAGGGTATGGCAATCGGATGTAAGGTGACACTTCGCGGTGAGAAGATGTATGAGTTCTTAGACCGCCTTGTAAACCTTGCACTTCCCCGAGTACGTGACTTTAGAGGTGTCAATCCCAATGGATTCGACGGCAGAGGAAACTATGCACTTGGTATCAAAGAGCAGATTATCTTCCCTGAGATCGAGTATGACAAGGTGGATAAAGTAAGAGGTATGGATATCGTATTCGTGACAACTGCCAAGAGTGATGAGGAAGCACGTGAGCTGTTAGCACAGTTCAACATGCCTTTCGCTAAATAATAAGGAGGTAAATTCTCATGGCTAAAACAGCAATGAAAATCAAGCAGCAGCGTAAACCGAAGTTTTCTACACAGGAGTACAGTCGTTGCAGAATCTGTGGCCGTCCACATGCGTATTTGAGAAAGTATGGAATTTGCAGAATATGCTTCCGTGAGTTAGCATACAAGGGTCAGATTCCCGGTGTGAAGAAGGCAAGCTGGTAAAACGGGAAGTTTTTCGAAGACGCCGAAGAACGCTGTCCCAGAAAAACTAAGCTTCGTTTGGAAGAATGCGTGCGCATTCTTCGGATATAGATTTTAAGGAGGAAACTGAAATGACAATGAATGATCCGATTGCAGATATGCTCACAAGAATTCGGAATGCGAACACTGCAAAGCATGATACAGTAGATGTTCCTTCATCCAAGATGAAACTGGCGATCGCACAGATTCTTTTAGATGAAGGTTATATAAAGGCGTTTGACGTTGTGGAAGATGGTTCGTTCAACACGATTCATATTACATTGAAGTACGGCGCAGACAAGAACGAGAAGATTATCACAGGCTTGAAGAGAATTTCTAAGCCGGGTCTTCGGATCTATGCTGGTAAGGATGAGCTGCCCAAGGTGCTCGGCGGACTTGGCATCGCAATCATCTCTACCAATCAGGGCGTCGTGACAGATAAGGAAGCAAGACGGCTTCAGGTTGGCGGCGAAGTGTTAGCATTTGTGTGGTAATGGCAGAATTGCCGGGAAGAATTGCGGGCAATTCTTTGGATTATAGAGTAGATTCAAATAAAATTAGGAGGTACGGGCATGTCACGTATAGGAAGAATGCCAATCGCGATTCCTGCAGGTGTCACTGTAGAAGTTGCAGAAAATAATAAAGTGACTGTAAAAGGTCCAAAGGGAACACTTGAGAGAGTGCTTCCGGCTGAGATGGAAATCAAAGTGGAAGGTGCAGAGGTAACAGTTACAAGACCAAATGATCTGAAGAAAATGAAGTCCTTGCATGGCCTTACAAGGACGCTGGTAAATAACATGGTTGTCGGTGTGACATCCGGTTACGAGAAGAAGCTCGAAGTAAACGGTGTAGGTTACAGGGCAGCAAAAGCGGGAAAGAAATTAACATTATCTTTGGGATATTCGCATCCGGTAGAGATGATTGACCCGGAAGGTATTGAGACTGTGCTCGAAGGCACGAACATCATTATCGTGAAGGGTATTGATAAAGAAAAAGTTGGACAATTCGCGGCTGAGATCAGAGACAAGAGAAGACCTGAACCATACAAGGGCAAGGGTATCAAGTATGCTGATGAGACGATCAGACGTAAAGTTGGTAAGACTGGTAAGAAGTAAATAAGGAGGGCGTAAAAAATGGTTAGTAAGAGATCAAGAGCAGAACTGCGTGCAAAGAAACACATGAGAATACGTAACCGTTTAAGCGGTACATCAGAAAGACCGCGTCTGGCAGTGTTCAGAAGCAATAATCATATGTATGCTCAAATTATTGACGATACCGTTGGAAATACATTAGTGGCAGCTTCTACAGTGGAAAAGGAAGTAAAAGCTGAACTGAAAAAGACCAATGACGTTGAGGCAGCAGCATATTTAGGTAAAGTAATTGCAAAGAGAGCAATGGATAAGGGTATCACGGAAGTAGTTTTTGACAGAGGCGGCTTTTTATACCACGGAAAAATTGCAGCTTTAGCTGAGGCAGCAAGAGAAGCTGGCTTGGTATTCTAGGAAGGGAGAAAATCACATGAAACGTACAATCATTGATGCTAGTCAGCTTGAATTAACAGATAAGGTTGTAACTATTAAGCGCGTAACCAAAACTGTTAAAGGTGGACGTAACATGCGGTTTACCGCTCTGGTAGTTGTAGGTGACGGAAACGGTCACGTAGGTGCTGGACTTGGTAAAGCCGTAGAAATCCCTGAGGCGATCCGCAAGGGAAAGGAAGACGCAATCAAGAATCTGATCACAGTTGCTATGGATGAGAACAATTCTGTAACACATGATTTCATCGGAAACTATGGCTCTTCAAGCGTATTGTTAAAGAGAGCTCCTGAAGGTACAGGTATCATCGCCGGTGGTCCTGCGCGTGTCGTATGTGAGCTTGCAGGTATTAAGAACATTCGTACAAAGTCTTTAGGCTCGAACAATAAGCAGAACGTAGTACTCTCTACGATTGCCGGTCTTTCACAGTTAAAGACACCTGAGCAGGTAGCTGCAAATCGTGGTAAATCTATCGACGAGATTATGGCTTAGGGAGGTAGAGAAGGATGGCAAAGACATTAAAAGTTACTTTAATCAAATCAACAATCGGTGCTGTGCCAAAGAATAAGGCGACTGTGGAGGCGATGGGACTCACAAAGCTTCACAAGACAGTAGAGCTTCCTGACAATGCAGCAACCAGAGGCATGATTCGCAAAGTAAATCATTTAGTTAAAGTTGAAGAAGCATAGATAAGGGAGGTGTCACAAAATGAGTTTAGAATTATCTAATTTAAGACCTGCCGAGGGCTCGAAGCACAGCGATAATTTTAGAAGAGGCCGTGGACATGGTTCAGGAAACGGCAAGACGGCTGGCAAGGGACACAAGGGTCAGAAGGCTCGTTCAGGCGCGCCAAGACCGGGTTTTGAAGGTGGCCAGATGCCTTTGTACAGACGTATTCCGAAGAGAGGCTTCCACAATAGGAACACAAAGGAAATCGTTGCAATCAACCTTGAAGTATTGGAGAGATTCGAGGATGGTGCTACCGTATCAGTAGACACATTAATCGAGACTGGAATCGTGAAAAACCCTAGAGATGGCGTAAAGATTTTAGGCAGAGGAGAATTAACCAAGAAGCTCAATGTTCAGGTCAATGCATTTAGCGCATCTGCAAAGGAGAAGATTGAGGCACTTGGTGGAACAGCAGAGGTGATTTAATGTTTTCTACGTTAAAGAACGCATTCAAGATCAAGGAAATCAGAGGAAAGCTGCTGTTTACGTTCCTGATGCTGGTAGTCATCCGTTTTGGCTCCCAGCTTCCGATTCCGGGCGTGAACAGGGATTATTTTGCATCATGGTTTGAGGCACAGACTGGCGGCGCGTTTAACTTTTTTGATGCATTTACCGGAGGTTCCTTTTCGAGAATGTCTGTATTTGCACTGAATATCACACCGTATATTACATCTTCGATCATCATGCAGCTTCTCACCATTGCAATTCCAAAGCTTGAGGAAATGCAGAAGGACGGAGAGGATGGCAGAAAGAAGATTGCGTCCATCACACGTTATGTCACAGTTGCACTGGCATTGATTGAGAGTGCGGCGATGGCAATCGGTTTTGGCAATCAGGGACTGCTGCAAAAGTATGGTCCGCTTGAGATCATCACAGTGGTTGCAGTACTGACAGCAGGCAGTGCCTTCCTGATGTGGATTGGTGAGCGCATCACAGAGAAGGGTGTCGGTAATGGAATCTCAATCGTGCTTGTGATCAACATTATCTCCCGTCTGCCGGACGATTTTGCAAAATTGTATGAACAGTTCTGCAAAGGGAAATCAGTTCCGCTTGCGGTGGTTGCAGCAGTGATTATTCTTGCAATCATTCTTGCGATGACAGTGTTTGTTGTCATTCTCAATAGTGCGATGCGTAAGATTCCGGTGCAGTATGCAAAAAAACTCCAAGGAAACAAGATGGTGGGCGGTCAGATGACATTTCTGCCGTTGAAGGTCAATACAGCAGGCGTTATCCCAATTATCTTTGCCTCCTCGCTGATGCAGTTTCCGATTGTAATCTCCACCTTAGTGGGATATAAAGGAACAGGCGTATGGAGACAGATCCTAAATGGTCTCAATCAGGATAATTGGTGCAATCCAACGCAGTTGGGATATTCGATTGGTCTTGTAGTGTATATTATATTGACAGTATTTTTTGCTTATTTCTATACTTCATTGACATTTAATCCATTAGAGATTGCAAATAATATGAAGAAACAAGGTGGATTTATACCGGGCATCAGACCGGGAAAACCAACCAGTGATTATCTGAACAAAGTGCTCAATGCCATTATATTCATTGGCGCTATCGGACTTGTGATCGTGGCAGTCGTGCCGTTCTTCTTCAATGGTGTATTTAAAGCATCTGTTTCTTTTGGAGGAACGAGTTTGATCATTATTGTGAGCGTTGTGCTTGAGACGATCAAACAGATTGAGTCACAAATGCTTGTGCGCAATTATAAAGGCTTTTTGAATGATTGAGAATCAGATAATTAGAATAGAAGCAAAGCGGGCGCTTTGCTTCTATCCATTATGTTATTGATGATGGAAACAGTCTGAATTGAGCTTATCCGGCGGGCGGATAAATTGAATTGAGGCTGTTTTAAACAGCAATGTAGTGGTAAATTATTTATTTTTTAAGGAGGAAATCAGGATGAAGATTATTATGTTAGGCGCACCGGGGGCTGGAAAGGGAACACAGGCAAAGATGATCGCGGAGAAGTTTGCGATCCCACATATTTCTACAGGAGATATTTTCAGAGCAAATATCAAGAATGGCACAGAGCTTGGTATGGAAGCAAAGAAGTACATGGATCAGGGACTGCTGGTGCCCGATGAGCTCACGGTAAAAATCCTGCTTGACAGAGTGGCGCAGGACGACTGCAAGAACGGATATGTACTGGATGGTTTCCCAAGAACAATCCCGCAGGCAGAGGTGCTTGACAAGGCACTCACAGAGCTTGGAGACAAGATTGACTATGCGGTTAATGTCGATGTGCCGGACGAGAATATTATCAACAGAATGTCAGGAAGGCGTGCCTGCGTGAACTGTGGCGCAACCTATCACATTGTTCACATTCCGCCCAAGAAAGAGAACATCTGCGATACCTGCAATGCAGAGCTTATTTTGAGAGATGACGATAAGCCGGAGACAGTGAAGAACCGTCTTGAGGTATATCATAACCAGACACAGCCGCTCATTGAGTTCTATGAGGCAAAGGGCGTATTAAAGTCCGTGGACGGTACAGTAGATATGAAGGATGTATTTGAGTCGATCGTTACTATTTTGTCTTAATGAGAAATATGGTGCGGGGGAATTAGGAAATGGCCGTTACAATAAAGTCACAGCGTGAGATTGATCTGATGCGGAAGTCATGCAGGCTTCTGGCGAAAGTGCACGAGGAGCTTGGGCAGGCAATTGAGCCGGGGATATCGACACTCTTTATCGACCAGCTCGGCGAAAAGCTGATCAGGGATATGGGGTGCGTGCCGAACTTTCTGCACTACAATGGATATCCGGCGTCTATCTGTGTATCGGTGAATGATGAGGTGGTGCATGGAATCCCCAGATCAGACAGAATCTTGCAGGAGGGTGACATTGTGAGTCTTGACTGCGGACTGATCTATAAAGGCTATCATTCAGATGCAGCCAGAACACACGGTGTGGGGCGGATTAGCCCAGAGGCGCAGAAACTCATAGAGGAGACCAAGAAATCATTTTTTGAGGGAGTGAAGAGAGCGACAGCAGGAAATCACCTTCATGATATATCCAATACCATTGACCGCTATGTATCGCAGTTTGGCTACGGCATTGTCCGTGATCTGGTGGGACATGGCATCGGAACCTCGCTTCATGAGGAACCAGAAGTGCCCAATTTCCGACAGAAAAAGCGCGGCATGAAGCTTCGTGCCGGCATGACGCTTGCGATAGAGCCCATGATCAACATGGGCGGCGGCGATGTCGAGTGGCTGGAGGATAACTGGACCGTAGTTACTGAGGATGGATCATTATCTGCGCATTATGAGAATACAATTCTGATAACAGACGGTGAGCCTGAGATTCTTACTCTTTTGTGACCTGCGCGCTGGTTTGTGTCATAAAGGACAGGAGATAGAGAATGATTGGTTTTTTGGCGTATTCGCTGGCAGGACACGATAAGGGGGAAGTGTATCTTATCGTGGAGGAGACAAAGGATTTCGTATATGTTGTCAACGGGACCGTGAGAACGGTTGACAAACCTAAGAAAAAGAATAAGCGGCATATACAGATCATCAAAAATCATAACCCGGGGCTTGAGATCCCGTCTGTGACAAACGAGGATATAAAACATTTAATAAAGTTATATTGTAGAGACATTAAGGAGGTAAAATAATGTCAAAGTCCGATGTAATTGAAATCGAAGGAACAGTAGTAGAGAAACTCCCCAACACAATGTTTCAGGTGGAGTTGGAAAACGGTCATAGAGTACTCGCTCATATCAGTGGAAAGCTGAGACAGAATTTCATCCGCATCCTTCCGGGTGACAAAGTAACGTTGGAGTTGTCGCCGTATGATTTATCCAAGGGTCGAATCATATGGAGAGATAAATAAATTATTTTGATTATAGGGCTTGCATTTGCCCCGACTGCATGTTATAATGTAAAACGGTCTTTTTGAAAGGAGGGTTTAACATGAAAGTTAGATCATCAGTAAAACCTATTTGCGAGAAATGCAAAGTGATCAAGAGAAAAGGGAAGATCAGAATTATCTGTGAGAATCCCAAGCACAAGCAGAGACAGGGTTAATTCAATCCTCTTAATCTGTACGAAAATGCGGCTGAAGCACATATTCAAATCCGTCAATTCGGATATGTGCTATAAATATATAACAGAAAAATAGTCTGTTGTGTGTTTACTTCTTGATACCGAGAAAAGTTTCGCGTAAAAAACTTCAATGTAGTATTGGAGTGGCAGAAAAAACAAGACAATTCTGCCCCGATTATCAGTATCGGACAAACCGGGTCGATATCCGGTCGGGCAAAACTGCCCCAATCAATTAGTTTACTATTAATCAGTGAGAGGACAGAACGCGTCCTGTCACGAGACAAAATGGAGGAATTTAACATGGCTCGTATTGCTGGTGTTGACTTACCAAGAGAGAAGCGTGTAGAGATCGGTTTGACTTATATCTATGGCATAGGCAGAGTAAGCTCAAACAAGATTCTGGAAAAGGCAGGCGTCAATCCTGATGTTCGTGTCAGAGATTTGACAGATGACGACGTGAAGAAGATTAGCGCGATCATCGACGAAGAGTATATGGTTGAGGGTGATCTCAGACGTGAGATCGCACTGAATATCAAGAGATTACAGGAAATTGGATGTTATCGTGGTATCCGTCACAGAAAAGGACTTCCTGTTCGTGGTCAGAAGACAAAGACAAATGCAAGAACAAGAAAAGGTCCCAAAAGAACTGTTGCGAACAAGAAGAAGTAGTTTTAGTTTATAGAATGAGAAAGTAGGTTAGTTTAAAATGGCTAAAAAGGTTGCAAAAAAAGTAACAAAAAAGCGCGTAAAGAAAAACGTTGAACGGGGACAGGCACATATTCAGTCATCATTTAACAATACAATTGTTACATTGACAGACAATGAGGGAAATGCACTCTCATGGGCAAGTGCTGGCGGTCTGGGATTTAGAGGTTCAAAGAAATCTACTCCATATGCTGCTCAGATGGCAGCGGAAACAGCTACGAAAGCAGCTTTGGTACATGGCTTAAAATCTGTAGATGTTATGGTGAAAGGTCCGGGTTCGGGCAGAGAAGCAGCGATTCGTGCACTTCAGGCATGTGGTCTTGAAGTGACCAGCATTAAGGATGTCACACCGGTTCCACATAACGGATGCCGCCCGCCAAAACGCCGCAGAGTTTAATGGATATAATGACATGTATGCACCCGGCTCGTTGGGTATCAGGTGCGCAGATTTAGGAGGATAAAAGCATGGCAGTAAATAGAGTTCCTGTACTTAAAAGATGCAGATCTCTTGATTTGGATCCTGTATTTTTGGGATATGGTAAGAAGTCTAAAAGAAAGTCTCCAAGAGCTGGCAAGAAGATGAGTGAGTATGGCTTGCAGCTTAGAGAGAAGCAGAAAGCAAAGTTCATATATGGCGTTCTGGAGAAGCCTTTCCGCAACTATTATGAGAAGGCAGACCGGATGAAGGGCATGACCGGTGAGAACCTGATGGTGCTGCTCGAGAGAAGACTGGACAATGTTGTATTTAGAATGGGCTTTGCCAGAACAAGGAAAGAAGCCAGACAAGTTGTTGGGCATAAGCATGTGTTGGTAAATGGAAAGTGTGTAAATATACCTTCCTATCTGATCAGCGCTGGCGACGTTATCGAGGTTCGCGAGAAGTCCAGAGGCTTGCAGAGATATAAAGATATTGCTGAGGCAACAAACGGCAGATTAGTTCCTGAATGGATGGATGTTGATCAGGAGAATTTCAAGGGCACGGTTAAAGAGCTTCCTTCAAGAGAAGTCATTGATGTTCCTGTAGATGAGATGCTTATCGTCGAGTTGTATTCTAAGTAATTTGACGGCGCTGTGCTTTGGGGCATGACAGGAATAATGATCGTTATGTCATGAAGTGCATATAGGCAGAAAATAAGATTTTGACAGTAGGAAGTGCGCATTTGTGTACTTTCTATTGTTGCACTTTATCATCACATTCATAAAAGGAGGGTATTTACAGTGTTGGCATTTGATTTTGACAGTCCAAATATTGAAGTGGCAGAAATCTCTGAAGACAAAAGGTATGGTAAGTTTATAGTAGAGCCTTTGGAGAGAGGATACGGAATTACACTGGGTAATTCTCTTAGAAGAATTATGCTTGCTTCCTTACCCGGTGCAGCTGTAAGTCAGGTGAAAATTGATGGCGTGTTACACGAGTTCAGCTCGATTCCGGGCGTGAAGGAAGATGTGACAGAGATTATCATGAATCTGAAAAGCTTGGCGATCAAAAATAGCTGCGAAACTGATGAAGTTAAAAAGGCAATTATTGATTTCGAAGGTGAAGGTGTTGTCAGGGCGTCGGATATTCAGGTCGATCAGGATATCGAGATCATGAATCCAGATCAGGTGATCGCTACATTAAACGGTAGCAAAGACAGTAAACTTTACATGGAAATAATCATTACAAAGGGTAGGGGCTATATCAGCGCGGATAAAAATAAGAGCGAGGATTTGCCAATCGGTGTCATAGCAGTGGATTCTATATACACTCCTGTAGAAAGAGTAAATGTTACCGTAGAAAATACCCGTGTAGGTCAGGTTACAGACTATGATAAGCTGACTTTAGATGTATATACAGATGCGACGCTTGCGCCCGACGAGGCAGTCAGTCTGGCAGCGAAGGTGCTGAGTGAGCATTTGAAATTGTTCATCAACCTCTCTGAGAATGCAAAGAATGCAGAGGTCATGATCGAGAAAGAGGATGACGAGAAGGAGAAGGTGCTCGAGATGAATATCGACGAGCTGGAGCTGTCTGTTCGTTCATTCAACTGCTTAAAGAGAGCAGGCATCAATACCGTTGAGGAGTTGACAAACCGCACGCCGGAGGATATGATGAAAGTCCGGAATCTGGGACGGAAGTCGTTGGACGAGGTATTGGCGAAGTTAAAGGAGTTAGGCTTACAGCTTAGTCCGATTGATGAGTGAGCAGTAAGTTTGAATAAAATGCAGGGGCGGTAATGCCAAAGGGTTCGCGCCTGTGCTCAAAGATGGAAATTATAAACTAACATTTGATAAGTAAGTCCAAAGGGCGTTGTCATTTGTTCCACCAATGAGGGTAGCCTACATAAGCTTGTAGGTGATGTGTCCTCACAATGAAAGGAGCCTATTATGGCAGGTTATAGAAAACTCGGAAGAACATCAGATCAGAGAAAAGCATTATTAAGAGGTCAGGTGACATCATTAGTTGCAAGCAAGGACGGCAGGATCATCACGACAGAGGCTAGAGCAAAGGAAGTCCAGAAGATCGTTGAAGGACTGATTGCATTGGCAGTCAAGGAAAAAGATAACTTTGACATGGTGAAAGTCACAGCAAAAGTTCCCAGAAAAGATGCTGATGGCAAGAGAGTCAAAGAGGTAAAAGATGGCAAGAAAGTGACCATCTATGATGAGGTGGAGAAGGAGATCAAGAAAGATCAGCCCTCAAGACTTCATGCGAGACGGCAGATGCTGAAAGTATTGTACAGTGTAAAGGAAGTTCCTACAAAGAATGCTGGCAAAAAGAAGAATACGAAGGAAATTGACCTTGTAGCAAAGTTATTTGATGAAATTGCACCCAAGTATACCGGACGCAACGGCGGATATACCAGAATCATCAAAATTGGTCAGCGTAAGGGCGACGGTGCTATGCAGGTAGTGCTTGAGTTTGTATAATAGAAAACCGTATTTTGTATGCAGATGCGCTCCCAGCCTTTGGGGGCGTTTTTGGCATAATTTATCATGAAATTGGTAATCATTCAGAAATATAGGAGTTGTGCTCTTATATTTCTGAATGACGACCAGTGTAACTGAATTTTAATAGTCTGTGCACGGGAAGTGTAGTGGGATTATTGAGAGGGATGTGTATATGATGAATCAAAAAGGCAAGATGACAAGGAGAGAAGCATGTTACTTTCTGGGCATTGGCGAGAATGCCTCGGAGGAACAGATTAAAAGAGCATACCGGTATAAGGCAAAACTGTATCATCCAGATGCAAATCCAGATGGAGATACAAAAGAATATTATATCAAAGTGCAGGATGCATACGAGTATTTGATCAACAATCCAAATACCGTACAGCCATCCACAGCCAAAGCACAGCCAGCAGGCAGCAATACTGGAGGCTGGCAGTACAATACGCCGTTTGCTGCAAGTCCGATGGGGGCAGCTGCCTATACAGCGAATCCAGCCAGCGCAAGACCAGCAAAGGTTTATGCAAGTACGGCTTCGGCAAAAGCCAGTTATAAAAGACAAAAGGAAAAGGAAAAAGAACGGGAAAAACTCCAGAAATGGGACGAGGAATACAAGACGAATAAGAAGCGGCAGCAGCAGACACAGCTTTACGGTAAAGAATATACCGATAAGATGACAGGAACCTCCAGGAGCAAGGAGGAGGAAGTGCTGGAAAAGATTCGGGCAATCTGGCTTGCGGAGACGATCAAGAGACAGATTCAACTGGATCAAGAGCATAAAGAAGTGCTGCAGCGCAGAAAGCTTTATCAGGCGTTTATGCAGCAGAAAATACAGGAAGACGATGTGCGCAAAAAATAAACTGCGCGGTGGCGTCATGGAGGATTAGAATGGGGATCATTAAAGTCAGAGATCTGGTGTATGAGTATATCAGGCGGGATGAAGAAGGAAATGTAGAAGGCATCACAACCGCTGTGGACGATGTCGATCTTGATATTGAACAAGGCGACTTCGTGGCAGTGCTGGGGCACAATGGTTCTGGCAAATCGACGCTGGCAAAGCATCTGAATGCTATCCTGTATCCCTCGGAGGGAACGGTGTGGGTTGATGGGAAGGATACCAAAGAAGAAAAGTATGTATGGGATATCCGCCAGACAGCCGGCATGGTATTTCAAAATCCAGACAATCAGATCATTGGCCAGATTGTCGAGGAGGATGTGGGCTTTGGTCCTGAAAATATGGGGGTGCCGACAAAGGAAATATGGGAGCGTGTGGAAGAGAGCCTAAAGGCAGTCGGCATGTACCAGTTTCGCAAGTTTTCACCTAACAAGCTCTCCGGCGGGCAGAAGCAGAGAGTATCCATTGCGGGCGTGATCGCCATGCATCCCAAATGCATTGTATTGGACGAGCCGACAGCAATGTTAGATCCCAAAGGGCGCAAGGAAGTGCTTCGTGCAGTGAGGGCATTGAATGACGTCGAGCATATTACAGTCATACTCATCACACATTATATGGAGGAGGTTATCTATGCCGACAAGGTCTATGTGATGGATCAGGGAAAAGTGGCCATACAGGGCACCCCGAGAGAAGTTTTTTCCGAGGTGGAGAAGTTAAAAGAACTGCGGCTCGATGTGCCGCAGGTGACATTGCTGGCGTATGAACTGGCAAAAGAAGGGCTTCGCATGCCCAAGGGGGTACTGACAAACCGTGAATTTCGCGAGGCGCTAGACCAATGCAGACGATAGCGGCATCAGATTAGAAAGAGAAGGGGCGGATTACATGCCTATTATATTGGATAAAGTAAGTCATATATACGGAGAAGATACTGCCATGGCTGTTAGGGCTTTGGACAATATCAGTCTGGTGATACCAGACGGACAATTTATTGGTTTGATTGGTCATACTGGCTCTGGCAAATCGACCTTGGTGCAGCATCTGAACGGGCTGATGAAGGCCACTTCGGGGGCAGTCTATTTTAATGGGGAGGATATTGATTCTGAGGGATTTGACAAAAAGAAGCTGCGCAGCAAGGTCGGGCTTGTCTTTCAGTATCCAGAGCATCAGTTGTTTGAGACAGATGTGTTTTCCGACGTGTGCTTTGGCCCCAAAAACCTAGGATTAACCAAAAAAGAAGCCGAGCTGAGGGCGTATGCGGCGTTGAAGCTTGTGGGGCTGGAGGACGCGTATTTTTACCAGTCGCCCTTTGACTTGTCCGGCGGACAGAAAAGACGGGTTGCAATTGCAGGCGTTCTGGCAATGAAGCCGGAGGTGCTGGTCTTGGACGAGCCGACAGCAGGGCTGGACCCAAAGGGGCGGGATGAGATTCTTGACCAGATTGCAGCGCTGAAAAGAGAGACAGGTATCACCGTACTTCTGGTATCGCACAGTATGGAAGATGTGGCGAAATATGTTGACAGGATTATTGTGATGAACAAGGGGCGTGTGATGTATGACGATGAGCCAAGGGAAGTGTTCAAACAGTATCACGAGCTTGAAGCCGTGGGGCTTGCGGCGCCGCAGGTCACTTACATTATGAAGGAACTGCGCGAACATGGGTACGATGTCGGTGATGAGGTCACAACGATTGAGGAAGCCAAGCAGGAAATACTAGCGTATTTTAGAGAAAGATAGGTGTCGGATTATGCTCAGGGATATCACATTAGGACAATATTATCAGGCGGATTCTGTCATTCACAGACTGGACCCAAGGGTAAAACTGGGGGCGACCATTCTTTTTATCATATCACTCTTTGCCTTTCATGGGGTTGGCGGATATGTGACGGCGGCGCTTTTTTTGGCGCTGGTGATCAGATTGTCAGGCGTGCCCTTCCGGTTCATGATCAAAGGAATGAAATCTATAGTTTTTCTGCTGTCGATTACAGTGATCTTCAATCTGTTTCTGACGCCCGGCGAGCCAGTTTTTAGCCTGTGGAAACTCACAGTCACGCGGGAGGGGGTAAAGCTTGCGGTATTGTTGTCAGTACGGCTTGGCTTGCTGATCATTGGTTCATCTGTGATGACGCTCACGACGACACCCAACCAATTGACAGATGGACTTGAAAAGATGCTCAAGCCGCTCAATAAACTAAAGGTGCCAGTGCATGAGATTGCGATGATGATGTCGATCGCCCTTCGGTTTATACCAATCTTGATGGAGGAGACAGACAAAATCATGAAAGCGCAGCTTGCAAGATGTGCGGATTTTGAGAGCGGCAATCTGATCAGAAAGGCAAAAAGCCTTGTGCCGCTATTGGTACCGCTTTTTATATCGGCATTCCGGCGTGCGAACGATCTTGCGATGGCGATGGAGGCGCGCTGTTACAGAGGGGGAGAACACCGCACTAAGATGAAGCCGCTGCATTATGAGAAAAGAGATTACATGGCTTATCTGGTTGTGCTGTGCTATCTGGCGGCGGGCGTTGTCTTGGGAAAACTTCTGCCGATATAAACACGCCGCTGTCCATGAGTAGAGGAGGCAGACGCAATGAAGAGGGTTATGCTTACAGTTGCCTACGATGGCACAAATTATCACGGCTGGCAGCTACAGCCTAATGTAACAACAGTTGAAGGTGTGCTTAACGGGAAGCTGAGCGAATTATTAAGAGAAGAGATCAGGGTTATCGGCGCGTCGCGGACGGACACTGGAGTACATGCACTGGGAAATGCAGCAGTGTTTGACACTGCGGCGAGAATGCCGGCGGACAAAATCTCCTATGCGCTGAATCAAAGACTGCCGGAGGATATACGCATACAGGAGTCAAGAGAGGTACCGCCCGCGTTTCATCCCAGACATCAGGCAAGCAGGAAAACGTATGAATACAAGATTTTAAACAGGGCGTTTCCGATGCCGGTATATAGGTTATACACGCATTTTACATATGTTCCGTTGGATGTGTCACAGATGCAGAAGGCGGCGGCTTACTTGACGGGAGAGCACGATTTTAAGAGTTTTTGCAGTGAGCATACGGCTGTGGAGACGACCGTGAGGACAATCTACGAGAGTACCGTGGAGAAGTCAGGGGATCTTATTATTATCAGAGTGACGGGTTCGGGTTTCTTGTACAATATGGTACGCATTATCGCAGGCACGCTGATTGAGGCGGGAAAGGGCAGGCTGGCGCCGGAGTCCATGCCGGAGATTTTAAAGGCGTGTGACCGGGCGCAGGCAGGACCGACGGCACCTGCCTGCGGACTTACACTGGTCAAGTATACGTTTAGTGGGTTAGACGGCTAAAATTTGGCAAATTAGGACTTGACACGCCAGGAACCGTATAATATAATAATTTAATGTGGCGACATGCGATTGTATCCTATCAAAGCCCCGATAGTTACGATGATGTCAGCCCGGGTATCTAGGTGACTTGCGGACAGGTATGATACGGCCGGACATTCCGTATCAAAGGGTTCAGACAGGAATATCCGTCAAAGGAGAGCCGACAGGCTAAGTATATGGAGGTAACATAATGAAAACATTTATGGCTAGCCCAGCTACAATTGATAGAAAGTGGTATGTAGTAGACGCTACGGACATGACATTAGGACGTTTGGCATCAGAGGTTGCAAGCGTATTGAGAGGAAAGAACAAGCCTATTTTCACTCCTCATATGGATACAGGTGATTATGTGATCATCATCAATGCAGAGAAGATTGCAGTGACAGGCAAGAAGCTCGACCAGAAAATTTATTATCATCATTCGGATTACGTTGGCGGCATGAAGTCTGCGACATTGAGAGAAAAGATGAACAAGAAGCCCGAAGAGGTGATTGAGCACGCAGTGAAGGGAATGCTTCCCAAGGGACCTCTGGGACGTGAGATGTATAAGAAGCTCTTCGTGTATGCAGGACCTGAGCACAAGCATGCAGCTCAGAAGCCTGAGACATTGACATTTTAATCGGTGTGATGAATAAAGGAGGAAATGAAAATGGCAAAAGCAGCAAATGCTTCAAGATATTATGGAACAGGTAGAAGAAAGAAATCAATTGCCAGAGTATATCTGACACCGGGTACAGGCAATATTACAGTGAACAAGAGAGGTATTGATGAGTATTTTGGTCTGGAGACGTTAAAGGTGATCGTTCGTCAGCCTCTGGCAGCAACCGATACCGTGGACAAGTTTGATGTACTTGTAAACGTAAAGGGCGGCGGCTATACAGGACAGGCAGGTGCCATCAGACACGGAATTTCAAGAGCGTTATTGCAGGCAGATGCAGATTACAGACCAGTGCTCAAAAAGGAAGGCTTCCTGACACGTGATCCTCGTATGAAGGAGAGAAAGAAGTACGGCCTCAAAGCGGCCCGTCGCGCTCCGCAGTTCAGCAAGCGTTAATCGGCTGGCGGGAGCGTATCAAAATTGCTCAAAAACCCCGGAAAATCAAATGTTTACGGTTAGAGGGAAGTAATTTCAGGTTAGGCGGTATAGCCCCGATTACAAGGGCTGTACCGTCTTTTTGAGTTCCTATGCGCCTTGCCGTTTCGGCTGCGTGGCAGAAAGGAAATTGATTTCCCCTACAAAGTTGAAAACAATATCTACTTTCTGTACCCGTTTCCCGTCCACCTTTTCCGGCGCATGGACTATGATTTTCTTGATAAATTCATTGACGATTGCGGGGGTGAGTTCCTTTATCCCCACATACTTGCGGATAATCGCGGCGAAGCTGTCAAAGTCGCTTTTGTTCTGTTCGTAGGTATCGACTTCCTGCTGGTCTGCCTTGACCTTTTCTTCCAGTTCCCGCTGTTCCGCTTCATACTCTGCGGACAGCTTCAAAAATCTGTCGTGACTGATTGCGCCGCTTATATCGTCCTCATAAATCCGCTTGAAGATACGGTCAAGTTCCGCTATACGCTTCCTCGCCTGTCCGACTTCACGCTTCCTGCGTTTCATCTCCTTTTCCGTTTCAGCGGAGCGCTGCTGATACATCATTTCATGGAAAGCCATGATGTCATCAAAGAAAAGGGCAGTCACATCAAATATCCTGCCCCACACTATCTGCTTCAACACTTCCTCGCGGATAAAGTGAGCCGTACAGCTTCCCGTATTGCTCTTGTACTTTGCACAGCGGTAATGGTCTTGTGAACCGTTAAAACTTTTGCAAGTAGCAAAATGTAGCTTACTCCCACAGTCCGCACAATATACCAAGCCGGAAAACAATCCCTGTCTGTCCGCTTTTGTGGGGCGGCGTTTGTTCGCTCTTAGTTCCTGTATCCGTTCAAAAACAGCGTCCTCTACAATCGCTTCATGGGTATTATAGAAAATTGCCTGCTGTTCTTTTGTGGTTGGAATCCGCTTCTTTAATTTGTGGGATTTGGAATAACTTTTGAAATTTACGGTATGTCCGCAATAGTCCATACGTTCCAAAATGCCAACAATCGTGCTGTCTTTCCAGTTGTACGGATTTTCGGGAAGTGCTTTCCCCTTTTTCTTTGCGTAGTGGGCTTTGGCAGTCAGTACCTTATCTTCTTTGAGGATTTTTGCTATCTGCATAGGTCCTTTCCCACCGATACATAAATCAAAAATGCGTTTCACCACAGCGGCGGCTTCCTCGTCCACAATCCATTGCTTCTTGTCGGTAGGGCTTACCATGTAGCCGTAGGGCGGCTTTGTCAGATGTTCCCCTGCCTGTCCCTGCGCCCGTTTGATTGCCCGTACCTTTTTGCTTGTATCTTTGGCATAAAAATCGTTAAACAGGTTACGGAACGGGGTAAAATCGTTGTCGCCTTTTGCGCTGTCTACACCGTCGTTGATTGCGATATATCTCACGTCGCGCTCTACGAAAAAGATTTCCGTATAGTAGCCGACTTTCAGATAATCGCGCCCTAATCTTGACATATCCTTGACAATGACCGTTGCCACGTTTCCGGTTTCAATCTCTGCAATCATGCGGTTAAAATTTGGTCTGTCAAACGTCACACCCGATACGCCGTCGTCAATGAAGAAAACGGGATTTGTAAAGCCGTTGTCCGCCGCATATTTGGAGAGGACTGCTTTCTGGTTCACAATGCTGTTGCTGTCGCCCTCTAACGTATCTTCCTGCGAAAGACGGGCGTATAATGCTGTTATCTGTCCGGGCTTATATGTATTTGCTGTCATGTGTTCATTCCTCCTGTAATGAACGCCCGACAAACAGTAGTGCTAACCTTATTATAGCGTACTTAACCCTGTTTGTCATTGGGCGGTTTGACGGTTTCTGATTTTATGAGCCGTATCATCTTGTCGCGGAGCCGTTCCGATCCGCCGCAGGAGGTAGATACTTCATAGTATGTGCCGCCGATTTTGTAATA
>Ga0137307_100042_pt1 | contig 191199 bp, 187 predicted proteins | sample NAcewD2O_March_2_FD_97180 | JGI IMG/M metagenome (GOLD analysis project Ga0137307, IMG submission 97180) | Mouse cecal microbial communities from Vienna, Austria - N-Acetylglucosamine amended D2O_March | ecosystem: Host-associated > Mammals > Digestive system > Large intestine > Cecum | place... | reverse complement strand
GAACACAGAATCCGGCTCCGGCGCGGTGGATATAAGCGAGATGTTTACCAGCCGGGATATGGATTTTACATACGAGGAGGACAGAGCGGTTAAGATAGAATTGAGTGATGAGGGAAGCTGCTGTGATTCCGGAGGAGTGGAGATGTCAGATTCGGCGGTCACGATTCTTAAGGAGGGAACCTATATTTTATCCGGGAGCCTTAAGGAGGGGCAGATTATTGTGGATGCTGCGGACACAGCTAAGCTTCAGCTTGTGCTTGATGATGCCGCGGTTAACTGCAGCACCAGTGCGGCGCTGTACATAAGACAGGCGGATAAGGTTTTTGTTACATTGGCGGATGGGTCGGAAAATCATTTGTCCAATCAGGAGGATTTTATTGCAATAGATGATAATAATGTGGATGCAGTTATTTTTTCCAAAGGGGATCTGACCTTAAATGGGACTGGAAGCTTAAGTATTTCGGCGGCATACGGGCATGGAATCGTTTCCAAGGATGATCTGGCGCTTACCGGAGGAAATTATCAGATTACGGCGGCCAGCCATGCTCTGTCAGGAAAAGACAGTGTACGGATTGCGGCGGGAAATTTTCGGTTAAATGCAGGAAAGGATGGGATACAGGCAGATTATGGTACGGAGACAGAAGAGGCTTCGGATGACGGAAGCAAGGGATTTATCTATATTTCCGGGGGAGAATTTCAGATCACGGCAGGGGATGACGGAATGCAGGCATCGTCCTTAGCGCAGATAGCAGACGGGAAATACCGGATTGGGGCTGTAGACGACGGGATCCATGCAGATGCAGAGGCTTCTGTCCATAGAGGCGAGCTGACAATTTCAGAATGCTATGAAGGAATTGAAGGACAAACAGTGGCAATAACAGGCGGAATCATTTCGATTATATCGGAAGACGACGGGCTGAATGCGGCTGGGGGAAATGACCAGAGCAGCTTCGCCGGGGGGCAGAGGGAAGATCCGTTTGCGGTGGATGAGGACAGCGAGATCCGGATATCAGGAGGAACAATTACCATTAATGCATCCGGCGATGGGATTGATTCCAATGGAAATCTATATGTATCCGGCGGGGAAATTTACGTATCCGGCCCGGAAAATGACGGCAACGGTGCGCCGGATTATGCAGGAGAAGCGCAGATAACCGGAGGACTTGTTGTTGCGGCAGGCGGAAGCGGGATGGCGCAGAATTTTGGCGAAGGCTCTTCTCAAGGGACAATGCTGGTGAATCTGTCTGAATGGACGGAAGGGACTGCGGTGCTTACGGACAGCTCCGGGGCAGAGGTGATATCCTGCACCCCGGAAAAGAGATATAATTCTATTTTGATCAGCACACCGCAGATACAGCAGGGAGAAACCTATATTTTAACTGCCGGGGGGCAGGAGAATACCGTAGAGATGGCCGGGCTGGTCTATGGATCAGGAGGCATGGGAGGCGGTATGGGCGCACCCGGGCGTGGAGGGAGACAAGAAGGCATGGAAGGAAAACCGATGTTTTAGTATTGGCAAGGGCCCGGACGGAGACACATAGTGATTTGTTTGTAAAATAAGAAGCAGCCGCGTAAGAGTATGTTGTAAATATCTTGCGCGGCAGTTTTTGTGACGGAGGAAACGGCTCTCTTTTATACAGTAAATGTAAATACATATATAACAATCAAATAATTTGATTATCAAAAACCTTGACAATCAAAAAAAGAAGGTATATACTTTGGCATTGAAATAGTTTGCTAATCAAAATAATTATTCAAAGGAGAATCATAATGACGGGAAGGATATGTGGAACAGGCTTCTGCGTACCAGAGCATGTGATGGATAATGAGGAGCTATCCCGGATGGTGGACACCAGTGATGAATGGATCCGGGAGCGGACCGGGATTGAAAGACGCCGCATTATTACGGAAGAGACCACAGTGTCTATGGCTTCTATGGCAGCAGAGAATGCATTGGAGGATGCAGGAATTTCCCCGGAACAGGTAGACCTGATCATTACAGCATCCATATCTTCAAATGTAATTCTTCCCTGTACTTCCTGCGAGGTGCAGAAGGAAATTGGAGCCATAAGGGCGGCCTGCTTTGATATAAATGCGGCCTGCTGTGGTTTTCTGACAGCTTATCAGACGGCGCAGGCCTATATTGCGGCAGGAATATACCGTACCATTCTGGTTATAGGGAGTGAGAGTCTGTCGAAGCTGGCCGATTGGACGGACAGAGGAACCTGTATCCTGTTCGGCGACGGTGCCGGGGCGGCTGTGCTTACGGCAGGAGAAGGAAGGAGCTTTAGGGGCGTCCTGCATTCCGACGGCAGCAAGGGAAATGCCCTGACCTGCAGCGGCAAATTCTGGAAGAAAGACGAGAATGATACGGGATTTATGAAAATGGATGGAAGGGAAGTCTTTCAGTTTGCAGTAAAACGGGTACCGGAGGTCATTCATGAGGTACTGGACTTAAATGACTGTGAGCTCGATGACATTGACTATTTTATTGTCCATCAGGCAAACCGCAGAATTATCGAGAGCGCAGCCAGACGTCTGGGCGTGGATGCAGAGAAATTTCCCATAAACCTGCAGGAATACGGAAATACCTCATCTGCAAGCATTCCCATACTTCTGGATGAACTCAGAAGAAATGGAATGCTGAGAAAAGGAAACCGGATCCTGCTGGCAGGCTTTGGTGCCGGCTTATCCTGGGGCGCCGGAATCTTAGATTGGACAATGGAATAAGCGGAAAAGGATTCAAATGCAGCAATTGCATTTTAATCAAAATAAAATCACACAGGTAAGTAAAAAAGGAGAGAAAAATATGTTAGAGAAAATTCAGGAAATGATCGCAGAGGCACTGGGAATAGAACAGGAAAAGGTAACAGCAGAGGCATCCTTCAAAGATGATCTGGGAGCTGATTCTCTGGACTTGTTTGAATTAGTAATGGCGCTGGAAGACGAATTCGGCGTAGAAATCCCGACAGAGGAATTAGAAGCCATGGCCACCGTCGGAGACGTCGTAAAATATATCGAACAGAATCAATAAGCGGCGGCATGCCCTTTCCGTGCCTGCCCTGCTTTGGTGATCTTGGCGGACATCGGCATACAGGAAACGGGAACACCCAACACTAGGAGGAGGATGAATATGAAGACAGAGATAACAGAGCTGCTGGGAATCCAGTATCCGATTATACAGGGCGGTATGGCATGGGTGGCAGAGTGTCATCTGGCGGCGGCGGTTTCCAATGCTGGCGGCTTAGGCCTGATCGGTGCGGCAAACGCCCCTGCCGAGTGGGTGCGCGAACAGATCCGGGAAGCGAAAAGGCTGACGGATCAGCCGTTTGGCGTAAATATCATGCTGATGAGCCCTTGTGCCGATGAAGTGGCCAGGATTGTGGCAGAAGAGAAGGTTAAGGTTGTCACCACCGGGGCAGGCAATCCGGAGAAATATATAGGCATGTGGAAGGATGCCGGAGTCAGAGTTATTCCGGTGACAGCTTCCGTAGCGCTTGCAAAGCGTATGGAGCGGTGCGGTGCAGATGCAGTCGTGGCGGAAGGCTGCGAGGCAGGAGGACATATCGGGGAATCCACCACCATGGTACTGGTACCTCAGATTGCGGATGCAGTGAAAATTCCGGTAATCGCGGCAGGCGGTATTGCAGACGGCAGAGGAATCGCGGCTGCGTTTATGCTGGGAGCAAGAGGCGTTCAGATGGGAACCCGTTTTGTGGTTACAGATGAGTGCATTGTTCATGACAATTACAAAGAAAAAATTCTGAAGGCAAGCGATATTGATACCAGGGTAACGGGAAGAACTACCGGGCATCCGGTTCGTGCCTTGAGAAATGAGACGACGAGGAAATATCTGGATTTGGAAAAGTCCGGCGCTTCCTTTGAGGAGCTGGAGAAGCTTACGCTGGGCGGACTAAGGAAAGCGGTCATAGACGGCGATGTAAAGACCGGAAGCGTGATGGCAGGCCAGAGCGCCGGTATGGTTAAGGAGAGGATGTCCTGTAAACAGCTGATCGAGAAGCTGGTGCGGGAGGCGGATGCATTGATGAAAGGAACCGGGATTTATGAGTAAGATTGCATTTATTTATCCGGGTCAGGGCGCGCAGAAGGCGGGCATGGGCGCTGATTTCTATGAAAACAGCCGGACAGCGGGAGACATCTATGATGAAGCGTCAGAGGTGCTGGGACTGGACATGAAGGCATTGTGCTTTGAAAAGAATGACAGGCTGGATCTGACAGAGTACACGCAGGCGGCTATGGTAACCACCTGTCTCGCTATGACCAGAACGGTAGAGGAAATGGGACTAAAGCCGGATATTACGGCAGGCTTAAGCCTAGGTGAATACTGCGCCATTGCGGCGGCCGGAGGCTTTGGCGATATGGATGCAGTGAAGACGGTGAGGACGAGAGGGATTCTGATGCAGAATGCGGTTCCTGCCGGAGAGGGCGCGATGGCGGCCATACTGGGACTTGCAAAAGAAGCGGTAGAGCGGATACTTGCATCCGTTACAGAGGTGACTATTGCCAATTATAACTGTCCGGGGCAGATCGTGATAACCGGACGGGCAGAGGCAGTGCAGGAAGCATGCAGGAAACTGGACGATGCAGGGGCAAGGCGCATGATGCCTTTGAAGGTCAGCGGGCCGTTTCATTCGCCTATGCTTGCCAGGGCAGGAGAAGAGCTTGCGGCGGAGCTTGCCGGGATCCGGTGGAAGGAGCTTAAACTTCCTTATGTGACCAATGTGACTGCGCAGGAAATTACCGATATATCGCAGACAGCAGGGCTGCTTGCCCGTCAGGTCAGCGCGCCGGTCAAGTGGGAGCAGAGTATGGAAACTATGCTCCGAAGCGGCGTGGACATTTTTGTAGAAATCGGTCCGGGCAAAACGCTGACCGGTTTCCTGAAAAAAATTGCTCCGGATAAAAAGGTAATGCAGATTGGCACATGGAAGGATATAGAATCAGTGATTCGGGAGTTGAAGGCATGTTAGAAGGAAAAACAGCGGTTGTTACCGGTGCGTCCAGAGGGATCGGAAGGGCAATTGCCCTGGAACTGGCAGAGCAGGGCGCGCAGGTGATCATTAACTATAATGGTTCCTGTGAAAATGCAGGAAAGGTGAAGCAGGAGATTGAAGCAAAAGGCGGAAAGGCAGAGACCATTCCGTGCAATGTGGGAGATTTTGAACAGTGCGCCGAATTGATCGGCGGGGTCATAAAGACCTTCGGAAGCATAGATATTCTGGTGAATAACGCAGGAATTACCAGAGACGGACTTCTGATGAAGATGTCAGAGAAGGACTTTGACGATGTGCTTGCGGTTAATCTGAAAGGTGCTTTTAATACGATGCGTGTGGCGGCGCGCCAGATGATAAAGCAGAGAAGCGGAAGGATCATTAACATGTCTTCAGTAGTGGGAATCTGCGGAAATGCGGGGCAGGTCAATTATGCGGCGTCCAAGGCGGGCGTTATCGGAGTGACCAAATCTGCGGCGAAAGAGCTGGCATCCAGAGGAATAACCGTAAATGCAGTGGCGCCTGGGTTCGTGGAGACAGAGATGACGGCGGTGCTTTCCGATAAGGTAAAGGAGGAGGCCGTGAGGCAGATTCCGTTGGGAAGATTCGGGAAACCGGAGGATATTGCAAAGACGGTGGCATTTCTTGCATCGGAAGAAGCGGGATATATTACCGGACAGGTGATTCAGGTAGACGGGGGAATGGCGGTATGAGTAAACGCAGAGTAGTAGTGACAGGCTTAGGGGCTGTGACCCCGATTGGAAACTGCACCAGAGATTTCTGGAACGGTATCCGGGAAGGAAAGGTCGGGATCGGCCCCATTACGGCATTTGACGTAACAGACTACAAGGTGAAGCTGGCGGCAGAGGTTAAGGGATTTGATGCAAGGGAGTATATGGATTTTAAGGCGGCAAAGCGCATGGAGCGGTTCTCCCAGTTTGCCGTGGCGGCGGCCTTGGAAGCATTTCAGGATTCAGGGCTTAACATGCAGGAGGAAAATGCATTCCGGGCGGGTGTGATTATCGGCTCCGGAGTGGGAAGCCTTCAGGAGGTAGAGGAATCTATAAAGCGGATTCGTGAAAAGGGGTCTTCCCGGGTCAATCCACTGATGGTGCCGAGAATGATCAGTAATATGGCGGCGGGAAATGTGTCGATCCAGTTAGGCTTCCGGGGAAAATGCACCAGCGCGGCAACCGCCTGTGCAACAGGAAGCCACTGTATCGGCGATGCATTCCGCGCCATTCAGTATGGGGATGCAGATATTATGGCGGCAGGCGGTACGGAGAGCTGTATCTGCCCTACCGGCGTGGCCGGATTTTCAGCGCTGACAGCATTGTCCCAGAGTCAGGATCCTATGCGGGCATCCATTCCATTTGACAAAGACCGGGACGGCTTTGTGATAGGAGAGGGAGCAGGTGTCGTGATACTGGAGGAACTTGGACATGCAAAAGCCAGAGGAGCCCATATTTATGCCGAAGTGACCGGGTACGGCGCGACAGGAGACGCCTACCACATCACCTCGCCGATTGAGGATGGAAGCGGCGCGGCGAAAGCGATGGAGCTTGCCATGGAGGAAGCCGGAGCGGGGCCGGAGGATATCGATTATATCAACGCCCACGGCACAGGGACGCATCATAATGATCTGTTTGAGACAAGAGCCATCAGGGCGGCGCTCGGCGGCGCTGCAGACAAAGTAGTAATCAATTCTACAAAATCTATGATCGGTCATCTTTTAGGAGCGGCCGGAGGCGTAGAGTTCATTGTCTGCGTGAAATCCATAGAGGACGGATTTATCCACCAGACCATTGGAACGAAGGAAACCGATGAGGAATGCAGTTTGAACTATGCCGTCGGAGCGCCGGTTGAGAAGCCGGTACGTTTTGCCATGAGCAATTCTCTTGGCTTTGGCGGGCATAATGCGGCATTGCTGATAAAACGATATGAAGATTAGCAGGCGGGGATAGAGAAGATGGAATTTGAAAATCTGTTGACACTGATAAAAACGGTTTCGGATTCAAAGCTGACGGATCTGAAATATGAAGAGAATGGAGTGAAGCTGCACCTGACCAAAAAACGAGGGACCGTTCAGGCAGAGACGGTACAGAAGGTATCTGCCGCGGCAGAAGCGCCTTCTGTACCGGAAGTTGTAACAGAGCCGGAAGGGAAGATCATGCATTCCCCGCTAGTGGGTGTGTTCTACACGGCACCTGCAGAGGATGCAGAGAATTTTGTGTCAGTGGGAGACGTGGTGAAGAAGGGGCAGACTATGGCGATTATAGAAGCAATGAAGCTGATGAATGAGATTGAGTGTGAATATGACGGAATAGTAGAGGAAGTCTATGCGGCAAACGGACAGCCGGTGGAATACGGGCAGCCTCTGTTCCGTATAAAATAGCAGAAGGCGGGAGGAAGAAAGATGAACCATTTGACGATTAAGCAGATTCAGGAAATACTTCCGCACAGGCATCCGTTTCTGCTGCTGGATTATATCGAGGATTATGAGCCGGGGAAATACGCGGTAGGATATAAATGTGTGACATACCGGGAGGAGTTCTTTCAGGGGCATTTTCCCGGCGAGCCGGTGATGCCGGGCGTGCTTACAGTGGAAGCGCTGGCCCAGGCGGGAGCCGTGGCTATTTTAAGCCAGGAAGAAAACAAAGGAAAGACGGCCTATTTCGGCGGAATCAGCAAATGCAAGTTCCGCGGCAAGGTCGTGCCGGGCGACAAGCTCCGTCTGGAAACGGAGATCATTAAGCAGAAGGGCCCGGTAGGCGTCGGAAGTGCAGAGGCGAGCGTGGATGGAAAGACAGTGGTCTCGGCGGAGCTGACCTTTATGATCGGATAGGTGGCGGACATGATTCAGAAAATACTGATTGCCAACAGAGGAGAGATTGCAGTGCGGATCATCCGCGCCTGCAGGGAAATGGGAATCGCGTCCGTGGCAGTATATTCCGAAGCAGATGCGAAGGCGCTTCATGTGCAGCTTGCAGATGAGGCAATCTGTATCGGGCCTGCCAGCGCGGCGGAGAGCTATCTGGATATGGAAAAGATTATCAGTGCTACCATTGTGTCGGGGGCAGACGCGATCCATCCGGGGTTCGGTTTTTTGTCGGAGAATTGCAGATTTGCAGAATTGTGCGAGCAGTGCAATATTACCTTTATCGGGCCGCCCTCTCAGGTGATTTCCAGATTGGGCAATAAACAGGAGGCCAGAAATACGATGGTTTCGGCGAAAGTTCCGGTAATCCCCGGAACCAGTGCGGCGGTGTATGATAAGAAAGAGGCCGCGGCTCTGGCAGAGGAGATCGGATATCCGGTAATCATCAAAGCCGTGCTCGGCGGAGGCGGCAAGGGAATGCGGGTAGCGGAATCGCCGGAGGAATTTGCAGGCTGTTTCCAGACGGCACAGAAGGAAGCAGAGGCTTCCTTTGGAGACAGGGCGATGTATCTGGAGCATTTTCTGATCCGTCCCAGGCATATCGAATTCCAGATATTAGCGGATCGCTTCGGACATGTGGTGCATCTGGGAGAGCGGGACTGCTCCGTGCAGAGAAACCACCAGAAAATGATTGAGGAATCGCCTTCGCCTGCCGTTTCGGAAAAGCTTCGGAAACAGATGGGAGAGGCGGCCGTAAAAGCGGCGGAGGCGGCCGGCTATGTGAATGCCGGAACCATCGAATTTCTGCTGGACGATAAGAATCAATTTTACTTCATGGAAATGAATACCCGGATTCAGGTAGAGCATCCGGTAACCGAGTGGGTGACCGGAATTGACATAGTAAAAGAGCAGATCCGGATCGCCGACGGGAAGAAACTGTCTTACGGCCAGAAGGATATCCGGCTGACCGGACATGCGATTGAGTGCAGGATCAATGCAGAGAATCCAAAGAAGGGCTTCCGCCCTTCGCCGGGAACAATTACGGACATGTATCTGCCGGGAGGAAAGGGGATCCGCGTGGACACGGCAATTTACAGCGGATGCGAGATCCCGCCCTATTATGACTCTATGATTGCTAAGCTGATCGTCTGGGCAAGGAGCCGGAAGGAGGCGGTCTGCAAGATGCAGAGCGCGCTGGGCGAGGTGGCCATCGAAGGGGTAGATACGAATGTGGATTATCAGTACGGGATTCTGCATCATGCGGATTTTCTGTCCGGGGATATTAATATCGGCTTTATTGAGGATATGGAAAAAAGCCGTGAATTATAGCAGGCAATCCTATCTTAGAGGCGGAGCGCTATCCGCAGAGATATCAGATTTGAAAGGGGCAGGGTAGAGTATGGATCTGGAAAATATGTTTAAAAAGAAAGTGGTTCCTGCCAGGACAGACATATCCCAGGCCGGGAATAAGCCGGAGGTTCCAGAGGGGCTGCTTAGGAAATGTAATAAATGCGGAAAAGCAATTATTGCAGAAGAGGCAAAGGAACAGAACTATATCTGTCCAAAATGCGGGGGATATTTCCGTATTCCGGCATACCGGAGAATTGAGCTGCTGGCAGATGAGGACAGCTTTGAAGAATGGGATATAGAGCTAGATACGGATAATCCGCTGGGATTTAAGGGGTATCCGGAGAAGCTGGAAAGCTTAAGGAAGAAGACCGGACTTAGAGAAGCGGTGGTGACCGGACATATCCGCATTGAGGGTATGGAGGCTGCCGTCGGGGTCTGCGACGGGCAGTTTCTGATGGCGAGCATGGGAAGGGCTGTGGGAGAGAAGATTACCCGTCTGGTGGAACGGGCAGAGAAAGAGAGTCTTCCGGTTGTTTTATTTACCTGCTCCGGCGGGGCAAGGATGCAGGAGGGGATGGTGTCCCTGATGCAGATGGCAAAGACATCGGCCGCTTTAAAGCGCCACAGCGATGCGGGAAATCTAAGCGTCAATGTCCTTACGGATCCGACGACAGGAGGCGTTACGGCAAGCTTTGCCATGCTGGGAGATATTATTCTTGCAGAGCCCAAGGCATTAATTGGATTTGCCGGGCCCAGAGTCATTGAACAGACCATTAGGCAGAAGCTCCCGAAGGGATTCCAGCGTTCGGAATTTCTGTTAGAGCATGGATTTGTGGACAGGATTGTGGAGCGCCATAGTTTAAGAGAAACCCTTGCACGGATTTTGAAGCTTCATAGCAGGAATGAAAGTAAGAAAATACAAGAGCTGCCGAAAGAAGAAAAACGGAAAATCCAGAAGAAAGCTGTGAGGCTCCGGGATATTCCTGCATGGGAGCGTGTACAGCTTTCCAGAAAAGCTGACAGGCCTTCCGGAAATGACTATATACAGGCGCTTTTTCCAGATTTTATCGAACTTCACGGCGACCGCTGCTATGGAGATGATAAAGCAATTGCAGGCGGCATTGCTCATTTCCATGGAATGCCGGTAACTGTGATCGCCCAGACCAAGGGAAACACTACGAAGGAGAATATTGAGAGAAATTTTGGGATGCCGGCGCCGGAGGGCTACCGCAAGGCATTAAGGCTGATGAAGCAGGCTGAGAAATTCCATCGTCCGGTTATCTGCTTTGTGGATACGCCGGGAGCCTTCTGTGGATTGGAGGCAGAGGAGCGCGGCCAGGGCGAGGCGATTGCCAGAAACTTATATGAGATGTCGTCCCTTCAGACACCGATTTTGTCGGTGGTTGTGGGTGAAGGCGGAAGCGGAGGCGCACTGGCGCTGGCCGCGGCAGATGAGGTGTGGATGCTGGAAAATGCAGTATATTCAATCCTGTCGCCGGAAGGCTTTGCAAGTATCCTGTGGAAGGACAGCGGACGCGCAGAGGAAGCGGCAAGGCTTATGAAGATGACATCAGGCGACCTTCTGGAACAGCACATGGTCGAAGAAGTGATACCCGAACCGGAGGAACTTAACGTGCAGACGTTAGGTTCGGTGACAGAGCAGCTGGAAATAAAAATTTCTGCGTTTTTAGAAGAATATACGTCGCTGAATATGGAGGCGCTGCTGGACAGACGCTACCAGAGATTCCGCGGGATGTAAAGAAATAGTTGATTCACCTTGTAAAAAGCGGGTATAATAATTTTAAAGTAATTGAAGGAAAGCTATGACTATAGAAGAGGGAAAACATGGATGCTTACAAGACAGTAAATGATGTTTTGGTGAATCTGATCAATGAAGTGTGGGTATTGGAAGGTAAGGCCATTATTACAGGAGAATTTAAGGATTTGACCAATAACGATATGCATGTGATTGAGGCAATCGGCAAAGGTGAGGGAAAGAATATGTCCTCCATTGCCAGGAAGCTGAATATTACCGTGGGGACGCTGACATCTTCGATGAACAGGCTGGTGAAGAAGAATTATGTGGAGCGGTTCCGCAGTGAGGAGGACAGGCGCATTGTATTTGTGAGACTGTTGGAAAAGGGCGTCAGAGCGTTTGATCATCATGCGGAGTACCACCGCAGGATGACGGAGGCAGTGCTTGCGAAGCTCACAGATGATGAGGTTCCGGTGCTTGTGAAGACGCTGTCAGGATTTTCAGAATTTTTCCGTGAGTACCATGGGGTTCCTGAAGACGATTCAAAGATAGGCGATTGAATTAATAGAAGAAGTATATATGAGATTATGATAAAACAGGCGGTTTCATCGGCCTGTTTTATTGCTTTTTGTTTTAATAGATTGAAGAAGGAAATCAAATAGATTATAATAAAATAAATAAGATAATTTACAGGAGGATTTACTATGGGACAGGGATATAAAGGATTAGAAGCAGCGATTGCGGCAATTAGAAAGAAGACGGACTTTGTACCTGAGACAGCATTGGTGCTCGGCTCCGGCCTTGGGGGATTTGCGGAGAGAGTTGACGTGAAGGCGGAGGTGTCTTATACAGATATTGAGGGTTTTCCGGTTTCAACGGTGGCAGGCCATGACGGGAGATTTATCTTTGGATATGTGAATAAGGTTCCGGTGGTTGTGATGAAGGGGCGCGTACATTATTACGAGGGCTACGAGATGGAAGAGGTGGTAATGCCGATCCGGCTGATGGGTATGCTTGGAGCAAAGACCCTGATCCTGACCAATGCGGCAGGCAGTGTGAATCTGGATTTTAAGCCGGGGGATCTGATGATCATTGAGGACCAGATTTCTGCATTTGTGCCAAGTCCTTTGCGGGGACGCAATATGGAGGAGCTGGGAACCCGTTTTCCGGATATGAGTAATATTTACGACAGAGAATTACAGGATAAGATTGAGGAAATTGCGAAGGAGCTTAAGATTGCTGTAAAGAAGGGCGTATATCTGCAGTGGAAGGGACCGAATTATGAGAGCCCGGCAGAGATCCGGATGTTCCGCGGGACCGGCGCAGATGCTGTCGGTATGAGCACTGCCTGTGAGGCGGTAGCCGCAAGGCATATGGGACTTAAGGTCTGCGGTATTTCCTGTCTGACTAATATGGCGGCGGGTATTTTAGACCAGCCTTTGGATCACAGGGAGGTTCAGGAAGCGGCGAATCAGGTAAAGGACTCTTTTGAGACACTTGTATCTGAGATGATCTCCCGGATATAGGACAGCCCGGCGCTTATGAAAATATCAGACAGGCAGGAAAGCACAAAGTTATCCCTGTGGGAAAAGATTCCCACAGGGATTTGCAGTATTATATTGACGAAGGACAGGGAGCAGGGTATTATGGTAGAATTGAATAATGATGCGATTGCTTATATGAAGAAAAGAAATAAAACGGATATTGTTCTTGATGTGATCCGCTATACCAGCTGATGTGCTCCTCCGCGGATGGAGATATCAGTAGGATTTACTGATAAGGAAGAAGAATATTATGCCGGACAGGGATATGTCTGTGATGAGAGCATGATCGGCAGGGTGTACTACCCGGAGGAGGGTGTGGAGCTTGACGGACAGATAGCGGTCCGCTATATGAAATATCCATGGATCAGCACCTTTGAGACAGATGGAATCCGTGCAGTGACAGCGGATAACGAAAATAACAGCCAGGAATAGGCCGGACTTAAGCGGCCGCAGTTTAGACTAGATCAGAATGAGAGAAAAGACGGATGAGTTTAGATTATAAGAAGACGATATACGCCTGTTTTACGGGATACATTGTTCAGGCTGTTGTTAATAATTTTGTTCCTCTGTTATTTTTGATGTTTCAGAATAGCTATGGGATTCCCCTTCAGAAGATTACGCTTCTGGTTACCTTTAATTTCGGGCTGCAGCTGGTGATCGATCTGTGCTCGATCGGCTTTGTGGACCGGATCGGATACCGTGCGTCGATGATTATTGCACATGCTGCTGCGGCGTCGGGCCTGATCCTTTTGACGGTGCTTCCGGAACGGTTCTCCGACCCGTTTATCGGACTGCTGCTGGCCGTGATCATCTATGCGGCCGGCGGAGGGCTTCTGGAGGTTCTGGTGAGCCCGGTGGCAGAGGCGTGCCCTACGGATAATAAAGAGTCGGCAATGAGCCTTCTGCATTCTTTTTACTGCTGGGGGCATGTGGGAGTTGTACTGTTATCCACGCTGTTTTTTGCCGCGGCGGGAATGAGAAACTGGAAGCTGCTTGCTCTGCTGTGGGCAGCGGTTCCCATCTATAATGCCTGTGCTTTTACCAAAGTGCCGATTGCTCCGCTGGTGGAAGAAGGCGGGAGAGGGCTGTCGGTAAAGGAATTGTTTTCCATGAAGATATTCTGGGTGCTGATGCTGATGATGGTATGCGCCGGAGCCAGCGAACAGGGGGTCAGCCAGTGGGCTTCTGCTCTGGCGGAGCAGGGACTGGGCATCAGCAAGACGGTGGGAGACCTGGCAGGCCCTATGGCCTTTGCGGTATGTATGGGTGCGGCAAGGGCCTTCTATGGAAAGAAGGGAGAGAGCATCCATCTGGAAACGTTTATGATGGGCAGCAGCATGGTGTGTGTGGCGGCGTATCTGGCGATAGCCCTTATGCCGGTTCCGGCTCTTGGCCTGGCAGGCTGCGGATTGTGCGGCCTGTCTGTGGGAATTATGTGGCCGGGAACCTTCAGCATGGCGGCAGGCTCTGTCAGGAGAGGCGGAACCGCATTATTTGCGCTGCTGGCGCTTGCAGGGGATGTGGGTTGCTCGGCAGGGCCGACACTGGTTGGGATGTTATCGGGAAACCGCGGGGATGACCTGAGAGCAGGAATACTGATAGGAACTGCATTTCCAATACTTATGATCGTTTCACAGGCTTTGAAGAGGATGATAATTAAAAATAAAGAGGGTTCATGATGAAAGGAAACAGACAGATTCTATTAACAGAGGGGCCGGTTTTAAGACCGCTGGCGGCTTTGGCGATGCCGATCATGGCATCGTCCTTTTTAAATACGGTATACAGCATTACGGATATGGCATGGATTGGAATGCTTGGAGCGGAGGCAGTGGCAGGAATCGGTGTGGGAGGCATGTTTGTGTGGCTTTCTCAGGGGCTGTCCGCGCTGGCGAGGATGGGCGGACAGGTGAATGCTGCACAGGCGGTAGGCGGCGGAAGAAGGGATGAGGCATCCCGGTATGCAAAGGCGGCGCTGCAGATGGCGGCAGTATTTGGAATTGCATTTGCATTGGTGAGCCTGCTTTTTGCAGAAAGCCTTGTGGGTGTATTCCGGCTGGGAGAAGCATTGACAAACCGCTATGCAGTGAGCTATCTGAGGATTACCTGCGGGTTGGTCATATTCTCTTATATGACGGTGGTGCTGACGGGAATCTATACGGCTCAGGGAGATTCCAGAACACCGCTTCTGGCAAATGCGGCCGGTCTTGTGATCAATATGGTTCTGGATCCGATGCTGATATTGGGGATAGGGCCGTTTCCAGAGCTTAAGGTGACCGGTGCGGCAATTGCCACTGTGACGGCACAGTTTATTGTGTTGATGGTAATGATTGCCGGAGTGTGGAAGGATAAGAGCGGTCATAACGTGCTGTCAGGACTGAAGCTTATGGAACCGGCGGAGGGAAAATTCTACTGGGGAGTATTCCGGATCGGGGCGCCCACAGCCGTTCAGGGAACGGTGTATTGCATGATCTCGATGGCGCTGACTAGAATGGCTGCATCTTTTGGATCCGGGGCTGTCGCTGTGCAGCGGGTTGGCGGCCAGGTTGAAGCTGTATCCTGGAATACGGCAGACGGCTTTGCCGCGGCGATCAATGCATTTGCGGCTCAGAATTATGGTGCAGGAAAAATGGAACGGGTGCGGAGAGGATACTGGGCTTCTTTCTGGACAATTGCCTTTTGGGGAGCGCTTATTACAATGGCATTTTTTCTGCTTCCGGAGCCCATAGCCGGTGTGTTTTTTCATGAGGCAGATGTAATAGGAACAGCGGTAGACTATTTTGTTATCCTCGGAATCGGGGAAGGCTTCATGTGTGTGGAGCTGATGACTGTAGGAGCTCTGTCCGGCCTTGGCAGAACAAAGCTCTGCAGCATCATCAGTATTCTTCTGACCGGATTTCGGATCCCTCTGGCAGTTCTGCTGTCAAACAGCGCGCTGGGACTGAACGGTATATGGTGGGCTCTTTCCGCAACATCCATTGCCAAAGGGATCCTGTTTACAGCCGCTTTTGTATTAGTCTCACGGGACTAATGGGGTAAATTCTTCTCGTTGATGAGGATACCCTCATACAGCTTTTTGTGGAAACGCTTGGTAAATAGTATGCACTTGCACAGGAATATGTAATAAATATTCAGTCCGCAGCCCTGCAGGGATTCAAAGTTTCCCTGTCCTTTGGAGATCAGCAGATCAGCGCTGTGGATAATTTGGGATGCTTCCTCAGAAATCTTTGGCAGATAGGTTCCGGCAATGCTGGTTCCGTTGCCTGTCACAGGCGCAATTTCTGTCAGGCCGGTCTGAATGGCATCCTCCATAGTAGCATCATTGACTGCAGGCATTCCCCTCACGATGATATCCACATGAAGGTCTGGGAATTCGGACTGGATTGCTTTGATCAACAGCTTGTCTAAAACGATTTCTCCGCAGTTATCGGTGAGGAATGCCAGTTTTTTGGCGTTTTTTAAATCAGCGTACAGCTCAGAGAATGCCCGCTCATCGATGATCTGTTCATCTGCTCCGCCCAGCAGTTCAAATAATTTGTCGTTGTCTACTTCCAGTACGCCGAAATCAATGTAATTGCCGGTCATAACATATTGGATAGCTCTTTTCATGGGATGATCGGATGAGTTAATGTCTGTGGCTATGCGTATTTCCTGCTCTAGCATCAATTTATTGAAGGTCTGCTTGATTTCTGTAAAATCAGTAGAGATTCCGAACATTTCTTTCTGGAGCTTTAGTATGTCGTCCATGACTACAGGCGAGCTCTCCTCCGGCTTGACGGAGGAAAGGATGCCGAAAAGCCGTCTGATATATTCCATCCGCTCGGGTTCCGATGCACTTTCTGGATAATCGCATAAAAATTTGTTGGTCATACATTTTAAGCACTCAGAATTCCATCTTGTAATCATTTTTCATTCTCCTTTTTTATGAGGTAAGTGATGTTGGGATGTATCAATTTATTATACTATATATGATTATATGAGAATAAGCAATTCTAAAGTGTGCGGCAGAGGGTTGAATTTTGGAGTTACCTGTTGTCTTTTCGCATGGTTCTGGTTATAATGCAGCTATTATAGCATGAAGAACAGTTACGGAGGAGAAGAATATGCCGGCAGAGAAGAAGGGGCGTTTCAGTTTAATATTGCGGTTTTCCAAAAACACAAAACGGTACTTTGCGATTGTTCTGGCATCGTCCCTTGTATCTACTGTTTTAGGGGCGCTGATCCCGAGGATATTCAGCTTCACGATCGATCGGGTGCTGGTTCCGGGAGGCATTCCTTATCTGAAGGAGCATCTGTGGATCTTGTCTCTGCTTGTGGCCGGGATTGCGTTTGGGAACGGCATTGCCATTTATCTGTACCGGAGTAATACGGCGAAGGCAGGGGAGACCTTTGCAAAAAATATGAGGGATATTCTATTTTACCATGTGCAGCGCCTGCCGATGAAATGGCATAGTGAGAACCAGACCGGTGATATTATCCAGCGGTGTACGACGGATGTGGAGACGATAAGAAATTTTGTGGTAACGCAGGTGCTGGAGGTGTTTCGGACCTTGTTCCTGCTGGTAGTTTCGCTTATGATGATGTGCTCCATGGACCGGAAGCTGACGCTGGCGGCAATGGTATTTATTCCAATTGTGCTGCTCTATTCGGGTGTGTTTTACCACTTGATCGCCAGAAATTTTACCAAAGCGGATGAAGCGGAGGGCGAGCTTTCTACAGTCGTACAGGAGAATGCCTCCGGTGTCCGGGTGGTGCGGGCGTTCGGCAGGGAGAAGTTTGAGACCAGCCGGTTTGACGAGAAGAATCAAAAATTTGCAGGACTCTGGATCAGGCTTGGGACGCTTTCGGGGCTTTACTGGGGTGTAGGAGAGCTGATCACGGGGTTTCAGGTAATATGTATCATTACTTTGGGAGCAATCGAAGCGGTACACGGTAATATTACCGCAGGGGAATTTATCGCATTTGCATCCTATAATACGACGCTTGTGTGGCCGGTCAGAAGCTTAGGCCGTATCTTGTCTGAGATGAGCAAGGCGGGGGTATCCTTTGACCGTGTGAATTATATATTGGAGTCTGCTGAGGAGAATATGTCTGAGGAGGGGAAACGTCCGGAACAGAACGATATCGCCTTTGAGCGCGTGACCTTTGGGTACGGGGACGGCGCGAAGGTATTGGAGGACGTGAGCTTCCATATTCAGGAGGGGGCAGTTTACGGAATCCTGGGAGGAACCGGGAGCGGGAAATCGACGCTGATGCATCTTTTGGACCGGCTGTATGAGCTGGAAGAAGGCACGATCCGGATCGGCGGGATCGATATCCGTGATATTTCCAGAAAATGGATGCGGGAACATATCGGCATCGTGCTTCAGGAGCCGTTTCTGTTTTCAAGGACCATCCGGGAAAATATCGCGGCAGTCAATCCTTCGGCATCCATGGAAGAGATCCGGGATGCTGCCAGGACCGCCTGCGTGGATGATGCCATTATGGGATTTCCGGACGGCTATGAGACGATGGTGGGAGAGCGGGGCGTTACCTTATCCGGAGGCCAGCGCCAGAGGATAGCCATTGCCAGAATGCTGCTTGCGAAAACACCGATCATGGTATTTGATGATTCGCTGTCCGCGGTGGATGCAGAGACGGATCTGCGGATCCGCAGGGCTCTCAGGGAGAAGATGAAGGATGCCGTAGTGATCCTCATTTCCCACCGTATCACGACGCTGATGGATGCAGATCAGATTTTGGTGCTGAACCACGGAAGGGCAGAGGAACTGGGAACCCATCAGGAATTGATCCGAAACGGGAAAATCTATCAGAAAATATACGAAATACAGATGAATCAGGATGATAGAAGACTTCTGGAGGAAGGAGGGACAGCTGATGAAAGAGAACGGAATGGAAAATAAGAATTTCAGCCTGTCTGTCTGGAAAAAGATGCTGCCCTTCTTCCGTCCCTATTATAAATACTTTGCAGTTACGGTGAGCCTGAATGTAGTGCTGGTATTGATGGATGCGGCGGTGCCGTTGTTCCAGAGTTATGCCATTGACCAGTTTATTATACCGGATACGCTGGATGGGATAGAGTGGTTCGTAGTTATGTATGGGCTTGCAATTATCGTACAGACGGTTAGTTTGTTTTTTAGTGTGCGTGCGGCAATTCATATTGAGATGCATGTAGGAAAGGATTTGAAGAGGGCGCAGTTTGTACATCTGCAGAAGCTGTCCTTTTCTTATTACAATACCACGCCGGTGGGGTATATCCATGCCAGAGTGATGAGCGATACCTTAAAGATTGCTTCGGTGCTTGCCTGGGGCCTGGTGGATATGTTCTGGGCATTTACCTATGTTATCGGGGTGTTCGGGATTATGTTTGTGCTGAACTGGAGGCTGGCGCTGATCGTTCTTCTGGTGGTTCCCTTTATTGCGCTTCTTACGGCGTTTTTCCAGAAACGGATGCTGCTTTGGAACCGGAGGATCCGGGAAATAAATTCGGAGATTACAGGAGCCTTCAATGAAGGGATTACCGGAGTCCAAACCAGTAAGACGCTGGTAATGGAAGAATTGAATGATCAGTCCTTTCAGGATATCACAGGGCGGATGAAGGGCGGCTCTATGATGCTTGCCAGGCTGACGGCGGTGTATATGCCGCTGATTCTGTTTTTCAGTTCTATGGTCACGGCATTTGTTCTGGCCAGAGGCGGGTATTTTGTGCAGAATCAGCTGATCGAGCTGGGAACGCTTTCCGTGTTCCTGACCTATGCTGTGGGAATATTCGAGCCGGTTCAGCAGCTTGCAAGGCTTCTGTCGGACCTAATATCCTGTCAGGCAAATATAGAGCGGGTGACAGGGCTCTTGGAGCAGGAACCGAATATTACCGACCCGCTGGAGGTGCAGGAAAAATATGGGGATGCCATACATCCGAAAAAGGAAAACTGGGAGCCGATCAAAGGGGATATCGAATTTCGGGATGTAACCTTCTGCTATCCGGACGGAAAGGAAAATGTACTGGAGCATTTTAACTTAAAGATTCCGGCAGGAACTACAGTGGCCGTTGTGGGAGAGACAGGAGCCGGCAAATCTACGATCGTTAATCTGGCGTGCCGGTTCTTTGAGCCGACGGAAGGGCAGATATTGATTGACGGCAGGGATTACAGAGAGCGTTCCCAGCTGTGGCTCCACAGCCAGATCGGCTATGTGCTGCAGAATCCGCACCTGTTTTCCGGCACGATCCGGGAAAATATCCGTTACGGCAGGCTGGACGCGGCGGATGCCGAGGTGGAAGAGGCAGCCAGACAGGTATCGGCGGATCAGGTGATCTCCCGGCTTGAGAAGGGATATGATACAGATGTAGGCGAGGGCGGCAGCCGGTTGTCAACCGGAGAAAAGCAATTGATATCATTTGCCAGGGCAATTCTTGCGAGGCCTGCGGTCTTTGTGCTGGATGAAGCCTCGTCCTCCATTGATACGTGGACGGAACAGCTGATTCAGAAGGCGGCGGATATGCTGTTAAAAGACCATACGTCATTTATGATCGCCCACCGGCTGTCAACGGTGCGGAACGCGGATATTATTCTGGTCATGAAGGACGGGAAGATTATTGAGCACGGAAATCATCGGGAATTGATTAAGAAAAAAGGACAGTACTATCAGTTGTATTCCAGTCAGTTTGAGGAAGAGAGGATGCTGGAGGTGTTTCAATGACAGGTAATCCGGAAAAGTTAAGAGCAAGACAGGCGGCATTGGGAAGAAAAAGTAGGAAAATAATCGTGCAAAGAGCTGAAAATTATTGTGCAAAGGTTTGACAAGTGTAACTGAAAAGGGTATACTTAATAGCAACAATGTGTATAGTTATGACTGGGACCTTACACAGAATATTAAGCAAATATAACAATAAGGGAGGAAGATATCATGGTATCTCAGAAAGTAACAATCTCAAATCCTACAGGAATTCACGCTAGACCGGCAGCAACACTGGCTAAGACAGCAGCTCCGTTCAAATCAAACGTTGTTTTGGTTGTTGGAGAGAAGAGGCTTCAGGCTAAGAGCGTTTTGAATCTTATGTCAGCAGCTATCAAATGCGGTACAGAGATCACAGTTGAGTGTGACGGCGAAGATGAGGCAGAAGCACTCAAGACAGTAATTGATGCAATTGAGAGTGGATTAGGAGAGTAAGATGGAACAGATTCATGTTGAGAAGACGGCGTCAAGAGGTATTGCCGTTGAGAAGATTTATTTGTATCTTGAGCCGGATTTGACACCTGATACTGCTTCTATTACAGAGGATCAGGCGCAGGCTGAGATTGATAAGTTTGCCGCTTCTAAGGCTGCAGTTATCGCAGAGCTTAACAAGCTGGCAGAGAAGAATGAAATCTTTGCTGCACATCTGGAGATTGCAGATGATTTTATGCTGCAGGACGGAGTAGAGGGCAGAATTAAGAATGACAAGAAGAACGTTCAGCAGGCAGTCAGCGAGACCATAGATGAGTTTGCTATGATCTTTGCATCTATGGATGACGAATACATGAAGGAGAGGGCGGCGGACGTAAGAGATATCGGCAAGCGTCTGTTAGCCGGAGTTAAGGGAGTGAAGCTGCCGGATCTCGGCGGAATCACAGAGCCGGTTGTGGTTATGGCCCGCGATATGTATCCATCTGATACGGTTAAGATCGACCCTTCATTGGTAAAAGGTATTATTACAGAGGAAGGCGGCGTAACAAGCCACGTTTCCATTATTGCTAAGAGTCTTGGAATCCCGACTCTGGTAGGGGTTAAGGGAATCCTTTCTAAGGTTGAAGACGGAGAGATTATCTGCATGGATGCGGGAGAAGGCGTAATTGTTGTAAAGCCGGACGTAGCTGCAGAGAAGGAATATCTTGCAAAGAAAGAGGCTTATGAGAAGGAGAGAGTCCATCTCGAGAAATTAAGGGATACTCCGGCTGTAACCAAGGAAGGCAAGAGGATTTACCTGTGTGCAAACGTAGGCAACGTACAGGATATCCGGAACGCCCTGCCGATGAATATCGACGGCGTAGGTCTGTTCAGAAGCGAGTTCCTGTATATGCAGAATACACATTTCCCGACAGAGGAAGAGCAGTTTGCAGTATATAAGGAAGCGGCAGAGCTTGCTTCACAGGAATTGACAATCCGTACATTGGATATCGGCGGAGATAAAGAACTGTCTTATTATGAATTCGAGAAAGAGGAGAATCCGTTCCTTGGATGGAGGGCAATCCGTATTTCTCTGGATATGAAAGACATGTTTAAGGAGCAGCTCCGTGCAATTCTCCGTGCAAGTGCATTCGGTCATGTAAGGATTATGTTCCCGATGATCATTTCTATGGATGAGCTTATAGAGGCGAAGGCTGTTGTAGAGGAATGTAAGAAGGAGCTGGACGAGAGAGGCCAGAAATACGACAAGGATATCGAGACGGGTATGATGATCGAGACCCCGGCAAGTGTTATGCTTGCAGAAGAGTTCGCGAAGGAAGCAGATTTCTTCAGTATCGGAACCAACGATTTGACACAGTATATTCTGGTAGTTGACAGAGGCAATAAGAAGATTGCTCAGAAGTATAACTACTTTAGTCCGGCAGTTCTTAAGGCGATCGGACAGGTAATTGAGGCAGGACATAAAGAAGGCATCAAAGTCGGCATGTGCGGCGAGATGGCAGGAGATCAGAAGGCAGTTGAGACACTTCTGGATCTTGGGCTGGATGAGTTCAGTATGTCAGCCGGAAGCATTGACTATGTAAGAGAGCAGATCCTTAATAGAAAGTAATATTGATTAAGACGCAGCAAGCGGCGCAGGGATGAGATTTCCTGCGCCGCTTATTTTTGGTTATTTACTTATTGGGCAGACCTAAGACAGAAGCAGCACAGTTCTTATAATATTTAAGCAGTGATACTTCCAGAAGACTGGTGAACAATTCGTCATTTACAGCCCGCAGTGCGGAAAGAAGTTCCGGTTCTTCTAACAGGGCGCCGACAATTTCGCTGGCGAGCGGTGCGGTGATTTCGTTATTTTCTCCTTCAGGTATAAATGAGACGATTGCACCTAATATGATTCTTCCGTTTTCATAAATCGGAGGTTCCAGATGTATGTATCCGAAGCATGGATGGCTGATATCTGGGCTCCGGCCATGGAGAAAAAGGGAGTGGAAGGGCTTCATATAGGTGTCTGCAAGCCGGTCTCTTTTTTTTATGATTTCATAGAAATGCTGTTCCATTTCCGGTGTGTCAGCAAACAGGGAAGCCGCACAGACAATGATATCTTCGCGGTTCTGGAGCACCGGTGCGCGCCCGAATCTTATATTCCCCAGCAGATGGTAGATCTCACTTCCAAGGGCGGCGAGATAATCCACATCTTTTTTGGACAGAGGAGCGGCTGGAATGGCTTTAACATGCTTGTCCTGATTTTGCTTCTGTGAAAGAATCAGCTTGATTTTAGAATCCAGCAGCATCTTGTCCTGCTTCGCCAGAATTGGATTCACTCTTATCCAGCGGTAGGAGGTATCAAGCTTTACGGTTGAGATGATCAGGTCAATGCTCTGTGCGGTAAGCTTTTCTGCATCGACGTCAAATGCAGACATGGTTCCGCGTATGTCCAGATCATGGTATTCCTTTTTTAGATTTTCAGCTAGAAGCCTGGAGCTTCCGATTCCGGTAGGACAGACAATGATAACCGATATGCGCCGGTTAAGCTTCGCTTTGCGGTCCAGAGCCATGACAAAATAAATGGTAATGAACCCAATCTCAGACGCAGGAAAAACGGGAAGCTCATACATTTCTGAAAGAGAGGCACATCCGGTTTCGCAGGCGTGGTAAATATCTTTATAATTTGTCTGAAAATCCTTCAAAAGAGGATTCTCAATAGGTATTCCTGCCCGGAGCCGTCCGATGGCAGGCTGTAGGTGTGAACCAAGCTCTGCCGGGAGATTGGAATCATCGCTAAAATCAATCTTAAGATTATCCCCAACATTTTTAATGACAGAAAGCGTAAGCTGATGAATATCAAAATCACGCTTTGTGGTCAAATCCCGGCGGCTGGCGGGCCAGATCCTCACACCGGTCAGAAATACGGTCAGGTATTCTGTTTCGCTTTCAATGATTGGAAGCGTGAAACGATGACGGAGCTGTTTCATCAAATATTCTGCTACGGCGAACTCCGGCTCTATTGATAGATCGGAGGCAGAAATATCAGCATCCTCAATAATGAATCCCTGCTGTATCCGATGTACAGAGTAAGAGATATATGCCAGCAGCTGCAGGTAACCGTTATCGGACAGATGCAGCTGAAGCCGCTGTTCGCCGTCGGTAAGAATCTGCGTGACAGAGGCCGTAATCTGCATGGGAATCTCACGGATGCAGATGCTCTGCCTTGAGGAATCCAGACTCCGCATGGAAGAGGAATTTTTCCGCTGGCTCAGCTGGCTCCCGATGTGGGAAGTGACGGCCTGCCTGCGGGAAATTTCAGAACCATCCAGAAAGATTCCGAGTCCCTGCCTGCGGATTAAGTTTAAGTGGTATTTCTCAAACCAGCCGTTCAGCTGATTTAGATCATTTGTCAGGGTTCCGTCGGATATCCCAAGCTTTTCTGTGAAATAATAAGACTTAACAGGCTCAGGGGCAAAGAGTATTTCGTGACGGAGTATAAGCTGGCGGTCTCTTCGGTCATCAACGGTTACGGCAGTGGACTTACTGAGATTAAGGAGCGCAAGCAGCTCCTGTTTTCTGGAATCCGGCTCGTCCAGGATAAGCCCTACACTGCGCTTGCGGACAAACTGATAGCCTTCGGCGGCAAGCCATTGCTCTACACCCGGCAGCTCGCGCTGGACAGAACGGCTGCTGATATTTAACTCCTCAGATATAATTGCGGTGGTAACAGGATTGTCCTGCGGGAATCGGATCAATATACGGATAATGTCTTCGGCGCGCCCTGTAAGCAGCATAGAAACCTCCTCTTTCGTCTAACTTGATATGGATTTATTATACAGGATAATCGTCAAATTGACAAATAAAAGCAGCGTTTGGCGCAAAGCGTTTGTGACAAAGATGCAATATCATTTGTTTGTAAATGACAGAAAAGTCCTTTACAATAAAACCATAGCAAAAAGGTTATGAGAGACAAGGGAAATGAAAGGAGAACGTAACATGAAAAATGCAGTACAACGTTTTGGAAAATTCCTTAGCGCAATGGTAATGCCGAATATCGGAGCATTCATTGCATGGGGATTTATCACGGCACTGTTTATTGAAGCGGGATGGCGTCCGAATGAGAAGCTTGCCGGACTGAATGGACCGATGCTGAACTACCTGCTTCCGATTCTGGTAGCTTACCAGGGCGGTAAATTAGTAGGCGGAGACCGCGGGGCGGTTATGGGCGGTATCGCCGTTATCGGTGTTATCGTAGGAGCGCCGGATTATCCGATGCTGATGGGCGCAATGCTGATGGGACCGATCGGCGGATTTGTGATCAAGAAGTTTGACAAGGCTATGGAAGGACATATGCCGGCAGGCTTTGAGATGCTGATCAACAACTTCTCGGTTGGAATCCTGGGTATGATCCTTGCAATCATCGGCTCTTACCTGATCGGGCCTCTGATGGCGGCGATACTGGTTGTTCTGTCATCCGGTGTTGACGTATTGGTTAATCACGGACTTCTTCCGCTGGCGGCAATCTTTATTGAGCCTGCAAAGGTATTGTTCCTGAACAATGCGATCAACCACGGTATCTTTACACCGATTGCCACACTTCAGGCGCAGGAGATGGGAAGATCCATTATGTATATGCTGGAGCCTAATCCGGGACCGGGACTCGGTGTCCTGATCGCATACTGGATGTTCAGCAAGGATAAGGTTACAAAGGCATCCGCTCCAGGAGCCATCATCATTCACTTCCTGGGCGGTATCCATGAGATCTATTTCCCATATATATTGATGAATCCGATTGTTATCATTGCACCTATCGTTGGTAATGTATGTGCTATTTTCTTCTATAGCATTATGGGGGCAGGACTTGTCGGACCGGCTTCACCGGGATCCATCATCGCATTCATGTCCATGTCGCCAAGGGGAAGCGGTATGCTGATCACACTTCTCGGCGTAGTGATTGCTACAGGAGTTTCCTTTCTGGTTGCAACACCGATCATTAAGATGTCCGGTGAGAAGAGCCTTGAGGAAGCACAGGCAAAGAAGGACAGCATGAAGGCTGAGGCAAAGGGCGGCGCTCCGGTACAGGCGCTTACAGGAGCAGATGTGAAGGCTGCAGATATTAAGAAGATTATCTTCGCATGTGACGCTGGTATGGGTTCTTCCGCTATGGGTGCGACAAAGTTCAGAAACCGAATCAAGCCTCTGAATCTGGGAATCGTTGTAACGAATACATCCGTTGACAATGTTCCTTCCGATGCAAATGTTGTAGTATGCCAGACTATTTTACAGGATCGTGCGGCTAAGAGCGCGCCTCAGGCAAGACTGGTAACCTTAAATAACTTCCTTGCAGATCCAAGTCTGGATGCACTGTATGACGAGCTGGCAGCACTTTCTTCCGGAGAAGCGGCTCCGGCGGCAGAGGAACCGGCAGCGGAAGAACCGAAGAAAGAGGCAAAGAAGGGCGTTCTAATTGAGGAAGGTATTAAGACGGGACTTCCAAGCGTAGACAAAGAGACAGCAATCCGTGCGGCAGGAAAGCTTCTGTGCGAGCTGGGATTCGTAAATGAAGATTATATTGACGCGATGGTAGAGCGTGAAAAGCTTGTTACCACATACATGGGAATGGGCGTTGCAATCCCTCACGGAACCTCCAATGCGAAGGAGACTGTTAAGAAGTCAGGTATCGTAGTAATGCAGTATCCGGAAGGCGTTGATTTCGGTGATGAGAAGGCAAACCTCGTAATTGGTATTGCAGGCGTTGGCGACGAGCATCTTGAGATTCTTGCAAACATTGCAGGAAGCTTAGAGGATGAGGAGCTTCTTGAGAACCTGAAGAAGAACGCAGACGTTGATACAATTATGAAGACATTCGGCTAGATTGGTATGACAGGAAGGGGGGGAACTCCCTTCCGATTTAAGATTGGAAATGAAAATCACAAATAGTAAAGGAGAAATCATCATGAAAAAAGCGGTTCAGTTTGGTGCAGGTAACATTGGTCGTGGATTTATCGGGGCATTGCTCAGTCAGTCAGGCTATCAGGTGGTATTTGCCGATGTGGTAGATGCGGTAATCGATAAGATCAATGAGGACAAGACGTACACGGTTCATATTATGGACGTGGAGTGCGAGGATCGGAAGCTCGAAAATATCTGCGGCGTGAATTCCACAAAGCCGGAGGCGGTAGATGAAATTGCAACAGCAGATATCGTAACAACGGCGGTAGGCCTTGTAATCCTGCCAAGGGTCGCTCCGACTATTGCAAAGGCGATTGAGAAGCGTATGGAGATGGGCATAAAAGAGACTATGAATATGATCGCATGTGAGAATGCAATCCGTGGAACCTCCCAGCTTAAGAAGGCTGTATATGAGAACCTAAGCGATGCGGGAAGGGCGTTTGCGGATGAATACGTAGGCTTCCCGGATTGTGCGGTAGACAGAATCGTACCGCCGGTTAAGAGTGAGAATTTCATAGACGTCGTAGTAGAACGCTACTATGAGTGGGATGTAGAAAAGTCTGGTTTCAAGGGCGGGATTCCAGAGATCACAGGCATGACGCTGGTGGATGATCTGATGGCTTATATTGAGCGCAAATTATTTACATTGAATACCGGACACTGCATTACCGCATATCTGGGTACGCTCCGTAAAATCCCGACCATTGACAAGGCGATTGCAGACGAGGAGATTTATGGAATCGTGTCTGAGGCAATGAAGGAAAGCGGAGACGGGCTGATCAAGAAGTACGGCTTTGATCCAGAGAAGCATGCGGCTTACATTAAGAAGATCATCAGCCGCTTCAAGAATCCATATCTGCAGGATGATGTGACCCGCGTAGGCCGTGAGCCGCTCCGCAAACTGAGCCCTACAGACCGCCTGATTAAGCCTCTTATGACGGCGGCGGGCTATGGACTTCCGGTAGAGCATCTGCTGACGGGTGTTGGCGCGGCGCTGCATTATAATAACCCGGAGGATAAGCAGAGTGCAGAGCTGCAGGAGAAGATTGCGGCACAGGGTATCCGGGCGGCGGCGGCTGAGATCACAGGTCTTACAGATGAGGCTCTGTTGGATAAGATTGTTGCTGAGTACGAGAAGCTCGGCTAGTGTGCTGAGCATACTAGTCCTTACAATGCTCCTTGGTATAATAAAATAATAATTTATGGGAAAATGGTCTGGCTGTGGATGCACCGGCCATTTTTCATTTTGTAACAAGACTGTCAATATAATATTCTATTTTGGGTTCTGAAAACAGTTATTTAGTAAATCATCAGAACTTACTTGAAAGTAATTGGCAAGTGCCTGGACTTCATAATCAGCAACAAAACGCGTTCCCTGCTCTATGCGGAGAATAGTTAAATCATTGAAATCGTAACCCTGAAGCTGAAGCTGTTCAGCCAGAGCTTTTTGTGTAAGATGATGTCGTTTGCGCAATACTTTTACAGAAGGCCCGATGATATTCTTCGATTTTCCATACCATTAATGTGTGCAGCGGTAAGCCTGTAAATTTGGCAGAGCAGGTGGAGCTGTATATCAAGGATAATGAGTTTGATATCAAACTTCATTACGGCGCATATCACGACAGGCCGTATGATTCGCCTGCTACAATACCATTCTCCCATCGTTAAGAGAAAAAGTTTTTTTGCTAACCGCACAATTTCTATATGAGAGGGAGCGGAGCATTAGAAGCACAACAGCCATTCCGCTATCTGAAAGAAAATACAGATTACGACACAAACATGATTGTGGAAAATATGATTGCGGAAGAAATCTCCAAAAATCTAAATGTTTGTAGGATTGAACCGGTGGAAGAGGGAGCCAGGGGCTTTACTGTCGAAAAATTGCTTGCTCTTGCAGAAGAGACAGATTACATCTGCGTTCTTAATATGCCGATTTCGTATCCCGCGGGGTATGACTTTGGATTTATTGAGTACAGGGATGAACTTTGTAAGGAATTTTTAGCCGATGGAGTACAGTATTTGGCGCATCTTTTTAATGTTTTTTCAAAGGATCCAATGTTGGGCCTAGTGGTTGCTGCAAGGCTGGTTACGCTGGATTATGCTGTTATTTCTGCTTCATTTGGACTTGTTGAAAACAGGCTGCGTTGATTTAATTGTGTCTTTGTTGGTGCAGCAGGGGGGTATCTGACAAAATCGGTGTTGCTCGATTCGGTGTATATGGCCAATGTAACATTGCAAACCGGTTATTATACTGGGTGGAAAGAAATGGAACGGGCCGCACAGGACGAAATTTTGCATAGGAGCAAGACCTGGGGGATGCGTCAAAAGCGGAAATAAAGGAAGAGTCCCTAGATGTCTTTGACAAGTATATTGAATCTTCGGCTTTAATAGGGTTTTATATTGCAATTGAAAGGCAAAAATGGTACGGTAATAGTGCTATCGTAAACAATAGATTAGATAAAGAGGTGTGAAGAGATGAGTGTACAGGAAATGAAACCAGTCAAAGAAGGCAAGGTCAGGGAAATCTATGATAACGGCGACAGCTTGATCATGACTGCTACAGACCGCATCAGCTGTTTTGATGTGATTTTAAAAAATGAAGTGACAAAGAAGGGAACGGTTCTGACCCAGATGTCCAAATTCTGGTTCGATATGACGGAGGATATCCTGCCGAATCATATGATTTCTGTGGATGTTCAGGATATGCCGGAATATTTCAGGCAGGATAAGTTTGACGGGAACAGTATGCTGTGTAAGAAGCTTGAGATGCTGCCGGTAGAGTGTATTGTCCGCGGTTATATCACGGGGAGCGGCTGGGCGAGCTACCAGATGACCGGGGAGGTATGCGGGATTAAGCTTCCAGAGGGCTTAAGGGAATCTGACAAGCTGCCGGAGCCGATTTATACGCCGTCTACCAAAGCAGAGATCGGTGACCATGATGAGAACATTTCATACGAAGAGAGTGCGGCGTATCTGGAGAAACGTTTTCCGGGAAAAGGAGAAGAATATGCTTCCAAACTCCGGGATTATACGCTTGCACTGTATAAGAAATGTGCAGAATATGCACTGAGCCGGGGAATTATCATTGCAGATACCAAGTTTGAGTTTGGCCTGGATGAGGAGGGCAATATCGTGATCGGCGATGAGATGCTGACACCGGACAGTTCGCGTTTCTGGCCGGCAGAAGGTTATGAGCCTGGACATGGCCAGCCTTCTTTTGATAAGCAGTTTGCCCGTGACTGGCTGAAGGCGAATACAGATCACGACTGGATGCTTCCGCAGGATATTGTTGACAAGACCATTGCTAAGTATCTGCAGGCATATCAGCTTCTGACCGGAAAAGAGCTTGCATAAAATATTTTCTGCGGGATTGGGATTTAGCTTACTATCTCTTTAGGCCAAATCCCAGCCATGCGGGCAGAATTCTCTAGGGAAGGAGCGGCCGTCTGGATTCAGTCCGCTGATTTATCAGGAGCTTTAATAGTAGTTCGGTTTTCTCCTTGGTTTCAGGATGAAGCAGATTCAGCTGTCTGAGCATGGCAGGCATGTTCCGTATGCCCTGGCTTTGAAGCTCGGATACTGTTTCGGCGCCGGAGGCATCCAGAACAGAGAACATATCGTCTATGAAGACCTGGCGCTCGGAAAGGCTCATCTGTTCCAGCCAGGTTTTCATGGATTCACTGAATCCTTTTGCAGAAGGATTCAAAGATGTGCCGCGCAGAAAATGCGTTCCCTCCAGCTGCCAGTGAAAGGCATTGTGCTGATATATGCCGGAATCGGAACTCTGCACGATAATCGGAACCGCGTTGTGGTTCATCAGCATTCCGACTATAGAAAATTCTGGAATAAACCGCTGGATTCTTGGCTGTATTTTTTTGAAATCCTCATCCTTGGATAAATTTTGAATAAATCCCGGACCATCATTATTATAAATTCTTAGAATGCGTCTCTGTACATCTTTGTTACATTTGGCGGCGGCGTATAATGCCAGATGCCCGCCTTTGGAGTGTCCGCCCACACGAAGCATATGGCGGTTAATGCTTCCGGTATGGGACAGATATTCCGCGGCGATATGCTCGGAAGGGACGCTTCCAATACTCATATTAAAGTCTTCGCGCCAGCCGACGATCGTGTCATCGGTTCCCCGGTATGCAATGTAGGAGGTTCCGTCGTCAAGTACTATTTCTAATGCTGAAAATTGAAGCTCCCTTTTACTGCTGATTTTGTTCACATAGTGCATAAGCTCTGCCCGGCCAAAGCGCCTGGTCTTAGCCATTGCTTTTAAGAGAAGAGGGGCAGAACGGATAAACGGCCGGTAATTATTGATCTCCTGTTCGGAATGCCTGCCAAAGAAGGCGGCAGAAGCTTCTGCTACTGTGACAGAGCCTTGATGCTCCGGCACAATATCATCCAGAGCCGTGTAGGATAAACAGGATAGAATCAGATTATCGGCTTCGTTAAAGGGTGACTGGGCGAAGGTCAGGTCGCCGCGCCAGATCAGATAATCCATAATTGATGCCATAAGAGTATCCTCCTAAAATTGGAATATAAGGACGGCTGTCTACGGACAGCCTATAAAAGGAGAACCGCTGTTCCTGCAGAGATGCTCTCTTGCGGGACAGCGGTTCTTTGTATTCTGGGACGCAGGAAGACGCGCCGGTCTGATACATGTAGAATGACTGGGTCTACAGGGCATCGCCGCGTTTGACATATCCCGGGTTCTCAGGAGTTCCTTTTACTTCTTTCACCTTTGTGATCCTTGCGTGTTTGTCTACGACCACATTTTCAAGAACGGTATTTTCACCGATTATAACATCAGGAAGAATCACACAGTTTTTAACAATAGCGCCTTTTTTGATCACACAGCCTCGTCCGAGGACGGAGTTTTCAATAGTTCCTTCGATCAGGCATCCGTTGGATACGATAGAAGCCTTTGCGCTGGCACCCTCGAAATACTGAGTCGGACAGGAATCGTTGGTTCTGGTGTAAATCGGCCAGTCCTCATCGAACAGAGAATTGGCGGTTTTGGGATCGATCAGTTCCAGATTCGCATCGTAGTAGCTCTTGAAATCTGTGATGGAAGCAAAGAAACCGCGGTGTGCCACCGCCCTTACGTCCATATCCTGACACGCAAGATTTACACAGTCTGTCAGGGCATACAAAGCAGAGGACTTGTGAGTATTCTTGATCAGGTCAATAAAGAGGTCTCTCTTCATTACATAAGTATCCATAAATATATACTGGTTCTTCTTATTGCCCCTGTTCGGAGAAATGCCGGTAACACCCTTCTGCTTGTTCAGCTCCAGGGTCTGGCAGGTTAAATATTTCTCTTTTGCTTCCTCGGTAGAATGATAAAGGAGTGTGATGTTGGCTCCGGATTCAATATGCTGGTTTAGGAGTGCATCAAAGTCCTGCTTGAATACCATGCAGCTAGGTGCAATAATAACATATTCGCTGGAGGAGTTTTCAATAACCTCTATATTGTCAATATAAGCAGAAATATCGTTGCTGTAAAGGCTTTCCATGCCGTCCTCTGCAAACAGAAGGTGAAGTCTTCCACGCTTGGAGTTGATGTTATAGTGGCGTCCTGTTCCAAGATGCTCAGCCAGAGAGCGGGGCTTCCTGCGGACATATACATGGATATTCTCAATACCGCTGTTGCTGAAATTTGAAATCGGGAAATCGATTACGCGGTATCTTCCAAGGAAGGAAATAGCTCCAACCGGGCGGTAAAACTGAAGGCCGCGAACATTAATATGATTTCCGGCGAAATTAATAATACCAAGTGCTTTGCTCATATTATTCCTCCCCCTTTACGCGTTTTGCGACTAATGCAATGTTTTCGCTGTCTGCGGAACCGACCACTGCGCCTGCGCCGATCTTGATTCCGTCCGCAACCAGTGCACGTGTTACAACAGCGCCCTCTTCTACGACAGCACCCGGCATCAATACAGAATCAACAACCTTAGCGCCTGTGGCAACCTTAGCGCCCGTAAAGAGAACAGAATTCTTAACCTGTCCGTCGATCACGCAGCCCTGAGTGATGAAGGCACGGCTGATCTCTGCGTCTGCGCCGATGTACTGCGGAAGTGAATTGGTATCTTCGGTATAAATCTTCCAGGAAGAATCGCCCAGATCCAGAGCGCTGTTCTTGTCAAGAAGATCCATATTGGCCTCCCAGAGGGAATCGATTGTTCCGACATCCTTCCAATAGCCTTTGAACTTGTAAGCCATAAGCTTTCGTCCGTCATTCAGCAGTGCCGGAATAATATCCTTGCCGAAATCATGGCTGGATTCGGCATTCTTCATATCAGCAACCAGTATCTTGCGGAGCAGCTTCCAGCTGAAAATATAAATACCCATGGAAGCCAGATTGCTCTTTGGCTGAGGGGGCTTCTCCTCAAATTCCACGATCTCTCCGCTTCCGTTGGTATTCATGATACCGAAGCGGCTTGCTTCCTTCATAGGAACCTCGATAACGGCAATTGTAGCATCTGCACCGTTCTCTTTGTGGAAATCAAGCATCTTGTCGTAATCCATCTTATAAATGTGGTCGCCAGAGAGTACCAGAAGGTATTCCGGACTGAACGTATCGATAAAATCGATATTCTGTGAAATTGCATCTGCTGTACCCCGGTAAACATCCAGATTGGCATCTGCTTTCTCGCGGGGCGGCAGTACGTATACGCCGCTGTCCTTTGCGTCAAGGCCCCAGCGTCCTCCTGCGGCTACATAGCTGTTCAAAATAACTGACTCGTATTGCGTCAGAACACCAACAACATCAATGCCGCTGTTTGCGCAGTTACTAATAGGAAAATCGATTATCTTATATTTTCCGCCATATGATACAGCCGGTTTGGCAACTTTGTTGGTCAGATCATGCAGACGGGAACCGCGTCCGCCGGCAAGAATCATTGCTAACATATCATTGTGCTTCATAATGAACTCCCTTCTTAAATGTTATATGGTTATATTGTACAACTTTTCTGGCAATTTTTCCATATCTTTGTGTAAGAAATCCATGTTTTTATTCCATAAAATTGTTTGGCTTTTTTAATAGATTTGAAAAATAATAGTAGTGCTTTTGATTAAAGAAAAAATTTATAAAAATTAAACTATAAGGATATAACTATCTATACACTTAATGGCCATATAAAAATGCTTTTATTAAAATGGCTGTAAGAGTGTTGGAGGTAGGGTGATGGATTATAAGAAGCTGGGAGAACGGATCAGGCAGGCACGGAAGGCAATGCATTATTCACAGGAACAGCTTGCCGGTGAGATTGAATATTCAGTTCCTCATATCAGTCATGTGGAGAATGCCAAAACTACACTCAGCATAGATTTTCTGGTAAAAGCTTCCAATGCGCTGCACGTTTCGGCTGATAATCTCCTCTGCGATAGTCTGGATTTCGCATCGGAAATTTATCAGGGGGAGATTATGGAGTCTTTGAGGGACTGCAGTACAGGAGAACTGAAGATTATCAGCCGGGCCGTGATGGATCTTAAGAAAAATCTGAGGGAGAATATGGAAGGTCCGCATGAAGACAAAAGAGGAGAAAAGAGGAATCATCGGAAGAAATATTAAACGTTTTAGAGAAGAAAGGAATCTGTCACAGACACAGCTTGCAAAAAAGCTGTGGATACATCGTACCTCTCTTGCCGGCTATGAGATTGGAAAAAGGCTTCCGGATATATTTATGCTGTGCAGGATGGCAGATATCTTTGATGTATCACTAGATGTGCTTGTGGGCAGGGAAGAGCCCCGGGGGGATGCCGGCTGATCTGCATTTGCGGCGGAACCGGCCGCACAGTATAATTGAATAATGAATAGAAAACAGGCGGGATTTCTGCCTGTTTTCTAATGGGTTTCCGGCAGGCGGAAAATATTTTTATAGTATATTTGAGGGAAATGGATTATAATAGTAAAGATTATAACGAATGAGGGAGGCGGAAAGCTATGGCGTGTTTGCATACAGCAGATATCCTGCTCCCGGCAGAGGGAATTGACAGAAAAAGATGGCCGGTCATTGCCTGCGATCAGTTTACCAGCCAGCCGGAGTACTGGAAGCAGGTGGAGGAATATGTAGGAGATGCACCGTCAACGCTGCGTATCATATATCCGGAGGCGTATTTGGGGAATGATGATGAAGCTGCTTATGCCAGAAGGCTTGATGCAGTCCAGAAGAATATGGAGCACTATTTGTCAGACGGCATACTGACAGAGGAAGTGCGTCAGGGGTATGTGCTGACAGTGCGGGAGACGGAAGCGGGCATCCGGTGCGGATTGGTTGCCGCACTTGACCTGGAAGCCTATGATTATACAAAGGACTCCGAGAGTCTGGTGCGCGCCACGGAGGAGACGGTGCAGGAGCGGATTCCGGTGCGGGTAGGGATCAGGAAACATGCGCTGGTTGAAAGCCCCCATGTGATGATGCTGCTGGATGACGCAGAATGCCGGCTTTTAGAGCCGCTATATCAGAATAGAGAAAAACTCCGCCGTCTGTATGATACAGAATTAATGCTTGGCGGAGGAAAGGTATGCGGCTATGCCGTTGAAGGTATAGAAGCAGAGATATTGACGGATAAGCTTGCGGAGCTTGAACAAAAGGGGGCGGAGATATTTCTTGCCGTAGGAGACGGCAACCATTCTCTTGCTGCGGCGAAGGCCTGCTGGGAAAGACTGAAAGAAAGCCTGCCGGAGAAAGAACTGGAGAGCCATCCGGCCAGATATGCACTTGTGGAGGTTATAAATCTTCACAGCCCTTCACTGGAGTTTGAAGCGATCCACAGAGTGCTCTACGGAGGCAGGATCGATGCGGTGATGGAAGAATTCCGAAGGTATTTGGAGCTTTGGAGCGGGTGTGGGACGGAAGCTGCCTGTAATGAAGGAGAAGCGGATGTTGTATTTGTTCAGGGAGAATGCCGGGCGGGAATCCGGCTGTCTCATACAGAAGGGCATCTGGCAGTAGAGCTGCTGCAGCATTTTCTGGACGGCTATCTCGGGAAACATCCGGCATTAGAACTTGACTATGTACATAGCCCGGAAGCGGCGGCGGAGCTGTCGAGAGAAGGAAAAGCCTGCAGCATGCTGCTCCGTTCGATAGACAAGAGCTCATTGTTTCCTGCAATCCAGGCAGGAGGCGTACTGCCGAGAAAAACATTTTCCATAGGAACCGAGGCGCAAAAACGGTATTATATGGAATGCAGAAGGCTGTAAGCGGTAAAGCACATGAAAAAGGCTTGACTTCAATGCTGATACTATGATATAGTATTGTAGCGATGGAAGTAGGTCTTTTTTTTATGCCTAATTTTAGGCAGCCCGCAAGCTGCCAGCGTAACACGTAAAATATGTATATACGAAGCGAGGTGGAAGTTGTGCGTACAAGAATTACTTTAGAATGTACAGAATGCAAGCAGCGGAATTACAACATGACGAAGGATAAGAAAGCTCATCCTGAGCGTATGCAGACAAAGAAGTACTGCAGGTTCTGTAAATCACACACAATGCACAAAGAGACGAAGTAATCTGTTCTTTTAGAAGGAGTGTGTAGATTATGGCGAAAAAGGAAGCTCAGAAGAAGAGCTGGTTCAAGGGTCTGAAGGCAGAGTTCCGTAAGATTATCTGGCCGGACAAAGAGACACTTGCAAAACAGACAGCGGCAGTCGTTTCTGTATCCGTGGCACTGGGGATTATCATAGCAATTGTTGATTTCCTGGTACAGAACGGGGTGGATTTATTAGTAAGATAACTGATAAACTGCATGCAAGAAAGGTGATTTGTGATTTATGTCAGAGGCAAAATGGTATGTTGTTCATACCTATTCCGGGTATGAGAACAAGGTAAAGGCTAACATTGACAAAACCATTGAGAACAGACATCTGGAGGATCAGATTCTGGAGGTTCAGGTTCCGATGCAGGACGTAGTTGAACTGAAGAACGGAGTCCAGAAGGCTTCTCAGAAGAAGATGTTTCCCGGCTATGTATTGATTCATATGATCATGAATGACGATACATGGTATGTGGTCCGCAATACCAGAGGCGTGACAGGCTTTGTCGGTCCGGGTTCCAAGCCGGTTCCGCTTACGGACATTGAGATGGCAGGGTTGGGAATCAAGCGTAACAATATCGTAGTTGACTACGAAATCGGCGATACCATTCAGGTTATCGCGGGAGCGTGGGCTGATACGGTCGGCATCGTCCGCGCCATGAATCCGCAGAAACAGAGCCTTACAATCAATGTTGAGCTGTTTGGCCGCGAGACGCCAGTAGAATTAAGTTTCGCAGAAGTTAAGAAAATGTAAATCAGATTAAGTGGGAGGGGATTTTCTTAATAATTCCCGGCATTACCACAAGGAGGTAATTAACATGGCAAAAAAAGTACAAGGTTATATCAAGTTACAGATTCCTGCAGGTAAGGCAACACCGGCTCCTCCGGTAGGACCTGCACTTGGACAGCACGGCGTAAATATCGTAGAGTTTACAAAGCAGTTCAATGCCAGAACAGCCGATCAGGGAGACCTGATTATTCCTGTAGTCATCACAGTTTACAGTGACAGGAGCTTCAGTTTCATTACAAAGACTCCTCCGGCACCGGTTCTGATCAAGAAGGCATGTAACATTAAGTCCGGTTCAGGTACACCGAATAAGAAGAAGGTTGCAAAGATTACCAAGGCTCAGGTCCGCGAGATTGCAGAGATGAAGATGCCGGATCTTAATGCGGCAAGCATTGAGAGCGCTATGAGCATGATCGAAGGAACCTGTCGCTCCATGGGCGTAACCGTCACAGAGTAGGCCGAAAGCAACTTAGTGAAATCAAGCGTAAGCGCAGATTGAACTTAGTGCGAGGCCGTTCTTTGAGATTAGCAAGGGCGAGCCGGAGGGCGAAGACCGAGCTTAGCGAAAAGAACTTCCTTAAGTAAGCAACTTAGTGAAATCAGGCGTAAGCGCAGACGAAACTTAGTGATTACAATGATATAACACAGTGGGAGGGTTATCCCGACATTACCACAAGGAGGTATTTTTTAATGAAACGAGGAAAGAAATATATTGAGGCTGCTAAGAATATTGAAAGAGGAAATCTTTACGACAAGGAAGAGGCGATTTCCCTTGTTAAGAAGACCGCGGCAGCTAAGTTTGACGAAACTGTTGAAGCTCATATCAGAACCGGATGTGATGGACGTCATGCAGATCAGCAGATCCGAGGTGCAGTTGTACTTCCGCATGGAACAGGTAAGAAGGTTCGTATCTTAGTATTTGCGAAGGATGCAAAGGCTGCAGAGGCAGAGGCGGCCGGAGCAGATTACGTTGGCGGAATGGAACTGATCGAGAAGATCCAGAAAGAAAACTGGTTTGAATTTGACGTAGTTGTTGCAACACCGGACATGATGGGTATCGTAGGCCGTATCGGACGTGTGCTTGGACCAAAGGGACTTATGCCGAATCCAAAGGCCGGTACCGTAACGATGGATGTTACAAAGGCTGTTAACGATATCAAAGCAGGTAAGATTGAATACAGACTTGACAAGACAAATATTATCCATGTTCCGATCGGAAAGGTATCTTTCTCTGAGGAACAGCTTGCAGACAACTTCCAGACGCTTATTGATGCAATTATCAAGGCCAGACCGGCGGCAGTTAAGGGGCAGTTCTTAAAGAGCGTGACGCTTACATCTACCATGGGACCTGGCGTGAAGATTAATCCGGCAAAGCTGGTTTAATCGTTAATTGGCAGGAGATAAAAGCCCTCTCAGGTTTTGGCCTGAGGGGGCTCTTTTTCTTTTGCAATATGCAGATTCTTAATAGATGCCGTAGGTGTCAAGTTCCATTTGGTACAGCTTCCAGACACCTCCGTCTTTTATGTAATATAATGTATGCGAGCAGGTGCCGTCCCCGTCATTTGTATAGGTGCTTCCGCCCCATGAAATGGAGGAACTTTCGTAGGAATAATTTCCTTTGATAATTACTTCTATTAGGGTATTATTATCTCCGCCGCTGGTTACTCTGCCGTTCATCTCGCCGTTAGAAAGCTGATACTTTGTAAGAGAATAGTTTGAACTGGCACAGCCGAAGGTATCGTCCCGGAGATATTCATAAGCATTGATCATGTCTTCCTTGTAGGTATCGAAAGTATCTTCAAATGCTTTGACATCACTGAACTTCTTGTTTGACGCGGCGGATTCCAGGATTTCCTTCAGGTCTGTCCCGCCCTGTTTCATAACCGTTTCGATGGTTTCTTTGTTATACTGTGCGGTAATAACGGAAGCCTGTAGATTGGATTCGGAATCGCCGCTGTCATAGTATGAGAACAGCTGGCTGGAATCCGCTAGCTCGCCGCCGCTTAATTCCACAAAATGCGCCGCGCCGAATACCTGCGGGATCACGTAGGTGTCAAAGCCCTTAATTTTTTCAGAAGGCTTCAGACTGCCGGAAACTGCAATGGTGTCTAAGGAGACAGACGCTCCTGCGGGAACGGTTATCATATAATTTGGGGATAAGTATGGATTTTCTGATACCTTCCATGCAAGTCCTTTCCGTTTCAATTCAATCGTCATTGAATCCGGCTGGTTCTCTAAACGGTAAGATACACGGTATGCTTTGTTGGAGAAACCACCGGATAATTTTTTTACATCTAAAATACTGATATACTGCTTTTCTGCCTGTGCGTTAAGGCTCTGCGCAGTAACAAAGGCTTCTTTTGTTGTGAAATCGTCAGAATCTTCTATGTATAGCGTGTCATACAGTGTGTTCCAGTCTGCCTCAAAAACTGCTTCCGCATATTTTGCGACAGTGCTTTTGGCGCTGAAGTGCAGGTTATACATGAAAATAAATAAAACAATAGAAAGCAGCGCGATGAATAACTCAATCAAGAGAATCTTGTCGTTAGACGACAGGCCTGCTTTTTTCGCTGAAGAAGAAGCCTGCGCTGTGGTTTCTGTGTTCTGAAGGCTGGTTCCGCAATTGCGGCAGAAGACAGCGTTATCATCATTTTTGCTTCCGCATTCCGGACAAAACATCGATATCAGCTCCTTTACTCATATTTTTTGATTAGATCAATGTTAGCAAATTCTACAGCACTGAGATAGGAATTAATATTAGCGTCAAAGGTATCGGGATCAACCGTTCCATGATACCAGCTTTTGCTTTCAAAATATTCTTTTATATCCTGGCTGTCAAATTTTCTTCCATGACGGGCTATAATTTCATTTCTTGCTAGTTTGAGCTCCTGTTCGGATAAGCCGGATACATCTGCGTCGGTCAGATATTTTGTGCCGCTGTCCGGAAGAATGTAATCTCCGTCAGAGGATGTGTCTGCCTTTGCGGATGGCTGAGCGGATACACCGTTTGGGGTAACGGTGATATCTTCGTCAAGGGCAAGAATGGTGATGCTGTCTTCGGAACTGCCGGAATTCATCTGAAGATCAGCCTCCTCAATGTCTTTGTCTGAGACAAGGCTTTTCTTATCTCCTGCAATGCCGCTTCCTGTAAGTCCGATGAACACACTGCCGCCCAGAAAGAGGACGATCAGAATTGCGGCTATAACTGTGGCAATCCTATCTTTGTCTGCTTTTTTTGGACGGTCTGTTTTGGTATTAGTCTTCATTCTTGATTCTCCTCATTAATCTCGTTTTGTGCCGCATTCTGTGCAGAATAAGGAGTCTTTGCCCAGCTCGGCGCCACAGTTTTTGCAGATATCTGCCGGTGTTGGTTTTTCTAAATGTACTCCGGCGGCCTCATCCGGCTGCGGTCCGGGAGCTTCTGAAGGAGCCGGTGCTTCTTCGGGAACTGACGGAGCTTCTGAAGCCTGAGGCACAGGCGGTATAGGTGGTGCGGACGGTACTTCCGGAGCCTTTAGTATCGGGGCGCCGCATTCCACACAGAAGGATGCGTCTTCTGTATTCATGAATCCACATTTGGGGCAGGGTTTTACGCCTGCTGGAGCGGACAGAAGAGGAGCGCCGCAGCTGATGCAGAATTTTGCCGCCATATTATTTCCAAATCCACATTGCGGGCATGTGTTCTGAGCTGTGATATGCTGAAGCTCTGTCTGGTATCTCTGATTTTCCTGTTTCAGCCGGAGAATCTCGGCAAATAAATCTGCATATTCTGAATTGGAGTCATTCAGATGTATGGAGACGCACTGTACGCCTACCTGATAGGTGAGTTTTTCGATCATCCGGTCGTTTGCTTTTATCTGGTTCCCAATCCTAATACTTTCAGTCGTTGTTTTTGCTTTTTGAGAGACTTCCTGTCCTGCAAGCGAGATGGAATCTTTCATTTTGTCAAATAAAGCCATTTGTTTTCCTCCTGTAATAAATAATATATATAGTTAGTTTTTATCTAAAATATATCTGGTGATATATCTTTGGATACATGTTAGTTCTGAAAAAGCTTATAGTGCAGTATCCGGTAAACAGATTCGTCGATCCGTTCTACGGTAAGAGTTCCGTCTTGTACGGCGTTTAGGATACCCTGATATGCCTGTTCAAAATTCTCCGGCATCAGGATGATGTCGGCTCCGGCTGCAATTGACTTCACGGCGGCATCCTCCGGCGTGTAATAATTCGTAATTGCGCCCATCTGCATGGAATCGGTGATGATGATTCCGTCAAAGCCGAGGGATCCCCTTAGTAAATCGGTCATAATTTCCCGTGAAAGTGTGGCGGGAAGGGGCTCTGCCGTTACTGAGGGAAGGGAAATGTGTCCGGCCATTACGCAGCCGGCGCCTGCGTGAATGCCGGAGGCAAATGGGAGAAATTCCGTGCTCTGCAGCTGGTCTAAGGTTCGGTCATTTGCCACGGCGTTTTCATGGCTGTCGCCGTCGGTTCCGCCGTGGCCTGGGAAATGCTTCAGCACGGCGCATACTCCCTGCTCCTGCAGTCCCTTTACCACATTCGCAGTCATTTGTGCATCGACCTCGGGATCCGGCCCAAAGGATCTTACCCCGATCACGGTATTGGAAGGATTGGTCAATACATCTGCAACAGGTGCGAAATCCATGTTAAAGCCCAGCTCATGGAGATAGCTTCCGATGGTCTGTCCGGCGCGGCAGGCCTCGCTGTAATCCTGTGAATCACCGATTACGCGCATGTCGGGAAATTTCTCTACCGAAAATCCATCGCTGTTGGCAATTCTTGCGACCAGAGAACCGCCCTCCTCGTCTACCCCGATGAAAAGAGGATATTTGGAATAGGACTGAGTGTCCGTGATCATATCCTTTAGCTGCTGTTCGTCTACAATATTCTGCTGAAAATAAATCAGCCCGCCTACCGGGTACTGCTGTAAAGCGGCCTTTGTGGTTTCGCCCGCCTGCACAACGGTTCCCACATGGGTTAGCTGCTCCGGTGTTATCATGAACAGTTGGCACACCTTTTCCTCCAGTGTCATTTCGGATAATATGCTGCGGAGCTGCAGCTCTTCTGGCTCTATGGTTTCTTCGGGTGCTCCGCCGTCATCCTGCGGAATATCCTCTCCGGCGGAGTCCGAAATTGCGTCGGCGGTATGCTCCGGTTCTTCCGGCTCCGGAGTCCTGCGTCTGCAGCTGCTTAAGCTTATGGAGGCGAGGATAATGCCTGTTAGAAATAGTGTTGTGATTTTTGTCTTCATAGTTATTGTGCAATATCCTTTTCCATGATAAAGCCGACCTTTGAAGAGCTGTAATAGGCGCTTATATCGTTCGGCATATCATACATGCTCCAGTTTCCGTTTACCTTCATTAAGCCCAGGCAGTTTTCGGATCCGCCGTCGTTGTTCGGCTCGCCGGCCGCCCATGCGCTGAATGCAAATTCTTCGCCGGTTACCCACCCGAAGGAGCCGTCCTGCAGGCGCTGGCCGCCAATCCACAGTGCTACGCATCCGTTTTCATTGGCTTTGGCTAATATTTGATTGTATTCATCTTGGCTGACGGCAGTTGCCAGATGTCCGCCCTGTGCTTCGCAGTAGGTTTTGGCATCTGACCAGGTACGCATGCCCTGCACAACGGTGTATTCATGGATATATGTAACCTCCTTCGGTGCGGGCGTTTCCTCTTCGGTGCTTTTCTCATCTGCCTTTCCGTCATCGGTGTCAGCTTCTTTTGTGCTTGCCGTTTCATCCTTGCCGCTCTTGTCAGAGTTCTGGCTGGAGGAAGCGTCTTTTCCGGCGGCTGTTTCTGCTTTTCCAGGGCTTGGGGAAGACATTTTCTGGTATAAAAGAAAGCCTCCGGCTCCTAATGCGATTCCAAGGATAACGATGAGAATAATGACAATCAAAAACCGCCGGCTGCTGCCTTCTGAGACGGTGTCTTTGCTTTCGAGGAGCCTGCTGGATGACGGTTCGTCCTGCAGGCCGCCGTGCACATGATCCGGCGCCGGTTCATCGAACTGCGGGGTGCCGCATTCGGGGCAGAACGCGCTTCCTTCTTCTAATTCTGTTCCACAATTATGACAAAACATGTTTTTCCTCCCGATTGGTTCTCTAATATAGTACAATTTTTCTGCTGAAATCTGTAAAACAATCAGCTTTAAACATTATACCACATCTTCCATGTCTCGACAAATAATATCAAAATATGGAGGAATTTATAAAATGACGCTATGATACTGTCTTTTTTTGTCTTATGATGTTACAATAAAAATGATGGGGAATAAAAGTCATATTTTATACAAAGGAGGAGAGCGTTATGTTCTGTAAATACTGTGGGACTTCTATGCCGGACAGTGTCAAATTCTGCCCATCCTGCGGAAAGCCGTCAGGTGTTCAGGCCGGGAGTCCGGGAGGGGCTCCAAAAAAACCGGGGGGACCGATGGTCCATCCATCCGGTGTGAAACCATATGCTCCGGCGCAAACAGGCACTGCTGGTTTGGGAATGGGGGGAAAGTCATATAATATTGGAAATTATATCTTTTGGGCAGGCTGTGTGATGACGCTGGTATCGGTATTTCTGCCCTACCTGTCAGCTTCGGCGCTGGGAATCGGCGGAAGCATGAGCCTAATGGATTCAATGAAGCTGGTAAAGCAGTTTTCGCCAGAGAGCGCGGGGTATATCATGATTTTTATTATAATCTGCGTTGTTGCAGCCATAGGGCTGGCTGCCGCCAATATTTTCAGGCTTAATTTGGTGTCTGTGGCAGGCTCGGCATTTTTTGTGGTTTTTGTACTCTGTGTAAATAAAGCTGTTTCAGAGAATCTCTCGCAGGTTTCAAGCTATACAAGTGCGGCAAACCATCTCTTGAGCGCTTTTGATGTGAATGTAGATGTGGGCGTGAAGTATGAAATCGGCCATACACTGCTTTTGCTTGGAAGCACCGTGATGCTGATTTCATCGATTGCGGCTTTCATAATATGTACCGTAAGAAAAAGAACCGCCTAGGAGGCGGTTCTTTTTCTTAATACCTATATTACGAAACCCTTCGGGAGTGTGCAAAGCGCACTCTTGCTTTAATCTTCTAATATCCGCAGAAAGTGTCGATTCCATTAGCGGTGCCCTGTACGATCTTCTGCTGATATTCAGGGGTCTGTAGGAGCTCGTCTTCCTGCGGATTGCTCATATAGCCCATTTCCAGGATGGTAACCGGAACCCGGCTCCAGTTATTGCCGCTCATAGAATCTGTTTCCCAGACGGCGCTCTGCGTACAGCCGGTTGAGGCGCAGAATGCTTCGAGAATACAGTCGGAGAGATGCCTGCTTGCGGTGTATAATTCCGGGACATAGGGACTCTGCGGGGTAGTACAGATCGTCATTGCGCCGGTTGCGGAAGGGTCTTCGGAGCCGTTCGCGTGGATCCGGACATAGGCATCTGCCCCGGCATTATTCGCTACGTCGGCCCGCTGGATGCAGCTGATGGGAACGTCATTGGATTCTCTGGTCATCAGGACCGTGTAGCCGCGGGCGGTGAGTTCCTGCCTGAGCTGCAGGGCGATGCTTAAGGTCAGCTCATATTCCGGGATTCCGGTGCTGACTCCGGCAGTGCCGCTGGCATCTGCACTCTTGTATTCGCTTGAGCCGGGTCCGAGAGGCTCGGTTCCTTCGGCAACAACGGCGGAATGCCCCGGGTCAAGTACGATGGTCCGCCCATTTGTCAGAGGTTCTGCCTCTGTGCTGTCAGGGGATTTTGGTGTGGGAGATGCCGGGGGCTCGGTTCCCTTATTCTCATCCTGTCCGGCAGAGGCTTCTGATTCTGATTCTTCCTGCGTTTTCTGGACAGCTTCCGGGCGGGAAGTTGAACATCCGGCTGTAAGCAGGGTGGCGCATAATAATATGACAAGTAATTTTTTCATGTGTCCGTTCCTTTCCTGTTTCTGAAATATGATTACATTTTGATGTCTTTTCTGGGCGGTGTCAATAGTGCTTGGGAAAATGAGCCGTAAAAATACGCGGAAAGGTGTTGACATGTTTCGGCAGCTGTGCTATTTTTATAAAAGACTGCCGAAGACAGCAGGTGCTTATGAAAGCGTAAGGACAAGTGACGCCTGCCGAGGAAGAATAGATTTGATACGGATGTATGAATTTACGAGCCTCTATGTCTTCTGACGATATAGAGGCTTTACTATATCTATCGGCGGTGTATAAACCAAAATCTATAAGGAGGTGCACCATTCGTGGCAAAAGTTGAATTGAAACAACCTATCGTACAGGCCATCGTGAATGATGTGGAAGGCGCGCAGTCAATCGTGCTGGTTGATTACCGCGGACTGACGGTTGCTCAGGATACAGCTCTTCGTAAAGAGTTGAGAGAAGCCGGCGTTGTTTACAAGGTTTGTAAGAATACTATGATGAAGAGAGCTTTTGAAGGTACAGATTTTGCTCAGTTAGACGAGTATCTGGAAGGCCCGAGCGCTATCGCGATTTCCAAAGATGATGCGACGGCACCGGCAAGAATCCTTGCTAAGTTTGCAAAGGATGCGAAAGCTCTTGAATTAAAAGCAGGCGTGGTGGAAGGCGAGAAGTATGACGCGGCAGGTCTTGCAGAGCTGGCGAAGATTCCTTCAAGAGAAGAGCTTATTTCCAGATTGCTTGGAAGCATGCAGTCACCGATCACCAATCTTGCACGCGTTCTTAATCAGATCGCAGAGCAGGGCGGAGCAGAAAACTGCACACCTGCAGAGGCGGCAGCTGAAGAGGCTCCGGCCGCAGAAGCTGAAGCATAGCGTACCGGGCAGAAGGCCTGTGGTATACAAGTAAACAAAGAAAATATAAAAATGGAGGAAAATATAATGGCAAAGTTGACAACAGCTGAATTTATTGATGCTATCAAAGAGTTATCAGTATTAGAGTTAAATGAATTAGTAAAAGCATGCGAAGAAGAGTTTGGTGTTTCTGCAGCGGCAGGCGTAGTGGTTGCAGCGGCAGGCGGAGACGCTCCGGCAGCAGAGGAGAAGGATGAGTTTGATGTAGAGTTAGTATCTGCAGGCGCATCTAAGGTTAAGGTTATCAAGGTTGTCCGCGAGATCACAGGCCTTGGACTGAAGGAAGCTAAGGCTCTTGTAGACGGCGCTCCGAAGGTAGTAAAAGAGGCTGTATCTAAGGCAGAGGCTGAGGAGATCAAGGCTAAACTGGAAGGCGAGGGCGCAGAGGTTAACTTGAAATAGTCTGAAGCATCAGATTGAAAGCAGTATAGAATGACGCCGTGCAGGAATTTTGTTGCGGCGTCTTTTTTTCTGCCATGCATCTGGGGGAGCGCCACGGGCATATCGGGAAAAATATTATAAAAACGGTAGTAATTTCTGTGATTTCTTGATAAAATCTGCAGGAAGGGCATGTTGGTTTTTGTGATGTTTTGCAGGTGAATAACTATGAATATTTTTAATGTGATAGCTCTTTTGGGCGGACTTGCCATGTTCCTATACGGAATGCGCCTGATGGGGGACGGACTAAAGGCCGGCTCTTCCGGTACTCTTAAGAAAGCCATGGAAAAGGCAACGAATACTCCGGTGAAAGCATTTATCCTGGGGCTGGTGATGACTGCAGTTATCCAGTCGTCAACTGCAACCATTGTTATTACTTCGGGGCTGGTGGGGGCGGGAATTATTTCTCTGAGACAGTCTCTGGGCGTTGTGATCGGCGCGAATGTGGGGACGACCGTGACGGGGCAGATCATCCGGCTTCTGGACTTGAATTCTGCCAGTACGTCTATCCTGCAGTTTTTTAATCCGTCTACGCTCGCACCGCTTGCGATGATCATCGGCATCATTATAATCATGGGAGTAAAGTTTAAGGATTCGGAGAATATTGGAAAGATCATTATCGGGTTCGGTATTCTGTTTTCCGGGCTTTTGAACATGACGGACGCGGTAAGTACGCTGACAGAGGGCGGAATTGTTGAAAAGCTGTTTTCCGGTCTGGGAAATAACCCGTTTCTGGCCTATACGATCGGGGCAGGAGTGGCCTTTGTGCTGCAGAGCTCTTCGGCAACGATCGGTATCCTGCAGGCGTTTTCTACTTCCGGGCAGCTGACCTTTAGAGCTATCTATGCTGTTCTGGTCGGTATTTACCTTGGCGACTGTGTGACGACGGCGATCGTCTGTAATATAGGGGCAAAGCCGGACGCGAAGCGTGTCGGCATGGTCAATATTTTATTTAATCTGTGCAAATCTGTTTTGATCCTGACCGTGGTGATGGTGATACATAAGATGGGTCTGCTGGATGGGATCTGGGACGAAACGATTTATTCCGGAGGGATTGCGAATACGAATACCGTCTTTAATCTGGCGTGTGCTGTCCTGCTGCTGCCCCTTGTGGGTGCATTTGAAAAATTCAGCTGCAGGATCGTCAGGGACGAGCCTGTTCCAGCCGGCAAATACGATGAGATGCTGGATGCGTTGAATCCGGTGTTTATTGATACGCCGGCGCTGGCGTTCGGACGCTGTTATGAACTGCTTCTGGAAATGTGCCGCCTGGCGCGGACGAATATTAACCGGGTCTTTGAATTGTTTACTGTTTATGACGAAAAGACCATGAGGCGGGTGGAAGAGGATGAGGACTATATTGATACCATGGCAGACAGGATCAGCAATTACCTGGTTCAGATTTCTGCAAAGATTACGCTGCCTTATCATGTGGAGATCATGAATTATTATTTCTCTGTCATAACGGAGTTTGAACGGCTGGGAGACCATGCGATCAATATTGCTGAGATTGCAGAGGAGATGAAGGAGAGAGGCAATGCATTCTCCAGGGATGCGCTTGCAGAGATGTCTGTGCTGAGGGAACTGCTTGACAGGATACTGGATTATACGACAGAGGCATTTCGGAAGCAGAATCAGACGGCGGCACATCACATTGAACCTTTGGAGGAAGTTGTGGATGATCTTGTAAATACGCTGAAGGATAATCATTTGGGACGGCTCCGCAACAGGGAGTGCGACGTGTTTAACGGCACGGAATTTTTTAATCTGCTTTCTGAGGCGGAACGTATATCGGATGTCTGCTCCAATGTGGGGGTAGCGACGGTTGCAAGGGCGAATCCTGAGATTGAGCATCAGGTGCATAACTATGTTTCAATGCTTCATTCCGGGAGGGACGAAGAGTTCAACCGAAATTATAAAGAAGCGCATGAATTGTATTTCAATCTTCTGCAGAAAAAGAATAACGTACATTATGATCTGTAAAGGAAAAGCCTGCCGCAGGGGATGATATGCGGCAGGCTTTTCCTTTGCATAGTTTTCAGCGCTATGCGGCGGTTATGTATTTTCTGGAAACGTATACGGATCGTGTATCACAAAAATAATAAAAACTTGGTAAAAATTTGAAAAATTTGGTTGACAATATGTGAATTGCCGTGATATAGTAAAAAATGCGCTACTGTGGAAAGTTGTGCCACTGGATTGCGCCCAAAATTAGCGTGACAAGCTAATCTTTCGTTGAAACTGTAAGATTTTGGGCACTTTGCTGCCTGCCAAAAAATAAACGAGGAGAGTGTGTCAATGGAGAAGAACAGAATTCGCCTTATCAAAAGTGGAAAAAGTTCACGCATGAGCTATTCCAGACAAAAGGAAGTGCTTCAGATGCCGAATCTAATCGAAGTCCAGAAGGATTCTTATCAGTGGTTTCTGGATGAGGGTTTGAATGAAGTGTTTGATGATATTTCTCCGATCACGGATTACAGTGGTCATCTGAGTCTGGAATTTGTGGATTATACGTTATGCGAGAACGACGTGAAGTATACCATCGAAGAATGCAAAGAGCGCGATGCAACTTATGCGGCACCTTTGAAAGTGAAAGTACGGCTTCACAACAAAGAAACAGATGAAATCAATGAACATGAGATTTTTATGGGAGATCTGCCACTTATGACTGCGACTGGAACGTTCGTGATTAACGGCGCAGAGCGGGTTATTGTAAGCCAGCTGGTTCGTTCTCCCGGCATTTATTATGCAATTGCACACGATAAAGTAGGTAAGAGGCTGTTCTCTTCCACGGTGATCCCGAACCGCGGCGCATGGCTGGAGTATGAGACGGATTCCAACGATGTGTTTTATGTACGGGTAGACAGAACGAGGAAGGTACCGATTACTGTGCTGGTGCGCGCCCTTGGCATTGGAACCAATCCGGAGATCGTGGAGCTGTTCGGCGAGGAGCCGAAGATTTTGGCAAGCTTTGAGAAGGATGCGGCCTCTAACTATCAGGAAGGCCTGCTCGAATTATATAAGAAGATCCGTCCGGGCGAGCCTTTGGCAGTGGACAGTGCAGAGAGCTTGATCACAAGTATGTTCTTTGATCCGAGACGCTATGATCTGGCGAAGGTTGGACGCTATAAATTTAATAAGAAGCTGGCGCTTAAGAACCGTATCACCGGACAGATTCTTGCAGAGGAAGCGGTAAGCCCGCTGACCGGCGAGGTGATCGCAGAGCGGGGAACAAAGATTACAAGAGAGCTTGCAGACCAGATTCAGAATTCGGCTGTTCCGGCTGTGTGGATTGAACGGCCGGATGAGGAGAGGCCGATCAAGGTTCTTTCCAATATGATGGTGGATCTGGATGCAGTTGTAGATATTGACCCGAAGGAAGCCGGTGTGACAGAGCAGGTGTATTATCCGGTTCTGGCCGGGATCTTGGAGGAGACAGCAGGGGATATCGATGAGCTGAAGGACGCTGTCCGCAGGGATATCCACGACCTGATACCGAAGCATATTACGAAGGAAGACATTTTGGCTTCCATTAATTATAACATTCATTTGGAGTACGGCCTTGGCAATGACGACGATATTGACCATTTGGGTAACAGGCGTATCCGTTCTGTAGGTGAGCTTTTGCAGAACCAGTACAGGATCGGTCTGTCAAGACTGGAAAGGGTGGTCCGCGAGCGTATGACGACGCAGGATCTGGAGGGAATTTCGCCTCAGTCTCTGATCAATATTAAGCCGGTGACTGCGGCAGTGAAGGAGTTCTTCGGTTCTTCGCAGCTGTCACAGTTTATGGATCAGAATAATCCGCTTGGCGAGCTGACCCATAAGAGACGTTTATCAGCCTTAGGTCCCGGCGGTCTGTCAAGAGACCGTGCCGGATTTGAGGTTCGTGACGTGCACTATTCCCATTATGGAAGGATGTGCCCGATCGAGACGCCTGAGGGGCCGAATATCGGTCTGATCAACTCCCTTGCCTGCTATGCAAGGATTAATCAGTATGGATTTATTGAGGCGCCTTACCGTAAGATCAGCCATGAGGATCCAAAGAATCCGAGAGTTACCGAAGAGGTTGTGTATATGACGGCCGACGAAGAGGATAATTACCATGTGGCTCAGGCGAATGAGCCATTGGATGATGAGGGACATTTTAAACGGAAGAATGTATCCGGCCGTTACCGTGAAGAGACGCAGGAGTATGAGCGGAGCAGGTTTGATTATATGGACGTATCTCCGAAGATGGTGTTCTCTGTTGCGACGGCACTGATTCCATTCCTGGAAAATGATGATGCGAACCGCGCGCTGATGGGTTCTAACATGCAGCGTCAGGCGGTACCGCTTCTTATGACTGAAGCTCCGGTTGTGGGAACAGGTATGGAGGAAAAGGCGGCAGTTGACTCAGGCGTCTGCATCATTGCAGAGGCGGGGGGCGTTGTAGAGCGTTCTACCTCCACTGAGATTACGGTACGTCAGGATGATAAATCCCTGAAGAGATATAAGTTGACGAAGTTCCTCCGCAGCAATCAGAGCAACTGCTATAACCAGAGACCGATCGTCTTTAAGGGCGACAGGGTTGAAGCAGGACAGGTGATCGCAGACGGCCCGTCTACTTCCAATGGAGAGATGGCGCTCGGAAAGAATCCGCTGATCGGATTTATGACCTGGGAGGGTTATAACTATGAGGATGCGGTACTTTTGAGCGAGAGGCTGGTGCAGGATGATGTATATACATCCGTGCATATTGAGGAGTATGAGGCGGAAGCCAGAGATACCAAGCTTGGGCCGGAGGAGATCACAAGAGATATTCCGGGCGTGGGCGATGATGCGCTGAAGGATCTGGATGAGAGGGGGATCATCCGTATTGGTGCAGAGGTGCGTGCCGGGGATATTCTGGTTGGAAAGGTAACTCCGAAGGGAGAGACAGAGCTTACCGCAGAGGAGCGGCTGCTCCGCGCGATTTTCGGAGAGAAGGCACGAGAGGTAAGAGATACCTCCCTGAAGGTGCCGCACGGCGAATATGGTATTGTAGTGGATGCCAAGGTATTTACAAGGGAGAACGGCGATGAACTGTCTCCGGGCGTAAATCAGGCTGTCCGTATCTATATTGCCCAGAAGAGAAAGATTTCCGTAGGTGATAAGATGGCAGGCCGTCACGGAAACAAGGGTGTTGTTTCCCGTGTCCTTCCGGTGGAGGATATGCCGTTTCTTCCAAACGGGCGTCCGCTGGATATCGTGCTGAACCCGCTGGGCGTGCCTTCCCGTATGAATATCGGACAGGTATTGGAGATCCATCTGTCTCTGGCGGCAAAGGCTCTTGGATTTAACATTGCAACACCGGTATTTGATGGTGCTGATGAGAATGATATTATGGATACTCTGGATCTGGCAAATGACTACGTGAATCTGGAGTGGGAGGAATTTGAGAAGCTGCATAAGGCAGAGCTGCTTCCGGAGGTTATGGATTACCTCTATGAGAACAGAGACCACAGGGAGCTGTGGAAGGGAGTTCCGCTTTCAAGGGACGGTAAGGTCCGTCTCCGTGACGGACGTACCGGGGAATTCTTTGACAGTCCGGTAACCATCGGACACATGCATTATCTGAAACTGCACCATCTGGTAGACGATAAGATCCATGCCCGCTCTACCGGTCCTTACTCGCTGGTAACCCAGCAGCCGCTGGGTGGAAAAGCTCAGTTCGGCGGACAGCGTTTCGGTGAGATGGAGGTATGGGCGTTGGAGGCCTATGGCGCTTCTTATACGCTGCAGGAAATTCTGACGGTGAAATCTGACGATGTGATTGGCCGTGTGAAGACCTATGAAGCAATCATTAAGGGTGAGAATATTCCAGAGCCGGGTATACCGGAGTCCTTCAAGGTGCTTCTTAAGGAATTTCAGTCTCTTGGCCTGGATGTCCGCGTACTTCGCGATGACAATACCGAGGTTGAGATCATGGAGACGGTTGATATGGGTGAGACCGATTTCCATTCTCTGATAGAGGGTGACAGGAAGTTCGGCGGAGAGGATGACAATCTGGGTGAGCATGGATATACGGCTCAGGAATTCCAGGGAGAAGAACTCGTGGATATCGAGGAGGAGTCTGAGGATGACGACGAGTTTGACGATGATTTTGAGATTGAATTTGATGAGATGTCAGATGAAGAATAGGAAGGGGTGCCAGTATGCCAGCAAATAACAATGAACAAACATACCAGCCAATGACGTTTGATGCGATCAAAATCGGGTTGGCATCACCTGAGAAAGTATTAGAGTGGTCAAGAGGCGAGGTCACTAAGCCGGAGACCATAAATTACAGAACGCTGAAACCGGAGAAAGACGGCTTGTTCTGCGAACGCATTTTCGGGCCGAGCAAGGACTGGGAATGCCATTGCGGTAAGTATAAGAAGATCCGTTACAAAGGCGTAGTCTGCGACCGCTGCGGCGTAGAGGTTACTAAGTCCAGCGTCCGCCGTGAGCGAATGGGGCATATTGCTCTGGCGGCGCCGGTTTCCCATATCTGGTATTTTAAGGGGATCCCCAGCCGTATGGGTCTGATCCTGGATCTGTCTCCAAGAACACTGGAGAAGGTATTGTATTTTGCGTCTTATATTGTGCTGGATCCGGGCGAGACGAATCTAATGTACAAACAGATTCTGTCTGAGGCTGAGTATCAGGAGGCCAGAGAGACCTGGGGAAGCGCCTTCCGTGTAGGAATGGGCGCGGAATCCATTCAGGAGCTTCTGGAAGCCATTGATCTTGAGAAGGAGTGCGAGGAGCTGCAGGGCGGTCTGGAAGGGGCTACCGGACAGAAGCGTGCAAGAATCGTGAAGCGTCTTGAGGTGGTCGAGGCATTCCGCGAGTCCGGTAATAAGCCGGAGTGGATGATCATGACTAATATTCCGGTGATTCCGCCGGATCTGCGCCCAATGGTACAGCTGGACGGAGGACGTTTTGCTACCTCTGACTTAAATGATCTATACAGAAGAATTATCAATAGAAATAACCGGTTAAAGAGGCTTTTGGAGCTGGGAGCGCCGGATATCATTGTAAGAAATGAAAAGAGAATGCTTCAGGAGGCAGTGGATGCGCTGATTGATAACGGCCGCCGCGGCCGTCCGGTAACCGGACCGGGAAACCGTGCCCTGAAGTCTCTGTCTGATATGCTGAAGGGTAAATCCGGACGTTTCCGCCAGAATCTTCTTGGAAAACGTGTGGACTATTCCGGACGTTCTGTTATCGTGGTTGGGCCGGAGCTTAAAATTTATCAGTGCGGTCTGCCAAAGGAGATGGCAATTGAGCTGTTCAAACCATTTGTTATGAAGGAACTGGTTCAGAACGGAACGGCTCACAATATTAAAAATGCAAAGAAGATGGTTGAGAGGCTGCAGCCGGAGGTATGGGATGTGCTTGAGGATGTTATCAAAGAGCATCCGGTTATGCTGAACCGCGCCCCTACGCTTCACAGACTTGGAATCCAGGCATTTGAGCCGGTACTTGTAGAGGGTAAGGCGATCAAGCTTCATCCGCTGGTATGTACCGCTTACAATGCGGACTTTGACGGAGACCAGATGGCGGTTCATCTTCCGCTTTCCGTTGAGGCGCAGGCAGAGTGCCGTTTCCTTCTGCTGTCGCCGAACAATCTGCTGAAGCCGTCGGACGGCGGTCCGGTTGCCGTCCCGTCACAGGATATGGTGCTTGGCATATACTACCTGACTCAGGAGAGGCCGGGGGCGCTGGGCGAGGGCAAGTCCTTCAAGAATGTCAATGAAGCAATTCTTGCATATGAGAATGAGGCCTTAACCCTGCATTCGCGGATTAAGGTGCGCATCACCAGGACCATGCCGGACGGAACCGTAAAGAGCGGTATTGTGGAGTCCACACTGGGACGGTTCATCTTCAATGAGATCATCCCGCAGGATCTGGGCTTTGTAGACCGTGAGATAGATGGAAATGAACTGCTTCCCGAGATTGATTTCCATGTGGGAAAGAAACAGCTGAAGCAGATTTTGGAGAAGGTAATTAATACCCATGGAGCAACTGCAACGGCGGAGGTTCTGGATGCGATCAAGTCTACCGGATATAAGTATTCCACCAGAGCGGCTATGACCGTATCAATTTCCGATATGACCGTGCCTCCACAGAAGCCGGAAATGATTGCGGATGCGCAGGATACGGTGGATAAGATTACCAAGAATTATAAGCGCGGACTGATTACAGAAGAAGAGCGTTACAAAGAGGTTGTCGAGACCTGGAAGGCTACCGATGAAGCTTTGACAGAAGCGCTGCTTTCTGGTCTGGATGCTTATAATAACATTTTCATGATGGCTGACTCCGGAGCCCGTGGTTCCGATAAGCAGATTAAGCAGCTTGCGGGCATGCGCGGATTGATGGCAGATACTACAGGCCGTACGATCGAGCTCCCGATCAAGTCAAATTTCCGTGAAGGACTGGATGTATTGGAGTACTTTATGTCTGCTCACGGTGCGCGTAAGGGATTGTCCGATACGGCTCTGCGTACCGCCGATTCCGGTTACCTGACCAGACGTCTGGTAGATGTATCTCAGGAGCTGATCATCCATGAGGTGGACTGCCAGAGAGAAGGAAAAGAGATTCCGGGCATGTACGTGAAGGAATTTGTGGACGGCAATGAGGAGATTGAGAGCCTGCAGGAACGTATCACAGGGCGTTACCTCTGCGAGGATATTCTTGATAAAGACGGCAATCTTATTGTGAAGGCAAACCACATGGTTACGCCGAGACGTGCAGAAAAGATTATGAAATATGGCGTGGATGAGAAGGGTGAATCTCTGAAGAAGATCAAGATCCGTAATATCCTTACCTGCAAATCCCACAAGGGTGTATGCGCGAAGTGCTATGGCGCCAATATGGCGACCGGCGAGCCGGTTCAGGTCGGCGAAGCAGTAGGAATTATCGCGGCACAATCTATTGGCGAGCCGGGTACACAGCTTACTATGCGTACCTTCCATACCGGCGGTGTTGCAGGCGATGATATCACCCAGGGTCTTCCGCGTGTAGAGGAGCTTTTTGAGGCGAGAAAGCCGAAGGGTCTTGCAATTATCACAGAATTCGGCGGCGTTGCGACGATTAATGATACAAAGAAGAAACGTGAGGTTATTGTTACGAATGACGAGACAGGGGAATCCAAGGCTTATCTGATTCCTTATGGCTCCAGAATTAAAATTATGGACGGTGCGGTGCTGGAAGCGGGCGATGAGCTTACAGAAGGAAGCGTCAATCCGCATGATATCCTGAAGATCAAAGGACTCCGTGCCGTACAGGATTATATGCTTCAGGAGGTTCAAAGAGTATACCGTCTGCAGGGTGTTGATATTAATGATAAACACATTGAGGTTATCGTCCGTCAGATGCTGAAGAAAATCCGCATCGAGCAGGATGGGGATTCCGGTTTCCTTCCGGGAACTATGGTAGATATCTTAGAATTTGAAGATAAGAATGAAGAACTGGAGGCACAGGGACTGACACCGGCAACCGGCGAACAGATTATGCTTGGTATTACAAAGGCATCTCTTGCAACCAATTCATTCCTGTCAGCCGCCTCCTTCCAGGAGACCACGAAGGTTCTTACAGAGGCGGCCATTAAAGGGAAGGTCGATCATCTGGCCGGCTTAAAGGAGAACGTTATTATCGGAAAGCCGATTCCGGCAGGTACAGGTATGAGAAAATACCGGGATGTTAAGCTGGATACGGAGCTTGAACTGGATGACGAGATACTGGCGGAGCAGGATGAATTTGAAGAACCGGATGAGGCCGTAGAGGCTGAGGCTGCCACAGTGACAGAGGAAAACATAGAGGCAGAAGAGGCAGAGCTTGCGTCGGTTGGAGAAGCGGATGATATACAATAGGAGTGTTTAGAGATGAGCAGAAAAAATGTTGAGCCAGAGAGAGTAAGAAAGGGTCCTATGACCGTTGAAGAAATCAAAGCCATGAGAGCGGCAGAGGGTATGATCGTCGATCTTGAGGATGAAGGAACCAATGTGTATGTGATCAAGGCTTATCAGGAGAAGATGAGTGTTGCTGTAGGCAGGATGTATAAGCAGGCCAGAAGAGAGATGGGCCTGACGCAGCAGGAGGTTGCAGATGTTTCGGGAGTAAAGAGGCCGAATATCGCCCGTCTGGAAAGCGGTAAGCACAGCCCGACTGTTGATATGCTGAACCGTATTGCAGACAGTATGGGGATGGATATGGAGATTCATTTGATTGAGAGGGAGCAGTAATGGAAGACCGGATTACAAGGGAACGTGCTCATGAGATTTTAATGAAATACATGAAGGGCGTAAACTATATTCAGCATTCCTATGCGGTAGAGGCAATCATGAAGGGCCTTGCTAAGAGGCTGGCGCCGGATGACGTTGAATACTGGGGATGCGTAGGTCTTCTGCATGATTTGGATGAAGAGCAGTGCGACTGGCAGCATGATATGAGTGTTCACGGTCCCGCGTCTGTTGAAATCTTGAAAAAAGAGGGAATCGACGATAAAGAACTGGGTGATGCCATCAAAGCCCACAATCCGAAGTGCGGAATGAAGGCAACGACCAAGCTTCAGTATTCCATTCTGGCGGCAGATCCAATGAGCGGATTTGTAAAGGCGGTTGCGCAGATTTATCCGGATAAGAAGATTGCAAGCGTGAAGCACAAGTCTGTTATGAAACGGTTCAACGAGCTTCGGTTTGCTTCTGGTGCGAATCGTGATTATATGGAGATGATTGAATTTACGGGATTGAGCCTGGATGATCTGATTGACATTGCACTGGAGGAGATGAGCGCAATTGCCGGAGAACTCGGATTATAAGAGAATTATCATTCCGGCTTTTACAGTATTGTGGATGGCTGTTATATTCTGGTTTTCTTCTGCCCCGGCAAAGGAGTCAACCCATATGAGCCTGTCTGCAGGACGGATGGCGGCCAGGATTTTCGTGCCGGCTTTTGATGAGTGGGCACCAGAGAAGCAGGATGCATTTGCAGAGAAGATTGACTATCCGGTGCGGAAGACGGCACACGCGGGAGAATACGCAGTGCTCGGTGTATGGATGTACGGCACAGTAAACTCATTTTCGGGGCGGAAACGTGTCTGCCGGGGTGTTACGGCATGGGCGGCGGCGTCTGTCTATGCCGCTACGGATGAGTTTCATCAGCTTTTTGTTCCGGGAAGAAGCGGCCAGATTAGTGATGTGCTGCTTGACAGCACAGGCGTGGCGGCTGGAATCCTGCTTTGTATGGCGGCCGCGTCCTTGATAAAACGCCAAACAAGATATAGTGGAGAGACCTCTTAAAAATAATAAATCATCCGATATTTAGTAGGAAAATAAAATCAATGCTTTCTATTCTATATGAGATGTGTTATAATACTCTTCGTGAGAATGATGGGAGTATTTATTATATTATCATTCCAGGAGTATAAATAATTTGAGCTGTGTAAGAACAAGTGATGTTGTTACACAGCTCTTTTTTCGCACAGAGTCCTATGCTGTATTAGTTACCTGTCGGAATATATGGACGGATCGCTCCGGCAACATTGCTGATCGGCATGGTCTGAAGCCAGATTCTTCCGGGACCGGTAATAACAGTATTAAACAGGCCTTCGCCGCCGAACAGGATATTCTTCATGCCTGGAACAGACTGGATATCCATATTGCAGGTTGCCTCCATGGCGGCCAGATGTCCGGTATCAATAATAATCTGCTGGCCCGGCTGCAGATTGTATTCGATTACATGTCCGTCAAATTCTGCAAAGACGATGCCCTGCCCGCTGATCCGCTGCATGATAAATCCCTCTCCTCCAAACAGGCCCGCACCTACTTTCTTGCGGAAATGTACGGAGAGCGTAACCCCTGCTTCGCTGGCAAGGAAGGATTTCTTCTGGAAGATCATGTCATTGCCGGGGGTGATATGGAATGCCCGGATGGAGCCGGGGAAGCTGGAGGCAAATGCGATCATTCCGGAACCGTTTTCGGCAGTGTAAATATTCTGGAACATTTTTTCGCCGGAAAATGCACGGCCCATTGCTTTGCCAAGACCGCCGTTACTGGTGGTCTCCATCTTCATATTCGGGGACATCCAGGACATAGCTCCGCCCTCAGTGATCATTTTCTCGCCGGATTCCAGGTCGCAGATTACGACTGGTAAAGTTTCTCCCATTATCTGATATTTCATAAGAACACCTCTTTCGTTTTTTTTCATTATAGTATATTTAAAGCTTGGAGTAAATGCTGAAATAGAATTAGGCCGCCCAATTTGTCTGTGAACCAGCAGAGAGGACTGCGGCATAGAGCTGGAATGGGATATAGAAAAAGTCAATATGTCCTATACAAAAAAACGATTAGACAATTATAAGGGGAAGGGGTAGAATTAACTGGGAAATGTAATAATATGTTTTTAAAAGTACAGGATATGATGTGTTGAGTAAACAAAGTAATGCTGTAAAAACTTGTGAAATGTACCGCAGGCAGGGGTTTGCGTGTTCGGAGTCAGTAGTCCGGGCGTTGGCAGATGAATGGAACCTTGCCCTGCCGGAAGAATTTCTGAAAGAAATGAGTGTTTTTGCCGGTGGAGCTGTGGAGGATGGAAGATGCGGCGTGCTGGAGGCCGGGTTAGCTATTATGGCAGAGTTGTATGTTTCTGGTCTTTTCGGAAAGGATGTAAGTCTTCTGGAATTGTCTAAATTGTTACACCGTGAGTTTGAAAGGAAATATCAGGGGTATCTATGTTCAGATATATTCTATCCATTGTATGGACAACACCAAAAAAGTAATTTAAAAGAGGAAGAATTTTTCTGTGCATTTCATGACGGAATACTTATTATTATGAACTTCTTGTGTAAAAAGGCAATCAGGGAGGAGAAACACAATTATGAAAAAGAAGTTAATTAGTATGCTGCTGTGTCTTGCTATGGCAGGTGTAATGGCAACAGGATGCGGAAACGGAGAAAAGAGCGGTACGGAGGAAAACAAAGCAGAGGGAGCGGAAACGTCTGAAGCGGAAAAAGGCACTATCGTAATGGGCGGAAAGAATTTTACAGAGGCATTTCTGTTAAGCGAGTTATATTCTCTTGCGCTGGAAGATAACGGATATGAAGTTGAAAGAGTATTTAACATGTCAACCGATACACTGACCCCGGCAATTCAAGGGGACGAAGTTGATCTGTATCCGGAGTATACAGGGACAGCTCTGACGGATATTCTCGGACAGGAGTTAGAGACAGATTTAGATACTATTTATGAGACAATTTCTTCTGAGTTTGAGTCTCAGTGGGATATCAAATGGCTGGAGCTGACCAGCATGGAAGATAAGGTTGCCGTTGTAATGCTGAAAGAGAAAGCAGATGAATTAAATGTTACTAATCTAACAGAGCTCCAGAAGAAATCAGAGGGACTGGTGCTTGGAGATGGCGTAAATTTTGCAGAAAGAGAAGATGATCTGCTTAGACTGAACAAGATCTACGGTGAGTTTGCATTTGAAGTGGAAAATGTTGATTATTCCTTAGCATATAGCTGTCTGGATGACGGAACAGTTGATGTTATACCTGGATTAACAACAGATCCTCAGCTTCTGGATGAAAAATATGTGGTTATTGAAGAAGATATTCCGGTTTGGCCGCCACAGTATGTAGCACCAATTGTAAGAGGGGAAATTCTGGAACAGTACCCAGAGGTTGAAGAGATTCTGAACACTGTTTCAGAGAAGCTTTCGACTGAGGATATGATCAAGATGCTGGATGAAGTTGTAAATGGCGGCGAGGAATATGAAGATGTTGCGGCAGAATTTTATGAAGCAAACTGCAAATAGCGGGCAGCCGCAATACAAAGAAAAAGCAAGAAAATATATGAAAGAATATATGGACAAGGGGTATCTATGCGGACGGGCAGCGATGGAAGCGCTGGCAGGGGCGTATGAGATACCCCTTTGTCAGGAAATAATCCATCAGAGCCTTGCGTTTACCGAAGGGGGCGGAGTGGGAGACCGCTGTGCGGTATTTCAGGCTTCATTAGTGCTTATTGGTATACAGTATGGAAGAATCCATCCGGATAAAGGACGGGAAGTCATGCGGCAGGCGGCCGTAAAACTGGCGGAAGGTTTTAGAAAAGCGGAGGGGAGCTATGTATGCCGCGAGCTATATAACGGAAATAGGGAATCATGCATTCAATATGCCGGGGAAGCGGCAGATCTATTATCTGAGATATTTGAGGAGAAGAAGAATGAACGAACGATTAAAACGGTTTAAGGTACATGAACGAATGATTCCGTATGTGTCATATTTTATGGACGAGGAAGATTGGAACTTGGTGGATTTGGCACAGGAAAACGGTGAAATCTTACAGGAAGGCTGTTCGGAGAAGCTATTAGAGAAAGCCTATAAAAAAGGGGTACTGAATAAGAGAAAAGAGGAAGACGGCATTCGTTATTATCTGGGAACATTCCATAAAAGAATTGACTGCTGTCTGCGCGGTGAGAGAAGCTATTTTGAGAATCTGCCGTCAGAGGTAAGAACTGCGGTTGTGGAATACGAGCAGGATATTCATTTGTGGGTGATTCCATATCGTGAGGAAGGGGTTAATAAGAAAATTGTAAATCCAATTCCGATTGAAGAAGCATTGGACATTGTTGAGAAAAGTAATTGCAGATATTACGTTCAGGAGTGCGACTGCAAGCTGTATCGTCATGAGAAGAAACATATGAAAGAAACCTGCATTCATTTCTTTGATGAGGATAAGCTGTTGAATTCTAATTTTGACCGGGGATACGGAAAGGAACTGACAAAAGAGGAAGTAAAGCGGCTTTTGATAGAGATCGATCGGGACGGCCTGATCCACAATTTTGAAGGAGATGCCTTTTGTAATTGCTGCTCCTGCTGCTGCTGGGCAGTACGCGGAATAAAGACATATGAGGAAGAGGGATATGATGTATTTGGGGAATATATAAATGCAGAATACATCATTGCGCTTGATAAAGACAAGTGTGCAGGATGCGGTGCGTGCAGAGAGATATGTCCGATGAATGCTATGGAACTTATCGGAGGTAAAATATCAGTCTCGACGGATCGGTGTATCGGATGCGGGGTCTGCCGCACAAGATGCCAGTGCGGGGCACTGTCTATACAAAGAAAAGAAGGAGGCACAGAGTGATTTTTGAAATGATAGCATATATACAGAAGGATTATGAACGGTACCTTACGTTAATTGAGCAGCATGTGGTTCTGGATTTGATCGCATTTGTAATATGTGTCGGGGCGGCAGTACCGTTGGGTTATCTATGTGCAAAAAAGGAGAAAGCCGCAATTCCGATCATGGCGGCCGCTAACTTAATTATGGTGATCCCAAGCCTTGCGTTGTTCGCCTTATTGCAGCCAATTTTGGGGATAGGGAATGCCCCGGCTCTGACAGCGCTGGTTTTTTTGAGCATACCTACAATGCTGATTAGTACAAGAGCCGGAATTCAGGGTGTTGATCCCAGTATATTGGAAAATGCCAGTGGAATGGGCATGCCCCGATGGAAAGTGTGCCTGCAGGTGGAAATTCCGCTGGCTATGCCGGCAATTTTGAATGGATTTAGGGTTACCGCAGTATCTTTGATTGCAGGAACTACGATAGCGGCTTATGTGGGTGCCGGAGGGCTTGGATTTTATATTAAGCTGGGGCTGACGGCAAGGCAGCATGAAGTAATGTATATTGGTGCGCTTACAGTTGCGGCAATGGCCATTCTGGTGGATTGCATTCTGGCACATATACAGAAAAAGCAGATAGAGAAAATAGCATAGGCGGAGGGCAATATGTCAGAAATAGCGATAGAATTAAAAAATGTACATAAACGTTTTAAGGGAAATGATTATGATTCCGTGTCTGATGTCAGCCTGAAAATAGAAAAAGGTGATTTTGTAACTATTTTAGGAACATCCGGGTCAGGAAAGACCACACTGCTCAAAATGGTTAACCGGATATATGAGCTGACATCTGGAGAAATATTATATTTTGGAGAAGACATTACTAGGCTTCCAGTGAATGATTACCGCCGGCAGATTGGGTATGTGATTCAACAAGGCGGATTGTTTCCACACAAAACGGTGGAGGAGAATATAGCGGTTATTCCCAGACTTTTGAAATGGGATAAAGAGAAGACTGGGCGCCGGATAAAAGAGCTGATGGGACTTGTCAGACTGGAGTATGATACATATAGGAACAGGTATCCCAGAAGCCTGTCCGGCGGAGAGCAGCAGAGAGTTGGAATTGCAAGGGCACTTGCGGCGGATCCCTCCGTAATGCTGATGGATGAGCCTTTTGGTGCGATTGATGCGATTACAAGAGGCGTTCTTCAGCAGGAAGTGAAAAACCTTCAGCATAAATTAGGAAATACGATATTGTTCGTTACGCATGATGTATTTGAAGCATTTCTGCTTGGACAGAAAATTATTGTTATGGATAGAGGCAGGGTCCAGCAATTTGATACGCCGTATAATATCATGCTGCATCCTGCAAATGAATTTGTAAAAAGACTGATTACTACAGGGGATGTCTATGACAAATTAAGAGTTTTATCAGTTGAGAGTCATTTGGAGGAGGCAAGTGAAGAGGAAATCCAAAAAGGGGTTAGGATTGACAGCTCTAAATACTTGAATGATGCATTGACAATGTTTGTGAAGGAGGAATGCAGCTATCTGATCGTAGCAGAGGGGAACCGGGTAAAAGGAAAACTTCCGATCGAATATTTAAAACAGATGATGAAAGAGTAGGGATATGAATGATAGAGTATATAAGTAAACACTATGATAAGATTCTGATATGCCTGCTGGAGCACATACAGATAACTGTAATTGCTGTGGCAGTATCATTTATCATTGCACTGCCATTTGGAATCTTGATCTCAAAATATAAACGGTTGTCAGGAATTGTCAATGGGGTGTGTAATTTGATATTTTCCATTCCGACACTGGCCATGCTGGTTATTCTTCTGCCGTTTACCGGACTTGGAAATACCACGGCAATTGTTACGCTGGTACTTTACAATCAGTATGTTCTAATTAAAAATATTGCAGAAGGGTTTGATGAAATCAATCCGGCGATCCGTGAAATAGGATTGGGAATGGGATACAGTAAAATACAGTTTTTCTTTTCGGTAGAATGGCCGCTGGCGCTGCCGATGATCATAAACGGAATCAAACTTGCGGCAATAGGGACTGTTACTATGGGAACGCTGGGGGCAACGATAGGAGCAGGCGGCCTTGGAGAATTGATTCTGATGGGGCTTGTTATGCGTCATTGGAATAAGGTGATTGCCGGTTCTGCTTTGTGTGCGGTTTTAGCTTTTTTGCTGTCTGCTATTCTGCAGCTATGGGAAGACAAGGCCAGAAGAAAAACGCAGGGTATAAAAAAATGAAGAGGATGGAAAACAGAAATGTTTTGCTTTTGATTGTTATTTTGTCGTGTGCAAATACCGCAGTATATGGACTGCCGTATATGAAAGGACAGTTTTATGATATAATGCTGGAGGCGTTGCGGCTTAATCATACACAGCTAAGCACGTTGTTTAGTATATATGGCTTTGTAAGTCTGGGGGCGTATTTGCTTGGGGGGATACTGGCAGACATGGCATCCTTGAAAAAGATTATGTGTGCCGCACTCATGATATCCGGAGCCATGCATATGTATGCAGTTACAATTCCCGGATATTATAGCTTGTGTGTGATTTTTGCACTACTGGCGTTTACATCTGTGATGGCATTTTACCCCGCATCTATGAAGATGCTGTCCGGGTTAAGGCTGCACAATGGAAACGGAATGGTATTTGGAATCTATGTTGCGCTGATCAATGTGGTTGGAATACTTGTCGTCTCAGGAGGACTACTGGTTCTGAGAAATGTAAATGACAGCATATTTGTATTTCAGACGGTTTCCGGGCTCTATGGAATGATGCATTTTGTTGTCCTGCTTTTGCTTATATTGTTTTTCAAAGAGGAGAATACAGAGCACAGAGAGAAAAGCGGGTTTATAAATATGGAAATGCTGACATACGTGTTAAGAGATTTCAGGGTATGGGGAATTGTCGGCATAGTTTTTTTTAATTATATGCTGCAATCGATTTTAACCTATGTGATTCCTTATTTTTCTCAGGTGTATCGGATGAATGAAGAAACGATATTGGTCATTTCTATATTCCGGGTTAATATAATTACGATTTTGGTATCTCCACTGGCAGGAAAAATTGCTGATAAGTGTGGTTCGGCGGTGAGGCTGATAGAATATACGTTTATTTTGACGGTGATATTTGGTATTGTATTATTAGGAAGTCTTTTTTTTGCAATACCTATAGGGGCGGCAGTTGCAGTGGTTTTGATTATTACGGTGGCTGCAACAGCCGGAAAAAGTATGAATATGGTAACAATATCAGAAATGGGGATTCCGGAAGAATTAAAAGGAACGGTAATAGGAGTGGTAGCTTTTCTTGGTTATTCGCCGGATGCGTTTTTTTATTCAATTGCCGGCGGGCTTTTGGATCAGTGTCAATTGACAGGCTACAAAATTATTTTTGGGATTTTTTTACTATGTGCGGTAATGGGAACTTTTATCTGCAGGCGGTTAAGAGCCGGTACAATGCGGAGCAAGATGCTGTAGAGGATGTGCATGTGGAATATGCAGCCTTTGCGGCATCTTTTTTTGCTTTGGCCGTGCTTTTGAAAGGAGATGCTATTTTTCTGAGCGGAAGGGGGTACATGAAAGAACTATTCTGTGCTATACTAAGTAGATGAAGTTTTCGATGCAGATCTTGGATGGCAGGAAGACTTGTTGGAATATAATTATGATTATGATAAAAGGAGTTATAGGTATGGACTTGATGACGATTAGGGAACTGTACAAGAATCAGGAGGAATATCTGGACAAGAAGATCACGATAGGAGGCTGGGTACGGAGCATCCGGGACTCCAAGACCTTTGGATTTATCGTTGTGAATGATGGAACTTATTTCCAGCCGCTGCAGGTGGTATACAGTGATAAATTAGAGAATTTTGCAGAGATTTCCAAATTGAATGTGGGAGCCGCGATTATTGTTACCGGGACGCTGGTTGCGACGCCGCAGGCGAAGCAGCCCTTTGAGATCCAGGCGGATGAAGTGGCAGTTGAGGGTGCATCTGCCCCGGACTATCCGCTGCAGAAGAAGCGCCATGGCTTTGAGTATCTCAGGACGATCACGCATTTGAGGCCGAGGACAAATACCTTTCAGGCAGTATTCCGGGTGCGTTCTCTGACAGCATATGCCATTCATAAGTTTTTCCAGGAGAGAGGCTTCGTGTATGTGCATACGCCGTTGATTACGGCAAGTGACTGTGAGGGCGCGGGAGAGATGTTCCGGGTAACTACACTGGATATGGATAATCTTCCGAAGAAGGGCGGCGGAAGCATTGACTATGCACAGGATTTCTTCGGGAAGGAGACCAGCCTTACGGTCAGCGGACAGCTGAACGGAGAGACCTATGCGCAGGCGTTCCGAAATATTTATACCTTTGGGCCTACCTTCCGTGCAGAGAACTCCAATACAACCCGCCATGCGGCAGAGTTCTGGATGATCGAGCCGGAGATGGCGTTTGCGGATTTGAATGATAATATGGAAATTGCAGAAGCGATGCTGAAGTATGTCATTAATTATGTGATGGAAGAGGCACCGGAGGAGATGAACTTCTTCAATTCCTTTGTGGACAAGGGGCTGATCGCAAGACTGCAGAATGTAGCGTCCTCTGAATTTGCAAGAATTACCTATACAGAGGCCGTAGAGCTTTTGGAGAAGAACAATGATAAATTTGAATACAAGGTATCCTGGGGGGCAGATCTGCAGACGGAACATGAACGCTATCTGACAGAAGAGGTATTCAAGCGTCCGGTATTTGTGACGGATTATCCGAAGAAAATTAAAGCATTTTATATGAAGATGAATGATGATAATAAGACTGTTGCGGCAGTGGACTGTCTGGTACCCGGAATCGGCGAGATCATCGGGGGAAGCCAGAGAGAGGACGATTATCAGAAGCTGGAGAGCCGCATGAAGGAGCTGAGCCTGAAGCTGGAGGACTACCAGTTCTATATGGATCTCCGTAAGTATGGCTCCACAAGACATTCCGGCTTCGGCCTGGGATTCGAGCGGTGCATCATGTACCTGACCGGAATGGGTAACATCCGGGATGTAATCCCATTCCCGAGAACGGTAAAGAACTGCGATCTGTAAACAGAGGGGGCGGACATTCAGATAAGGAGGAGACAGCATGAATATATTGGTAGTAGATGATGAGAAGGAAATTGCAGATGTTATCGAGCTGTATCTTCAGAACGATCAATATTCGGTGTTTAAGTATTATACAGGTGAAGAAGCACTTCACTGTTTATCGGGCAAGAAGATCGATCTTGCAATTCTGGACGTGATGCTTCCAGATATTGACGGTTTCCAGATCCTGAAAAAGATACGGGAGAAATATACCTTCCCGGTGATTATGCTGACGGCAAAGACGGAGTATATGGATAAGATCACAGGACTTACCATGGGTGCAGATGATTACATTCCGAAGCCCTTTAACCCGCTGGAGCTGGTGGCCAGGGTGAAGGCCCAGCTCAGGCGCTATACCCAGTATAATGACGGCGGTAAGGATGCAGGAGATGTGATTGATTTCGGCGGACTGTTTCTGAACCGTACCTCCCATGAGTGTGTCTATAACGAGGTTTCGCTGACTTTAACGCCTATTGAGTTTGATATCCTGTGGCTTTTGTGTGAGAACCGGGGCAAGGTGATCAGCTCGGAGGAGTTATTTGAAAAGGTATGGAATGAGAAATATTACAAAAACAGCAATAACACGGTTATGGTGCACATCCGGCATCTCAGGGAGAAGCTGAGTGCGCCTACCGGAAACTCGGATTTTATTAAGACCGTGTGGGGAGTAGGATATAAGGTTGAAGAATAGTTATCGTAAGCTGAAATTCAGCATATTACTGCAGACAGTGCTGATTACGGCTCTGACTGTACTGGTTGGCGGTTTTCTTTTGAACTATGTTATAGACGGGATATACAATGATTCATTTGCAACAGCATTTGTAGAATTTCTGGTTTCCCTTCACATGGAAGAAAAAACCGCCATTGATTTATATTGGAAACTGATCGGGAATAACAAGATATTTTTTATGATTGTGGGATTCCTGCTTCTTTTTGCGTTGTTTTTTTATATTGCTCTGTCTCAGATGACCAGATATCTGGACCAGGTGGGGGACGGGATTGAGAATATCCTGTCGGAATCCTCGGAGCCCATCCATCTGATCACGGAGCTGAAGCCGATTGAGATCCGGCTGAATGAGATCAAGGCTACGCTGAAGCGGCAGGATCTGGAGGCGGTTGAGAGCGAAAAGCGCAAAAATGATATGGTCTTGTTTCTGGCTCATGATCTGAAGACACCGCTGACATCAGTGGTTGCATATCTGACGATGCTTGAGAGCCATCCGGATATGCCGGCGGCGGAGCGTGCCAAATACACCCGCATTTCTCTTGAGAAAGCAGTACGTCTGGGGGAATTGATTAACGAGTTTTTTGATATTACGAAATTCAGCCTGCAGGAATTTGAATTAGAGCCGGTGGAGCTGAATCTTTCTATGATGCTGGAGCAGATTGCAGACGAGCTCTACGGAGTTTTACAGGAGAAGCATCTGACCTGTGAGGTAGAGGCGGATGAGAATCTGGAGGTGGAAGGCGACCCGGATAAGCTTGCAAGAGTATTTGACAATCTGCTCAGAAATGCAATTGCCTATTGCTATGAGAATACGACGATCGGCATCGACGCCCATATGAAGCGGGGCGATGTGGAGATTATTTTCCGCAATGAGGGAAGGAAGATTCCGGGTGCCAAGCTTCAGACTATATTTGAGAAATTTTACAGATTGGACAATTCCCGTTCTACAGAGACGGGAGGCGCAGGGCTGGGACTGGCCATTGCAAGAGAGATCGTAGAGCTTCACGGAGGACGGATCATTGCGAAGAGTGATGATGAGAAGACTCAATTTGTAGTAACGCTGCCGTCAAAGAATAAGCAGGAAGAAGGAACGGAACATGAAGTTCATACACATCGCAGACGTACACTTAGGGGTAAGACCGGACGCCGGAAGAGCGTACAGCGCAAAGAGAGAAAGTGAGATCTGGGACAGCTTCCGCAGAGTGATAGGACTGTGTGAGGAGGAACAGACGGAACTGCTTTTGATCGCAGGAGATTTATTTCACAGGCAGCCTCTGTTAAGAGAGCTGAAGGAAGTGGATTATCTTTTTCGGACGCTGACAAAGACGCAGGTTGTGCTTGTGGCGGGAAATCATGATTATATTAAGAAGGATTCCTATTATCGGACATTTACATGGAGCTCTAATGTACATATGATATTGAGCAGGGATATCAGCTATGTAGAGATAAAAGAATTGGATACGGCGGTTTATGGGCTCAGCTATTATACGAAGGAGATGGAAGAACCGCTGTATGAGCAGATCCGTCTTAAGGATGACCGCAGATTCCGCATACTGCTTGCCCATGGCGGGGATGAAAGGCATCTTCCTTTCCGCAGGACAGTGGTGGATAAGATTGGGTTTGACTATGCGGCACTTGGACACATCCATAAGCCGCAGGAATTGATCCCGGACCGGATGGCCTATGCGGGAGCATTGGAGCCGACAGATAAGAATGACACAGGAAAGCATGGATTTATAAAGGGCACGTTGGATGAGAACGGCTGCAGCACTGTGTTTGTGCTTTCAGCTTCCAGAGAGTACATCCATATGGAGGTGGAAGTGGAAGAAGATATGACGGGTTTCGGACTGCGGTCGCTGCTTGAGCAGGAGATCCGCGCCCTCGGCATGCAGAATATGTATAAGGTTACCCTGAAGGGCTTTAAGGATCCAGAGGTGCAGTTTGACTTGAATAATATGGACACCTTTGGAAATGTACTTGAAATTGTGGATGATACAAGGCCGGCATTTGATTTCTTAAGGCTTTTGGCGGCAAACAGGAATAACCTGCTGGGAAAGTATATCGAGGGATTTGGAGATGCAGAGCCTGACAGCATAGAATATGAAGCGCTGTGTGCAGGAGTTCAGGCGCTTTTGGAGACGAAAAGAGGTTAAGGTATGCGGCTGCTTGAGTTGGATATAAAGAATTTTGGCAAATTTCATAATAGAAGTATTGAGTTTCAGGACGGCCTGCAGCTGGTCTGCGGGGAGAATGAAGCAGGAAAGTCAACACTGCATACATTTATCAGAGCGATGCTGTTTGGACTGGAGCGCAGGAGAGGAAGAGGCGCCGCGAATGATACCTTCTCCAGATATGAGCCGTGGGAAAACGGAACCTACTATGCAGGCGGCTTAAGGTTTGAGTGCGGAGGCCGGCAGTTCTGGCTGCAGCGGAACTTTGACAAGTATTCTAAAAAAGCGCTGCTGGTCTGTGAGACGGACGGAGAAGAGCTGTCTGTGGAAGAAGGAGATCTGGACATGCTTCTTGACGGACTTACAGAGACCTCCTATGAGAACACATTGTACATCGGACAGCTTCATGCTCCGGCGGGGCAGGCGCTGGCGGCGGAGCTTAAGAATTACGCCGCCGGTTATTATGCGGCAGGAGACAGCAGCCTTAATCTGGCGGCGGCTTTAGAGAGTCTCTCCGCGGAGAAAAAGACAGTTGATAAAGAGGCAAAGCAGGTTCTTCTTGATAAGCAGAAGAAACGGGAGACTGTCGAACAGGAGGCGGCATATATATGGAGGGAGCTTCATCACATCGACGATAAAATTGAAGAAGTCAGTGAGGAATTGGAATTTAGAAAACAGGAGGAAGCGCAAGAGCAGGATAAGCTGGAAAATGAATGGGTAAAAAAACGGTTTACCGATGTGCTGCGCCCTGCGAAATGGCGGGTACATCCGGTTGAAATTCTTGTGATTCTCGGAGTGATCGTACTCGCTTTTCTGCTGCTTCCCAATCCGCTCAATTCTTTTGTGACAGTGGTGGCGGCTCTGCTCGGCGCAATCTATACCTGGAACCGTATGAAGATCGGCAGGCGGGGACAGGGTGAGGCAGGGATTGAGGAGCTTCTGGAAGGGATCGTGCCGGAGGAAGAGCTTGCATCAACGGATAAGCTTATCTGGGAACTGGAGCATCTGACCGAAGAGAGGAAAGAAAAGCAGGTGGAGTATGATAACCTTCAGGAACAGCTTCAGGAGCAGGATGAGCTGGGCGGCGAGTATCAGAAGCTTGACAGAAGAAGGGAGGCGCTTCTTCTTGCGGCAAAGCGTCTGGAGGATGCCTCTGGCAGCATGCAGAAGGATCTGACGCTGCGTCTGAACCAGAGGGCCTCTGAAATTATAGAAGCGGTCACCGGAGGCAGATATAAGAAGCTTGCGGCAGATGAGGAGCTGCATATGGGTCTTCTTTTTCAGGGAAGGTATGCGGCTGTGGAACAGGTCAGCCGGGGGACGCTGGAACAGGTTTATTTTGCTCTGCGTATGGCGGCTGCAGAGATCCTCTATGATGAGGATTTTCCGGTGGTGCTGGATGATACCTTTGCGTTTTATGACGATGTCCGTCTGGAGCGGACTTTGAGATGGCTTGCAGGATGCGGACATCAGGTGATTCTGTTTTCGTGTCAGAACAGAGAGGAAGAGATTATGAAGAGGAATGGGATACGTTATGCAAAGACAATTTTATAGCCAGATATGGAAATTAATTATTCCCATAGTGATTCAGAATCTGCTCAGCGCGGCAGTAAATTCGGCGGATGTGGTGATGCTCAACTATGTGGGGCAGTCGGCAATTTCTGCTGTTTCCCTTGCGGCGCAGTATGCGCAGATATTATTTATGTTTTTCTACGGGCTGGGCACAGGGGCGAGTATCCTTTGTGCACAGTATTACGGCAAGGGAGAATGGGAGCCGGTCCGCGCGATTGAGGGAATTGCAATGCGGATTTCCCTGACGGCTTCTGTGGTGTTTGCCATTGCTGCAGTCACGGTTCCCGAACCGATGATGAAGATATTTACCAATGACGGGGAGCTTATCCGGCTGGGAGCAGAGTATCTTAGGATTGTGAGCATTGCCTACCTGTGCTGGGGAATTATAGAGGTATATCTTTCCATTTTAAGAAGCGTTGGGAAGGCAGTGATTACAATGTCGCTGAATGTGCTGGCCTTTTCCCTGAATATCATTTTGAACGCAGTATTTATTTTCGGATTGTTTGGCGCGCCGAAGCTGGGCGCCGCGGGCGTTGCAATCGCTACATCGGTTTCCCGTGTTGTGGAGCTTGCGGCATGTATTATCGTGTCAGGCAGGACAGAAGAGATTAAACTGAATCCCGCGTACATGTTTATCCGGAGCAGGCTGCTCTTTCAGGATTTCGTGAAGCTTGCGGTCCCGGCGCTCTTAAATGATATTTTGTGGGGTGTAGCCTTCTCCATGTATTCTGTAATTATCGGGCATCTGGGGACGGATGCGGTGGCGGCGAACTCTCTGGTTACAGTAGTTCGTAACTTTGGAACGGTATTCTGCTTTGGGGTAGCAAGTGCGGGCGGTATTTTGGTCGGAAATGTACTGGGTGAGAACAAGATTGAGAAGGCAAGGGATTATACATCCCGGGTGATGAGGCTGACGATTGCGACAGGTATCGCCGGTGGGCTGGTAGTACTGGCGATTACTCCGCTGGTGCTGCGGTTTGCGGACATATCTGATACGGCTATGGGTTATTTGAAGGTGATGCTGATGATCAACAGCTATTATGTAATTGGGATTGCGGTAAATACGACCTTGATAGCAGGAATTTTCCGGGCGGGAGGAGACAGCCGCTTTGGCTGTATCTGTGACGGGATTACAATGTGGTGTTATGCAGTGCCGCTGGGATTTTTTGCGGCATTTGTGTTAAAGCTCCCGGTACTGTGGGTGTATTTCCTGCTGTGTACCGATGAATTTGCGAAATGGCCGGCAGTGATCAGGAGATACCGGAGCGGAAAATGGCTGAATAATATTACAAGGGATAATTTATTTGAAGAGACATAGAAAGAGCCGCTGCATCAGGGTTTGTTGGTGCAGCGGCTTAAGCTTTTTCATCCCGGTCATTATTCTGCTTCTATAGCATAAGCTTATTCATCCTTTGATTCCTGCATAGCTTCTTCAAACTTATCGAGAATTATGCCCTGAATCCGGTCTCTTGTTTTGGAGTTGATAGGATGTGCGACATCCCTGTATTCTCCGGAAGCAGTCTTTTTGCTCGGCATGGCGATAAAAAGCCCCTTCTCACCTTCAATAACTTTGATGTCATGTACTACGAATTCATCATCCATAGTAATCGAAACAACTGCCTTTAATTTCCCCTCTTTTGCTACTTTGCGTACACGTACATCTGTAATCTGCATCGCGTATCCAGCTCCTTTCCCAAGACCAGTACATCATCGCGTGTATCTGTCTTCCTTTTGTGCTACTATCTTCACACCATTTTCACCTACGTGACGCGTATTTGCACGGATAGTATCTCTGCTCTCCACAATACAGTTTTCAATATACGTATTGTCCCCCAAATAAACATCATTCAGAATGATTGAGTTTTTGATAACACAATTATTACCTACAAATACTTTCTTAAATAAGACAGAATTTTCCACGGTGCCGTTAATGATGCATCCGCTTGCTACAAGGCTGTTCTTTACTGCTGACCCGGGATTATATTTTGCCGGCGGTAAGTCGCTTACCTTGGAATAAATGCTTGGAAATTCCTTAAAGAAATACTGTCTCACGTCTGGTTTCAAAAAATCCATGTTTGTCCGGTAATACGCATCAACGGTTGCGATGTTGCTCCAATAGCTGTTTATCTTATAACCATATATCTTCTTCAGATTCTTGTACCTGATCAAAATATCGGTTACAAAATCATATCTTCCTTCCTCCGCGCATCGTTCAAGTAAATCAATGAGGTCAAGCCTCTTGATCACGTATATGCCGGTGGAAATCGTGCTGGAGGCTGCAATCATCGGTTTTTCCTCAAATTCATGCACCCTCATCTCTTCATCCATCTTCAGGGTTCCGAATCGGCTGGCATCCTCGAAAGGATTCAGCTCTGTGCACACTACGGTGATGTCAGCACCCTTTGCAATGTGGTAGTCCAGCACTTGGTGATAATCCAGCTTATATACCGCATCTGCTGAGGTAATAATTATGTATGTCTCGTTGCACTTTTTTAAGAAATCCATATTCTGGTAAATGGCGTCTGCGGTTCCCCGGTACCAGTCGCCGTTTTCCTTGGTGATGGTCGGCGTAAATAGATAGAGTCCGCCGTTCTTTCTTCCAAAATCCCACCATTTGGAAGAATTCAGATGTTCATTCAGGGAACGGGAATTGTACTGGGTCAGCACAGCAACCTGCCGGATGTGAGAGTTGGACATGTTGCTGAGCGCGAAGTCAATCGCCCTGTAGCTCCCCGCGATAGGCATTGCCGCCACAGCGCGTTTGTTTGTGAGATCCTTCATTCGATGATTGTTGCCCCCTGCCAGAATAATTCCTGCTGCTTTCATATCCGTTCACCTGCCTTTATCAAAGTCTCTCCGCTTACTAATCTTCCATCGGGATAATCCTCTCTGCGGGTAATGCCGCAGACGGCTGTGTTTTTGCCGATCTGAACATCCGGCGGAATGATGGAATTCTCGCCAATGGACACCAGGCCAAAGGTGTAGATATCTGGTTTCATCCGGTTAGGTGTCTCGGCGCCGATGCCGAGAGTCACACCGTTTCCGATCTTTACGCCTTCTGCAATGATTGCCTTGTCGATAACACAGCCTTCTCCGATGACCGTGTCTTTCATAATAATAGAATCCCGCACTACGGTACCCTTTTCGATGATAACGCCAGAGCTGATAACGCAGTTGTAAACCTGTCCGTAAATCTCGGATCCGTTGCAGATAATGCTTCGGTTGATTACTGCCTCGTCTGCAATGTATTGAGGCGGAAGCAGGCTGCTGTTGGTATAGATCTTCCAATATTCCTCATACAGGTTGAATTCAGGAACGATGTCGATGAGCTCCATGTTAGCCTGCCAGTAAGAGCTTAAGGTTCCCACATCCTTCCAGTATCCATTATATTCATAGGCAAATAAGCGTTTTCCCTGTTCGTGGCAGTGTGGGATGATATGTTTTCCAAAATCACAGCCCGGTACGGTTTTCAGGTCCAAGAGAGCATCCCGGAGTACCGGCCAGCTGAAAATATAGATTCCCATGGATGCCAGATTACTCTTGGGAACAAGAGGCTTCTCCTGAAATTCCAGGATCCGGCCCCCTTCCTGCGTTACCACGATTCCAAAACGGCTGGCCTCCTCCATAGGCACCGGCATGGCGGCTATTGTGACATCCGCCTGATTTGCCTTGTGGAAATCCAGCATAAGCTCATAATCCATCTTATAAATATGGTCTCCGGAGAGGATCAGTACAAATTCTGGATGATAGTTCTCTATATATTCCAGATTCTGATAAATGGCATTGGCAGTTCCCGTATACCATTCGCTGTTCCTGATCTTTTCATATGGAGGAAGAATGGATACGCCGCCGATGTTGCGGTCCAGATCCCATGGGATACCGATGCCGATATGCGTATTCAGCCTGAGGGGCTGGTATTGTGTTAATACGCCGACCGTATCTACGCCTGAATTAATACAGTTACTGAGCGGAAAATCAATTATCCGGTATTTGCCTCCGAAAGCAACAGCCGGTTTGGCGGATCTGTCAGTCAGCACGCCTAAACGGCTGCCCTGTCCTCCAGCCAGCAGCATTGCTATCATTTCTTTCTTAATCATGATGCGGCCTCCTTTTCTGCTGTCAGTGTGCTGCAGACGCAAATCCGTAAGTTTTCGGAAATCGTAGTGTCAGTACACTGGTGTACTGCATTTATTATATATGTAAAGTATAGCACACCTCTTTTTTGATGTGAATATTTTTCATAAAAAAAACAATAAAATTATTAAAAATTTGTTAAAAATATACAAACTTATGATGCGGGTGCAATTTGTAAATATAAAAATATGGCTTGGATTTTATTTCATATATGTTTATAATAATATAGACAGGTAATGGATAATATGACGGCTTTTATAATAATTGAGAAAGGTATTGTCTTATGTATAAAATTAATTTTGACCAACCAATTCATGTTCACTTTATCGGCATCGGCGGCATCAGTATGAGCGGGCTTGCCGAGATTCTTCTGAAAGAGAGTTTTACGGTGTCTGGTTCTGATTCAAAGGAGTCGGCGCTTACAAAGCATCTGGAGAAGCTGGGAGCTTCTGTATTTTATGGACAGAAGGCATCTAATATTATAGAAGGAATTGACGCTGTAGTATATACGGCGGCAATCCATGAGGATAATGAGGAGTATCAGGAGGCTGTAAGACGAGGACTTCCGATGCTGAGCAGGGCGGAATTTCTGGGACAGATGATGACGAACTATGACATGCCCGTTGCAGTGTCTGGTACTCATGGAAAGACGACCACCACATCGATGCTTTCCCATATTCTTCTGGCAGATGAACAGGATCCGACGATATCTGTGGGCGGAATTTTGAAGGCGATCGGAGGAAATATACGAGCGGGCGGTTCGGAGATATTTTTGACGGAAGCCTGTGAGTATACCAACAGCTTTCTGCATTTCTTTCCTAAATTAGCAGTTATTTTAAATATTGATGCAGACCATTTGGACTTTTTCAAGGATCTGGAGGATATCCGCAGGTCTTTCCGCAGATTTGCAGAGCTTCTTCCTGAGGACGGGACGCTTGTGATCAGCGACGGGATCGGGAAGCTTTCTGAGATTACAGAGGGACTGGCCTGCAGGGTGGTTACCTTTGGAATGAAGCCTTCTTCGGATTACCGGGCAGAGAACCTTTCTCATGATGAGAAGGGGGATGCCTCCTTTGATGTGGTGAAGGACGGCCGGAGCCTGGGACGGATCAGGCTGTCAGTGACCGGAGACCACAATATGCTGAATGCACTTTCGGCGGTTGCGGCTGCGGATATTATGGGAATTCCTTTTGCGTCCATGCAGAAGGGCCTTGCTGAATTTGAAGGAACAGACCGGCGGTTTGAGTACAAGGGCGAGCGGAACGGATTTACGATCATTGACGACTATGCACATCATCCGACAGAGATTGAAGCGACCCTGACTGCTGTGAAAAACTATCCCCATAGAGAAGTCTGGTGCGTATTTCAGCCCCATACCTATACGAGGACGAAGGCATTGTTTGATGAATTTGTGGATGCGCTCTCTGATACGGATCATATTGTGCTTGCAGACATCTATGCCGCAAGGGAGACTGACACGCTGGGGCTTTCCTCGAAACAGATCGCAGAGGCGCTGAAGCGGCGGGGGCGTGATGCATATTATCTGTCCTCCTTTGAGGCAATTGAAAAATTCCTGCTTGACAGATGTCAAAAAGGGGATGTGTTGATAACTATGGGGGCCGGAGATGTTGTAAATATTGGGGAAAGTCTTTTGGAAGGATAGTTATCCACATTTTCAACAGAGTTTTATCCACAAAAAACCTTGGTTTCTGAGAAAAAAATTCTTTTTTGCGTCCTGCCTCGATGCTATAATGTTCTATGCTAACAATCAAAAGGCAAGGATGGATGGGACATGACTAAATTGACTTTAACAAATTATGTTCGGGGAAATACAACCCTGCTGGAGAATGAATTTATAGATGAATATATGCTGAAGGCAAACGGGGAGTATGTGAAGGTCTATCTGCTGCTCCTGCGTTATATGGGGGAACCGTCCGTAGAGCTTACGATTTCCGGACTTGCCGATCTTCTGGAATGCACGGAGAAGGATGTGGCCCGTGCGCTGAACTATTGGAAGAAGCAGGGGCTTGTTGATTATGAAGCCGGGATGCAGGAGATTCAGGACATCCGCCGGGAACCTGAGACTGCCGGAATTGTTTCTGACAGAAAGAACGCGGCGGGGAAGGCGGAAGAGGAGATGCCTCCCAGCCGGAAGAACCGCCGGGAATTTAAGGAAATCGTTCATGTGACAGAGCAGTATCTGGGGAAGACATTGACTAAGACAGAGTCTGAGGCAATTGTTTATTTTTATGATGAGCTGGGGATGTCTGCTGACTTAATTGAATATTTGATAGAGTATTGTGTGGAGAACGGGCATAAGAGTATCCACTATATAAAGAAGGTTGCCCTTTCCTGGGCAGATCAGAAGGTGGGGACCACAGAGGAGGCAAAAGCGGTTTCCGGCCAGTACAGCAAGAACAGCTATGCAGTGCTGAATGCCTACGGAATTAAGGGACGTGCTCCGGCGGCGGCAGAGCTTGTATTTATCCGCCGGTGGAATGAAGAATATGGATTTTCTTCCGATTTGATCGTGGAAGCATGTGACCGTACTATGAAGACGATCCATCAGCCGAGCTTTGAATATACAGAGTCCATTCTTAAGAACTGGGCGGACAAGGGTGTGAAGACGCCGGCTGATGTGAAGGCGTTAGATCTGCTTTATCTGCAGGAAAAAGGAGCAAAGAAGGCGGCTGCGGTGGGAGCGGCAAGGACGGCACGGAATAAGTTTAATAATTTTGAAGGCCGTAAGTATCAGGATATGGATGAATTGACGCGAAGATTGATTGAAACACAGTAGAAAAGGAGATTTCCGTGGCACTTACCAATTCCCAGTATGATTATTTCATGCGTACATATGAGAAAAGGCAATTGAATAATGAGAACCGCCTGCGCGGACGTTATGAGGAGATTTATAAGAGGATTCCAAGGCTTCGGACCCTGGATCATTCTATCTCTGAACTCAGTGTCCGCCAGGCCCGCAAACTATTGGATGGAGATGACGCTGCTTTGACTGTATTGAGGAACGACCTCCATCTTCTTTTTGAGGAAAAAAGGCTTCTTCTTGAACAGGAGGGGTATCCTCAGGATTATCTGGAACTTTCCTATACCTGCCCGGACTGTCAGGATACTGGATATATTGGAGATGAGAAGTGCCATTGCTTCAAAAAAGCAATGATTGACTTTCTTTATACCCAGTCTAATTTACAGGAGGTGTTGGAGAAGGAGAATTTCAGTACGCTTTCTATGGAATATTACTCGGAAAATCATAAGGATCCGCTTACCGGCAGGACATCCAGAGAAGCGATGGAGACGGCGGTAAAGGCAAGCAGGGATTTTGTTATGAATTTTCAGAGAGAGTTTCGGAATCTTCTGTTTTACGGAGATACAGGGGTGGGGAAGACCTTTCTGACCCACTGCATTGCGGGAGAACTTCTGGAACGGACCTTTTCTGTTATATATTTTACAGCATCCCAGTTATTTGATATATTTGCGAAAAAGCAATTTGATAAAGACGAGGCGGCGATGCTGGATTACGAGCATGTGTATGACTGTGATTTGTTGATCATTGATGATCTGGGGACGGAGTTTTCCAATACATTTACCACATCCCAGCTGTTTGTCTGCCTCAATGAGAGGCTTCTGCGGAAGAAATCAACGATCATTTCCACGAATCTTTCGCTGGATGATTTGAATATGCTGTACTCGGAACGGGTATTTTCCCGCATTACCAGTGCATATACCGTCCTTCGTATGACGGGTGATGATATAAGAATTCAAAAGAAACTGATGGGCAGATTATAATTTTAGTAGGAGGTATAATTATTATGCTGCGTCGTAACGAACGTAACCTTGATAACATTCCGGTAGGTTCTCTGGGAATCATTGCACTTGACGGCTGTCAGGAGTTGGGAAATCTGATCAACGATTATCTTGTGAAGTGGCGGCATGAAGACGGCCCTGAATATAAAGAACATATTGCGTTAAGCGGCTATGAAAAAGACTCTTATCTGGTCAATGCAGATGTCCCGCGGTTTGGCTCAGGTGAAGCGAAAGGCATTATCAATGAGTCTGTAAGAGGGAAGGATATTTATCTGCTGGTGGATGTGTGCAATTACAGTCTGACCTATTCCCTGACAGGGCATGTGAATCATATGTCGCCGGATGACCATTTCCAAAATCTGAAACGGATTATCGCGGCAATCGGAGGCAAGGCAAGACGCATCAATGTTATTATGCCGTTTTTATACGAGAGCCGTCAGCATAACCGCAGGGGCAGGGAATCTCTGGACTGTGCGATTGCGCTTCAGGAGCTGGTGCGCATGGGCGTGGATAATATCATTACATTTGACGCGCATGATCCGCGGGTGCAGAATGCGATTCCGCTGCGTGGTTTTGAGACAGTGCGGCCGGCTTATCAGTTTGTGAAGGGACTTCTCAGCACAGTGAAGGATCTTCAGATTGACAGTGATCATATGATGGCGATCAGTCCGGATGAAGGCGCGACAGAGCGGGCGATCTATCTGGCCAGCGTATTGAATCTTGATATGGGCATGTTCTATAAGAGAAGGGATTACAGCCGCATTGTAAATGGGCGCAATCCGATTATTGCGCATGAGTTTTTAGGCTCTTCTGTGGAGGGAAAAGACGTTATTATCCTGGATGATATGATTTCCTCCGGCGACAGCATTCTGGACGTGGCCGGACAGTTAAAACGGCGGAAGGCAAAGAGGATTTATGCGGCGGCTACCTTCGGATTATTTACGAGCGGCATGGACAAATTTGACAAAGCCTATGAGGATGGCCTGATCAACGGCATTCTTACGACAAATTTAATCTACCAGACACCGGAGCTTTTGTCTAAGCCATACTATATTAACTGTGACATGAGCAAATACGTGGCGCTTATGATCGATACACTGAATCACGACAGCTCGATCAACAGTATCCTGAATCCGGCAGACCGTATTCAGAATATTGTGGAGATGTATAAGCGGGGAGAGGAGATTGCTCCATAGAACAAAAAGCCATAGCAGCTTCGAGAAAGAGATGCGGATCGGTGTAATAAAGGATAGAATCGGCTTTGGGCTTAAGCCGTATTATTCATGTTTGATAATTTAAAATGCATCCGTTTTCCGGTGGCGGGATGGCGGAAGGTGAGTTTGTATGCGCACAGCCTGAGTATCTGCCAGTTATGAGTGGCATCCGCATTTGGATTGTATTTGGTATCGCCCACAATGGGGCAGCCCATATGCGCAAGCTGAACGCGGATCTGATGATGCCGCCCGGTATCCAGAGACACCTCCAGAATGGTATGCGGTGAAGAGCCGCTGGTGTTTTCGCAGGTGATGTCCTGGGAAAAAATGTGATAGGCGGCTCTGCTGTCAGATAACACTCGATAGCTGAGTCTTGCTTCTTTAGCACCTGCCGTATCTTTTTCGCAGATACGGGAGGTGTTTGTGCGGCCATCTTTTATCATGTAATTGACGAGCGTCCCCTGTGTTTCGGCAGGAGTTCCGTCAACCAATGCCAGATAATGCTTGCCAAAGCAGTTTGAGGTGAGCTGTTTGTTGAGGTTTTGTGCGGCCTTCGATGTTTTTGCGAAGACCAGAATACCGGATACAGGCTGGTCTAACCTGTGGATTACCCCAAGATAGGGTTTGGTATATTTCCCGGAATGTGATCCGGACATGGATGCGGTTATATGATTCAAAAGCATATGTTCCATATCGAGCTGGCCGGGCCTGCGGCTCTGGACAGCAATTCCGTTGGGCTTAAAGCATACGATGATATGTGAATCTTCATATAAAATCTTTAATTCTTGTTTCATAAGATCTCCTATCGTTGTCATACTTATAGTATTATTGTTAATACCTCCGGGAAAACAGGTATATTATATTTTAACGTATATGTTTGAAAAAGGCTATGAAAATAAATGACAAAATGTTTTTGGGCAGAACAGGATTCTGAAAAAATCTCCTTGACAAATATAAGCGATTCCAGTAGAATAATTTTCAACGAAAAATCCGCTGGTAATGATAGTTACAAAAAGCGGAACCGGCGATGAAGAGAATAGTAGTCGGGAGGAAGTTCCACAGAGAGGGAGTCGCAGGCTGAGAGATTCCTGAGCGGAAACCGGACGAACCTGCCTTGGAGCCGCTGCATGAAAGTGCGGCGTAGAATCGGCGTTAACGATTATTTGAGTGAACTGCAGGAATCTGCGGTTAATTAGGGTGGTACCGCCGAGCGTTTCGGTCCCTTTGGGAGCAGGAATGAACGGCGTTTTTTCATTTACAGGGGAATCCGCCGGAACAGAAATCTGTATTTCCCGATAAGAAGATGTGGGGCAAGGGTCCTGCGGAAAAGGAAAGGAAAAGGAGAAGAAGACATGGCAAAGGAAAAATTGGTAAAAAATATCACATCACGCGATGAGAATTTTGCTCAGTGGTATACTGATGTGGTACGTGAAGCGGAATTATGTGACTATTCAAGCGTAAAGGGCTGCTTAAATTATCTTCCGAACGGATATGCGATCTGGGAGTTGATTCAGGCGGACCTTGACAGAAGATTTAAAGAGACCGGGGTAGAGAATGTATCTCTTCCGCTGCTGATTCCGGAATCACTTCTGGAGAAGGAAGCAGATCATGTGGATGGATTTGCGCCGGAGGTTGCGTGGGTTACCCACGGCGGTATGGAGAGGCTTCAAGAGAGGCTCTGTATCCGTCCTACATCAGAGACCTTGTTCTGTGATCTGTGGGCGAGAACGGTAAAGTCCTACAGAGATCTGCCGAAGGTATGGAATCAGTGGAATTCTGTTCTCCGCTGGGAGAAGACCACCAGACCGTTCCTGCGTTCCAGAGAGTTCTTATGGCAGGAGGGACACACTATCCATGCGACTTATGAGGAAGCGGAAGAGCGTACAGTCCAGATGCTGCATGTATATGAGGACTGCTACAAAGAAACGCTGGCGATTCCGTTCGTATCAGGAAGAAAGGCAGAGCATGAGAAATTTGCCGGAGCACAGGATACCTATACGATTGAGGCGCTGATGCATGACGGTAAAGCACTGCAGTCAGCAACCAGCCATTTCTTCGGAAGCGGCTTCCCTGATGCATTTGATATTAAATATGTAGATAAGAACAACGAGCTCCAGAGCGTATATGAGACCTCATGGGGATGGTCTACAAGAAGTATCGGAGCGCTGATCATGGTTCACGGTGATGACGACGGACTGGTTCTGCCGCCGCACGTAGCGCCGGTGGAGTGCCGGGTAATTCCGGTTGCACAGCATAAGGAGGGCGTTCTTGACAGGGCTTATGCGCTGCTTGATGAATTGAAGAAGGCCGGTTACAGAGTGAAGATTGACGATTCTGAGAAGAGTCCGGGATGGAAATTCTCCGAGCAGGAGATGCTTGGTATTCCGACCCGTATTGAGATCGGACCGAAGGATATTGAAAAGAATCAGGTGGTTGTGGTACGTCGCGATACCCGTGAGAAGATGATTGTTTCTCTGGATGAGATCGCAGGAAAGCTTCGTGACATCTTAGAGAGCATCCAGCAGGATATGTATAACAGGGCAGAGGAATTCCTGAACAGTCATATCTATACCGCATCAACACTGGATGAGATGAAGGAGAAGTTCACGGCCAGCAGAGGATTTGTGAAGGCATGCTGGTGCGGAGACCCGGAGTGTGAGGGTGAAGTGAAGTACGTGACCGGCGGCGCGGCAACCCGATGCCTGATTGAGGATGAAGAATTTGTTTCAGACAAATGTATCTGGTGCGGCAAGCCTGCAAAGCATATGGCATACTGGGGAAAATCTTACTAAGATTTTATAAAAACTTAATATAGATTTTTGATTAGCTTTTCATATCTTCTTAAATGTCCGCAAAGCCTTATTTTATCAGCTTTACGGGCATTTCTCTTTTCGGTTGATACTTCCAAACCGCCACGTTTTATCACTTTTTTTCACGGTCAAACGTGGTAAATATCGTGGTAAAACTTTAGGCTATCATGCTTCTTAATTCTGCCTTGACGTTCTCCATTGACGCATGGGCGTACAGGTTCGGCGTGATACTGATGTTCGCGTGTCCCATGATGTACTGTAAGCTCTTAGGGTTCATGTTCCTGTCCGCAAGTCTTGTGCAGAGCGTATGTCGCAGGATAAGGGGCGTTATTTTTGGTAAGTTGTCCTCATGGTACTTGTTATACTTCTTTACCAGTCGGGCAAATGTAGAAGTATAATAAGCGTTTGTCATGGGAAAGCCTTTCCCGTTCAGAAAGAGGAAACTGCTGTACCCGTCTATCTCTGTAGGCTCTTGACAAGGCTTTTTCTTTTCTGTTAGAAGTGAACAAGAAAGGATAAAACCATGGAAAGTTTGCTTGACATTCTTTGCTCACAGGAGTATCATAAGATTAGAAAAGGAAAGCGAGCTTTCCATACGTTCAAGAAAGGAGTATGTTGTGAAAAATCGTTTAGAAGAATTACGAAAACAAAGAGGTATTAAACAAGAAGATTTAGCTGCTGCTCTTGAAGTATCTCGTCAAACAATAGGCTCTTTAGAAAATGGACGCTACAATCCCTCAATCATGTTAGCCTTTAAAATTGCAAGGTACTTTCAAATGAGTATTGAGGAAATTTTTATTTATGAGGAGGAAAGTAAATGAAGCATAAGATACAAAAAGCCGAATTATTCTTCGGTGTAATAATTCTTTTAGGCGGTTTACTAACTTATGGTTTAGGAGTACATCAACTATTACCTGTACCTCGTCCAGATTTGGTTGTCTATGGTACAACACTTATTGGGATAATGTTGATTTTAATGGGGTGTGATATGTTCAGTAAGCCGACAAAAGAATTGCAAATATTAGAGAATGATGAAAGAAATATTGCAATTACTAATGCTTCTCTTGCGAATGCTTACAAGGTAACACTTACATTATTGGTTCTTGTATTATTTGCTCTTATCTTTATGGGATATATGAGTAATGTTGTATTTTTTTCGATAGCAGGAGTTATTGCTATCGGACAAATTACATGGGTTATAACTGCTCGTTATTTAGAAAAGAAAATGTAGTTGTGTGAAAGGTGGAATTAACAATGAAGAAAAATTAATCACTAATTTTTTCATTTATAGGTATTGTTTCTATTGCAGGAGGAATTTTGCTAATTAAGACTTTAGAAAATCCAAATGGATATTTTTACACTTATGGGTGTAGATTTAATTCCTTTATTATTGCTTGTATTTATATATCTTCTTATTCAAATATACGCCATATATTATAGAATAAAATTCGACAAAGAAATGTGATATTAAAAAAGCATTAAAAATGATGAACGCGATCTTAAAATTTGAAATAAGAGTGAATAATCATATTGCGTGAATGAAAAATAGCAGATACACAGATGCTTTGTATGATTTCCTGTTTTGTTTTTTCTTGTAGGGTATGGAGAGAAGTATTAAAATATACATATCTAAAAATATAATAAACATCAAGGAATCAACACCGCAGGGTATCTAGACAGGAGGCAAAAGGATGAGGATCGAACTGCCGGATAATGTGAATTCCATTATCCATACATTAGAGTCCCATGGATATGAGGCATATGCAGTGGGAGGCTGCGTCCGCGACTCCATTCTTGGAAGAACGCCAGAGGACTGGGACATTACCACATCTGCCATGCCGGAGGAGACAAAGAAGCTGTTTTCCCATACTGTTGACACAGGAATTGCGCACGGTACGATTACGGTGCTGCTTGGCGGGGAGGGGTTTGAAGTGACAACTTACCGTGTGGACGGCAAATACGAAGACAGCCGCCATCCGTCAGAGGTAACCTTTGTGCGCAATTTGAAGGAGGATCTGCTCCGGCGGGATTTTACCATAAACGCTATGGCATACAATGAAAAAGACGGGCTGGTGGATATTTTCGGGGGGCTTCGGGATATAGAGACAGGAATTATCCGGTGTGTGGGAGATGCACACGCAAGATTTTCTGAGGATGCACTGCGCATATTAAGAGGCGTCCGTTTTGCCGCACAGCTTGGATTTGAGATTGACGGAGTGACCAGGGAAGGAATGCGTCTGTTGGCTCCTTCGCTGCAGAAAATCAGTGCGGAACGGATTCAGACGGAGCTGATGAAGATGCTCCTGTCTCCCAGGCCGGATATGCTAAGAGAAGCGTGGAGGCTGGGGATTACAAAGGAGTTTTTTCCGGAGTTTGACCGGGCTATGGCGGCAGAGCAGGAGACTCCGCATCATATGTATACAGTGGGAGAACATATCCTTCATACCCTGCAGAATATCCGCAACGACAGAGTGCTCCGGCTGGTGATGCTGTTCCACGATTTGGGGAAACCGGAGGTAAAGACCGTGGATGAACAGGGAACCGCACATTTTAAAGGACATGCAGAGAAAAGCAGAGAAATTGTGCGGAGGGTGTTAAAACGGCTGAAGTTTGACAATGCCACAATGCAGAGTGTAGAGAAGCTGGTGCTTTATCATGATTACCGTATGCCGGTAACAAAAAAGAATGTAAGACGAGCCATGAATAAGATAGGAGAAGAGTTGTTCACTCTATATCTGGAGGTACGCAGAGCAGACGTGCTGGCTCAGAGCATGTATCAGCGGGAAGAAAAGCTAGCCGATATCGACGAAGTGGAAACTCTGTACCGGGAGATCACGGAGGCAGGACAATGCGTAGCCCTGAAAGATTTGGCTGTGACAGGCAGAGACCTGATAGAAGCAGGCATGGAGCCCGGCAGAGAAATCGGCATGACCTTAAGCCGCCTTCTGGACCTGGTAATCGAAACCCCGGAATCAAATACAAAAGAAGAGCTTCTCAAGCATATCTGGATGGAATAATCCGCCCCCTTCCTTCATACATTGAAAAGAACGGATGAATGAAGGTGCAGGGGTTTTGGTTATGCAAGAGTATGAACTGAAAGTACTGGAACAGTATGATGTCAATGTGAAGGGCACCCGAAAGACCAGAGGTGCATTTTTTTGTGATACGGAACAGGGATTGTTTCTGTTGAAGGAAGCGGGGATTTCCGAAAAACGGGTGCCTGCATTATATAAAATAGGAGAAGTTTTGAAGGAAGCGGGCTGTACGGAGATAGACCAGATTCTGCCAAATGCAGAGGGGAAGTATATCAGTGTGTCGGAGGACGGCGGCAGATATATGCTGAAGCATTGGTATTATGGAAGGGAATGCGATATCCGCAGGAGCCGGGAGTTATCCCAGACAGTAAAAAATCTGGCGAAGCTGCATCTGATCATGGTAATGCCGATGGAAGAATATGTATTTCAGGAATCCCATTTGAAGGATGTATATGAGAGCCATAACAGAGAACTCAGGAAGGTACGCAAATTTGTCCGGAGCAGGACGGCCAAAGGAGATTTTGAATTGCAGTTCTTGAAGGAGTATGAGTCTTTGTACGAATGGGCGGATGCGGCGGTATGCGAGCTTGCCGCATCGGCTTATCATGAACTGTATTCGGATAGTATAGAAGACGGCTGTCTGGTGCATGGAGAATATAATTATCACAATGTTTTGATGACTGCGGATGGGATTGCGACAACGAATTTTGAAAAGTTCCGGCAGAATGTACAGGTGGAGGACCTGTACTATTTTCTTCGGAAAGCCATGGAAAAACACGGCTGGAATGTCCATCTGTGCGATTGTATGCTGAATGCATACAGTGCGATACGGCCGATTACCGGGCGTGAAATGGAATATTTGAAGATTAGATTTATCTATCCGGAGAAGTTTTGGAAGATTACCGGTTCCTATTACCGGTCAAATAAAGCGTGGATTTCGGTCAAGAATGTAGAAAAATTCCAGACGGCGGTTACCCAGACAGAGGAAAAAAGACAGCTTCTAAAGGAAATATTTTCCTTCCAGTTATAGTGAAAATGCCGGGAAGCCTATAAAATAGCGGTTTTCGGTATATTTCCTTGACAAACAAATGGAAAAGATGTATAACAGGAATGAGGCATAATGTTGCAAAGAAACAAGAGGAGGAAATTATACATGAATAAAACAGAATTGGTAGCAGCAATCGCTGAGAAAGCAGAGTTATCTAAGAAGGATTCAGAGAAAGCTTTGACAGCGTTTGTAGAGGCTGTTACGGAAGAACTCCAGAAGGGCGAGAAGGTTCAGTTAGTCGGATTCGGTACTTTTGAAGTAAGTAAGAGAGCTGCTAGAGAGGGAAGAAATCCTCAGACCGGCGCTACAATGAAGATTGAAGCCTGCACAGCACCTAAGTTTAAAGCTGGTAAGGCTTTAAAGGATGCTGTGAATAAGTAGGAAGCAGGTTTGATTTAAGCATGTATACAGAGGCATCGGGACGCCCCCGGTGCCATTTTTCATTTTGTTTAGGAAAGAAGGGAAAGAGATGCGGTTAGATAAATTTTTGAAGGTTTCCAGGCTGATCAAGAGAAGAACGGTGGCGAATGAGGCTTGTGATGCGGGAAGAGTAATGGTGAATGGAACTGCCGCTAAGGCATCTGTTAAAGTGAAGCCGGGCGATGTGATCGAGATCCAGTTTGGCACAAAGAGCGTTAAAGTGGAGGTTCTGGAAATCCGGGATACCACGAAAAAGGAGGAAGCGAAGGAGCTGTTCAAATATTTGTAATAATTCGTCACAGCCGGGCATAATTTTGTTTAGAAAGGTTGTGATGGCAAGTGGAAGAGAAGCAGGTGGGCGGAGCGCACAAATTAGTGGTAAATAATCGGAAGACCAGTCTGGTAACCGGGGTGCTGGATGTGCTGTCTTTTGATCTGAATGAGATACTGCTGGAAACAGAGCAGGGTATGCTGATGGTTAAGGGGACGGATATGCATGTGAACCGTTTGAATCTGGAAAAGGGCGAGGTAGATCTGTCGGGGAATATTGACAGCTTTGCTTACTCTGAGGTTCATCAGCAGGCAAAGAATGGAGATTCTTTTCTTGGCAGGCTGTTCCGCTAAGCCGGAGAGTGTGAAGCTATGCAGGGCTTGAGAACAGAGATGATTGCTTTTCTGACGGCTTTTTTGACAGGAATGATCGCGGCCTGTGCGTACCTGTGCGTCAGGAAGCTGCGCAGGGTAATCCGGCACTCACTGACAGCGGTTGCGGTAGAGGACGGCCTGTACTGGACCGGCACGTCGGTCTATATATTCGTACAGATTTATTCTACAAGCAGCGGAAGCATCCGCTGGTATTTTGTGATAGGGGCAGGGCTGGGACTCATCGTATTTCTGCTGTTTGTAAGGTTTTTTCGGAAAATCGGAGCCGGATTGTATAAAAAAAGAAATGAGAAATCAGCAAAAAAGTGTTGAAATTCCTCTCAAAACAAGATAAGGTAATAGTATCTATGAATAAGGGGTTTATCCGGCAGGGGTGCCGGATATGAGGAGTATATAAAATGGGAATTAAACAAAAGAGCCGTGTAAACAGGCGACGGAGCCGTCTGCAGAAGAATAAGGCGAGCGTGCTTGGTATATGCGGTGTTATTCTGTTGCTGGTCGCAGTTGTGTCAGTCAGCAGTGTGTCGCTCCGCGCGAAGAATGAGTCATATATAGAGCAGGAAGCAGAGTTGGAAGCGCAGATTCAGGAAGAGCAGGAGCGGACGAAGGAAATAGAACAGATGGAAGACTATGTGGGAACCAATGAGTATATTGAGCAGACCGCTAGGGATAAGCTGGGTCTCATCTATGAGAATGAGATTCTGTTTAAGAGAAAGTGATAAAGTACGAAAGAGAAGCATTAGGGAGATTCCCTGATGCTTTTTCTTGTTTAAGTGTGCCTGCGCTGCGTGCGTTTTGCTCTGCCGGCGAGGAGCAGGCAGAGCAAAACGCACGCAGCGCAGGTGGAGCATATTATGAATCGGGAGGGGAATATGGAGATTGTAAAGGACCGGGAGATATTTTCCAATCCATATATTATACAGATGGACAAGTTCGCGGACTCGTTGAAGCATCTGTCGGAGACTTTTTTGTACCTGGAGGATTATAAAGGGACATTTACGAAGGATGAGATCGAGGAGATGTTTCTAAGGGTGTCGGAGCGGGTCTGCGCGAATTGTGAGAAGAGAAACTGGTGTCTGGGGGAAAACCGGATCCATACCTGCCAGATGGTATACGAGATCCTCTGCACGGTGGAGGAGTATGGGGCAGAGCTGAATACGGAGATGAAGCGGAAGCTCCAGAAGAAGTGTGATATGGCTCCCCGGTTTTTAAGGGAGACGCTGGAGGTGTTCGGCGACGCCAAGCAGAAGCTTTTGTGGAATAACAGGATCGTACAGAACCGGGAGGGCTGCGCATTATCCCTGATTTCCTTTGCGGATATGATCCAGAGGGCTGCAAGACAGCTGGGCGCAGGGATTTTTTCGGATGAACGGCTGGACAAAAAAATCCGCAGCCAGCTGAAACGGGTGGGAATCCGGGTGATCAGTACGGTCTTTTATATGTCTGAAAAGGGGAAATATGAGATCCATCTGACCCTGAAGGCACAGAAGGGGCAGTGTGTGGCCACAAAAGAGGTGGCAAAGATCCTGAGCACATGCACTGGGCGTTCCATGTATCCGGAGACCGGGGAGCAGGCAATTATCTGGGAGGAGTACAGCACTATTATTATAAGGGAAGGCGCCAGATACCATACGCTGCAGGGCGTTGCAAAGATTGGAAAGGGATGTGAACAGATTTCCGGAGATACGTTTCTGATGACGGCGCTTCCCGGCGGAAAGGAGGGGGTTGTCCTGTCGGATGGCATGGGCTCCGGGGAAGAGGCATTCCGGGAAAGTGCCATGGTGGTGGAAATGATGGAGGAGCTTTTGACGGCAGGCTTTCCCATAAAAATGGCAGTACAGATGCTGAATACGGCATTGGTCATGGGGCGGGAAGAGGTATATTTTTCAACAGTGGATATGTGTGTCTTTGATTTGTATGAGGGCAGCTGTGAGCTGCTGAAAGCAGGAGCCTCCACCACATTTATCCGGTATGAAGACCGGATTGAGAAGATTACTTCGGCAACCCTTCCAATCGGCGTTATTCAGAATATTGAAATAGACTGTGTATATAGGAAGCTGCACGACGGAGATTTTGTGATCATGGTAACGGACGGGGTAATGGATGCCCTGCCGGTGGGGGAGCAGGAATCCCTGCTGGGAACCTTTATCAGGGGAACGGGAAGCCAGAATCCCAAAGAGATGGCACACTATATTTTAGAGCAGGTACTGGAGTGGACGGGAGAGGCGCCGATGGATGATATGACAGTGATCGTGATAGGAGCATGGGAATTATAAAAAGTAAGGGGTTGCATTTTCTAAAAATAGTATGTAAAATAATTTCAGCTATGCATGAATGCTGTAAAGCATTGTCTAGTAAATACATTTGAACGCTGGGGGTGCGCGGAGCAGACGCCTGCTTGTCTGTGGGAAGATTTGGGAAATGATATGTATGAGAAGATAAGGGCATATGTACAAAAGCACCATATGATCCAGAAAACGGATATGGTGATTACCGGCGTATCGGGCGGGCCGGATTCTATATGCCTGCTTTGTATTTTGAAGAAGCTTCAGGCTGAGCTTGGCTTTGGGCTGGCGGCGGTCCATGTGAACCACTGTCTCCGGGAAAGCGGAGCAGATGAAGATGAACGGTTTGTCAGGGAGTTTTGTCTGGGGAAGGGAGTTCCCTTAAAGACGGTGAAGACGGATGTGGGCCGTTATGCCAGAGAGCATGGTATGTCTTCTGAGGAGGCCGGCCGGGAAGTGAGAAGGAAAGCCTATCATGAGGCGGCGCAGGAGTACTCAGGTACGAAGATTGCCCTTGCCCATCATATGGATGATAATGCGGAGACCATGCTGTTTCATATGGCAAGAGGAACCGGGCTGGGGGGGATGATAGGGATACGCCCTGCCGCAGGCAGATATATCCGGCCTCTTATGACAGTACGGAAGGGTGAGATTGAGGAATATCTAAAGGCAGAGGGAATTTCAAGCCGTGTGGATGCTACGAACCGGGAGGATATTTATGCCAGAAACCGTATACGGAATCATGTCCTGCCGTATTTGGAAGAGGAGATTAACCGGAAAACGGTTGAACACATGCAGGAGCTGTCAGAGCAGATGGAGGCGCTTCAAGGGTATATCAGCCGTCAGACCGGGAAATTATGGGAAAGCTGTGTGAGTATTCAGGAGGGGACATATCTGCTTCATATCAGAGAGTTTGAGGAGGCAGACGAAGCTCTGAAGCCTTATCTGATCCACAGGCTTCTTGCAGAGGCGGCAGGCCGGGCAAAGGATATAGAAGCGGTTCATATCCGGGTAGCTGCAGAGCTTGTACGCAGGCAGACAGGAAAGAAGATTATGCTTCCTTACGGGCTGGAGGCAGAGCGCAGATATGGAGATATCCGTATCAGAAAAGGCCGGAAGGCTCCGGAGCCGGAGAGGAGCCGTGCAGAGGCAGTCAGGCTCTGTGGGCCGGAAGAACCGGATATGGTAAGGGAAATAGAGGGGTGTGTGCGAATCCGGATATTTGGCCGGGAGGGAATGCCGGATACATTTGGAGAACGCCCCTACACGAAATGGTTTGACTATGATATAATACAGGATGATATTGTTTTGCGGACCCGCAGGCCGGGGGATTATCTGGTAATTGACCGTCTTGGACATACGCAGAAGCTGAAGTCGTATTTCATTAATGAGAAGATACCGGGAGAGCAGCGGGGAAAGATACCGCTGGTTGCAGAAGGGTCACAGATTTTGTGGGCCGCGGGCTGGAGGCAGAGCCGGAAATATCAGGTTACCAGAGAAACAAAAAGGATTCTGGAGATTAGTTTTATAAATTACGGAGGATAAAGTAATGACAGAGACGATTCGGCAGTTGGTATCAGAAGAGGATGTGGATAAGAGGATCTGCGAGCTGGGGGAACGTATCAGCAGGGACTATGAAGGGAAGCAGGTGCATTTGATCTGTGTGCTGAAGGGCGGAGTGTTCTTTATGTGCGAGCTTGCCAAGAGGATTACGGTTCCGGTGAGTATGGATTTTATGAGTGTTTCCAGCTATGGGGCTGATACGAAGTCAAGCGGCGTAGTTAAGATTGTTAAGGATCTGGATGAGCCGCTGGAGGGTAAGGAGGTTCTGATCGTGGAGGATATTATTGATTCTGGAAGAACGCTCTATTATCTGATTGACATGCTTCAGAAGAGAAATCCTGAAAGTATCCGTCTCTGTACGCTGTTAGATAAGCCGGAGAGACGAGTGAAGGAAGTGAAAGTGGACTACGTTGGATTCAATATTCCGGATGAATTTGTAGTAGGCTATGGGCTTGATTATGCACAAAAATATAGAAACCTTCCATATATTGGCGTTGTGGAAGGGGTAGAGTAGGAGGAGTATACAGGTTTGGATAATAGAAGAAAGGGACCAGGAGGTGTAACTTTTCTGCTGCTTATCGTAATTTTATTCGGTGCTCTCTGGTTTACCAATCAGATTGAGCAGCAGGGGAGACAGCTGACTTACAAGGAATTTTACAGTATCATTGAAGAAGGACAGGCTGAGGATATCGTAGTGGTACAGAACCGGGATATCCCTACAGGACGTGTTGAACTTACCCTTAAGAATGAGGAGTCAGGAGAAGAGTGGACGCTCTATGTATCAGATGTCAACGATATTTGTAAATATTTAGAAGAACAGAAGGCGGAGTTCCGGATGAATGACGTGCCGGAAGAAAACTGGCTGATGACAACCGTTTTTCCGGTGATGGTCATGCTGGGAGGTATTCTGCTCTTATTCTATCTGATGAACAGGCAGAATGGCGCTAACAGCAAAGCCATGAATTTTGGCAGGAACCGTGCGAAGCTTCATACAGGTAATAAGAAGGTGACGTTTGCAGATGTGGCTGGTCTTCAGGAGGAGAAGGAAGAGCTGGAGGAGATTGTGGATTTCCTAAAGGCTCCGAAGAAATATATTCAGGTCGGTGCAAGGATTCCCAAGGGTGTTTTGCTTGTAGGACCTCCCGGAACCGGTAAGACGCTTCTTGCAAAGGCGGTTGCAGGAGAGGCCGGGGTGCCGTTTTTTACTATTTCCGGTTCGGATTTTGTGGAGATGTTTGTCGGTGTAGGTGCATCCCGGGTCAGGGATCTGTTTGAGGATGCTAAGAAGAATGCGCCGTGTATTATATTTATTGATGAGATTGATGCGGTGGCGAGACGCCGCGGTACCGGCATGGGCGGCGGACACGATGAGAGAGAGCAGACGCTGAATCAGCTTCTTGTTGAGATGGACGGATTCGGCGTCAATGAGGGAATCATTGTAATGTCGGCTACAAACCGGGTAGACATTCTGGATCCTGCAATCTTGAGGCCGGGGCGCTTTGACAGAAAGGTGTCAGTTGGCCGTCCGGATGTTCAGGGCAGAGAGGATATTTTAAAGGTTCATGCCAAGGGCAAGCCTCTTGGCGACGATGTGGATTTGAAGCAGATTGCCCAGACAACAGCAGGATTTACAGGTGCAGACCTTGAGAATCTGCTGAATGAAGCTGCGATTCTTGCGGCGAAGGAAGGACGGGTATATCTGCGCCAGTCGGATATCCGTCATGCTTTTGTAAAGGTAGGGATCGGAGCTGAGAAGAAGAGCCGGGTAATTTCCGATAAAGAGAAGAGGATAACGGCATACCATGAGGCAGGCCATGCGATTTTGTTCCATATACTGCCGGATGTGGGGCCGGTATACAGCGTGTCCATCATACCTACCGGCATGGGCGCCGCAGGCTATACCATGCCTCTGCCTGAGAGGGACGAGATGTTTAATACCAGAGGCAAGATGCTGCAGGATATCACGGTTGCTCTTGGAGGGCGCATTGCCGAGGAAGAGGTATTCGGCGATATTACGACCGGGGCATCCCAGGATATCAAACAGGCAACCGGAATTGCAAGGTCTATGGTTACAAAGTTTGGTATGTCTGAGAAGCTGGGATTGATTAATTACGATAATGACAGTGATGAGGTGTTCATCGGCCGGGATCTTGTCCATACCCAGAGAGGCTACGGAGAAGACGTGGCAGGCACCATTGATCAGGAAATCAAACGAATTATCGATGAGTGTTACCAGCGGGCAAGGAATATCATCCGCAAGTATCATGAGGTGCTGGGAAGCTGTGCGCAGCTGCTGCTGGAAAAAGAAAAGATTACAAGAGAAGAATTTGAGGCGCTGTTTGACGGTTTGGAAGTGTCGGAAGTCTCGGATGAGCTGGGGGTTATATGAACAGAGAGGCTTTATTTTGTGATGGAACAGGAAACTATGTGATGCCGTCGGAACCGCAGCCGTCTGAGACGGTGAAATTTTTGTTTCGGACGGCTGTAGATGATGTGGATAGTGTGGAATTGTATACGGGCGGAGTATTTTATGAAATGGAGCGTGCGGACACGGTTCAGGGGTTTGATTATTACCGGATTTACCGAGAGGCCGGCAGTGAGACGATGCGGTACTGTTTCCGTATACGGAAGGGGGAAGAGGTTGTCTTCTATAATCAGTATGGAGCGTGTGACGGAATAATAGATGACTATTCATTCCGGCTCTGTCCCGGATTCGCAACTCCTGACTGGGCTAAGGGGGCGGTTATGTATCAGATTTTTACAGACCGCTTCTGCAACGGCGACCCGTCGAATGATGTAGTGGACAATGAGTACTACTATATCAATGAACCGGTGAAGGCAGTAAAGGACTGGAACCAGCCGCCCGCGGTTATGGATGTACGCAATTTTTACGGCGGAGACCTGCAGGGAGTAAAAGATAAGCTGGATTATCTGCAGGATCTGGGTGTGGAAGTTATCTATTTTAATCCGCTGTTTGTATCGCCGTCAAATCACAAATACGATAATCAGGATTACGATTATATCGACCCGCATTTCGGCGTAATTATAAATGATTTGGAGGAATCGGAGGCGGCGGACAGCCCGGAGGGGTTTCATGCGGCAAGATACCAGAAGCGGGTGACTGATTGGGAGAATTTAGAGGCAAGCAATAAGTTCTTTGCCGATTTGGTGGAAGAGATTCATAAGAGAGGGATGAAGGTGATTTTGGACGGGGTGTTCAATCACTGTGGTTCCTTTCATAAATGGATGGATAGAGAGCGTATTTATGAAGGCCGGGAAGGCTTTGAAGCCGGAGCCTATTTGTCGGCGGACAGCCCTTATCGTTCTTATTTTGACTTTAGAGGCTCGGGGGATGATGCCTGGCCGGAAAATGGAAATTATGACGGATGGTGGGGACACGATACCCTGCCGAAGCTGAATTATGAGGCGTCGGATTCTCTGGTGGATTATATCCTCAGGATCGGGAAGAAATGGGTCTCTGCCCCGTATAACGTGGACGGATGGCGCCTGGACGTGGCGGCGGACTTAGGGCATGATAAAGAATACAATCATGAATTCTGGAAGAAATTTCGAAAAGCAGTGAAGGAGGCGAACCCGGATGCACTGATTCTTGCAGAGCACTACGGGGATCCAAGGGAATGGCTTGAGGGCGATGAGTGGGATTCCGTTATGAATTATGATGCATTTATGGAGCCGGTCACCTGGCTTCTTACCGGGATGGAAAAGCACAGCGACGAGGAGCGTGCAGACCTTAGGGGAAATGCATATGCGTTTGCCAATATGATTTCCCATAATATGGCATGCTATATGACGCCGTCCCTGCAGACGGCTATGAATGAGCTGTCCAATCACGATCATTCCCGGTTCCTGACCAGAACGAATCATATTGCCGGACGGCTTGGTGCATACAGCTCTGAGGACGCGGAGAGGAATGTGAATCCGGCTGTTATGCGTCAGGCGGTAGCAATACAGATGACCTGGGTAGGAGCGCCTACGGTGTATTATGGCGACGAAGCGGGCCTCTGCGGTTTTACTGACCCGGATAACCGGAGAACATATCCATGGGGCAGGGAGGATCAGCAGATGATTGCTTTTCATAAGCTTATGATAGGACTTCACAAACAATATCAGGTGTTCCGGACCGGTTCGATCAAGATTCTTACGGCGGATGGATGTGCACTGGCATATGGACGGTTTGATATCCAGAATCAGTTTGTGATTGTGATTAATAGCGGCGGAGAAGCGAGGCAGGTACAGATACCGGTACGATATGCAGAATTTCCGATGGAAGGTGCAATGAAGCGGTTTGTATATACGTATCAGGAGGGATTTACAACAGAGGCTTTGGTCTGTCCGGTTGAAGCAGGAAATGCGGTAGTTCATATGGAACCGTACTCGGCGGCGGTTTTTGGAAATATGGATAATGAAGAGTAAAAGAGCCCCTGAAAGCGGTAAGCTTTCGGGGACTCTTTTACATATCCAAGGTTAGAATTCTCTTGAAAAAGCTGGAGGTGTTATTTCGAAAGTACCTCTACGCCGGTGTCTGTGATCAGAACCATGTATTCAATCTGTGCAGACAGGCCGCCGTCTATGGTATAGACGGTCCAGCCGTTGTCCTCATCAATGAAGAATTCGGGACTGCCCTCGTTGACCATCGGCTCGATGGTGAACATCATGCCGGGGACGAGAACCATCTCGGAACCTTTGGGAGTTACATAACTTACAAAGGGCTCTTCATGGAATTCGAGGCCGATGCCATGGCCGCCGATCTCTTCCACGACAGAATACCCGCAGGCCTGTGCGTGGGAATTGATGGCGTATGCAATGTCTCCCAGATGACCCCATGGTCTGGCGGCGCGCAGTCCAAGCTCAACACATTCGGCGGTGACATCAATAATCCGCCTGCTGCGTTCGCTGATGCTGCCGATTGCAAACATGCGTGAGGCATCGGAGAAATATCCATCCAGAATCGTAGAGACATCGACATTAACGATATCTCCTTCCTGAAGAATCTCATGTTCATCAGGTATGCCATGGCAGACAACATCGTTGATGGAAGTGCATACACTTTTGGGAAACCCCTGAAAATTCAGCGGGGCGGGAATACCGCCGTGCTCCGTCGTGTAACTGTACACTAGAGCATCGATTTCCGCAGTGCTCATACCGGCCTTTATATGTGAGGCTACATGGTCAAGAACTGCTGTATTCAGCGCTGCGCTTCTTTTGATGGCTGCTATTTGTTCTGGTGTCTTAAGCAGGCGCCGGTCCGGAACGATCTGCCCCTTTGCGGCAAGTTTCCAAAGCTTAATATCCAGTCTGTCCATGGATGAATCCATCTCCTTTTTGAAATAATATCGGATTAGGGAAAAACAAATGCCCTCATTCATTTGTTTATGCCCGCTTGTTTATTGTAGCATACTTTTTTTAATTGTGCTATAATGGATTCTAGATTAATGGAATTATTCATCCATATATGGAAGGAGTGGCACGATCATGTTACGAATTGGAATGCTGACAAGCGGAGGAGACTGTCAAGCGCTGAATGCAACGATGCGAGGCGTTGTAAAAGGGATCTTTGAAGAGAGGGATGACGTAGAGATATACGGATTTCAGGCAGGCTATAAGGGGCTTATCTATTCAGACTTCAAGATGATGACATCCCGGGATTTCTCCGGGATTCTGACGGTGGGCGGAACGATTCTCGGAACCTCCAGACAGCCGTTTAAGAAGATGCGGGAGCCGGATGAGCATGGACTGGATAAGGTAGAAGCAATGAAGCACACGTACCACAAGCTGAACCTTGACTGCCTGGTGGTGCTGGGCGGCAATGGCACCCATAAGACGGCGAACATGCTGAGTGAGGAGGGACTGAATGTAATCACCCTTCCAAAGACGATAGATAATGACCTCTGGGGAACAGATATGACCTTTGGCTTCCAGAGTGCAGTGGATATTGCTACGGATACGATTGATAAGATTCATACGACAGCGACTTCCCACAGCCGTGTATTCATAGTAGAGATTATGGGCCACAAGGTAGGCTGGGTTGCTCTCCATGCAGGAATTGCAGGCGGTGCGGATATTATTCTCATCCCGGAGATTCCATATGATGTGGATGTGCTGGCAGATATGATCAATAAGCGCGCAAGGGAAGGCAAGCGTTTTACGATTATTGCAGTGGCAGAGGGGGCAATTTCCAAGAAGGATGCGAAGCTGTCTAAGAAAGAGATGAAAAAGAAGCTGGAGAAGGATAAGAATATTTATCCGTCAGTCGCATATGAGGTTGCGGCAAGGCTCCAGAAGAAGACATCACAGGAGGTGCGTATTACAGTTCCGGGACATACCCAGCGGGGCGGCACACCGTGTCCATATGACAGAGTATTGTCTACACGTCTCGGTGCATTTGCGGCAAGGATGATCCTGGATGGTGAATACGGATATATGGCGGCGATCAAGGATGGGGATACCACGAAGGTTCCGCTTTCGGAGGTTGCAGGAAAGCTGAAGTTTGTAGACCCGCATTCTAAGATTGTGCAGGAGGCAAAGCAGGTCGGCATCAGCTTTGGCGATAAATAAGATAGATTCAGGGAGAGATATGCATGGGCTATACGGCATTATATAGAAAGTTCCGTCCCGACACGTTTCAGGACGTTAAGGGGCAGGACGCGATTGTCAGGACATTAAAGAATCAGATAACAACGGGACGTATAGGCCATGCCTACCTGTTCTGCGGGATCAGAGGAACAGGTAAGACAACAGCCGCCAAGATATTTGCGAAGGCGGTAAACTGTGAACATCCGGCTGAAGGAAGTCCCTGCGGGGTATGTGAGATGTGCCAGTCGATTTCGGCGGGCACATCTATGAATGTAATTGAGTTTGACGCCGCGTCTAACAACGGGGTTGACAGTATCCGGGGAATCCGGGAGGAGGTATCCTACCGCCCGGCGGAGGGAAGATATAAGGTCTATATTATTGATGAGGCGCATATGCTTTCCGGGGCGGCGTTCAATGCGCTTCTTAAGACACTGGAAGAGCCGCCGGAGTATGTCATATTTATTCTGGCGACAACAGAAGCCCATAAGATACCGGTCACGATCCTCAGCCGCTGTCAGAGGTATGATTTTAAGAGAATCTCTGTTGATACGATCTGCACAAGGCTGAACGAGCTGATCAGCCGGGAAGGCATGGATGTGGAAGAGAAGGCAGTGCGCTATATTGCCAGAGCCGCGGACGGGGCGCTGCGTGATGCTCTGAGCCTGCTGGACCAGTGTGCGGCATTTTACATCGGGGAACGGCTGACCTATGACCGGGTATTAGAGGTCTTGGGTGCTGTGGATACAGATGTGTTCAGCAGGCTTTTCAGGGAGCTGCTTGCACAGGATGTGAGAGAGGTTATAGCTACGCTGGATGAATTAGTGATGCAGGGCAGGGAACTGTCTCAGCTTTCGGAGGATTTTACATGGTATCTCAGGAATCTTCTTCTGCTTCAGTGCTCGGATGATATGGAGGAGGTACTGGACATATCCACAGAAAATCTGCAGCAGCTGAAGGAAGAGGCAGGGATGATAGAGACAGAGGAGCTGATCCGGTTCATCCGTATTTTTTCAGAGCTTACCGGGAAATTAAAGTTCTCGACGCAGAAGCGGGTACTTCTGGAGGTGACATTCATTAAGCTGTGCAGGCCCCAGATGGAGGCCGGGCGCAATGATGCCCTGCTTGCAAGGATACGGGCGCTGGAAACGGCAGTTGAGAAAGGGATGGATGCAGTTTCATCCGGACAGATCTCTTACGCGGCGGCGCCGGAGCCGGCGGAGGAGAAGCCGAAGCCGCAGCTTACCCGTGCGCTGTCGGAAGATGTGAGAGCTGCCGCGAAGAATTTCCGGAGTATTACAGAGAATGCGTCTGTGATGCTGAAACAGTATTTAAAAAAAGCGCGCCTCAGCGCAGGGGAGAACGACAGGCTCCAGATTGTGCTTCCGGATGAGATGAGCGCCAGATTTGTGGCGAAGCAGGAGCATAAGGACGAGATTACCCATCTGATCGAGGAAAAGACCGGTAAGACGATGGAGATCGATGTCCGTCAGGTAGAAGAAGGCAGACATTTTGAAGACCAGTTCGTTGATATTGAGAAATATGTTAATATGGATATTATAGTAGAGGATTAAAGGAGGAGAAACCCATGGCAAAACGTGGAGGGTTCCCGGGCGGAGGAATGCCGGGAAATATGGCAAATCTTATGAAACAGGCGCAGAAGATGCAGCGCCAGATGGAGGAACAGGCGAAGGAGCTGGAATCAAAGGAATTTACGGCATCTGCCGGAGGCGGTGCTGTAGAGGTGACGGTATCCGGGAAAAAACAGGTGCTGAAGGTGAAGCTGGATGAAGAGGCAGTGGATCCGGATGATGTGGAGATGTTAGAGGATTTGATCGTTGCCGCAGTCAATGAGGCGCTGGATAAGGTGGATGCTGAATCGGCAGGTGCAATGTCCAAATTCACAGGAGGAATGCCGGGTGGATTATTATAGCAGCCAGATTAATAAGTTAATAGAGGAGTTCTCAAGGCTTCCGGGAATCGGGCCAAAGTCAGCTGGAAGGCTGGCTTTTCATTTGATACACATGCCGAAGGAGCAGGTGAGGGAGCTGGCAGATTCTATGATAGAGGCGAGGGAGAAGGTGTGTTACTGCCAGTGCTGTCATACCCTGACTGACAGAGAGATCTGCCCCATATGCAGTAACAGCAAGCGGGATCACAGGACGATCATGGTAGTGGAATCTACCAGAGATCTGGCGGCATATGAAAAGATTGGAAGATACGAAGGCGTTTACCATGTGCTTCACGGCGCAATATCGCCCATGCTTGGAATCGGACCCGGCGATATTAAGCTGAAGGAGCTGATCAAGCGTCTGGAGGGAGATGTGGATGAGGTGATCATAGCAACGAATTCCAGCCTTGAGGGCGAGACTACAGCAATGTATATCAGTAAGCTGATCAAGCCCACGGGAATTAAGGTCAGCAGGATTGCAAGCGGTGTTCCGGTAGGCGGGGATCTGGAGTATATTGATGAGGTAACGCTGCTGCGTGCACTGGAGGGAAGAACGGAGCTTTGAAAGAGCACAAAGAGATAAAAAGTTTCAAAACGTTCAGAACATATGTACAAGAGAGAGGATTCTATTGACCGTATCTATATTAATGGATATAATGGGAGTATTAAGATACTTGAAAGGCAATAATGACATTAGGAGGCAATTTTCATGAACAAAGTAGAACTTATGAAGACTGCTAATGAGGTCCGCAAGGGTGTTATCGAAGCGGTGCACAGCGCCAAATCCGGTCATCCGGGCGGCTCATTATCAGCGGCAGATATTTATACGTATCTGTACTTCGAGGAAATGAATGTAGATCCGAAGGAGCCGGACAAGGCGGATAGAGACCGTTTTGTGCTGTCCAAGGGACATACTTCACCAGGATATTATTCTGTGCTGGCACAGAGAGGATTTTTCCCAGTGGAGGATCTGAAGACATTCCGTCATACAGGGTCTTATCTGCAGGGACATCCGGATAAGAAGCATATTCCGGGAGTTGACATGTCTTCCGGTTCTCTGGGACAGGGAATCTCGGCGGCAGTCGGCATGGCAGTATCAGCTAAGCTGTCTGGAGAGGATTACCGTGTGTATACACTGCTTGGAGACGGCGAGATTCAGGAGGGACAGGTATGGGAGGCCTCCATGCTTGCGGCTCACAGGAAGCTGGACAACCTGGTGGTGATCGTGGATAATAACAATCTGCAGATTGACGGAGATATCAGCAAGGTTAATTCTCCCTATCCGATCGATAAGAAGTTTGAGGCATTTAACTTCCATGTAATTAATGTAGACGGACATGATTTTGAGCAGCTGGCAGCAGCATTTAAGGAAGCAAAGGAAACGAAGGGACAGCCGACAGCGATCATCGCGAAGACTGTGAAAGGCAAAGGCGTATCCTTTATGGAGAATCAGGCATCATGGCACGGCGCTGCCCCGAATGACGAGCAGTATGCGGTTGCGATGGAAGATTTGAAGAAAGCAGGTGAAGCATTATGTCAGATGTAAAGAAGATTGCAACAAGGGAGAGCTACGGCAATGCGCTGGCAGAGCTGGGTAAACTGCATGAGGATGTTGTTGTACTGGATGCTGACCTTGCAGGAGCAACTAAGACAAGTGTATTTATGAAAGCCTTTCCGGAGCGCCACATTGACTGCGGTATTGCAGAGGGCAACATGATGGGCGTGGCGGCAGGACTTGCGGCAACAGGCAAGGTTCCGTTTGCAAGCACATTTGCTATGTTTGCGGCAGGACGTGCATTTGAGCAGGTGCGCAATTCCATCGGCTATCCGAAGCTGAATGTAAAGATCGGCGCTACACATGCAGGAATTTCCGTAGGAGAGGACGGCGCAACCCATCAGTGTAACGAGGATATCGCCCTGATGAGGACGATTCCGGGAATGACAGTTATCAGCCCGTCAGATGATGTGGAGGCGAAGGCGGCAGTTGTGGCGGCATATGAGCATGAGGGACCGGTATATCTTAGATTCGGAAGGCTTGCAGTCCCGGTTATCAATGATAAGCCGGATTATAAGTTTGAGCTTGGCAAAGGCGTTGTCTTAAGAGAAGGAAAAGATGTAACGATTATTGCAACCGGCCTTCCTGTAGCAAACTGCCTGGAAGCGGCAGAGAAGCTGGCGGCGGATGGAATTGATGCGAAGGTCATCAACATCCACACCATCAAACCGCTGGATGAAGAGCTGGTTGTTGCGGCCGCAAAGGAGACCGGTAAGGTGGTTACAGTGGAAGAACATTCCGTGATCGGCGGACTGGGAAGCGCAGTGTGCGATGTACTTTCTGAGAAGGCACCGACAAAGACATTGAAGATAGGAATCAACGATGTATTCGGCGAGTCAGGCCCGGCTGTTGAACTGGTGAAGAAGTTCGGTCTGGACGCAGACAGCATCTATGAGAAGGTTAAGGCATTTGTATAAGAGATAGAACAAGGATACGCCCTGGCGGATTTTGGCCGGGGCGTATTTGTGTAAAGTGAAAAGATTTCGCTCCTTATGGGATTTTGGGAAATGCTGCCAAAGACTGACGAGGCACAGAAAGTACCCTCGAAACCCCGTGTATATTGGGGAAACATTCTATGGACAAGTCCCACCAGCTGCTAAATTATGCACCTTTCCTATGCTATGATAATCCAAAATATTGGGTGAGGTGAGTATAATAATGGAAGGACAATTTCCAAAAAATGTGAAACAGGTGGGCAATGTAAGCGACAGCCCGAAAATTTATGTGGAGGACTATGTTGACACATATTTGAACCAGCTGAAGGAACAGGGGAGAGAATCACTGGCTGGAGTTTTTCTAATTGGGAAAAATACGATGACTGAGAACCAGGAATGTATCTACGTAACCGGTGCGGTGCAGATGAAGGACTTAAATCCGGAGAATGGGGAGCTCGATATTGGACCGGAGCATCTTGAAATGGCAAAAGCAGAAAGCAGGGAATATTTTCATGGGGAGGAGATTATCGGCTGGCTTCTGATTATGCCGGGGCATCCGGTTGGATTGAGCGGCAGTATGATCCGTGTGCATGAGAAGCTGTTTCCTGAAAAAAACAGTCTGTTCATTCTGATAGACTCAGAGGATGAGGAGCAGGTTTTTGCGTATAAATTCCATGAACTTATGCAGATGGGAGGGCACTATATCTTCTATGAGAAGAACCCGGATATGCAGAGTTATATGATCAGCGAGCGTAAACAGATCGGCGTTACACCCAGTGAAGTGGTTGAGGATCGAGCTGCAAAGGATTTTCGCAGTACCGTAAGGGGACGGATGGAGGCCAGAGAGCAGCGCAGAGAGTCCAGATATGTATATCTGACCAGCGTGCTGCTTGTAATCGTAGTTCTGGCAATCGGTATCTCGACCATGAATAATTATGATAAAATGAATTCCGTACAGACTTCAATAGAAACACTGTCCTCTGCGATGCACCAGTCATCGCTGGAGGGAGATGGACAGGCAGAGGAAGGGGCGGAGATGCAAACGGCAGAGGATGGCAGTCAGGAAAATGCAGATCTGCAGACTCTGCAGGCCGAGGATACAGGACAGCAGATGGAGCCTGCCGTGTCCACGGTCCAGGAAGACTTAGGGGATGAAGGGGACTATTATGTAGTGCAGAAGGGAGATACTCTGGATATCATCAGTGAGAAGATATATGGGACAATCTCAAAAACAGATGCGATCCGCCAGAAGAATGGATTAGAAGACGGGAATCTTATATTCATCGGACAAAAATTGTTATTACCGTAAAAGTATGCTATACTAAGAAAGCGATGCTTTTAAAACGCATTTTTTGGGCGCGGGAGAAGGCCGGGCAGAATGGAAGCCCGCAGGTTTAAATCGAGGTTAGAATATGAAGCGTAAGAAAAAGACGGACTTACAAGTTGTTCAGGATACAAAAGATGTTACAGATGCTTTGATAGACCGGGTGCTGGCAGAACTCAGAGAGGAAGACGGCATTCAGGAAGAGATTGAAGAGCAGGTGCGCCAGCATAAACGAAGCCGGCGGATTCGTATTACTGTTATTAGTACATTGGTGACTGTGATCCTGACAGCCTCTTTTCTGGTCATTCATTTACAGACATATACGGCGGCCAGAATTATTACTGCGTATGAAAATGACAGTGATGGGAATGTTAATTATAGGGAGTTCGCGAGCGGAGTGCTGAAATACAGCAAGGACGGCATTGCTCTTGTAAACCGTAAGGGCAGGGAGGATTGGAATCAGCCTTATCAGATCAAGAATCCGATTATTGACACCTATAACAATGATGCAGTAGTGGTTGCGGATAAAGGCGGCAACACGATGATGGTACTGGACCGGGACGGGTTAAAAGGCGAGATACAGACCATGCTCCCGGTAGAAAAGGCAGTCGTATCTGCGCAGGGGATTGTCTGTGCGGTCTTGAAGAACGGAACCTCCCCGAAGATTATCTGCTATGATGCGGCAGGGAACCTTCTGGTGGAGATGACCACCTCCCTGACTGGTACGGGATATCCGCTGGATCTGGGCATATCGGAGGATGGGAAGCTTCTTCTGGTATCCTATCTGTGTGTGCAGGACGGCAGGATTGTAACTAAGATAAAATATTACAATTTTGACGGTGAAAAAGATAGTATTCAGGATTACGAAGTAACGGCGGATGATTATGAAAATATGGCGGCGGCATCGGCGTTCTTTATGAATCCTAAGACATCGGTGGTTGTGGGGGATGACCGGTTACTCTTTTACAGTGGAGAGGGAAAGCCGCAGCTGGCAGAGACGGTTCTTCTAAATAAGAAGATTAAGAGCGTATTCCACAGCAGCCGCTATGTGGGGCTTATTCTGAAAAATGAGCGGAAGGCCGGGTATGAGCTGTGCCTGTTCAACACGTCCGGCAAGAAGGTTCTGTCTGAGGATTTTACTGGGGATTATGCCAATGTGAAAATCAGCGGAAGCCAGGTGCTGATGTACGATGGAAAGAAATGCAGCGTGTTCACCCGGACCGGAATCCATAAGTATGACGGAGAGTTAAGCGGCAATATTCTTGAAATATTCCCGGTTCTGGGGGTAAATAAATACATAGTGATGAATGCAGACGGGATGGAAGTTATCCGGTTTGTAAAGTAAGGAGATACGTATGAACTGGCTATTTTGTATTATTGTAATCAGTTTTCTGATTGGATTGATCGTTGGAATTATAAGGGGAGCCGTGAAGATAGCAGTATCCCTTTTTGCGACGCTGATAACCTTTCTGCTGGTGTTTTTTGCGACGCCTTATGTATGTAAGGGGATCACGTCAGTTACTCCGATCCAGGAGGTAGTAGAGACGAAGATTGAGTCCATGATCAATGGTATTGTGGCGAATGCGGCTGCAAGACAGGCAGGAATCGGAACCGGGAATGCGGAGGCGGTCCGCAATGCCCTGAGTGCGGCAGGTATTGGAGAAGAGCAGCTTGACGCATTGGGAATTTCCGTGGAAGATATTGCAGAGGGCAGAATAAGCACCAGTGATCTTGCGGATATGGGCATTTCCCAAAATATACTGGACGGCCTTAACAGCATGGGAGCGGAGGCGGCAGAAGCGCTTCAGGATATAGAAATTCCAAGGGATATGCAGATCGCGGCGATAGAGAGCGCCGACATTCCGCAGGTATTTAAGAATATCCTTCTTACAAACAATAACAGTAAAATATATGATAAGCTGGGAGTCACCAGCTTTGCCTCTTATGTTGCAAAATACATGGCGCAGCTTGTTGTGAATATTGTGGCTTTTATGCTGACGCTTATTGTGGTGACGATTGTTCTGCGGGCTGTTATTTTCTCGCTGAATGTGATAGCGGACCTTCCGGTGTTCGGATTTATGAACCGGCTGGCAGGGGGAGTGATGGGAGTGATCGGCGTACTGATTATTGTATGGGCGGCATTTGTAATTATTACAGTAATGTATACGACGGAGATCGGCAGGGAGATGTTTGATATGATCCAGTCAAACAGTATGTTATCGGTAATTTATGAGTATAATCCGATCATGAAGCTTGCCACAACGCTCCGAATGTAGAGAGCAGGCAGAAAATGACGAAAGAACGGGAAAGATTTTCCTGTTTTGTGTTAGAAACTACTTGCAGAATTATCTGAGAAGAGGTATACTAAATAAGTGGTGTAAAGAACACCTATTCCTCGATAGCTCAATGGTAGAGCACACGGCTGTTAACCGTGGGGTTGTTGGTTCGAGCCCAACTCGGGGAGTGAATTGAATGATTTATCACAGAACCTGTAGGCAGAATGTTTACAGGTTTTTGTGTACCGATTATTGAAAGAAGATGAAGAAAAATCAGATTATGGAATAAATACAATAGGGAGAAATTCAGATGAAACGAAAGCGAATACCTCTTGTGGCGGCAGGTATCCTTGCCGCCGGTTATCTCATCTGCTGCGCATTCGTGGATGAAGAACATATACTGCCCCGCACTTCAGTAAATGGAATTAATATCAGCGGGATGGAGAGAGGGGAAGCCGTCAGCCTGCTGGAGCGTGATGCGGCTTCTCGTCAAGGCGCGGCAGTAATTCCTGTTCGTTTTGCAGAGAAAGAGTATCCAGTGGATGTGAGCGGCGCCGTGGAATGGGACTTTCGTTCTGTTGTAGAAGAACTTCAAAAGCCGGTGCAGGGTGCGTTTTTAACCAGAGGTTTTCTTCTGATCAAGTCTCTTCTGGCGGGGAATGTCAGAGAAGCGGCGCCGGTATTAAAGAATGAGGAAATGCTGGAGGAGGCAGTAGAGAGCAGCGGCTTTCCTAATGAAGGAACTACAATGCAGACAGATTACCGGGTGGAAGGGGACAATCTGGTTTTCACGATAGGGAAGGCAGGAGAAGAAGCAGACCTGGACAGGCTGGAAGAGGAGCTGAAGGCAGCAGTTCAGGAAGGTGATTACACGGCGGTAGAATGTCCGGTCTCGGCCGGCAAAGTGAAGGATGCTGATCTTGAGCAGATTTATCAGGAGGTCTGCCGGGAACCGGAGAATGCAACGCTGGATCCTGCGGACAATTACCGGATCAAAGAACCTGTGCCGGGGGTGCAATTTGACCTGGAGAGTGCCCGCAAGGCCTTAGAGGGAGCGGAAGAAGGCAGTACGGTCACGATAGAGCTTATCCGGGAAGAGCCGGAGATTACCAAGGCAGATTTAGAAAAGCACCTGTTTGCAGATAAGCTTGCGTCTTATAATACCCGGGTAGGGGGATTGCAGAACCGCAAGGATAATATAAGGCTTGCGGTGGAAAAATGCAATGGTGCAATTCTTTTGAGCGGCGATATTTTTTCTTATAACGATATGGTTGGAGAGCAGACTGCGGAAACGGGCTATAAGCTGGCTCCTGCCACGGCGGATGGCGGGGAGATCGTTCAGGCCTATGGCGGCGGAATCTGTCAGGTGTCATCCACCATTTTCGCGGCAGCGCTGTATGCTAATCTGGATATTGAAGAGAGATGGGAGCATGAATATGTTTCCAGCTATATTGCCGCAGGCATGGATGCGGCTGTGGCGTGGGATATTCTGGATTTTAAAATCCGTAATAATAAAGATTATCCGGTACGGATCGATATTACGTATGCAGGCGATATGCTGACAGTTGATATCTGGGGAACAAAAACCGAAGATTCTGTTGTAGAGATTGATACAGAAATAATGGATAATTCCAGCGGGAAGCTCTGTGTACAGACTACGCGCAGGGTTTCTAATGGAGACCGGGTATTTGTAGAGCAGATTGCGGACAGTACATATATCAACTGAGAAAAGAGGATAAAGTTATGATGATAGAAATGATAGGGTATCTTGGTTCTATATTGGTGTTAATATCTATGCTGATGTCATCGGTAATCAAGCTGCGGGTGATCAATGCAATAGGCAGTGCAATTTTTACAGGATATGCATTGATTATCCACTCCTACCCTACCGCGCTGATGAATGCTTTTCTGGTGGTCATTAATATATATAACCTGATGAAGCTCAGCAAAAAGGACCAGAGCTATGACCTGATAGATGGGAAGGCTGATGACAGCTTATTAAATTATATTCTGGATTATTACGGCGGGGATATTAGGAAATATTTCCCTCAGTTTTCCCGGAAGCAGTCTTTGTCAGACAAGGCATATATTGTCTGCTGCAATGGAAATCCGGCAGGGGTGCTGCTGGGGAAAGAAGAAGAGAAAGGCGTGGTGGAAGTAGAGCTTGATTATTCGGTGCCGCTTTACCGCGACTGCTCTGTAGGAGCATATTTGTATTCAAAATTACCGGAAATGGGGATCCATACCCTCATGTATTCAAAGAGTGAACCAGAGATACATATGAATTATCTGGCGAAGATGGGATTTGTTAAGGAAAAGGATGCTTATGTGAAAAGGCTGGATTAATGAATCAAGAGACAAGGGGCGGTGGAGCTGATGCTTTATGGATAATCTGACGAAAGAACAGCGTCATAAGAATATGGCCAATATCAAGTCCCGGAATACATCCATCGAAGTGTGCCTTTGTAAGGCGCTGTGGGAAAAGGGATACCGGTACCGGAAGAACTACAAGAAGCTTCCGGGAAAGCCGGACATTGCCCTGACCAAGTATAAAATCGCGGTTTTCTGCGACAGCGAGTTTTTCCACGGGAAGGACTGGGAAGTGCTGAAGCCGAGGATTGAGGCGGGCAATAACGCTGAGTACTGGCTGAAAAAGATATCCCGGAATGTAGAGAGAGATGACGAGGTTAACAAGCAGCTTCTCTTTATGGGATGGACGGTGATACGATTCTGGGGAAAAGATATTAAGAAGAATCCGGATGAGTGTGTAAGGGTAATTGAAGAAACGATATTCGGCATGTCAATACAGGAGGCTGAAACGGAGGAAGACTGGTGAATGCCGGTCAGAGGATTGCAGGGGGTGGAAATGGAGTCTATAAAGTTTACGAAGAAAGAATTAGAGTTGTGCTATCGGTTTGCGCAGAGAATGAAGGGCAATCATAACCGGGACATGATTATGGACCGTACTGACTGGGAGATATTCCGTGATGATTTCAGAGGGAAGCTGGGAGAAATTGCGCTGCGCAGCTATATTGTGGAGAAGTTTCCTTATGCGGCGATTGAAGGAGATATTGATTTTTCAGTGACACCGCAGGGGCAGTGGGATATAACAGACCTGCTGGTTAATGGGCGGTATATTAATGTAAAGTCTGTAAAGCAGAGATCTAATTTCCTGATGATTGAGACCAAGAGATACAGGGAGAACGGAGAGTATTCCTATCAAAATAATAACGGAGAGGATGTCAGGGTTGATGCCTATGTTCTTGTACGTGTTTTTGTAGAGCCGGATATGAATTGGGAAACGATGAATTATCTATGGACGGAACAGATTATAAAAAATCACTGTATTTATGCTGAAATACTGGGCGGCATTTCCCATGAAGAATTCTGGGAGAAGAAGCACACAGCCTATAAAGGGATGAAATGTACTTATCATAACCTAAAAGCGGTATGTAACGGAAACGGAGATAATCTTCCTGACAGGTTAAACGGCGGGGAAATGAAGAATGAGATTCTCCAGCAGGATAATTATATCCTGTATAAAAATGAATTGACGTGTATATATGAGTTCTGTACAGAGATGCAGATAGATTAAGAAGTAAGCATTATTTTAAAAGGATGGAGCCATGCCGGCTGAAACAGCGTCTTATTGCGGCATGCCGCGGTTTGTGTTAAACTACCGCTAGTGAAAAGAAAAGGAGTAATAGTTATGTACACCATTGCGTCATTTTTTGCCGGTGTTGGAGGCATTGATCTGGGGTTTGAACAGACCGGAGGCTTTAAGACAATATATGCGAATGAATTTGACAGCTATGCCGGCGAGACCTTTGAATTGAATTTTCCACAGCTTAAGGTTGATATGAGGGATGTCCATATCGTGCCGGAGCAGGCGGTGCCGGGGATGGATGTGATCATCGGGGGCTTTCCGTGTCAGGCATTTTCCATAGCCGGATACCGGAAAGGCTTTGAGGATGAGAAGGGAAGAGGAGAGCTGTTTTTCGAGCTGGTAAGGATGATGGAGGCGAAGCGTCCGAGAGCCGCCCTGTTTGAGAATGTGAAAAATCTTGTGGGGCATGATAATGGCAATACGTTCCGCGTGATCTGTGAGCAGCTTGATCTTTTGGGATATCACTACTCATATCAGGTGCTGAATGCAATGGAATATGGAAACATGGCTCAGAACAGAGAGAGGATTTATATTGTTGCATTCCGGGATAAGAGTGATTATGAGGATTTCCATTGGCCGGAGAAGATTCCGCTTACGAAGACGGTAAAGGATATCATTGATTTTGATGCAGAACAGGATGAGAAGTATTATTACACAGAAGGGAAATACAAAGGCGATATATACAGGCTTCTTGTGGAAGCTACGAAGTATGATGAGGAGAACAATCCTGCGATTTACCAGTGGAGAAGAAAATACGTAAGACAGAACAAGAGCGGGGTTGTGCCGACGCTTACGGCAAATCAGGGCGAAGGCGGGCACAATGTATGTATTGTAAAGACAAAGCATGGACTTCGGAAGATGACGCCCAGGGAATGCTTTAACGCGCAGGGCTTTCCGGGGAATTTTAAACTGCCTGAAAAGCAGAGCGACGCAAGGCTGTACAAGCAGGCGGGGAACTCTGTGTGTGTTCCGGTGATCCGAAGGATAGCAGAAGCGATGAAGACGGCGATGGACACACAGACGGTAGAGAATCCGCAGGATGGTCTGTAAGGAATTTATATTGATAAACGTATGCTGATTTCTAGAATGAATGCATTATATAGAACGGAGAGGAGATATGCTGTTATGGGGAAAAATAAAGTATTATGTATGCTGGTACTGTTATGCATGACCGGCCTGCTTATTTTAGGCGGCTGCGGCTCTGAGCCGGATTCTTCGGCGGGGGAGACGGCACAGGAGAAAGAGGCTGAAAATTTGGGGGAGTTTTCCATGGAGGACATAGAGGGAAATATCTATACGCAGGAGATGTTTGCGGACTATGACCTGACAATGGTGAATGTGTTTGCTACTTGGTGTTCGCCCTGCATCAGGGAAATGCCGGATTTGGAGAAGCTGAGAAATGATATGGCTTCTCAGGGAGTGAACGTGACAGGGATTGTTCTGGATGCCGTTACGGATTCGGGAAGTATTGACGAGGACGCGGTAGAGAATGCGAAGCTTCTGGCGGAGAAAGCCGGCGTAACCTATCCATTTCTTATACCAGACGAAGGGCAGCTGAACGGCAGGCTTTCCGGTATCAATGCTGTTCCGGAGACGTTTTTTGTAGATCGAGAGGGGAATATTACGGGTGAAACTTATATTGGAAGTCATGAACTGGAGGACTGGAAAGCGATTGTAGAAGAAGAACTGAAGGGAGCGGTGAAATGAGACGCTTAAGCCGTGCTCCCCGGCTTGGAATCTTGTGTGCTTTTATCGGACTTCTGATGATGGGCTTTGGAATTTGCCGCGGGGAGATGGCTGTAGTTTTGGAAAAGGCTGTGAATATCTGTATGGAGTGTATTGGAATTGGATAAAAGAAGGGGTATGAATGAATGGAAGCGGCATAGGCTGCAGGCTCTTTGGGCGCTGCTTACAAACAGCTATCTGGCAGGCTTTGTTCATGGGAAAATATACAGAGGCAGGCTGAAGAATTTCTGCGTGCCCGGGTTGAATTGCTATTCCTGTCCGGGAGCGGCGGGAGCCTGTCCGATTGGGGCCATGCAGGCGGTCATCGGGAACTGGAATTTTAAATTTGCATTTTATGTGTCAGGTTTTCTTGTGTTTACGGGTGCGTTGATTGGAAGGTTTGTGTGCGGCTGGCTGTGTCCATTCGGATTGCTCCAAGATATTCTTCATAAAATTCCGTTTCCCCGGAAAATCGGAAGCTTTCGTGGAGATAAGCTGCTTAGGAAGCTGAAATACTTGATTTTGGCAGTTTTTGTTATTTTGCTGCCTATGTTTGCTGTGGACGTGCTCGGACAGGGGGCGCCTTATTTCTGCAAGCTGATCTGCCCGGCAGGTACGCTGGAGGGAGGAATCCCGCTGGTACTCTTGAATCGATCTATGCGCAGCGCCCTTGGCTGGCTGTATATATGGAAAAATGCAGTGCTGCTTGTGACGATTATTCTGTCGGTCTTGATATACCGCCCTTTCTGCAAGTACATATGCCCGCTGGGAGCAGTATATTCAGTGTTCAATCCTATATCGGTGTTTGGTTACCGGCTGGATAGGGATAAATGCATCGGATGCAGAACCTGTGCAAAGGTTTGTAAGATGCAGGTAAATCCTGTGGAAAATGTGAATCACCCGGAATGCATCCGATGCGGGGCATGTAAGAAGGTCTGCCCGGTAAAAGCAATTAAATAGAGGATAAATAAAAAGGATGCCCTGCCGTCTGGCGGTGCACCCTTTAAAAATCTATGTAAATGGAATTGTTTTTAGTCGAAGTCCAGCAACCATACTTACTATCCGGTAGAGCACAACTGCTGTCTTCATTTGATATATTTACTATATCAGAGAAATATGAATGGAATATGTCAGGGTGTTAAAATCTTTGTAAAATATCTTAAGAAAACCTGAACATTTTCTGTGGCGGATTTTTATGACCTTCCAGATGTCGATGGCTGAGAAGGCAGTTAAGGATTTCGCCAATGACTGGAAAGCTGTTTATGGAGATGCGGCAATGGCGGGGTGTTAAAATGAAGTGCGGATGATTACAGATTTAAGTGCCATTGAGAGCATATTCCCGTTTATAATGCTTAATTATGGAGAAATCCCGGAATACATTGATATTTCAATGTTTTCCGGGATTTGTTTTATTTCATGAAAATCATACTAAGCCAATTGCACCGGTCAATAATTTATTTACATCTGCAATTGCAAATGTAAATAAATTTCATATTAAAGAAATATGATGCAAAACCCATTGTCAATCGATTGCAAATGTGTTATAATACCACTAAAGAGAAATAAATACACATTTTTAAAGGAGGGAATGATATGATTATTAACATGGGGACACTTCTTGGAAAAGCAAAGAAGGAGCGCTATGGAGTAGCCGCGCCGAATGTTTGGAGCTTCAATACAGTTAAGGCGGCCTATGAGGCGGCGCAGGAATTAAAGGCTCCGGTTATTCTGGATGCCGCAGGAGTACATAAGCTGGAGGAGACCTGCGATGCGGTGCGCTTTTATGAGAAGAAGTTCCCGGAGGTGACAGCAGCGCTGAACCTGGATCATGGAGGAGCTTATGAAGAGGTTATTCGAGCCGTCAGACTTGGGTTTAGTTCCGTTATGGTGGACCGGTCTGAGCTTCCCTTTGAAGAAAATGTAAGAGAAGTTACAGAAATTGTTAAGATTGCCCATGCGTTGAATGTGTCTGTGGAAGCGGAGCTTGGACATGTGGGACAGGGCTGCGAATACGAGCAGACCAGAGAAGCCGGGCTGACGAATAAGGACGAGGCTGTGGAATATGTAAGAAGGACAGGGGCAGACTGCCTGGCGGTGTCGGTAGGAACGTCGCATGGTCCATACAAGGGGACGCCGAAGCTGGATTTCGAGCTGCTGGCGGCGCTGGATAAGCTGGTGGAAATTCCGCTGGTACTTCACGGAGGATCCGGGACAGGCGATGAGAACCTTGCGAAAGCAGTGCAGACAGGAATCCAGAAAGTAAATCTGTGTACGGATCTGAGTACGGCCGGATTGGAGGCTATGAAGGCATATCTTGGGGTGGATTATGACAGCATGGCTAAGAAAAATGAATTAGGAGAATTTGGAAATCCCTCCGTCAATATGTGGGACGGAGATATTGCGGCCGCGGAGGGATATAAGCAGAAGCTTATGCATTATATGAAGCTGTTTGGCAGTGCAGGAAGAGATTGAGAATTCATATGAGAAAGAGGTGAGAGGGTTTGAACGAAAGAATGATGAGATTTGCATGTCTGACAGGAAAAGGCATGGCCGAAATCCGGGAAAGACCGCTTTCGGAGATTGGTGATTTCGATGTGCTGCTGGAAATGAAGGCATGTAATATCTGCACAACGGACTATCAGCAGTGGCTGGGCTTAAGGGAGCATCAGGGCTACCCCATGGCAGGCGGGCATGAGGCGGCTGGAGTGGTTGTGGAAACTGGCGCAAAGGTTCGGGATCTGAAGCCGGGGGATCTGGTGGCGGCCGGATATACGGGCTGCGGCTTCTGCGATGCATGCCGCAGGGGCGAAGCGGATCAGTGTGCAGAGATGATAGCAGACACTGAGGACGGATATAAGTGGGGAATATTCGGGTTTTCCAACTATTGTGTGAAGAAAATCAATGGGCTGTATAAGATCAAAGCTTCGGTAAATCCTTCCGAGGCAGGATTTCTGGAGCCTCTGGCAACGGTAATCCACGGAGCGAAGAAGCTTCGGATTCAGCCCTTTGAGACGGTGGCGGTTATCGGCGCGGGAACCATGGGACTGATCAACGCGCAGGTTGCGAGAGCATTCGGCGCAAAGGTAATTGTATCTGAGATGATGGAGAAGAAGCTGAAAACAGCGGAAGCCATGGGATTTGCTGTAATCGACTGCAAAAAAGAGGATCCGGTGAAGGCTGTGATGGAGCTGACAGATGGAGAAGGAGTTGATGCAGTAATTGTTGCGGTGGGCGCCACTGCTGCTAATAAGCAGGCGATGGAGATGCTAAAAGAAAAGGACGGAAGAGTGCTGCTGTTCGCGGCGGGATATCCGGCTCCGGAGATTGATGTTGACGCAAACCAGACCCATTACCGCCGGACAGAGATTATCGGAACCTTTGGGGCAGATAATACGGATTTTGCACAGGCTGCAAAGGCATTAAGCGCCGGAATGGTAGATGTTTCCGGATTAATAGAAGAAAAGACGTTTACATTGGATGAAATTCAGGAGGCGTATAAGGAAGCGAGCAAGCCGGGAATGTACCGTGTCAGCGTATTGTTGGACAGGTAGCGGAACGGTAATAAGATTATATGCAATAACAGGATAAAAAGGAGATTTATGTATGAAAACATATATACAGGAAACGGTTAATCCGGATCTGCCGGGTATCATCCTGATGAGCCATGGACCCCTGGCAGTTTCTCTGGTGGATACTGCTAAGATGGTATTTGGAGAGAGTGAGAATTTGGCCGCATTTTCCTTTGAGGAGGGGGATGATGCCGACCAGTACCGGCTGACGGCGGCGGAGGCCTTAGAGCGTTTCCCGGAGGGAAGTGTTGTGATGCTGGATTTATTTGGAGGTACGCCCTGCAATCAGATGATGCGTTACATACAGGAGACAGGAAAGCCGTTGGAAATTGTGGCGGGTATGAATCTTCCGATGCTTGTCAGCGCCTTCCTTGCAAGAGAAAGCATGTTCGGAAAGACGCTTTCTCTGGATGCGGCATCAAATGGAAAAGAGGGTGTGTTCCGGGTAGATGTAGAGGGCTTTTTAAGTGACGATGATGATGACGATTTCGAGTAATCATCATTAGGCTTATGAGGTATAGAGGAACATGTTAACAACACACAGAGAGGAGGAAACTATGGCAAGAAGATTAGCCATACGTGTGGATGACAGACTGATCCATGGACAGGTGATCACCCAATGGGTAAAGGTATTTAAGGCACAGCATATTATCGTGATTGATGATAAAACAGCCGGGGATAAGATGCAGAAGAATATTCTGAAATTTGCGGCACCGCCGGAGATAAAGGTCAGCATTCTTTCTGCCGATAAGGCGGCCGAGACCTGGAAAAAGAACCAGTTTGGCACAAAGAATGTATTTGTTCTGTTTAGAGATGTCACACAGATTAAGGCAATGGCAGACCAGGGCGTTGTATTCGATGAGATTACACTGGGAAATATGTCTATTGTAAATGGAAGAAAACAGATTTACAAGTCTACAGGATTTACAAAAGAAGAAGCAAAGGCGCTGTTTGATGTAGAAAAAGCGGGAACAAGGTTATTCTTTCAGACACAGCCGACGGATAAGAAGGAATCCCTTGATATGTTGAGAAAAGCATTTCCTGATGTGTAGACGGCAGAACTGTGAAACAAAAGAGAGTAGAAAGTACTCAGAGAGGATTAAGAGGGAAAAGTTATGACAATTTCACTGACACAAGCGATATTATTAGGATTGTTCTGTGGTATCGCAAAAACCTGTATCCCATATACCTGGGGTGCGTTCCTGTTTAACACGGTAATCGGCAATGCTGTGATCGTAGGTGCAGTTATGGGGGACATGAAATCAGCAATGATCATCGGCGCGTCCCTGCAGCTTATTTATCTGGGGGTTATTTCTGCCGGTGGAAATCAGCCGTCAGACCCGTGTCTGGCATCCTATATTGCAATTCCGTTTGCGATGGTATCAGGGCTGGATACAACGGCGGCAGTTGCTTTGGCAGTACCGCTGGGACTGCTCGGGCCTCAGATTACAAATCTGCTGTATCTGGCGGCCGGTTTCTTTGCGCAAAAGGGTGACAAATTCATCGAAAAAGGAGACGCTAAGGGCATGACCCGCTGGGCGGTTATTTATGTGGGCATTATACGATGCATCGTATTTGGCGTTCCGGTTGCGATTGGATTGTATTTTGGCGCAGGCGCTCTGGAGGGAGTTCTGGATAATATTCCACAGTTTCTTACCAACGGATTATCCGCGATTGGCTCTTGTCTGCCGGCGGTCGGATTTGCAATTATTGCAAGCTTGATTTCCAAGCCGAAATATATGCCGTTTTTCTTTGGAGGATTTTTCCTGATCCAGTATACCCATATCGGAACGATTCCTCTGCTGCTTCTGGGTCTGTTCTTAACCTTCCTGTATCTTACGTTTACGGCGAAGGATTATCTGCACAGTACAGATGATGACGACGATGATTTTGAGGATGACGATGAGGAAGAAGATGTGGCGGCGTCGGCAGGCGTAAGAATGCTGTCCAAGAAGGACATTTTAAAGAGCTGGGTGCTCTATTGGGTTACTGCAGAGGTCGGCCACAGCTTTGAACGTATGCAGGCGCCGATGTTCTGTACTGCTATGAACCCGGCTTTGAAGAAGTTCTATAAGGATGATAAGGAGCACTATGTTGAGGCGCTGAAGAGACATATGACCTTCTTCAATTCGGAGGCGCATTGGGGCGGCGGTCCGATTCTGGGGCTGTCCCTGGCAATGGAGGAGAAAAAGTCGCAGAATTATGACGCGATTCCAGGGGAAGTAATTCTTGATATTAAGACAGGTCTTATGGGGCCGCTGGCAGGACTTGGCGATACCATTTCATGGTCTACACTGATGTATCTGTTCATCGGATTATTTCTGCCGCTGGCACAGCAGGGTAATCCGATCGGCGGTATTGCACCGATTGTACTCCTGACAGTCTATGGTTTTGCGGTTGGATACTTCCTGACGGAGAAATGTTATACATACGGATATTCTTTTGCGGAGAATATGCTGAAATCCGGTTTGATCAATATGATCATCGCTGGGGCAAGTATCCTTGGATTGTTCATGATGGGCGGTCTGGCATCTACCTACGTAACGGTAAGCACGCCTCTGGCATTTGCAACAGAGAGCTACACGACAACTCTGCAGGGAATCTTAGATTCCATCGCTCCTGGTCTTCTGCCGCTTGCAGTTGTATGCAGCGTATGGGCTTATCTGGCAAGAGTAAAACGGAATTATTTTATGGCTACGATCGGACTTACGGTGGCGGCATTGGCGTTAGGATGTGCTGGAGTTCTGATTTAACCGGGAATGTGTGGATTGACGAAGCGCACTGAAATTCGTTATACTAAAATATAATAATATTTAGAATATGATTGGGACAGGTGTGCGAAGTTGAGAGAAGACAGATTCATAATTAAAGTAGTTGAGATGCATTATATTCAGGGAATGTCGCAGGTGGAGATTTCCCAGAGGCTTGGAGTTTCAAGAACGACCGTTTCACGGACTCTGGCACAGGCAAGACAGCGCAGATATATTGAATTTAAGGTAAATTATCCGGATACCGTTACACCGGGAAGTGAGAGTAATCTGGAGCAGAAGTTTGGATTAAAGGAAGCGGTTGTTGTTACGGAAAAATCAGATTCCGACATGGATCAGGAGATTGCATTTTTTGCTTCGGATTATCTGTTCCGGGTCATGAAGAATCACATGACGCTTGCATACGCAAGCGGACGTGCTCTGAAGAATCTTGCAGACTGTATGAAGAATGACGTACGCCTGAAGTTTCTGGAGCTGAGTGACGTGAAGGTGGTGCCGTTGATCGCAACCTATAATGCGGCGGAGAATGTCAGCATGAAACATAGGATGGCTTACTCGAACTATAGTATGGATTTGATCGCGCAGCTGCTGGAAGGCCGGGTGTATCATCTTTTGATGCCGCCGATCGTATCCTCTAAACAGATCCGGGATGACTTTTTTCAGGAGCCGAGCATCCGGGAAATCGTGTCCAGGATCGAAAGGGCGGATGTGGCGGTAGTAGGTATTGGCACACTGCAGGAGGAATCAGCAGGTATTTATGCCAATATGATCGGCATGGAGGAATTTGACCGTTTGTCAAAGAAGGGCGGCGTCAGTGAATTCCTGCTGCATGTTATTGATAAGGATGGACAGATTGTGGATGACGAATATGAGTATCATGTTACCAGTATCGATCTGGAGAAGTTTAAGAAAATTCCGATTCGGATTGGCGTTGCCTATGGGATGGAGAAGAAGGAAGCGATTCTTGCATCCCTAAGAGGAGGCCTGATTAATGTATTAATCACAGACGAACACGTAGCAGAGTATTTGGCTGAAGTTTAATCTTAAGGACCCCCAAGGTTATCTGGGGGTCCTTTGCTCTTGGCCGGCAAGAGGCGCGTGCCCTCTTTGCCCGCGGAGGGTATCATATTAGAAGGAGAAAAAATATGCATACGGTAATAAAACCAAAGCTTGAGGAGACGAAGCAGCATGCATTTGAAAAACAGGTATTGGAAAGGGAGATGGCGAAGGGCGAACCGAGAGTATCGGAATTTTACCAGAGAGCAGAGATTCCCTGCAAAGATATCGATCTGTTTACGCTGCGTCCCAGTATGAAAAAGCTGGGAGAGGATATTACGACAGAGGAAATACAAATTGTAAATAAAATTATTCCAATGGGAAATCATATGATTCCAGTGCAGGTCTATAAACGTAAGGATGCGGCGGGAAAAAAGAAGGCAATGCTTTTTGTCCATGGAGGAGGCTTCTTTGGCGGAGATGTGGAAGGCAAGGCGAACCAGTGCAAGTATTTGGCGGAGCAGGCGGACGTTGTGGTAGTATCGCCTGAGTACCGGCTGGCGCCTGAGACTCCCTGGCCGGGGGCCGTGGATGATGTGATGGGAACATTGGAATGGATGGCGGCATCAGCCGAGGAATTGGAAATTGATGCGGATAAGATTGCGATGTCTGGTGAAAGCGCCGGGGGAACCCTGATAGGAAACTGCTGTCTGCTGGACGCAGGGAGGCATATCAAGGAAGCGTTTTATATCTATGGTGCAGTGGATCTTGTACCGGCGGATGAAACGCCTTACGGATGGGACTATTCCTTATATCAGATTGATGAGGAACAGAAGGATTATATTATGGGACGCCTGCATAAGTTTAAGGAAGTAACAGAGCTTATGGAGCCGTTATATATTCAGAATAGTGCTTCGGCGCGGGACGGAAGGGTGTCTCCGTTTTATGCGGAGGATTTCAGCAAACATCCAAAAACAGTGATGATTAATGCGGAATTTGACTATTTCCGCATCTGCGACGAGCTGTATGCGAGGAAGCTGGAAGAGGCCGGCGTGGAAGTGGAGATTATTCATTATGAGGGACTTGACCATGGGTTCTTCGACCGTTTGGGTACGCTCCCACAGGCAGCAGACTGTATTCAGGAAATTGCAAAGCGGATGAGGGAGTTATAGAGGGAAGATAAGAATGTCTAATATTTATAGTAAGAAATGATATGGGGCAGGCATATTGACAATTGTCTGCCCCGATGGTAAATTTTCTCGTGGAATTAATTTTACGATAAGGAATGTGAGGGAATTTACAAATGAACGGTACATGGAAAGGCTATGTATGCATCCTGACTGCGGGATGTTTATGGGGGACAAACGGCTTGTTTGTAAAATTGATGCAGGAGTGCGGTTCGTCTTCGGCATATACGGGATTTGTGAGGATCGTGCTGAGCTTTTTGATTTTGGTGGTAATCACTCTGGTAAAGGAAGGGCCGGGGGCATTTAAGATTAACAGAAATACTTTGATATCCTGTGCGATGCTTGGATTAGTGTGTCAGGCGCTCTATAATTATGTATACAGCTCGGCGATAAATTCTCTGGGAGTGTCCTTTGCCTGTGTGATGACGTACATGTCTCCGGCATTTGCGGGTGTGATTTCATATTTTCTGTTCCGCGAAAAATTCGGGCCGAACAAATATCTTGCTATGGCATTGAATTTGATTGGATGTGTGCTGACGGTTACGGGCGGAAGCTTGAAGGGAGTGTCCTTTGCGGCTTCCGGGCTGCTATTCGGACTGGCCTCTGCCGCCTGCTATTCACTGGTGGGGATATTTGGACGGATTGCTTCTGGCGAGGCGTCCCCTTATGTGGTGGCGGCTTATAATTTTCTGTTTGGGTCAGTCTTTCTGGGCTTGTTTGGACATCCGTGGACGACTGTTCAGAATCCTATGGAGCCGGGAATCCTGCTTTATGGATTTATCTATGCGCTGATACCTACCGGCATCTGTTATATTATTTATTTTACCGGTGTCAGCAGGATTAAGGAGAGCAGCAAGGTTCCGGTAGCGGCATCCGTGGAGAATATTGTTGCCGTGGTGATTGGAGTGCTGGTATTCCACGAGAAAGTCGGGATGGCAAATGCGGCCGGGATTGCGCTGGTTCTGTGCTCTATCGCAGTGATGAATCTGGAATTTCCGGCAGGCAGAGGACGGAGGCTTGGAATCCGTTTCAGAAAACACGGCCATGCGGCAGTGTAAAAGAGAGCAGTATTCCCGGACAGCTGCCAGCCTGTATTTGGAATAAATGATGAAACCGCGGAATCATAATGTGGTATAAAATATAGAATTTTCCGACGTTTATTCTGCTTTTCAGAAAAATAGAGGGAATTGTGCGCATGAGTTGCAAATTTTTCGCTTGGTGTTATTGACACTTGTTCAGCGGCATGTTAATATAATCTAAACATATTAGTAGTATTGTATAAATATCAAGGTATTTTATATTCTATCTTTGTGCTATTTGTAATATATTTTCGCCGGCGTTTCATTAAGCCGAAGTGATGCGAATTTGCAGACAACTCGGCCAATTGTACAAGATATTTATTGATAGGAATGATAGGGATTTGTATTTTTGATATGTACAATGCGTTTAGAAGGAGGAAAAGTATGAAAAAATTTATAGCGCTCTCCCTGAGTATGGTAGCGGCTTTGTCGCTCGCGGCATGTGGCGGCGGTTCCACATCTGATTCTGGTGATAAGGACGAAGGCGGGGAGAGCAGCGGCAAAACAGAGATTAGTGCAGTAGTGGCTCAGTATGGACAGAATACTGCAGACTGGTGGAAGGGATTTGAGGAAGATTTTGAGAAAGACAATCAGGATATTGACCTGAATGTAGAGGTTGTTTCGTGGAATGATATTGGCCGGAAGGTTACAACATTAATTTCTAATAATCAGGCTCCTGATATTCTGAATATTGATGTATTTGCAGATTATCAGGCGGATGACCTGCTCCTTCCGGCAGAGGATTATGTATCGGAAGAGACTTATGGCAAGATGTATGACGCATTCTTAGAGCAGTCAGATATAGACGGAACAATCTGGGCAATCCCGGATCTTGCATCTGTTCGTACTATGTTCTATAACAAACAGATTCTGGTGGATGCTGGAGTAGAAGTTCCTACTACGTGGGATGAACTGACAGAAGCCTGCAAGAAGATTAAAGAGAAATTCCCGGATGTTTATCCATGGGGTATTGATATGACTACAGATGAAGGCCAGGCTGCATTTTCTTACTATGTATGGAACAACGGCGGAGACTTTACAGATGCTGACGGCAACTGGACTCTGAACAGTGCAGAGAACGTAGAAGCAATTGAATATGCAATCGGCCTTGTAAATGACGGCTATACCAATACGGATCCGGCAAATGATACCAGATACGACCTGCAGGATAATTTTGGTACCGGCAAGATTGCTATGCTGATTGCACCGAACAGCCTTCCAACTTATATTGCTGAGAATGGCAACGAAGTGGATTACGGCATTGCTCCGATTCCGAGCAACACCGGAACATCAGTAGCACAGGGCGTTATGGACAGATTTATGTGTTTCGATAACGATTATTCAGATGAAGAGCTTGCTGCTATTACTACATTCTTCGACTATTTCTATGAGGACGCGCGTTATTCGGAATGGGTTGAGATGGAAGGTTTCCTGCCTGCAACCACTACCGGCGGCGAGGCACTTGCAGCAAAGGACGAGGCTATGGCTGAGTGGATCGACATTGTAGGAAGCTGTAAATTCTATCCTACAGCTAAGGCTGAATGGGCAGATGTTAAGCAGGGCGTTATCAATGCTGAGCAGAATGCATTATTAGGTGAAAGTGTTCAGGATCAGCTTGACAGCTTGCAGTCAGAGATTGCTCCATAATGAATAAGCTGAGTGAAGGCAATTATCTAAGAGGAAGAGATTAGTCCCTGTGTCAGATAGGGATAGGGGCCGGGCTGGTTTAGGCCCGGCTCTTTTTAATTATATAGGAAATTCCTTGGGATTTCCTATATAATTAAAATAAGATGCGCAGCTCCGCGCGCGGAACAAAAGCTGCGCTGATAAAAATACAATAACGCGGGAGTGTGCGAAGCGCACTTTTGTTCTTAATGAGGTGAGCTTGTGAAGAAAAATATGCAGAAAATAGAACCTTACATCTGGATTTTGCCCAGCATCATACTGATGTTTGTGTTTATACTGATTCCGATCGTATTCGTATTTCGTATGGCGCTTAGCAAGGTTACAAGAGCAGGGCTGATCAAAGGATACGCCGGATTTGAAAATTTTACGAAGGTTTTATCAACGCCTACTTTTGCAATGGTGTTGAAAAATACACTGATATGGACGGTAGCGGTGGTAGGTCTTTCAACTTTGCTGGGATTTATCCTGGCGCTTTTGTTGAATAATGAATTTAAAGGCCGCAAGATAGCAAGAGCGATCGTGGTTTTTCCCTGGGCAACTACGCTGGTTGTACAGGCTAGTATCTGGAAATTTATTATTGACGTAGATTATGGAACATTGAATACCCTGCTGATGAAGCTGGGGATTATTGACCATGCGGTGAACTGGACGGCTTCGCCTGGAGCCTGGTTTGCATGGGAGATTGCCTGTGGTATTTTTGTAACGATTCCATTTGTTACATTTACGGTGCTGTCTGGCCTGCAGTCTATTGACGGGACTTATTATGAGGCCGCAACGGTGGACGGAGCAAATTACTGGCAGAAGCTGTTTCGGATTACGATCCCGTTAGTCAGCTCTTCGCTGACTGTCAGTACAGTATTGAATATTATTTACGTGTTTAATTCATTTCCGATTATCTGGAATATGACAAAGGGTGATCCTGGAAACCGCACGGATACACTGGTTACATACCTGTATAAGCTTGCGTTCTATAATGGCAAGCAGGGGCTTGCGGCGGCGGTATCTGTGATTGGATTCCTGATCCTGTTAGCCTGCGCAATGGTTTACATGGTGGCAACATTGAGAAAGGGGGATGAATAGAATGAATAAAACAGCTGATATATCTATTAACGGCAAGAGACTTATATCACGAATCTTCCTGTATCTGGTTGTGTTTATCATATGTATGATCATACTGTATCCGTATTTTGCTATGTTCTGTACGGCATTAAAGAACCGTTCAGAAATCTTTTCTGCGGAGGGAACGGTCTTTCCAATCCATGCGCTGTGGTCGAACTTTGCGGATATCTGGAAGAAAGCGCCTATGGCAAAGTACATGATGAATTCTCTTTTGATTGCCGGAGGTTCTACAGTGATCGCGCTGCTTTGCGGTATCCCTGCCGCATATGCGCTGTCCCGGATGAAATTTAAGGGGCAGACTGCGTTCCTGGGATTTGTAATCGTATCTCAGATGTTTGCTCCGGTGGTGCTTTTGATTGGTATCTATAAAGTTATCATGACCCTGGGACTGACGGACAGTATCCTTGGGCTGATCTTTATCAATGCGGCATTTAATCAGGCGTTTACGATCTGGCTGCTTAGGGGAACCTTTATCGGCATTTCACCGGAAATGGAGCAGGCGGCCAAGATTGATGGCTGCAGCCGGCTTCAGGCTATGCTCAGAATACTGCTTCCGGTGGCTGCGCCCGGCATTGTAACGACCTTGATATTCGTATTTATCAATGCCTGGAATGAATATACGGTTGCGCTGACATTGATTTCAACGGATACGAACAAACCATTGACAGTGGGAATTAATATCTTTAATGGCTACAACATGATTGAATGGCAGTATCTGTTTGCGGCCTCCTTATTTGCAATTGTACCGGTGGTGATTCTATTTGCTATTATCGAAAAGAATCTGGTCAGCGGTCTTGCGTCCGGCGGTGTAAAAGGTTAAGCTGTACAGTTGTGCATATACGATGCCTAAAATGCTTGAGGCGGATAAACAAAAGGGCATCTCAAAAGCCGGGGGGAGGCTTAAGAGATGCCCTTTGTTCTATTTGCGGGTATCATGTTTTATAAAAATGATACCCTGCCAGGAGTATGCATTGTAATGCAATAAATATTATATTTGATTTTTAAAAAAAAAGCGTGTCACAATTTGCACAAAAATTTGCACAATCGATTGTTTTGGTTTGGGCGTTATTGCCTTAAAATATGGATTTTGTTACATTAATTTTAAGAAAACAGACAAGAATAATTTCAACAAGGAGGTAAAATTTATGAAAATATGTAAAGCGTCAGATTATAAGGAAATGAGCAGGAGGGCGGCGAAGCTGATTGCTGCACAGGTTATGATGAAACCGGATTGTGTACTGGGTCTTGCGACCGGCTCGACGCCGATCGGTCTCTACAAGTATCTGGTAAAATGGTACCGGAAGGGAGACCTGGACTTTTCGGAGGTTGTTACGGTGAATCTGGATGAGTATAAGGGACTGCCGAAGACAAATAACCAGAGCTATGACTATTTTATGCGTGATAATTTGTTTGACAAAGTAAATATTGAAGCATCCAACACTTATCTGCCGGATGGACTTGCAGAGGATAGCGATAAGGAATGCGAGAGGTATGAGAAACTGATCCGGAAGCTTGGAGGAATCGATCTGCAGCTTCTTGGTATGGGACATAACGGACACATTGGATTCAACGAGCCGGGAGAGGCTTTTGACCTTGCGACCCACTGTGTGGATCTGCAGGAAAGCACCATTGAGGCAAATAAGCGGTTCTTTGCATCCGCGGACGAGGTGCCGAAGCAGGCATACAGTATGGGAATCGGAACGATTATGAAAGCAAGAAAGGTTCTTCTGATAGTAAGCGGCAAGGATAAGGCAGAGACTCTTAAAAAAGCGCTTTATGGCCCGATTACTCCAAAGGTTCCGGCATCCATTCTTCAGATGCACCCGGATGTGACGGTGGTTGCGGATGAAGCGGCATTTTCTTCCATTGAATAGAGCGGGGGATGCAGGCGGAAGTGATAGGATCTGAGTTTATACGGAGAATATTTCTGTCTATGATGCGCTGAAATAGGACGGCGGGCGGTTGATTCATACACCGCCCGCCTGAATTTTTAAGAAGCGAAATTTATGTATCAGCACCCTAAGAATCAGGAAACATGCTAAGGCATCTGAAAATCCTGCTCCGACATTGCCTTAATGGAGGAGGCATACTCGGACGGCGTCATGCCGGTTACCTTCTTAAACTGTCTGGAGAAGTAATGGATGGACGCATAGCCGAGGGTATCGGATATCTGTGTGAAATTCATATGCTGTGTCCGGATCAACTCTTTGGCAAGCCGGATCTTCATATGGGAAAAATATTCTATAATGCCCAGCCCGCACTGCTGCTTAAATATTTTCTGGAGCTGGGATCTGCTTACCAGATTGTCGCGGCAGATCTGTTCGATGGTGAGCTTTGCGGCCGGCTGGGATTCCATATATTCGACAACGCGGGAATATATCTCCAGATCGCTCTTGGCCTTGGTGGCTTTGATGCTATTCGGAACTGCCGCGATAGCAGACTTCCCCATAGATTCATAACGGCGCGCAAGATGGATCAGGAATTGTTCCAGATACAGACGGATCAGCTGTTCGGAGCCGAAGGCCTCCTCCTTCTTCTGGGGCATGTTCTGCAGATAAGGGTCATCTAAACGGCAGTCAAAGCAGTGGCGGGCTTCAATGATAATCTTGGCAAGAAGTTCCCGCTCTGCATCATCGATTTTTAGTATCTTATTGCGGAAGAAATGCATAGCACGGCTGCTGCATTCAAAAGAAATAACAACCAGATTTGGAGCAGTTTCGCCTGTGGCCCGGACGTTATGAAATTCATTTGGCTCGTGAAAGGCGATTTCGCCCTTTTTCAATTTTGCTGAGTGAACGCCGGCGGTAATGTTCACTTCGCCCTTGTCTACACAGATGAATTCCCAGAAATCGTGGACTTCCCCTTTAAAGGAAAAGGTGTTCATATATTCAAAGTAATGAATACTGTAGATCTTACCGATGGAAATAGAGTTTTTCAATTGTATTCCGTTATATCCCATATTCTGCCTCCGTGGATAACTAAGAAATATGTTTTGGTTAATTACTACAAATATCATAACGCAAAACTGTTAAAAATGCAAAAGAATCAAGCAGATAGTATAAAATTATAAAATTATAATATAAAGCTTTTTATGCATGTTTATAATACAATACAGGCAGAAAGAACGGATAAACTGATATGGGAGGGAAATTATGGCACAGGCAATAAGAGCGCAGAAGGGCGAGGCAATTGCACATTTTCAGTATGAAGGAAGACTGATCAAGGATATTCCATTTGGAAACGGGCATATCAATGATACGTTTCTCCTGACTTTTGAGGTGCGTAAAATGGGGCGCATGAAGGTGATTCTCCAGAGAATGAATAAAAAGGTGTTTGAAGATCCGGTGCTGCTGATGGAGAACATTATGGGTGTGACTTCTTATCTTCGTGATAAGATTACAGAGAGCGGCGGCGATCCGGACAGGGAGACGCTGAGCGTCATACCGGCATTGGACGGCAAGCCGTTTTACAAGGATTCCTTTGGGGATTATTGGCGGTCCTATGTTTTTATCACGGATGCGGCCAGCTACGATCAGGTAGAGGATCCGGAGCAGTTTTATCAGAGCGGAGTAGCTTTCGGGAATTTTCAAAGGCTTTTGGCGGATTATCCGGCAGATACGCTTTTTGAGGTTATTGAGGGCTTTCACGATACCAAGGCAAGGTTTGAAGTGTTTAAGAGAGCCGTTCGGGAGGATGTTATGGGCCGTGCGGCAAAGGCGCAGGAGGAGATACACTTTGTCCTTGACAGAGAAGAGCTGGCGGGGTATCTTGGAGAGTGTCAGGAGAGAGGAGAGCTGCCTCTGCGGGTGACGCACAATGATACCAAGCTTAATAATGTAATGATAGATAACAAGACGGGGAAGGGTGTCTGTGTGATCGATCTGGATACCGTGATGCCGGGACTTGCAGTCAATGATTTTGGGGATTCCATTCGTTTTGGGGCAAATACAGCGGCGGAGGATGAGACAGACTTGAGCAAGGTGTCCTGCAGCATGGAGTTGTTTGAGGCATATACGAAGGGCTTTATCGAAGGGTGTGGCGGAAGTCTTACGGCAAGGGAGATAGAACTGCTTCCCATGGGCGCGAAGGTTATGACCTATGAATGCGGAATGCGTTTTCTGACCGATTATCTGCAGGGGGATGTGTATTTTAAGACTCACAGAGCGGATCATAATCTGGACCGGTGCCGGACGCAGTTTAAGCTGGTACAGGATATGGAAGAAAAATGGAAATTGATGAAGGAGATTGTAGCAAAGTATTATGATTATTAAGAATGTAAAGGTTTATACGGAAGAGAACACATTTAAAGAGGGCAGTATATACATAGAAGGCGGGAAATTTGTCTCGCCTTCTGCGTATTTGGAAGGGAAGGCGGCTCGGAAACAGAATGTGGAAGAAGAGAAAGTCATTGACGGAGAAGGCTGTTATGCAATTCCCGGCCTGATTGACCTGCATTTTCATGGATGCATGGGTGCAGATTTCTGTGACGGAACCGAAGAAGCGCTGAAAACGATTGCGGAATACGAGGCATCTGTGGGAGTGACGGCAATTGCGCCTGCAACGATGACGCTTCCGGTGGAGGAGCTGGAGCATGTTCTGTCTGTGGCGGCGGAATATGCAGAGAAACAGGCGGCGGATCAGAAGGCTTTGGATGAGGGACTACGGAGCAGGGCCAGAGAGGGAAAGGAGATTTCTCCTATAGAGAAACCCAGCGCAGACCTGGTGGGGATTAATATGGAGGGGCCATTTATCAGTCCTGTGAAAAAGGGAGCTCAGGATGCGGAGAATATCATTCCCTGCGATGTATCTGTCTGTGAAAGATTTCTGGAGGCGGGGAAAGGATTGGTGAAGTTTATTGGAATTGCACCGGAGGAAAGTGAAGGGGCGGAGGCATTTATCGAGGCGGTAAAGGACAGGGTGCATGTGTCGCTGGCTCACACGAATGCAGATTATGAAACGGCGGATGCGGCATTTAGGGCAGGGGCGGACCATGCAGTACATCTGTATAATGCCATGTCGTCCTTTACCCATCGGAATCCGGGAGTGCCCGGCGCGGCGGCAGATCATGAGCATGTGTGGGCAGAGCTGATCTGCGACGGGGTGCATATACACCCGGCGGCAGTGAGGGCGGCATTTAAGATGCTGGGAGCAGACAGGATCCTGCTGATCAGTGACAGTATGAGGGCGGCAGGAATGCCGGACGGAACCTATACCCTTGGCGGCCTGGATGTGAATGTGCGGGGGAACCGGGCAGAGCTTGTATCAGATGGAACGCTGGCCGGATCTGTGACGAATCTGATGGACTGTATGCGCACGGTGGTGAAGGAGATGGGGATTCCTCTTGAAACAGCTGTTTCCTGTGCGGCAGTCAATCCGGCAAGGTGTCTTGGAATAGAAGCTGAATATGGAAGCATTTCCGAGGGGAAGATAGGAGATGTGGTGCTGCTGGATGAAGATTTGAATACAAAGCTTGTAGTAAAGAGGGGAAAGACCTTATAAAAATTTGTTTGCAAGAAATGGAAATTCATGCTACTATTTGCGTAAAAACGATTACGTAATGGTGGTGGAGTTATGGATAGAAAGCTTATTTTTGTGGATATTGATGGAACGCTGACGAGGGGAGGAAGCAATACGCCTCCGGTTTCCGCGCAGAAAGCAGTGAGGGCGGCGCGGAAGAAGGGACATCTGGTATATCTCTGCACCGGGCGCAATTATGGTATGCTGCTGCCTCTTCTGGAGTATGGGTTTGACGGCGTAGTAGGAAGTGCAGGAGGCTATATCAAGTGCCGGGAGCAGGTGATTTATGACTGTCCGATGACCAGAGAGCAGCAGGACAAGGCGCTTAAGGTATTGAGGAAAAACGGAATCTTCTGCACGATAGAAGGCAGGGACGGTTCTTATACCGATGACGGATTCAAACAGATTCTGGCAGAGAGGGCTGAAGCAGAGGGCAGCAGCGAGCTTCTGCGCTGGCAGGAGCAGATTGAGAAGGAACTGAACATCCGGCCGATGCAGGAATATAAGGGGGAACCGATTTATAAGATCGTACTTATGTGTGAGCGTGAGGAGCAGTTTGCCGAGCCGAGGGAAGTGCTTAAGGAGGATTTTCATTTCTGTATTCAGGATACGAATGAACGCGGATTTATCAATGGGGAGCTGATAAATAAAAAATTTGATAAAGGCCGCGGGATTGAACGCGTATGCAGTTTTCTCGGTATGGATGTGAAGGATACGATTGCGTTCGGGGACAGTATGAATGATGTGGAGATGATAAGGACAGCCGGACTTGGCATCTGTATGGAGAATGGGAACGGAGTATTGAAAGAGCTGGCTGATGAAATCTGTCCGGCGGTGACAGAGGACGGCCTCTCGAAAGCATTTGAAAAGCACGGGCTGATTTAGCCGGAGCAAAAAACGACGGAAACAAAATTATCCATTAAAAAGAGAAAAGATGGCTGATGACCACCATCCTTTCTCTGCGCCATGCTATCATGGAACTATGCTCAAACAAGATTATTATAATGACTTTTTTGATCAGAGTTTTTGATTTGGGAAGCAGCTAATCGGTGGTTTCCCGGCGCATTAATATTGGTGTTATATTTTTGTGGATCAGTTCTGTCTGCGGCTGGGGACGCCGTTTTTTTCTTTCATTCATCAGTGTTACCAGAAGCTCCATTGCCTCGTATGCGATTTTGTCAATCTGCTGTCCGACAGTGCTGATGGGAAGAATTGCCTGTCCCGCGGCTGGGGAATCATCAAAACCGATGATACGGTATTCATCCGGGAGGGTGCCGTGTTCCCGGAAGATAATATTTAACATGCTGCCGGCATGTGTGTCATTTGCCAAAAATAATCCTTTCTTCTGATTTGGATATTTATGTTTTACATATTCGTATATTTCCAGCATAGATTTATGGATTTCCTGAGGGGAGTGTCCTAAATCTCTGATGATCAATTCATGGTTTATATTATATTTAACGCAGGTATCCTGAAATCCCTGAATACGCCCGTAAGCGGGAACTGCTTTTGAGACGTTTGAATTGACATGCAGTAAAATGTCACAGTTGTTTTTGTACAGCAGGCTGGTGCCCTGCACGGCACCCATATAATTATCTGAATTTATGCTGTTTACATATTGATCTTCACGTTCTATAGTAACGATAGGGATATCATAGGAGGCCAGTTCCTTGGAATGGATTGTGTGGCTTAAAATGATCATGCCTTCAATCTTGTATGAAAGCAGCTCCTGAATATATCTTCGCTCTGTTTCGGCATTGCTTTTGCTGGCAAAAATCAGGAATTTATAACCAAAATTTTCAAAGGTATTCAATATTTGGTTTAACATTTCGGCATAATAGTGCAGATAAAGGTTTGGCACAATAATGCCGACGAATTCGCTTTTGCCGTTAACAAATGCTTTGGCTAGTTTGTTTTCCTGATAGTTCAGGTCAGTCAGAGCCTGTGCGATAATTTCCTGGTTTTCTATGGTGAGAGAATCAGGATTGTTAAAATACCGGGATATGGTTGTTTTTGAAAAATTAGTATATTTTGCAATATCATCAAAGGTTACTTTCTTTTTATTCATAAATCATACCTCCAAAGCAAGATGTTGTTATAGAAAGTTTTTTTGGGATATATTTAGTATAGCAGTAGAAGCTCAAGAAATCAATCCAAACAATAACTAGTTAAGTAACTGGTTATTGTTTTTGTATAATATTATTGACAGACCTATATGTTTGTGGTAGGATAAGCAATAAGAAGTTACTAGTTACTTAATTAGTAAAGTAACTAGTAATATACGGTGGATATATGGAAGAGTAAACCGGGGGGAGAAAGCATTATGGAAATACAGTATTTAGGTACTGCGGCGGCAGAAGGGTGGCCGGCACTGTTCTGCAGCTGTGAGATCTGCAAAAGAGCAAGGAAAATTGGAGGGAAAGAGCTTCGTACCAGAACACAGGCGATTATAGATGGAAAGCTTCTAGTTGATTTTCCTCCTGATACATATACACATGCATTGAGTTATTCACTACAGCTGGAGCAGATTCAGCATTTGTTAATTACACATTCCCATATGGATCATTTTTTCCCTGTAGAGCTGATCCACAGACATGAACATTTTGGACATCATGCGCCGGGAATGCTCTATGTATATGGTAATGAAGCTGTAGAAAAGACGTTTTATGATGCAGTGTTAATTGACCGGTTTAAGGTACGTCCGTTAGATGATGCGGTTAAGTTTGTCAGGCTGGAGCCTTTTGCCGGGTTTATGGCGGATGGATATCATATAATTCCGGTTCCCGCAGACCATGATCCAAGAGAGACCTGTTTTATTTATATTATAGAGAAGGATGGGAAATATCTTTTGTATGGACATGATACGGGACTGAATCTAAGCAGGGAGGCCTGGGACTGTATTTACAGCTATAAATATGACTTGGTATCCATGGATGCTACTATGGGGAAAAAGCAGACAAAGGGATATCATATGGGACTGCCGGACGATATAGCGTTTGTAAAAATGCTGGAAGAGAGGCGGTGTATCCATCAAAATACGGTAAAAGTAATCAATCATTTTTCACATAATGGAGAGATGACGCATGAACAGCTGGAAAAATTTGCAGAAGAGCATGGAATGACTGCAGCCTACGACGGTATGAAGGTATTGTTTTAAAGGAACGGCAGACGGTGGATCGGTTTCTTTAAGGATAATGCTTTAAAATACAAAACAAAATAATGCATAAGGCATGGAAAGAGAGGAAGATATGGATTATAGGAAAGTCGCGGAACAAATCTATGACAAAGTGGGAAAGAAAGAAAATCTGATTTCCGCAGCACATTGTGCAACACGTCTGCGTCTTGTTATTGCGGACAATGACAAATGTGACAGCAAGGCAGTAGAGGATATCGATGGTGTAAAGGGTGTGTTCTTTGCATCGGGACAGCTTCAGATTATCCTTGGCACGGGTACGGTAAATAAAGTATATGACGACTTTCTTCAGGTGTCCGGGCTGTCTGCAGCGACGAAAGCGGAAGTAAAGCAGGCGGCAACAGCTCAGCAGAATATTTTCAAGAGGGCTATTAAGACGCTGGGTGATATCTTTGTGCCGATTATTCCGGCAATCGTGGCCAGCGGTTTCCTGATGGGAATTATGGAAGCACTGAACTTTATGGTAGGGAATGGATTCCTGTCATTGGATACGAAAAGCTCCTTATTTGTATTTGCAAAATTGTTCAGTAATGTTGCTTATACGTTCCTGCCGATTCTGATTGCTACCAGTGCGGCAAAGGCATTTGGCGGCAACCCGTATTTGGGCGCTGTAATCGGTATGCTGATGATCCATCCGGATCTGCAGAACGCATGGACAGTTGCAACAGAGGGCGTTCTGGTAAAACAGAGTGTATGGTTTGGCTTATATGAAATTGATCTGATTGGCTATCAGGGACATGTCATTCCGGTTATTATTGCTGTATGGGTAATGTGCTTTATCGAAAAGAGACTGCACAAGATTGTACCGGAGATGTTTGACTTATTCGTAACACCATTGGTGAGTGTATTTGCTACCGGCTACCTGACCTATTCTGTTATCGGCCCGGTATTCGTTATCATTGAAAATGGAATTATCAGCGGGATCCAGTGGCTGATTGCTCTTCCACTAGGCATTGGAAGTTTTGTTATGGGTGCATTGTATGCGCCGACAGTTGTCGCTGGTGTTCATCATATGTATACGATTATCGATGTGGGGCAGCTTGCACAATATGGTGTTACATACTGGCTCCCGCTGGCATCTGCGGCAAATCTTGCTCAGGGTGCGGCAACACTGGCAGTATCCTTAAAGACAAAGAATACAAAGATAAAATCCATGGCTCTTCCTTCTGCATTCAGTGCATTTATGGGTATCACAGAACCGGCTATTTTCGGTGTAAATATGCGGTTTTTTAAACCGTTTATCTGTGGCTGTGCCGGCGGCGCATGCGGCGCGTTATTTGCATCAATCACACATCTTGGCGCCAGCGGAACCGGCGTAACCGGCCTTTTTGGTGTTCTGCTCTGTTTAAGTATGCCGGTTCAGTATATTTTGATGATGGCAATTTCCATCGGTGTTTCCTTCGTACTGACCTGGATGTTTGGATATAAGGATGAGGAACCGCAGCCGAGGAAGGAAACAGAGAGTGAGCCGGAAGAAGCGGCAGAAACAGCGAAAGAGGAGGCGGCTCCGGCAGAAAAGATTCTATATGCACCAATAAAAGGGAATGTGATTGCAAGAGATGAGATTCCGGATGCGGTATTTGCATCAGGGGCATTGGGAGAAGGCGTAGGAATCGAGCCGGAGCGGGGTGAGGTTATCGCTCCCTGTGACGGTGAGGTTGTAACGGTTACAGAGACAAAGCATGCGGTCGGCCTTATGGGACCGGATGGAATGGAGCTTCTTATCCATGTGGGAATCGATACTGTGAAGATGAACGGCGAGGGCTTTGACGTTCAGGTTTCAGTAGGAGATAAGGTCAGGAAAGGACAGAAGCTTCTGGATTTTGACATGGAGAAAATCAAAGCGGCAGGTTATAGCACTACGACGGCTGTGCTTGTGACAAATAGTGCGGATTATCAAAATTACCGTATCGTAAAGACAGGACCAGTGGAAATCGGGGAGGAAATTATTTCGGCAGAGTAATATCTGGATGCAGGCAAGGGCAGCTGTGAGTTTCATAGCTGCCCCTTGTGTTATGGTATGCGGATTAACTATGGATTTAGGTATATTTTGCCGGCATGGCATATATTGCATCAAAGGAAAGGGATGTGCTATAATGAGCATAGAGTCGGACGCAGTATTTGAAGAGCCTGGAATCAGGCCGCCGGCTAGAATCTTCTTGGAGAATATTGCGAACAGGAATACGGCTGTCAAAGGTATTATGATGGGATACCGTCTTGTAGAGAAGGAATCTACAGGCGGATTGTATGATAGAAAAGGATAATAAATCAGTTGTGAGGGAAAAGGATATGGCAAAGAAAAAAGCAAAGAAGGCGAAGGTAAAGCAGAATGGAGTTAAATCGAATACAGTGAAGAAGGAGGCTGTCCGGCAGGCAGAAGTGAAGAATGACAGCATGTTCCAGAAGCGCATGGAACGTCATCATGACGAACTCCGCTGGCTCTATATGGAGCTTTACGGCAATGACAGTATGTTTATGGAGCTGTGTGAGCAGATGGGCAGCTATTATGAGAACCGCAGCCAGAGCTTAAAGAGTCTGGATGAGAGGAGGGAGCAGAATCCGGAGTGGTTTAGGCAGAAGGATATGCTGGGCATGATGCTGTACATAGATAACTTTGCAGGGAATCTGAAGGGAGTAAGGGAGAAGCTTTCTTATCTGGAGGACTGTAATGTGAACTGTATTCATCTGATGCCGTTTCTGGATACACCGGAGGGCCGGTCCGACGGGGGCTATGCGGTAGCTGATTTCAGGAAGGTAAGGCCGGATCTTGGAACAATGGAGGATCTGGCGGAGCTTGCAGAGGAATGCCATAACAAGGGAATGAACCTGTGCATGGATTTTGTAATGAACCATACTTCCGAGGATCATGAGTGGGCAGTGAAGGCAAGACAGGGGGACGGCGAGTATATGAGCCGGTATTTCTTCTATGACAGCTTTGATATTCCGGCTCAGTTCGAGGCGACGGTGCCGCAGGTATTTCCGACTACAGCGCCGGGGAATTTTACGTGGCTGCCGGAGATCGGGCACCATGTTATGACCAGTTTCTATCCCTACCAGTGGGATTTGAATTACGCAAATCCCCGGGTATTTAATGAGATGATGTATAATTTCCTGTATCTTGCCAATCAGGGAATGGATATCATCCGGATTGACGCGGTTCCTTATATCTGGAAGGAGCTGGGAACTCAGTGCAGGAATCTTCCGCAGGTACATACGATTGTGCGCATGATGCGTATGATCAGCGAGATCGTATGTCCGGGCGTGGTACTTTTAGGCGAAGTGGTGATGGAGCCGGAGAAGGTGGCGCCTTATTTTGGAACGGTGGAGAAGCCGGAGTGCCACATGCTTTACAACGTAACCACCATGGCGTCAACCTGGCACACAGTGGCGACGAGGGATGTAAGGCTTCTGAAAAATCAGATGAATATTGTAAACAGCCTGCCAAAGGAATATACTTTCTTAAATTATCTCCGCTGCCATGATGATATCGGCTGGGGGCTGGATTATAATCTGTTGAAATACTGGGGAATGGAAGAGGTTCCCCATAAGAGATATCTGAATGATTATTTTACCGGAAAAGCAGAGGGAAGCGTCAGCCGGGGCGAGTTGTATAATGAGGACCTGGTGCTCGGGGATGCAAGGTTCTGTGCAACGACAGCCTCTATGTGCGGAATTGAGAGCGCAGGCTTTGAGGGAAATGAGGAGAAGATGGAGTATGCTATCCGGACAGATGTGATGCTTCACGCATATATGCTGATGCAGACGGGAATCCCGATGCTGTACAGCGGCGACGAGGTAGGTCAGGTTAACGATTATACCTATAAAGAGCATCCGGTAAAATGGGAGGATTCCCGTTATATCCACCGGGGTGCATTCAAGTGGGAGCTGGCGGACAGCAGGGCTGATAAGAACAGTGTTTCGGGTAAGATTTTCCAGAGCCTGGATCAGCTGGAGAAAATACGCAGGCAGGAGAAGGTATTTGACAGTGATTCGGATGTGTGGATTATTGATATACCGGATATATCCATACTGTGTATTGCCAGAGATAAAGAGGATGAGCGCATGGTGGGAGTCTTTAACTTTGGCGATTGGGAGAAGGAAATTGATGTGCCGGAGGCTGGAGAGTTCTACAGCTTGATAGATGGACAGAAGGCAGATATTCACCGGGTGAAGCTGCCGGGACATGGATTTGCGTGGCTGAAACGGGCGTAACCCATATGAAGTGAGAATCCGGACGAAGGGTGAAATGCCGATGAAAAGGATAAGCCGGCAGAAGGAGACAGCATGGGATTTTTGAAGAAAGAGAAAACAAGGATGGTTTTCTGTTGTAACAAATCTATGGAAGAGATTTTAAAGTGTCTGGAGAAACCTAGGTTTGAAGATAATCTGAGCTACACATTTTTTGAGGAAAACGGCGCTTATTGCTTCTCTGTTACAAAACTTCCCTACCAGCTTGGCAAGAGGAGGCCGGTGCCTTACCGCCTGTGGTTTGAACAGGGAGGGGACGGACTGTATCTGCTGATTGAAGAAAAGGAAGCGGTCAGCGTGATGACAGCTTCCGCTCAGGAACCGGAGATATATCGTTTCTTTATTGAGAAATGTGACTGCGAGCCTGCCGGAAGGGAAGAGTAAGAAAGCCTGTCTGCCGTGCCGGTAAAGGCGCATTGGATGGAGAAGACACGAAGGATGGTGAGGCACATGGAGACAGGAAAAAGACATGATCTGGCATGGTTTTACTGTGGGGCCGTACTATTTGCGGCCTCCTTTTTGCTTCTGTTCCTTGCAAGAAGGGCGGCAGGGATGGCACAGTGGTATGCCGTATATATGTATCCTGTTATTGTGGGGACGACAGGGAGGATCTTTGGGCTGTTTCCCATGTCAGTTGTAGAAGTGCTGCTGTATGTGACGATATGTCTGGTTCCCGCATCTATGGTCAGGCTTCTTGTCCGTCTGATACTGCGGAAGGCCGGAAAAGCGGAGACGGCACATTATTTTTCGGGAATCTGGCTTACAGCGTCGGTGCTGTTTCTTCTATATACCTTGAACTGCGGAATTAATTATCAGAGGAAGTCTTTCTCAGAGCAGGAAGGTATTGTGACGGAAGCATATTCTGTGGAAGAGCTTCAGAGAGTCTGCGAGATTCTCACACAGGATGTGAATACATATGCAGAGCAGGTGGAACGGGACGGAGACGGCCTGATGGTACTGGATGGCTTAGAGCGGGAACTGGCAGTGGAGGCGATGCACAGTCTGGGTGAGAGCTATGAGGGAATGGCGGGCTTTTATCCAGAGCCGAAGGCGCTTGCAGGCTCCTGGCTGTTATCTGTGCAGAATCTGTCCGGGATTTATGCGCCGTTTACGGTGGAAGCCAACTATAACAATGATATGACGGATTATAATATCCCATTTACTGCCTGTCATGAGCTGTCCCATTTGAGAGGCTTTATGCAGGAAGAGGAGGCGAACTTTATCGCTTATCTGGCATGTATGGAGTCGGATGTGCCGGAATTTCGTTACAGCGGAAGCCTGCTTGGATGGATCCACTGCACAAATGCGCTGCGCAGGGAGGATATCGCTGCGTGGAAGGAGGTGCGGGAACAGCTTTCTGAAAAGGTGCTGGCGGATCTTCAGGCAAATAGTGAATTCTGGTCATCCTATGAGGGAAAAGTATCGGAAGTATCGGAGCAGATCAACGATCATTACCTTAAGGCAAACGGTCAGTCTGACGGGGTGAAAAGCTATGGACGGATGGTGGATCTTTTGGCGGCATATTTAAAAGAAAGATGATTAAAAGAAAGATAGAAAAAATACTTGCAAAAGCCATTGGGTTATGATAGTATGATTATCGCACGTGAGAATTCAGATTATGGTTTCTTGCGTAAAATATATGATACGGCTCCATGGTCAAGCGGTTAAGACATCGCCCTTTCACGGCGGTAACCCGGGTTCGATTCCCGGTGGAGTCATAAGGCGCCATAGCCAAGTGGTAAGGCAAAGGTCTGCAACACCTCTATCACCAGTTCAAATCTGGTTGGCGCCTTTTAAAAAGCCCGGTAATTCACAATGTCATTAAAAATTAAGGAATCTTTTCATTTAAATTGTAAAAGGTTCCTTTTTCTTTGTGGTTTAGCAGGAATGGAAATCCATCATCTATAAAAAGAAAACGAAAATTCCTTTGCTTTAATGGATAGATATCCGGCTGGACAGGAGCTGCATGTACAGAGTATGTATCAATTACAAAGAGGTGGATGATTTATAATTAAATCATTGCGAGCTACATTTATAGAAAGGGACTGGAAACGGTGCTATCCGCCAGTCCCTTAGATATGTTAGCTTCCGCCGAAAACGCTGGATATACTTTTGGCTGTAGAAATGACTAATGGGGCAAGTTCTTGGATACGTGCATCTGACATGCGGTAAGTAGTAGCCGCAAGACTAATAGCCGCAATCGCCTTGCCAGAAAAATCAGTGATTGCAGCCGCAACACATCGGATTCCGGGTTCGTGCTCCTCGTTATCAATGGCATAACCTTGCTGACGTATTATCTTTATTTCTGCTTGCATTGCGGCCAGCGAAGTGAGTGTGCTTGGAGTATAGGGAATAATTTCGCTGCTATGCCAGATCCTAATGATTTCTTCATCACTGCATGCCGCCATAATGCTTTTTCCGACACCGGTACAATACATATAATTTCTCATGCCAATCGCTGAAGACATGATAGAAAAATTATGTGGTGCCTGCTTGTACAAATAAACGACCCATTGATCGTCTGGAACGACGAGGTGCGTGACTTCGTTTGTCAAGGAAGTCAATTTTTCGAGATAAGGCCGGGAAACAGAGAGTAAGTCGAACCCGTCTAAAGCCCTGCTGCCTATTTCAAAAAGCCGAATTGTTAATTTGTATTTTCCAGTTATCGGATCTTTAGTAATGTAATTCATCTTTCCAAGTGTAGAAAGAAGTCGAAATACTGTACTTTTATGTAAAGAAACGATTTCGGATAAATCACCGAGAGAGATTCCTTTCGGATATTCTGAAAGTGCTTCTAAAATTGAAAAAACCCTTTCTACAGATTGAACAGTTGAATTATCCATAAATTACCTACCTTGTGCATAATATAATTTAGTATATACTATATTTTGGTAATTAGCAAGGGCTCAATCTCTTGCCATAAGCGGTCAATCTCATGTAAAGACGAGGCGGAAAAAGTTGTTGATTTGTTGCGCATGAGTGTATTTTTAAATATTCCACGACGTACCATGATTTCTTTTGCAAATGCCGTGCCATAAAGTAGTTCTGCTTGTAGTGCAGGAAGAATCTGATGATGGAGCTGCCTGGCTTCCTGCTCTTTTCCATCGTAAAATAGATTCCAGACTTTTTGTGAAACATCACATAATTCGCATGCCTGTATGGTGGCAGTTGCACCATTGGCAAAATCCAAAGGAGTATATGCTCCGCCAAATCCACTCATGATTCCTTCCAAATTGGAGGTTTTACGTTGATTTAATTCATCGATAGAAAGGGGTCCTGGTGAAACTTCCTGTTTAACCCATCTAATATTAGGCACGGATGCACATAATTCTAGAATCTCATCCACAGAGAGAGAGACCCCTGGAAGACTGATGTTTTGAATCATTACAGGAAGTCCTGTATTAGAGGCAAGGGCTTTGAAATATTCAATCACACCGGTTTTGTTACTGTCGCCGCACCAAGGTGCCATGGAAATAATAGCGTCAGCGCCTATCTTTTCGGCATATTGGGCATAAGATATGGCAGTGTAAATATTTGTAGCAGCGGCATTAGCAATGATTGGAATTCGCCCGTTGGAAATTTCAACAGGAATTCGGATCATAAGGCGACGCTCATCTTCGCTAAGTGACATGAATTCGGAAACCATGACGGGCGTACATATATTCCCTACATGGGATTTGCAAATAAACTCAAGTTCTTTTTCTAAAATTGGAATATCAATTCGGTAATCTTCGGTAAATGGTGTCATAGGGATGGCTCCGCTTCCGCGGGCATCTTTTAATGATTTAATCATACTTTTTTCCTCCGTATTTCATATTTAAAAATGATTAACAATATTGTGTCTTGGAATTCTGTTGTTAAGTATATCTAGTACATTTTCTTTTACGATTTTTCCAATGCGGCGGACAGCTTCGTATGTGCAGGCGGCCATATGTGGAGTTGTGATAAGTTGTTGGTTGCTGTAATTGGAAAAAGGATTATCCATATTTGGGGAGTTGTATGGTTCGTTCTCGAATACGTCAAGAGCAGCTCCTCTGAGCAAATTCTCGTTAAGCGCTCTGAGTAGGTCGTTTTCCAGAATGATTCCGCCTCTGGCTGCGTTTGCGAGAAAGGCAGATGGTTTCATTTTTTTTATGAGCGTGTAGTCTATGCAGGATACGGTGTTTCCTGTTAAAGGGGCATGTATACTAATAAAATCCGACTGCGAAAAAACATTTTCCAAGGTTGTGTATTCAACCCCATATTTTTCCTGATATTCAGAATTGGGAAATGGGTCATAGGCTAAAATGTTCATTTGAAAGCCAAGACGAGCTATGCGTGCAACTTCCCCGCCAATTGCTCCCATACCGACGATTCCATATGTTTTATGAAAGAGTTCTGTTCCCATATAAGAAATCCAAATGTTCTGCTTTACCTGTGTAGAAGAATCGAGAAATCCTCGGGCTAAATTTAACATGGATGCGATTGTCAGCTCGGCTACAGCGGTGGCATTGCCGCCTCGGGCATTAGTAACATAGATGCGGCGTGCTGATGCGGCGGATATATCAATATTATTATATCCAGAGCCGAATACGGCTATTAATTTGAGACTGGGAGCAAGATCCATGAGCCTTGCGGTAATGGGCATGCCGCATACGATACAGATATCGCAATTTGAGAATTTTGTTTCTATTTCTTTCTGTGTTATGTTTGCGTGTTCAGGCAGAAATTCCAGTGTTACATCCAGATGCTTGAGGAATTCAAGGAAATCTGGATCGGAATGTACGTAAACATCTGCGTGTTGTAGAAATATTTTTTTCTTATGCATTGATTACCTCCTGTTTCATAATGTGAAATATATTTTTGATATATGATATAATAACACAATTTTATTTGTAAATCAATGAAATGATAAAAATATGTATATTTCAGTAAAAATGTATATTTAAGGTTGACAATTAAAAGTAAAAATGGTATAAAGTATCTATACCGTATTATGAATATGAGTTTCATAATATGAAATAGAAGGAGGGAAATACAATGAAGAAAAGATGGATATCTGTAGTTATGGGATTACTAATGGTTTGCTGCACGACAGCCTGCCAATCTGGCGAAAGTAAACAGTCGGATGAAACGACTGTGAAAGAGCAGGGTGCAGAGGGAGACGATTCTTTTGCAGATTTGAGTCCGGTTACCGTCAAGATGGTCTGTACATCTTTGGAAGGGGAAGAACCAACGCCGGAAATGCAACGGATTGCAGAGGAAATCGAGGATAAAAGTGGAGGTAAAATTACATTTGATATTACAATAGGAGGATCAACACTTTTTGGAGAAAGTGAAATGTATGATATGCTTCGAAGCGGTTCTATTGATATGTGTAATGTGGCTCCGACTCAATTTTCGGATATTGCTCCGGAGATGAGTGTATGTTGTTGGCCATATGTATTTGAAAGTGCTGATAACATTAATAATTTTTGGACAGGAGAGAGTTCGCAATATCTGAAAGATATGGTAAAGGATAAGTCGGGCATAGAGATTCTTACTACTGGTTTTACAGGAGTAAGAAATGTTACCACACAAGGAATTGAAGTTCGATGCCCGGATGATTTGGATGGCGTGAAGATTCGGTGTATGGACAGCAAGATATATGTGGACGGAACGAACGCAATGGGGGCAACTGCGGTTCCGATTGCATGGAGTGAGTTATATTTTGCGCTTCAGACTGGGGTTGTTCAGGGACAGGAAAATGCAAATACAGTTATGGAAGCAGGAAGTTTGTATGAGGTTCAGGATACATTAAGCCTTACTGAACACTTGTATTCTATGAGTACATTTGCGGCAAATGGAGATTTCTGGGATGCGCTTCCAGGAGAATTTCAGGATTTAATTCGAGCAACATTCGTTGAGCATTTTAAAGCATTTCCTGAGAAACTTCAAGAAGAAAACGATAAACTTCTTGAAAAGTTTAAAAGTGAGTATGACATGAAGATTGTGGAAGATGTGGATAAGCAGGCATTTATAGATGCATGCGGTGAGGAATTTATGAAAGAATTCGGAGATGATGAAGCTTATGTAAAAATGTATGATGCCATAAAGGAATGCGCCAAATAAGACTTTATACAAAGGGAAAAGTCATGTACTGACGAGGAGGGGTAAACAATGAGACGAATGTTCTCCTATTTAAATAAAAATATCGAATTAATTTGTATGATGTTTTTTTGCGGAATTCTCTGCGTTTCCGTATTTTTACAAATTGTTACCAGAGTTATGGTTGCTTCTTTTTCATGGACGGAAGAGATGGCACGATTTTCATTTGTGTGGTTTTCTTTCTTCTGCATCAGCTATTGCATCAGAGAACGGGGACACATTGCCTTTGATTTGCTTATAACCCATGTGGGAGAAAAGTACAAGCATATATTTCATTTGCTTATACAGCTTGTAATGATAGTGGCATTTATTTATTTGTTCTATATAACGGTTCGCTTTATACCGTTTGGTCATGCAAAACGAGCGCCCGCGATGGACGTGTCGATGACTGTATTAAATGTTAGTGCTCCGATTGGGATGGGGTTATGCTGCGTTCGCTCTCTACAGGGGTTTGTTTCTGAGGTGAGAAAGAAAAGGGGGGAGAAGTAAATGGGTCTTTCTATAATGGCAGCTATTATAATAGTGACAACATTGGTTGGATTTCCGCTGTTTTTTAGTTTTTTGCTGGGATGCATATCGTTTTTTTTGCTGACTCCGGGATTAGATATTATGATGCTTCCGACGAAGATGATTAGTGCAATGAACTCATTTCCGTTTCTTGCAATTCCGTTTTTTATTCTTGCAGGTCAGATTATGAACCGCGGAGGGATAACTAGGCGTATATTTAAATTTGCTGATACTTTGGTCGGTCGGTTTAGAGGTGGCCTGGGGTATGTTAATATTTTGGCAAGTTTTATATTCTCGGGTATGTCAGGGTCTGCGCTTGCAGATATTGGAGGACTAGGCGTTATTGAGATTGATGCGATGAAAAAAGCGGGTTATGATGAAGAATTTTCGATTGGTCTTACAGCGGCATCATCTACAATCGGTCCAATCGTTCCTCCGAGCTTGCCGTTTGTATCATATGCATTGTTTGCCAATGTATCTTTAGGAACATTGTTTTTGGCAGGTTTTACCCCAGGTATTATTATGGTTATTGTTCTGAGTGTTATGAATTATTATTTTGCAAAGAAAAGAAATTATCCAGTGGGAGACAAATATAAAATAAAAGAGATAGCGAGAGCCTTTTTTGACAGCTTTTGGGCCTTGCTTTCTCCGGTTATCTTGATTTGCAGTATTTGGTTTGGATGGGTTACTCCAACAGAGGCGGCATTTATATGTGTGGTTTACAGTTTCTTTGTTGGCATATATATTTATAAAGATATAAAAGTCCGGGAAATTCCACAAATTATGATAGATGGATTTAAGGCAATGGCGCCCTGCCTCTCGATTGTTCTTGTTACGGTTGTTATGGGATTCGTTTTTAACTATGTTGGTTTGAACAAAATTATATATAGCTTTGTGTCTGGGATTACTACAAATAAATTTATATTCCTGCTGTTGATTAATATTTTTCTGCTTATTATAGGAATGATATTAGATCCTAGTGCTTCCATGGTGGTTTTGGTTCCGATTTTGGCGCCAGTGGCACAAATGTATGGAATAAATCTTGTTCATTTTGGCGTGATCATCTGTCTGAATCTGATGATTGGATTGCTTACGCCCCCAGTAGGTATGTCGCTATATCTGCTTGTTACGACGACAGAGCGTTCCTTTAAATATATCGTACGTTCAATCGTTCCCTGGCTATTGCCGCTTTTTGCTTCGCTTATTATCGTGACATATATGGAAGGTCTGGTGATGTTTGTTCCGAATCTTCTGGGTATGTAGAGGGGAGAAGATTCATGCCAGAAATAGTAACATTAGGAGAAACAATGTTTTGTATTACACCTAAAACGTCAGGGATGCTTCGATATATGAAAGAATATGAAGCACATATTGCTGGCGCAGAGAGCAACTTTGCAATTGGTGTCAGTAAAATGGGGCATTCAGCAGGGTGGATTAGTCGTCTGGGGGCAGATGAGATTGGTAATTTTATTTTAAATTCTATTCGAGCTGAAGGAGTAGATACCTCACAGGTGGAGTTTGATGAAGATTATCGTACAGGGCTGATGGTGAAACAGAGCAAAACGAATGGTGAAACCAGTGTGTTTTACTATAGAGATGGTTCTGCCGCCAGCCATTTGGAATATCTTCGGTTGAACAGAGAATATTTAGACAGGACCAGACTGGTTCATCTAACAGGTGTTACGCCGGTGTTGAATCAAGAGTGTGAAGGGAAAATATGGGATTTATTTAGTATCGCAGAAGACAAGAAGATTCTGGTTAGTTTTGATCCTAATATCCGATTAAAATTATGGAAAGGGCAGGATTATTCAGATATGCTGCGGAGAATGATGGGTAAAGCTTCCATAGTATGCCTTGGAGAAGAAGAAGCTGAAATTTTGTTGGGAACAAAAGATGCAAAAGAAGTGTTTGGACAATTATTTTCTCATACTAATGTACAATATGCGGCGTTAAAACAGGGGAGGAAGGGGGCATATATAAGTAATGGAAGTCAAATGTTAAAGATTCCCCCGTTTTCGTGTTGCTGTGTTGACCCGATTGGAGCGGGAGATGCATTTGATGCGGCTTTAGTATGTGGTATTCTCGAAAATAAACCATTGGAAGTCTGTGGGAGGATGGCGGCAATTGCAGGCGCTATGACAACAGAAAGCTATGGTGATACGGAAGGAGTTCCTTCGAGAAGAATGATGGAAGAAATTTTAAAAAATGAAAGGATTGTTTATAGATAAGGAGATATTTTGCATGGAAGCATTATTTAGAGAACATAAAATATGTGCTATTTTCAGAGGAATACCAAAGAATATTTTTCTCCCATATGCAAAGGCTTTATATGATGGAGGCATACGCCTTTTTGAGGTTTCGATGACGGATCCGGACGCGGAAAAAGAGATTACATGGCTTAAAGAAGAATTGCAGAAGGATGCAGTGATAGGCGCAGGTACTATTATTGACCGAGAGGCTTTTTTTAGGGCGGAAAGCGTGCAGGCAGCTTTTTATTTGTCGCCGTCGGCGGATACAGAGATATTGGAATTATGTCAGAAAAAAGAACGGAAGCTTATACCTGGTGTACTTACTCCGTCGGACATTTCAAAATGCATTCATTTTGGATTTTATGTGTTAAAGCTGTTTCCGGTGAGTGAAGTGACTGACGGTTATGTGCATCAATTAAAAGGCCCTTTTCCAGAGGTTGAATTTATTGCTGTGGGCGGGGTTAGATTAGCAAATATAAAGAATAAAATAAATGCAGGCTATATTGGCGTTGGGATAGGAAACGGAATGATTCGGGAGAATCTTATAAAGGAAAAGCAATGGGGGATGGTTACTGAGAGTGTAAAAGAAGCATTGTGTCTATTTAAGTAAAAGGTGTTAGTCAGCATTTATGTTGGTATGCATATTTCCGGCAATTATGAACACTGAAATATCAGAGATAATGAAAAAAAGTCTGTAAATAAGATTCTTCTATGATAATGATGGGTGAAAGGTCTGAAAACAGAGCCTTTCGCCCTTGCTCTATATAGCAGTTAATAAAGAGCATGCCAAAAACAGGCGGTTTTTCCAAACATTTGCGTATGACGGAACCCATGGTTTTCTTTCGCGGTTCCAAAGATTCGTTCTATGGTTTCTTTTCTAAGTGAGTATAAATCCTTCATCCCCGGTGTCTGACGGATATCTTCACACATCTCCATGTAGGGTTCTCTGGGGCGCTTGTATGGTATAAACGGTTTAATCCCATCATCGATCAGGAGCTTTGCAATACCGGGAGTCTTATATCCCACATCCGCTATCTGGATACATTTTCCTGTTAAAGACTTTATCACGATCCAGTGATGCTCCGAGACATAATAATCCATTTGACCGGATGCTGATAGCGCAGGCTAAATATGAGTTTATTATAGCACTTCATCCAGAAGTCACAAACAAGGTCTTGTGAGTCGTTGAAAAGAAATTAAGAAGCAGGTATAATTAACATGATATAAAATTAAGAAATGAGAGTGTATTATGATTGAACATATCGCTTTAAGGCTGACTGATTTACAGCAATTTCTTCTTTTGCACTGGAAACGGATGTTTTTTCAGATGTAAAATGAAAACAGGATTTTAAATATGGAATAGGGAAAATAAATAATGGCAGTAGTAAGTGGCGTATGGACAATGCACGGTATGGAGCGGGATTCATATCTAAGGAATGATTTCCATATTTTGCAAACTACTGGCGGAACGGCTATGATTTTGATGCCAGATGGGAAGATGGGCTTGCCCTAAAGTAAAGGTGGTATATAATTTGATTAACAGAGAAGACATGTTGGAATTAACGAGGAGGATGACACCTGCCCGGACATCCATTACGAGGGCTGCAGGATGTTATGTAGATGGGGACAGGGAATATGACGGGAGCTTTAATACGAATTTCCTAAACCTGTCAGGAGCAGAGAAGACAAAGAATCTGAAGCTTGCAAAGGCAGTGCCGTTTTCTGATACGAATAAGAATCTGAAGAAATATGAATTTCTGCCTGAGTCACAGAAACCGGGAAGCATGTGGCAGTTACTTATGGCGATGAAAGAGTGCGGGTTGAAGAATGACGCATTGATGGATACCTTTTATGAGGTTGTTATGGAACGCTATCAGGCAGATTCAGAATATGCCATCCTGGTATTTCATGATCGTTATGATATCCCTGCAAAGGCATTGGATAAAGAGAGGTTGTGGGAATCCGAGGAAGTATTTGAATATTTGATTTGTGTAATCTGTCCGCTTGCGGGGGAATATGAGCCGGGAGAACCGGAATGCGGATTCCTGTTTCCGGCATTTACAGACCGAAGCGGTGATCTGAATCATGTGAATGTATTCCAGAAGAATCCGGGCAGGCCTCATATGGAATTGGTGGAGAGGATTCTAGGGGTTCATTAGAGTGAGAAATGGTATACGGATGAGAACATTGACCGTATATGCGGATAGATGCTGGAAAAAAGAAAGACATCCTTTTACGATTCCTCTAATCCGTTATTAACCTTATACTTTTGATATGTTTAAATATAACATGGAGTGAATCTTATAAAAAGAAAATTTCAGTCTATCTGGAAGGGAGCATATCCGTATGAAAAACAGCCCTGCCAAAGTTACGGCCAAATAAGATTCCCGCCAATAAAAGGGAGGCTCCCAGACCTGAATAAAATACAGCAATGAAGCGCTCAGGGGCTAACCCGGATGTCCGGATACCAATTCCGCCTGCCATCATAAAGAACATAATGGCAAAGGATTTCCCGTCGAAGAATTTAAGAAAAAACTGCTTGTCTTCTGTATAATTTCTAATCCGTTCCGAGTGTTTCTTTACTAACTTTCCAAAAATAAATTTTTGAAAAACAGCAAAAACAACTCCTGACGTTAGTAGATTCCATGTTGTTACGTAGGACTGATATGCCAGATAACCGATTCGGAAAATATTAAAACCTGCTGCACACCATACCAAACAGGCAATAAGTAATAAAGTGTTTCGTTTGACTTTCATAGACTTGCTCCTTTCTGAACGATGTTCACTATGTTGTATAAAAAATCCACATACCTATGGGGAGATGTGGATTTTTTAATAAATCGTCCGATGAATAATCTCCAAAATAACCGAAGGGTCATAATCCTGCCGGAGTATCGAGGATAATATTAATGAGAACAGGATATTAGAAAATTTCTCTATTGTAAACTGCTCGTTAAAGGCATTGGGACGAACTTTTGTGTCATGTTTTAATACAGCTTCCAAGCGGTTTACAATATGCTCCCATGTGTGATACATGAGCTGTTTCCCGTCAGATTTTTTCTCTCCGAAGCCAAACGAGTGAAGTGTAAAAAATCCTGGATATTTCTCGCAGCCATATTCCATTCGTTCGTATATCCAGGTAATGCAGGATTGTGTATCATCAAATTCCATTGATTCCTGCGGTAGATGAAAAATGTCATACCATACGCTTTCTACTGTGGCACTGACCAGCTCGGCTTTTGAACCGAAATAATTGTAAATACACCCTACCGATACACCGCAGGCCCTAGCTACGGATCTGATGTTCACTGCGGGCCATCCTTGCTGCTGGATTAACTCACGGCTGTTTTTTAAGATTTCATCTTTTGACGTTATTATAATATTCATATTATCACCTCAAAATGAACAATGTTCATTATAGTGATTTGTAATAGGATTGTCAAGTGCTTTTTCAATACCTTGATTTTTTGGAGGAAACTAAAAAATGCAGCATAAAGACCCGGAATTACCGGCTGAACTGTCTGCGGGCTTTTTACAGCTATGCCACAATGAGGGATGCCTCACTTGTGGTCTATCAGTCCACACTGTTCCAGATCCCGTTTAAGAAAACAGAAAAAGTAGAAACCGTCGATTACCTGAGCAAGGGAGCTATCCAGGCTTTGCTGGCACAGCCGGACGCCGGCAGCAAAAAAGGGACACGGGATCTGTTTCTTATGTCTCTGATGTATGATACAGCAGCCCGAGTTCAGGAGATCATAGATTTAAAAATCTGTGATATACGGCTGGGGGATACGCCGCAGGTAAAGCTACACGGGAAAGGCAACAAGTCCCGTTCCATCCCCCTTATGAAAGATACGGTTTCCCATTACCATAGGTATATGCGGGGGTTTCACCCCGGCGAGCCAGAGTGCTCCCGGAAACAGTTATTTTATACAATACAGAAGAATGTATGCAGCCCAATCTCTGATGACACGGTTAGGGCCTTTATGAATGGATATGCAAAGACTGCCCATGTGGCATTTCCTGAAGTGCCGGAGAAAATCCACCCTCATATTTTCCGGCATAGCCGTGCCATGCATTTATACCAGCATGGAATGGATCTGACAATGGTATCCCAGTGGCTCGGCCATGCAGATATCTCTACGACATTAATCTACGCACATGCAGATACAGAGATGAAGCGTAAAGCTATGGAAGAAGCAACAGGTGACTATTTCCCAAAAGTATCGGCAGAGGAATCACCTTATGATATCAATGATGATGCTGTCCTGAAACGGTTGTATGGATTGAAATAAAAAAATCTTATCCCGAATTTTCAGAAGAACGTTGACAACAAGCTGGAAAATCTTATCCCGAATTTATATATGAGAAAGCTCAATTTATAAGGCTCTAATAAAGAATTCGGGATAAGATACTTTTCGGTATAATTCTTTGTCGATTAATTCATCAACATTTGCATTAGGTCCTTTTCCGGTAATGCGATGGCGGGCATCCTTTCTGTTCCCGGAACAGCCTGCTGAAATATAACGGATTCTCATACCCAACAATCCGGGCAATCTCATTTACGGCATAGTTCGTGGTTTCAAGCAGCAGCTGGGCATTTGTGATGCGGATGGAAGTGACAAACTGCATAGGGGTAGTCCCAGTGTATTTTTTGAAATTCCGGATAAACCAACTGACGCTCATCCCCCTTGAAGCTGCATATTCTTCAATATTGATATCTTGGTTATAATTCTCATTAAAGTAGGAAACGGCAGCCGCCATCTCGTGGTCTAAGTACTCGTTCTTTGGCGTATGCTCTTTGCCTAATTCCCGGTGGAAGGTAATCAGCAGATGGCGCAGCAGTAGCACCAGCATTTCTTCATAATCCTCTTGGCATCTTTGCAATTCCAAAATAATCCTTTTGAATACGCGTTCATATTCCAATGAGGTCCCGACAGGGAATACCCGCCTGTCATCGGGGAACCCATATTTTCGCAAGATATTCTTTACATCGCTTCCGGTAAAATGGACCCAGTAAACCTCGGTCTTATCAATTCCATAGTATTCATACTTTTGGAATTCCTTTGGGCGGAATAGGACAATGTTTCCGGCGGCCACAATTGTTTCATTTTCGGGGCTGCCAAAATGAAAATGGGCACGTCCGGAAGCAATATAGATAATTTGGAAATCCAATCTTCCTCTAGGGCGGTAGGTTGGCAGCCTTGGATGGGAAGAAAGGCGGTAAGTCCCGCAGCTTCCCACAACCAGCGGTTTGCTTTTGTCTTTGAAGTCAAGAACGGAATTGTTTTTGTAACTGGAATTGATGTACATAGTGGATCCCTCCTTGGGCATATTTTGGAACAGGAAAACAGCAGTTCAAATTACAAGCGGATGGCGCTTCCCAGCAGAATGGCATTTGTTTAATAGTATCATTTTGTGCATATTTTGTCCAGTTCTGTTTATAGACATATTTTGTTGGCAAGTGTATGATTTTATCAAGAAATTAAGTGAACAGAAGAAAATAGCAGCAATAGTAGGACTAGGAGGGAGCTTAATACAAGAATAAAATTATATATATCAAAGGAGGATTGCACTATGGTTGTGCCACGTTACTATGAGGATTTGGGTATGCTGCATGAAAACACGATGCCTGCGCGGGCTTATTACATCCCGGCGTCCCAGAGAAGGGATGATCTGGCAGAGAACCGTGAAAACTCAGACCGGCTGCAGTTGCTGGGTGGGGAGTGGGGGTTCAAGTATTTTGAAAGCATTTATGATGTGCCGGATGCGTTTTATGGGAGCAGTTATGATACGTCGGGATTTGGCAAAATTTCAGTTCCGGGCGTATGGCAGATGGCTGGGCATGACAGCCACCAGTATACCAACATCCGCTATCCTTTTCCCTTTGACCCGCCGTATGTACCACAGGATATTCCGTGCGGGGCATATGTACATACTTTTTCTTACCAGAAGGATGGGAAAGCGCCAAAAGCGTTTTTAGACTTTGAAGGGGTGGATAGCTGCTTTTATGTTTGGCTGAATGGGTTTTATGTGGGATACAGCCAAGTGTCCCATGGGGTAAGTGAATTTGATGTGACTTCTTTCCTGCAGGAGGGAAAAAACAGGCTTGCAGTATTGGCGCTCAAATGGTGTGACGGTTCTTATCTGGAAGATCAGGATAAGTTCCGCATGAGCGGAATTTTCCGGGATGTGTATTTGCTGAAACGTCCCAAGCGGGCCGTGAGGGACTACCATATCACAACCAAAGTGGCAGAAGGCAGCGCCGCCGTAAACGTGGACGTTTGCTTTAGCGAGCCGGTGGATACAAAGATAACCATAGAAGACAAGTATGGGGCAGTGGTGGCGGAAGGCAGGGTTTCAGAGGGTGGCCGGTTGGGGCTTGTTGTGCATAACCCTATCCTTTGGAATACGGAAAACCCGTATTTATATACGGTAATTTTTGCGGCGCAGGATGAGGTGATCGTAGACCATATAGGCTTCCGGACCATAGAGATTAAGGAAAAAGTAATTTATTTTAACGGGGAGAAAATTAAGTTCCGTGGTGTGAACCGCCATGATTCCGACCCGGAAACAGGATGTGCAGTCAGCGTGGAACAGATTAAGGCCGACCTCGCCTTGATGAAACAGCACAATTTCAATGCAATCCGTTCCAGCCATTATCCCAACGTGCCATATTTTTATCAGATGTGCGATAAGTACGGATTTATGGTAATTGATGAAGCGGATATCGAAGCGCATGGGCCGTTTATGCTGTACCGTAAGGAAGATACGGATTTCAACCGTTTCAGCCGCTGGAATGAAACGGTTGCAGACAATCCGGCTTGGGAGCAGGCAATCCTAGACCGCGTGCAGCTTATGGTACAGAGGGATAAAAACCGTCCCTGCATTGTGATGTGGTCCATGGGAAACGAGAGTGCGTATGGCTGTAATTTTGAGAAAGCGCTGGAATGGACAAAGAAATTTGACCCAGACAGGCTGACACAGTATGAAAGCGCGAGATACCGCAATTACAGCGTGACTTACGACTATGGGAATTTGGACCTGTACAGCCGGATGTACCCGTCGCTGGCAGAGATTTCAGAGTATTTGGAGAAAGACGGGAGCAAGCCGTTCCTGCTGGTGGAATATTGCCACAGTATGGGAAACGGGCCGGGGGATTTTGAGGATTACTTCCAGATTATCCATAGCGATGAGCGGATGTGCGGCGGTTTTGTATGGGAATGGTGTGACCATGCAATTGCACATGGCAAGGCGGGGAATGGAAAGGCCATGTACCAGTACGGCGGCGACCATGGGGAAGCAATCCATGATGGGAACTTCTGCATGGATGGGCTGGTATATCCGAACCGCACACCCCATACCGGGCTGCTGGAGTATAAAAATGTCTACCGCCCTGCAAGGGTTGTTTCCTATGATGAAAACAGCGGGGAGCTGGTGCTCCATAATTACATGGACTTTGACGACCTGAAAGACTATGTGGAAATTGCTTATGAAATGGTGCAGGATGGCCTGACGGTGGAAAAAGGGATATTGCCGGATGTTTCCATTGCGCCCCACAGTGATGGGAAAGCAGAATTGAAGTTACAGGTTCCGGCATTGGGAAGGGTTTACCTGAAACTGGAATACCGCTTAAAAAAAGAAATGCCGTTGATGGAGCGCGGCCATGTATTAGGATTTGATGAGAGGAAGCTTGCAAATGAGGACGGAAGGAACAGGCAGGCGGTAACGTGGATGGAACAGGAGCCTGTGCCCAGCGATATTACGGTAAAGGAAACAGATACGCAGATTGCATTGCAGGCAAAGGATTTCTGTTACAAAATAGATAAGCGCACCGGCATGTTTACGCAGATTCAGTTTGCGGGAAGGGATTATCTGAACGGCCCGATGGAATTAAACATCTGGAGGGCGCCCACAGACAATGATATGTATATCAAGGAAGAATGGAAAAAGGCGCATTATCATGAAGCTTATACCAGGGCCTACCGGATCAGCGCCCTTCAGAATGAAGATGGGGTACTGCTTATGGAGCATCTGGCAGTTGTGGCGCCAACCGTCCAGAAGATATTAGATGTGGAGCTCACATGGGAAATTCATGGGAACGGAAAGATATCATCCATAATCGCAGTAGAAAAAGAGGAAGAGTTCCCAGAGCTCCCACGGTTTGGGATACGTTTGTTCCTTGACAAGAAATTGGAAACTGTCAGCTATTTTGGGATGGGGCCGCAGGAAAGCTACCGGGATAAGCATCGGGGCTCCAGCCATGGATGTTACTGCTCCAAGGTCAGCCAGATGCATGAGGACTACATCCGCCCACAGGAGAATGGGAGCCATTTTGACTGTGATTATGTGGAAGTGGCGAATACCCAGTTTGGGATTGCAGCAGTTTCGGGACAGCCATTTTCCTTTAACGCATCCATATATACACAGGAAGAACTGGAACGGGCGGCACATAATTACGAACTTGAGGAAGCTGGCAGCACCGTGCTATGCATTGACTATGCATTGAATGGCATTGGTTCTAACAGCTGCGGCCCAGTGGTTTTGGATCAATACCGGTTTGATGATGCAACATTCCGGTTCCAGTTTGAGCTGGTCCCGTTTGCAAAAGGGTAATGCAAAAATGATGGAGTGCTGAGGAACGAAATAATAATGAGCAAAGGAGCGATACTTATGGAGGAAAAGAAATATTTAAAGTGGTATAACAAAGTAGGGTACGGTTCAGGCGATGTAGCGGGAAATGTGGTATATGCGTTCCTGACGTCCTTTGTCATGATCTACCTGACAGACACCATTGGTTTGGCGTCAGGGATTGTGGGGACATTGATTGCCGTATCAAAGCTGTTTGATGGATTTACGGACGTCTTTTTTGGTTCCATGATTGACAAGACGCATAGTAAGCTGGGGAAAGCAAGGCCGTGGATGCTGTATGGCTATATCGGCTGTGCGGTAACGCTGGTATGTTGTTTTGCAGTGCCTGCAAGCCTTGGGAAGACGGCGCAGTATGCATGGTTTTTCATCGCATACACCTTATTGAATGGCGTGTTCTATACGGCAAACAACATAGCATATTCGGCGCTTACTTCCCTTGTGACTAAGAACAGCAAAGAACGTGTGCAGATGGGTTCTTACCGTTTCATCTTTGCATTTTCCACAAGCCTCCTGATTCAGACAATTACTGTGGGGTTTGTAGATATGTGTGGCGGCGATGCGGCAGCATGGAGGCTGGTAGCAATCATCTATGCGGTTCTCGGTTTGGCTGTAAATACAATCTCTGTCCTTTCCGTAAAGGAACTTCCCGAAGAGAAGTTAAACGATGGCGCAGCAGCCAATGAGGAAGAACGGTATGGGCTGATTCAGGCATTTCATCTGCTTGTGAAAAACAAGTTCTATCTGATGATTTGTGGGGCTTACATCTTACAGCAATTGTATAGCGCCATGATTGGTGCAGGCATTTATTATATGTCTTGGGTATTGAAGAATAAAAACCTGTTCGGGCAGTTTGCATGGGCAGTGAATATCCCCCTTATCATCGCGCTGATATTTACCCCAACGCTGGTAGGGAAATGGAACGGGATGTACAAACTGAATTTAAGGGGTTACATCATTGCCGTAATCGGCCGGGCGATGGTTGTAGTTGCCGGATATATGGGAAGTGTCCCGTTGATGATGGTATTTACGGCGCTTGCAGCGTTCGGGCAGGGGCCTTGGCAGGGCGATATGAATGCCGTAATCGCCTCCTGTTCGGAGTACACTTACCTGACACAGGGAAAGAGGGTGGATGGGACGATGTACTCCTGCACTTCACTTGGGGTCAAAATCGGTGGCGGCATTGGGACGGCATTGGTAGGATGGCTCTTAGAATTCAGCGGTTATGTCGGCACAAATGCCGTGCAGCCTCAGTCAGCCCTAAATATGATGCAGTTTATGTATCTGTGGCTTCCGTTCATCTTTAATGTGCTGATTCTGCTCGTCCTTTCCAGGCTGAATGTAGAGGGAGCCAATGAAAAGATAAAAAAGGAAAAAGGCATGATGGCGGACGCTGTTTCAGAGTAAGCAGTAATGTTTTTTATCCGTGAAAAAAGCAAAAAGGACCATTTCACATTTGTGAAGTGGTCTGCTTTTTGAATCTCCAGTTTTCACAAAGTAGCCCCTTCAGCCAGATTATGCATGGTATACATGGCTGAAAAATTCTTCGTAGAAAGCTAACAGGCTGTTCATATAGTTTTTGAATTTGCTCATTTTGTATGCCTCCTTTCCGTATCTGCAAGTTTATTATATGGCACAGCGCTTAGGAATGCTTGCCAAATCATAAGAAAATGTAGACAAATCTTGCAGCGCAAGCCCAAAGGGGAACATACAGGAAATAAATTCATAGGAGGAAAGGGGATGTACCGATGCATTTGACAATTAAGGAAACAAAGGAAGAAATTTATGCGGTCAGGAGGGCGCCGAAACATGTATCTCCGCATCTGCACCATGCATTGGAGATTGTATGCGTCACAGAAGGGGCGTTGGAACTGGGCGTTGGGCAGGAATTGTACCATATGGAAAAGGGAGATATTGGGCTTGTTTTTTCAGACATCATCCACCATTATCAAGTGTTTTCCGGGGGAGTGAATCAAGCGGATTACATTCTCGTTCCGCCATCTGTCACTGGTATTTTTGCGGAAAAGATACAAAGCAGCGCACCGGAATGCCCGGTCGTGCAGGCAGTGCATCTGGAACCGGATGTTGCAAATGCCGTAAATGCAATCATGCAGATAAAGGAAGACGAGCCCATGGTCGTGCAGGCATATGTCCAGGTTATTTTAGCCAGATGCATGAATAAATTGAAACTGGCAGAAAAAAGCAGTGTGGGAAGTGACGACCTGATTTACCGGGCCGTTTCCTATATCTCCGGGAATTTCAGGAAACAGTTTTCTTTGGAGGATATGGCACGGGACTTAGGGGTAAGCAAGTATGTGCTGTCGCGGATATTTTCAAAGACATTTCACTGTAATTTTAACCAGTATCTCAATGAGGCGAGGTTAGGTTATGCATCCGGCAGGCTGGAACATACCAATGATACGGTACTGGATATCTGTCTGGACAGTGGTTTTGAAAGCCAGCGGACATTTAACCGGGTATTTAAGGAAAGATATAAGATTACGCCAAGTGAGTACCGGAAGAACCAGAAAGAGAACTTAGGCTTGTGAGGGCTATTCCGGTTGTGAGGAAACATTGAATGGCAGAAATATGGAACATGCCGCCCCATCAGCGTCCGTGAAAGTCAAAAGAACACAGGGCGCATATATTAATACAAAAAGAGAATCATATGGACAGAGTAAGAAAAATCATCAATGCCGGGCGTGCCCATGAAAAGGGGTACTATGGGGAGGAAATTGGCGTTGCGGTGCTGGATACTGGGGAACGTGCTATTCTATTGCCAAGTTAGCGAAAGCCAAGTAAATGCAAGGGGTTCCGCTAATTTAGCCTGTTGCGTAATTCTGTTGGTGCAATCTAAGCATTGGACATGGGGTCTTTTTTATGTTATGATGGCTGGCAGAAATATTTTTAATAGCAATCACCGTATAGTTCTGTAATTTCTAACTCAAACTTCCCACACCATTTGGTGCATTAAACCTTGAAAAATCACAATGTCATGATGCCGGGGTCAAAAGCCCATCCATAGAACTTTGAAAATTCAATATTTTACAGTAAATACAAGTATTCCATCGTTTTATAAGTTATAATAGCAGTATCCTCTGAAAGGTGGTATGTTCTATGTCTTTTAAAATAAATGACTGCCAGCAATTATCATTAGATGACAGTTTTATGACTCTTACTGAACGTGAAAGAAGGACTTTGGAAAAATCCTGGGCGAAGATTTTTGCTGATGAAATCTTTCCGGCAATAGATGAAGAGCGCTTTTCTGTTCTGTATAGCGATAAAACATCCAGGCCTAATACACCTGTAAATATTATCATCGGTGCGCTCATCATCAAGGAACTGTTTGATTATTCGGATGATGAAATTGTTGAAAATCTTATGCTTGATCTTCATCTCCAGTACGCACTTCACACCACAAGTTTTGCAGAACAGCCGATATCAGATAAAACTTTGAGCCGTTTCCGCAAAAGATGCTATGACTACGAAACACTTCACGGTGTGGACTTATATCACGACTGCGTAAAAGATCTTAGCAGTAAGATTGCTAAGATTATGAAACTGAATGGACGTATCCGGCGTATGGATTCTATCATGATAGAATCCAACATCCGCTTCCTGAGCCGTATGGAACTGATTTACACATGCATATCCAAACTGGTTATTTATTTTACAAAAAATCAAACGGATATGATTCCCGAACAGCTGAAGCATTACACAGACCCGAATGAATACAATCGTATTTTCTACCATCAGAGAAATGATGACATGGAACAGATCATTCAGTCCCTGCTGGCAGACAGTGACTGCCTGCTGGAACAGTGCAAAACAGATTTTGAAGAAATAACGGAATACCAGCTTTTTGTCAGATGCCTTTCTGATCAGACAGTTGTTGAAAATGGAAAACGTCGTTTGAGGACGAAAGAAGATGGCACTATGAATTCATCTGCACTTCAAAACCCAGCTGATCCGGATGCCACTTACAGAAATAAATCTGGTAAGTCCTACCGAGGATATGCTGCCAACATTGAAGAAACGGTAGGAAAAAACGGCTCTGTAGTAACGGATTATCAGTTTGATAAAAATACACATACAGACAGCCGCTTTCTTCAGGAATCTCTTTCCGCGATGGAAAAATCTGAAGAAGAAATCATTCTGGTTACAGATGGCGGATATGACGGCCAGGATAATACTGCCCTTGCGAAAGAGAAAAACGTCAAACTGGTAACAACCGCACTGATCGGTAAAGAAGCTCCGGATGCCCTGGCAGACTTTGAATTCAATGAAGATGGAACGTGTCTGCTGAAATGTGCTGCGGGTCATGAACCAATAAGCCAGAGTTATACCAAAACGACAAGGCAGTGCCGAGTTTCATTTGACCGGAATCATTGTGTCGGCTGTCCAAATCAGGATCAATGCCGCCCGAAGATATATAAAAAAGCGGCTGCCTTTATTACCTCAAAAAATGCCTCCAATAGAGCAAAAAGCCAGAGACATATGCAAAGTGAGGAGTTCAGCAATCTGGCAAGGCTAAGAAACGGAGTAGAGACCATTCCCGCCAACATCCGAAAGAATTATCATCTCGACAAACTTCCAAGAGGAAAACAACGGGGTAAATTCTTTTTCGGAAGCAAAATAGCAGCGCTGAACTTCAGGAAACTCTTCGGATTCCGAAAGGGTCTGGGGAACTATGCGCAGAATCCGGTATTAGCTTAAAGATAAACCAAAAGTATACTAATAATTGTAAGCCAATGAAGCTTCTCATAACAAATTTACCGTAAAATATCAAATTTTCAAGGTTCTTACAGAGGAGCAAACATAAAAAACTATGTTTTGACCCCGGTATCATGACATTGTGTAAAATCAGCATTTTTCAAGCCTGTTCAGGATAGAAAAATGCTGATTTTTTGCACAAAAAATGGTATCATAAAGACAGAAACCATCAAGGAGGAATCCGCCCATGCTGACCGGATCTGAATACCAGGAGCTGCTCGAACTACGCAGGCTTGTACAGAAGCAGGAACAGACAATCGAACAACAGAGCCAGCAGCTCAGCCAGCAGCAGATCCAGATTGAGAACCTGACACAGGCGCTCCTTCATGCAAGGAAGAAGCTGTTCGGCCCTTCCACGGAAGTCACACAGATAGAGGGGCAGATGAGCCTGTTCGGACAGGAAGAACTGCTGCATTCCCTCAGACAGGGCCAGGAAGAGATCATCATCACAGAGCATAAAAGGAAAGCGCGGCAGCCGGGAGTCCGGGCGGAAATGATTGCCGCTCTTCCGGTAGAAGTGGAGAGATGTATCGTAGATCCCAAAGAACAGTGTCCCGTATGTAAAAGTCCGCTCATAAAAGTAGGGGAAAAGGCGGTCCGTACAGAAGTGATATTTCAGCCGGCACAGTTGAAAGTACGTCAATACATACAGGAAGTCTATAAATGCAGCCAGTGCGGGAAAGAAGGAAGCGGGCATCCTGCTGATGTATTTGTGGGTGGGAAAGTACCGGTATCCCTGCTCCCCCATTCTCTTGCGAGCGCATCTCTAGTGGCAGGGGTCCTGTATAAAAAATATGATATGGGGATGCCTTTGGCAAGGCAGGAGCGGGACTGGTACCGTCTGGGACTGTGCCTCTACCGTTCCACAATGGCAAACTGGGTGATCCGCTGCAGTGAAGAGTATCTGCTGCCCATTTATGAACGGATCCGCCGGGAGCTGCTTTGCTGTGGGCTCCTGCATGGGGATGAAACCCGCATCCAATGCAACAAGGAACCCGGGAAAAAGGCCAGCAGCGAGTCCTTCATGTGGGTGATGCGCAGCGGGCGGGAAGAAGCAGTACAGGCAGTGCTCTTCCATTATGCAAGGAGCCGGGCAAGAAAAGAGGCGGAGAAACTCTATAGAGGGTTCCATGGATATCTGGTCACAGATGCCTATACAGGGTATGACTCCCTGGATGGGGTGCGCAGGGCGCTGTGCTGGTCACATGTACGCAGGTATTACATTGACAGCATACCTTTAGATTCCCGCGGAAAGGAGATCAGCGGCTCCAAGGGCGCTGAGGGACGGGAATGGTGCGACCGCCTGTTCAAGATCGAAAAAAAACTGAAAGCATTACCTTCCGAGAAGCGTCTGCAAAAGCGTCAGGAACTGAGCAGGCCTGTCTTGGAAGGATTTTGGACGTGGGTAGAAGAGACCAGTGCAAAGTATACTGCCAATGAATCTCTCAAAACAGCCCTTACTTATACAACAAACCAGCGAAAATATCTGGAGACATTTCTGGAAGACGGGCGCATTCCGATCTCAAACAATGACTGTGAGAGCTGTATCCGTCCATTTGCAAACGGACGCAAGGCATGGCTGTTTGCGGACTCACCGGCAGGGGCAAGAGCCAGCGGCATCGTATATACATTGGTAGAAACAGCAAAACTGAATCATCTGGATGTATTTGGCTATCTGTGTTATTTATTAGAAAGTCTGCCGGATCTTGATCACCGAAACCATCCTGAATTACTGGAAGCATATCTTCCCTGGTCTGAGACACTGCCAGAAAGCTGCCGGCTCAGGGAACATAGAACAAATAAGAAGTGTATGTTTTGATAGAGTATATCATAACATGCACTTCTTTTCATTACGGTGTGTTTTGTAGCGCTTACCAGATTTTGGGCTTCATTCTTACTTTGTGGACATACGGCACAGGGTACAAAAATGTTCTATGATACAGGTAGTTCATCGATGGATTATCCCAATCGAATGACCGGCCTGTATGGGATATGCTTCCCGGCGATGTAGCACAACGACTTCCGGCAGGGAAACGGAGGAATCCTGACCGGAACGAGCGTACCAAGCGGAGCGAAACGCCGCCAAAGACGGGGGCAGAAACGACAGCAGAGGGAACCGGCAAAAATGAACACCGAAACGCTACACAAAAAACACTGTCCGCCCATTCCGGCTGTTACTGCTAAATCGGGCGGTTTTTCTATGAAGGAGGCACTATGCTGGCTTGCAGATTGACGGTGGGTGCAGTGAAAGAGTAAAATTAAGAAGGAGGAAATGATCATGAAGTTTAACATGTTGAAAAGATTTGCGGCGGCAGGTCTTGCGGTATTCTTCGGAGGCGTGCCGAAGGGATCTATGACGGAGCTTGACTGTAATCTGATCCATTATAATAATATATGGATCAAGGGACATTTTGGAGCTTCCTACAGTCAGTCTAAGCGGGCATTCCAGCTTGCAATCTCCCCGGCATTTCCGACAGAGAAGTTTATCACGCATATGCTGCCGCTGGATAAGATTAATGAAGGGATTGAGCTGACTAGGACAGGAGAGGCGATCAAGGTTGTCCTTCATCCGTGGGATTAGGCGCAGTGAAAACAATAATGCTGGTTTCATACATGTATGGAACCAGCATTTTCTTTTGGGCTTGTATGTGCTATGATATATCCTGTATAAGAAAACAGGGAGAAAGATCCGCAAGATTCTGGATCAGGACGGCTGGAAGCCGGAGTCCATATCGAATACCCGCTCCAATGCAGACCATGTCGGAGGCAACCATTACCTGCAGGGACAGACGGGATGTAAGATATTAATCTATCTATTGCAAGACTATAATTATTTTTTTGGAGGGAACAATAATGAAGTTTACAAGATATCATTCATTTAACGATATTATGGGATATCCTTGCATGAAGGAGTATTTGAAGATATTTTTTTCAGAGAAGAATCTGGAATTATTTCCGAAGGAAGTGCGCCATCTGCCGCTGGCATTGGCGGAAAAGCTTGTCAGCAGTCCGTGGGGAGGGTCATTTGCCGAGGTGGTAAACCAGTTTCTGGACGCGGTGTGGACGGTTCTGGATATTACGGACAGCCATACCAGACGATGCGTGTCTTTATGGGATCAATCTTCGGACTGGACACCGGAAAAGGAACGAAAGGGCGGGAAGGATTCCGTATTCCTCCTGACGCCGGAATATGATAGACATACAGAAGCGGGTACGGATGCAGACAGGAACCGTCCGGCAGTGATCATCTGTCCGGGTGGCGGCTATGAGGTAGTATGCTTCAGCGGAGAAGGCAATCCGGTGATGAATTATATGGAGGCAAAAGGATATGTGCCCTTCGTGTTAAAATACCGCACAGCGCCGGAACGGTATCCCGCTCCGCAGGAGGATCTGGCGCTGGCGGTCCAGTATGTGAGGGAGCATGCCGGGGAATACGGCGTGGATGCCCGGAATGTGATGCTTATGGGATTTTCCGCAGGAGGACATCTGTGCGGATCCTTTGGCTGTCTTTATGGAGAAATTGCAGAGGTATTGAATGGGGAGACAGGAAGAGAGATTCTGCCGGAAGATATCCGGCCGGATAAGCTGTGTCTCGGTTATCCGGTCATTTCCTTTGGAGAGGAATGTCATGAGGGGAGTTTCCAGATGCTGACCGGAGGAGAGGAGTCCTTAAGAGAGCCGCTTTCCATAGAGACGCGGGCGGCGGAAAACTATCCGGTTACCTTCTTATGGACCTGTGAAGATGATGACTGCGTGCCGCCGTCTAATGCAGTACGGATGGCAGAGGCATTGAAGAAGGCGGGAGTGCCGCATAAGCTGTGTACCTATCCGTCAGGAGGCCACGGCTGTAATCTGGCATTTGGAAATTCTGCATGCCGGTGGACAGAGGAAATGATTCGGTTTATAGAAAAATAGAATGTAGCAGCCAAGACAAAAGTGTGCTTTGCGTAGTTTGATATGAAAGACCTGCAAAGCACACTTTATTATATTATTATAAAGTTCATTTTGAGGGAATCTTAAAAAATATCAGAAATTATAAGAAAACCTGTAACAAAACAGGCAGAAAAGAGTCTACTTGGTGTACGAAGGAGGTGAGATGCGATGAAGTTTGAGGACATATATAAGCAGTATTACCGGGATGTGTATTATTTTCTGCTGTCTCTGAGCGGCAATCCGGAGCTTTCGGAGGAACTGACACAGGAGACATTTTACAGAGCCCTGAAGAATATACACAAGTTTAAAGGTGAATGCCAGCTTCATTCGTGGCTCTGCCAGATTGGGAAGCATGCATATCTGTCCTGGGTAAAAAAACAGAAGCATCTTGCCGGAAATGTATCAGACCCGGAGGAAGCACGCGCTGCCAGAGAAGACGGGAAGCCGGAGGAGAACAGTCCGGAGGCGCTGTACATCCGCAGGGATGAGGCGCTATCTATTTATAAGGTGCTGCATCTGCTTCGGGAGCCCTATAAAGAAGTCTTTACCTTAAGGACATTAGGAGACTTATCCTATAAGGAGATTGGAGAAATCTTCGGAAGGGGCGAGGGCTGGGCGCGGGTGACATACCACCGGGCAAAATTAAAGATTCAGGAAATGATAAGGGAGGTGCCTTAGATGAAGAAGGAATGTGCAGTGGTACAGGATCTTCTGGTGCTTTATGAAGATGATGTACTTCGGGAACAGAGCAAAGAGATGGTAGAAGAGCACATCCGCGGCTGTGAGGAATGTATGCAGGTGTATGAAAATATCGGCAGAGAGCTTCCGGCTGTTGAACCGGTGGCGGAGCCGTCTGAGGAAGAGCAGGAGGATGCGGCAGTGCGGGTTATGAAGATGCTGTCAAAAAGAATTTCCCGGAAAACAGGTGTTATTCTGGTATCCGTTGTTGCGGCGCTGTGTGTGGCGGTCGGTATTGCAGATACTATCTGTGATCAGATGACAGGCGGCTGGGGAGGAATTACGGCGGTGATTTCAGCGATACCTACAGAGGATATCCATGTGGCAGAGATGTACCAGCTGAAAAACGGTGATATTTATTGTACGCTGGAATTTGACAAAGGAACCTGTATGCAGCAGGTAGCAGATTGGGTTATACCAACAGAAATGGAATGGGAAAGCACCAACGAAGCGGCAAAGGAGCTGCGGTTTCGATATGAACCCTGGCGTCTGGATGTGGCAAGGGCAGAGCAGATGAGTATGATTTTACCAGTGGAGAGGCAGGGGATCGTTGAAGAGACAAAGAAGATGATAACGCAGAGCTGTGCAGAAATCAGCGTATACGGAAAAACAAAGAAGGATAAGCTTACAATTTGGAAAGCCGGACAAAAGGTGAAGGCTGCGCCGGACACCATTGAAGAGGAGGCGGTCCGCGCCTATGTGCAGGATGGACAGATCAGGAAAGCCATAAATGAGTGTGACCAAATGGGCTGGGATGAGTATGAGAAGATTTTTGGAGATGCGGGGCTTAGCTGGAGGACAGAGTCGGGAGGCTGGGACTTGGGAGTGACCTATACGAGCGAGGACAACTCAATCCTGTTGGAGAAATATCCGCATGATTCCGAAGGAGGCGCTGATTAAATCAGCGCTTCTTTAATGAAAAGCATAAATATACAATTGAACTGCCATAAATCCTGTGATACATTAAAATTGATCATAGTATCCTATGTGAAAGAACTATTCCATTGTATCTGGATAGAGATGGGAAAGTACGATTTACAGAAATATATGTGAAGAGAGGGGATCAGGGATGCGGATTCAGATTGTGGAGGATGACCGTGCGCTGCGGGAGGGGATTGCGCTGGCGCTTAAGGAGCCGGGCGTGGATTTTGTGCAGAGCGAAAGTGTGGAGACGGCTAGGATGGCTTTTGAGACAGAGCTTCCCGGACTGATCATATTGGATGTGAATCTGCCGGATGGCAGCGGATATGATTATTTGAAATGGGTCAAAGTTCGGAGCCGGGTACCGGTGCTTGTGCTTACAGCTAACGATATGGAGATGGATGAGGTGACGGGGCTGACCTTAGGAGCAGATGACTATATGACGAAGCCCTTCAGTCTTGCGGTGCTGCGGGCAAGGATACAGGTACTATTAAGGCGCGGAGGGCAGAACGCAGACAGGTATGAGGAAGACGGATTCTGTTTTGACTTTGAGAAGATTATTTTTACGAAAAATGGACGTGAACTGGCTTTGAGTGTCAATGAGCAGAGATTGTTAAGGCTTCTGGCCAAGAACCGGGGAAGGGTGCTGGCCAGAAGCGTATTGATGGACCGGCTGTGGAGTGACGGAGGAGAGTATGTGGATGAGAATGCTCTCTCAGTCACCGTGAACCGGCTGCGGAGCAAGCTGGAGGATAAGAGGGAGGGAATTTCTTATATCCAGACGGTGTATGGGCAGGGATATATGTGGAAGAAAGAGGAGAAGAATGTTTAGGCGGAGGATGCTGGACAGATTGGAGCATATGCTGGATGATGCGGTTAACGGCACATTTAAGGAATCGGATTATGATGAATCGGTACTGTCAAGAGTGGAGACCAAATGGAAGCAGTTCTTAAATGCTTCTGCGCTGTCCAGAGAGAATCTGGAGCGGGATAGGAACCGCATAAAGGAGCTGGTGTCAGATATCTCCCATCAGACCAAGACGCCGATGGCAAATATCCGTCTGTATGTGGAGCTTCTAGGAGAGCGCATCGAGGAAGAGGAGAACCGGATGCTCTTGGAAGAGATTGGACGGCAGACGGAGAAGCTGGAATTTCTGATACAATCCCTAACAAAGCTGTCCCGTCTGGAGAGCAATATTGTAGAAGTGAAACCGGTAAGGCAGGAGCTGTCCGGGCTTCTTGCGGAGTCCCTTGAGGATATCCGGCCGAAGGCAGAAAAGAAGGAGATAGAGCTATGCTGCGCTTATGCAGGCGGCGTGTCCGCCCTTTATGACAAGAAGTGGACGAAGGAAGCGCTGGGAAATGTATTGGACAATGCGGTAAAATATTCTCCGGAGGGCAGCGGGATACAGATATCGGTTATGGAATACGAGATGTATGCGGCCATCTCCGTAAAGGATCATGGAATCGGAATCCGGGAGGAGGATACCGCGAAGATATTCCGGCGGTTTTACCGGGCAGATGCCCTGCAGCAGGAGGACGGTGCAGGAATCGGACTGTATCTGGCAAGAGAGATAGTAAGGCGGGAGAACGGGTATATTAAGGTGAAGTCCAAAGAAGGAAAAGGTTCCGAGTTTGTGTTATATCTCCGGAAGGAGGATATTTAAGAAATTCTTTCAGATGTGTTAGATTTTAGAAAGAGTGTGGTAAGAACAGGAAGGTATAATTAGGACAGAGCAAGTAAATAGCTGTCCGTATTATGCCTTTTCTATTGTTATATTAGGAAATTTTTCTTAGCTGACAATAAAGAAGAGATATTTTGGAAATATCCGGGGACAGCGAGAAGGAGGAAGAGATGAAAATATTACAGACACAGGACCTGAAGAAATATTATGGCTCAGGAGAGAATCAGGTAAAGGCGCTGGACGGCGTGAGCCTTGAGGTGGAGCGGGGAGAGTTTCTGGCGATTGTGGGTACCAGCGGGAGCGGGAAATCCACGCTTCTTCATATGCTGGGCGGTCTGGATCAGCCTACGTCCGGCAGGGTAGTGGTGGATGACAAGGATATTTCCGTTCTTAAGAAGGATGCCTTATGTATCTTCCGAAGGAGAAAAATAGGCTTTGTGTTTCAGAGCTTCAATCTGGTTCCGGTATTGAATATATACGAAAATATCGTACTTCCTATTGAGCTTGACGGAATGGAAGTGGATAGGGCCTATGTGGACAGGGTCGTGAAGATCCTGGGGCTGGAGGATAAGCTGTTAAGCCTTCCCAGTCAGTTATCAGGAGGCCAGCAGCAGAGGGCAGCCATTGCAAGAGCGCTGGCAAGTAAGCCGGCAATCCTCTTAGCTGATGAACCTACGGGTAATCTGGATTCCAAGACCAGTCAGGACGTTCTGGGACTGCTGAAGGTGACCGGGGAAAAGTTTGGCCAGACCATTGTTATGATCACCCACAACGATGAGATCGCACAGCTTGCAGACCGGATCATCCGCATTGAGGACGGAAGGATCTTAGAAGGCGGTGATGAGGATGCGTAGAGTAAAGAATGGCCGTGTGATCAGACAGATTGCGGATAAGACCAGAAAGGCAGGAAAAGGGAAAAGTCTGATTGCGGTGCTGGCGATTATTCTGACAACGGTATTATTTACCACCGTATTTACCATAGGCGGAAGCATGATACGGAAACAGCAGGAGGCAACCATGCGCCAGGTGGGAGGAAGCGCCCATGCAGGCTATAAATATCTGACTCAGGAAGAATATGATATTGTCAAAAAGGATAAGAAGATCAAGGAGATTTCTTACCGTATAGTGGTAGGGGATGCAGTCAATAAAGAGCTGGTAAAGCTGCGTACCGAGCTTGGCTATTATGAGGAGCTGGATGCAAAATTTTGCTTCTGCTATCCAGAAACAGGACATATGCCGGAAAAGGAAGATGAGCTTGTTGCCAGCGATCTGGTATTAAAAGCGCTTGGCATTCCCTGCGAGCTTGGCGCAAAGGTTCCTCTGGTGGTGGATACCGGGAAGAATACCTATGAGAAAACCTTTACGTTATGCGGGTATTTCAAAGGGGATCGGATTTCCCAGTCACAGCTGGGTCTGGTATCAAAGGAGCATGCAAATAGAATGACGCCTACGCCGGTGACATCGGCGATGGGACAGGGAGTGGATGCTTCTGACTATGCAGGAAGGATCATGGCAGATTTTAACTTCGCCTCCAGCTTTCAGATTGAAAAACAGGTAGAAGAGCTTACGAAGCGCTGCGGGTTTCCGGAGGATGTGGATACCGGGATCAACTGGGCGTATATGGGTGATATTGACGCAGGAACGATGCTGATGCTGGTCAGTCTTCTGCTGGTCATTCTGGTATCCGGTTATCTGATCATTTATAATATCTTTTATATCAATGTGTGCCAGGAGATCCGTTATTACGGCCTGTTAAAAACAGTGGGCACTACGGAGCGGCAGCTTCGGAAAATTGTGCGCAGGCAGGCCTGCACGCTGTCGCTCTATGGGATTCCGGCGGGGCTTTTTGTCGGCGGTATGATCGGAAAGCTTCTGCTCCCGATGATTATGGAGAATTATACATTTGCGGGAAATGTGGATACGGAGGTTGTGTTAAATCCGCTGATTTTTGCCGGGGCGGCGTTATTTTCTTTTGTTACGGTGTTCTTAAGCAGTATAAGACCCTGCAGGATTGCATCGAGGGTATCCGCTGTCGAAGCGGTCCGGTATACGGAAGGACAGGATGAGAAGGCGAAAAGAAGCAGGAAAAAGACCAAAAAAACCAAGCGCGTACATCCAAGAGAGATGGCATTTCAGAACATCAAGAGAAACAAGAAGAAGGTTGTGATCGTTGTGGCTTCTCTTTCTCTTGCGCTGGTGCTGTTGAATTCCATTTATGGGATTGTGAAGGGATTTGATATGGACCGGTTTGTAGCCTCCATGACGGTCAGCGATTTTTCGATTGCGGACGCAACGCTGGATAACCTTTCTGTCAACTATTTTTCTATTATAACGGACGGGGTGACAGAACAATTTCTGGCGGATTTGAAAAAGCAGGACGGGATTGAGGAAACGGGCAGTATTTATATGAAGGAGGTTGATCCGGTTTTTAGCGACGAGGAATTTGCGCTTCTGGAGGAGCGGATTTTTGAGAGTGAGAAAGGAAGGAAAGCGCTGGAAGAACAGGCAGGCCCGGAAGGGGCAGAGGTGATTGAAGCATACAGGAAAGAGCGTTTGATTGACGGCAAGGTATATGGAGTAGATAAGATGGTGATGGAAAAGCTTGAGAATCCTGAGGGGGAGCTTGACTGGGAGAAGTTCTCAAGCGGAAAATATGTGATTGCCACAAGATATTGGGCAGTGGAAGGCGAAGCCGGTAGCTTCTTTCTTCCGGGCGAGAAGGTGAGTGTGACAAACGAAGCCGGAGAAACGAAGCAATATGAGGTAATGGCTGTCGCAGACATCCCAGCGGCCTGCGGATTCCATCATTATGGATTTTTTGACTGTAATTTTATTCTGCCGGAGCAGGAGTATCAGAATTTTATGGGAGAGAGCCGGCCGATGCGCACACTCTTTAATGTGAAAGCCGAACAGGAGGAAGCGGTGGAACAATGGCTTGCGGATTACTGTGAAAATGTGGATCCAGACCTTCAATATACGTCAAAGGCCACGATTGTAGCAGAGTTTGACCAATACAAGGATATGTATACGATAGTGGGGAGCCTTCTGGCATTTATCCTGGCGATGATAGGAATCTTGAACTTTATCAATACCATGGTAACCTCCGTGTTATCAAGAAAACAGGAATTTGCTATGATGGAAGCTGTGGGAATGACCTCGGAGCAGCTAAAGCAGATGCTGCTGTATGAAGGCGGATACTATGCATTATTTACCAGTATCTGTGCGCTGATCCTTGGCAGTATTTTGAATCTGACCGTAGTGCGGACAGTCGGCGGGGGATATTTCTTCTTTACCTGGCATTTTACGGTAACGCCGGTGATACTCTGCATTCCGGTTCTGGCGGTTGTGGTGTATCTGGTTCCTTCCTTCTGCTATAGAAGCATGAGTAAGGTGAGTGTGGTGGAACGGATGAGAAGGGCAGAATAATAAAAAAGAGACTGTAATAGAAAAAGTGATGGAGAAGCCGCCTGATAGGAAGCTTCTCCATCCTTTATGCTGGATCCATCTAAAATTCAATGGACAATTAATATAGAGCTCCAATAAGAAAAATAAAAGAACCCCTGAAAATCAAGGATTCTTCTGACTTATGCTTCATGCGGAGAAAGGGACTTGAACCCTCACAGGATAAACTCCCACTAGAACCTGAATCTAGCGCGTCTGCCATTCCGCCATCTCCGCTCACAAACGTTATTTTATCATATACTTACAGATTTTGCAAACATTTTTTTCTTTTTTGTAAATTTTTTGTATTTTAGCGTTTAGATTCATGTCTGAATGAAGTATAATTAGAAAAAGTGATGTGATTGGAGAGAGGTCATATGGAGGCGTTGCGGCCAGTAAGAAAGGAAAGGAGATTGCAGGATGTATGAGCAGGAAGTAAACAGGCTGCAGGAAATTATAGACGATAGCAGCCGTATTGTGTTTTTTGGCGGAGCGGGGGTATCCACGGAGAGTAATATCCCGGATTTTAGAAGCGCGGACGGATTATACCAGCAGGATTACAAATACTCTCCGGAGCAGATTGTAAGCCGCACCTTCTTTGTGAGGAATACGGAAGGGTTTTATGAATTTTACAAGAATAAGATGATGTTTCTGGATGCAGGGCCGAATGCGGCTCACTTAAAGCTTGCGGAGCTGGAGGAGAAGGGAAAGCTTACGGCTGTGATCACTCAGAACATTGACGGCCTCCATCAGGCGGCTGGCAGCAAGAATGTACTAGAGCTCCACGGAAGCATACGCCGCAATTATTGTAGAGAATGCGGGGAATTTTATGGCGCGCATTATGTGAAATATTCTGAGGGTATCCCGAAATGTAAATGTGGTGGAATCATTAAGCCGGACGTGGTATTATATGAAGAAGGGCTGGATTCCATGACTATCCAAAAGAGTATTCAGGCAATCAGCGGTGCAGATACCCTGATTATCGGAGGTACGTCTCTGGTGGTATACCCGGCCGCCGGTTTTATTGATTATTTCCGGGGAAAACATCTGGTAGTGATCAATAAGAGCGAAACGGCAAGAGAGGTGGGGGCAGAGCTTAGTATTGCCGCGCCGATCGGGGAAATCCTTGGACAGATTACAGTATCATAGGTTCCGGGATGCTGGAATAGCAGACTGGATCAGTGCAGAAGGGCGGAAGACAAAGTGAACAAATATATTGATTTCAATGAGATTAAAATGATATGGAAGGACAAAAGAAGAAGAAAGCCGTATTTGGCGGCACTGCTTCTGGCAGTATTATACATTGGAGACATATTTTTTCTGAGCAGTATTTTGGCGCGGCATCTGGGAATTGCCGGAAATATTGTCCATGAGATGATTCTTGCAGGTATGGGTGTGGGAGTATTCCTGATTCTAAAAGGGAAGCTTAAGGTTATTTTTCCTTTTAAGAAGCCCCAGTGGATAAAGATTGCTGGAACATTTGTGCTATGGCTTGGAACCTATCTGCTTACAATGGCAGTTACGCTGATTGTTACTTTTTTTTTCCCGAGCGAGGTTATGGGTGCAAGTGAAGGCGTTAATTATCTGGTGAATAATATTTCTGTGATGCTGGGAATGCTGATTGTAGCCATAACGCCGGCAATCTGTGAGGAGATTGCTTTCCGGGGGGCGCTTCTTAGCTGTTTTCGGGGAGCGAAGAGCAAATGGACGGGAATTATAATAGTGTCTCTGTTTTTCGGAGCCTGTCACGGCAGCATCTGGAGAATGATACCTACGGCAATGCTTGGCGCGGCGATGGGATATATTCTGCTGGAAACGGAGAATATGATCTATAATATACTGTTTCATTTTATTAATAATGCGGTTCCGGTGCTTCTTCTTGGAGCGGCGACGGCGTTTGTGGAACTGTTTGGCGGAGAGGATGCGTGGGAGATGGCAGAGAGCATGAGCTCGGCCGTGGACGTGAGAATGCCGCTTGCATCTGTGGGCATGTATATGATGTGGGCAGGAGGAGCGCCGCTGCTGATTTATGCCGGACGTTATCTGCTGCATAGAGGACAGCCTGGATATGACAGAGGCCTGTTTCCGCCGGAGAAGAAAAAAATAATGGCAGTGATGGCCGGAGCGGGCGGCGCCGTTATGTTTTTTGGATTTTTGCTGATGGCTGTCTCGATCTGCCTTGAGATGGCGGCGGCTTCCCGTTATATGTTTTAATAACATTTATATTGCCTTTCTGGGAACAATTGCTATAATAGCATTTAGATATGAAAAATATAAATAAAGTATAAAAGCTATATACTTGCGGAGGGTGAAATGAAGATATTAATTGCGGGGGACGGGAAGGTAGGTGCCTTCCTGACCCGGGAGCTCAGCGCGGCCGGGTATGATATCACATTGATTGATTCCAAGCAGAATGTATTGGAGAGCAGCATAGAGCGTTATGACGTAATGGCGATCCGTGGCAATTGTGCGTCGATGGAGCTTCTGGAGCAGGCAGGGGTAAAGGAAGCTGATCTGATGATCGCGGCAACCAGTGCAGATGAGATTAATCTGCTGAGCTGCCTGACGGCGCACAGCATGAATCCGGATATCCATACGATTGCAAGAATCCGCAATCCGGAATATTCGGATCAGATTTATAGAATGCGGGGCCGGTTCGGACTATCGCTGGCTGTGAATCCAGAGAAGCAGGCGGCCGTTGAGATTGAACATCTGCTGAAATATCCGGGGTTCCTTAAGCGGGATACCTTTGCCAAAGGGCGGGTCGAGATTGTGGAGCTGAGGATCAACGGCGAGAGCAAGTTAAAGGATGTGGCGCTGAATGACCTGAACGGGATTGCAGGCTGCAAGGTCCTGGTCTGTATTGTTCTGCGGAAAGGCCAGGCTGTTGCGCCTGACGGTAATTTTATTCTGCGGGAGGGAGACCGAATATTTGTTACCGCGCCGACAGATAATATGACGATTCTGCTGAAGAATCTGGGTATTATCACTCACAAGGTAAAACGGGTTATGATCTGCGGCGGGGGAAGGATCAGCTTCTATCTGGCCTGGCAGCTTAGAAGAAGCGGTGTAAAGGTTCAGATTATAGAGAGAAATTATGAGAGGTGCTTAGAGCTTACAGACAGGCTGCCGGATGTGTGTATTGTCCATGGAGATGCCAGCAAACAGAGCCTTCTGGAAAGTGAGGGAATCGAAGACTGTGATGCGCTGATCACCATGACGAACATGGATGAGCAGAATATTATCATTTCCCTTTACGGAAACAGCTGCGGGGTTCCGCAGGTGATCACTAAGATTGCCCATCTGGAGCATGCGCAGATTATAGAGAATCTTCCCCTTGGAAGCATCATCAGCCCCAAGGAGCTCTGTACGAATGCTATTGTACGCTATGTGCGTGCAATGCATAATCAGACAGGTGCCGCAATCACCGTGCACGGTATTGCGGACGGACATGCGGAAGCTCTGGAATTTCTCGTAGAGCCGTCTACGAGATTCTGCGGAGTGCCGCTGAAGGATATACAAGTTAAGAGAAATGTACTGATCGCTGGTATTTCGCATAAGGCAAGGACTGAGATCCCGGATGGAGAATCCTCCTTCAATGCAGGGGATACCGTAATTGTAGTATCCAGCCGGGAGGAAGTTATCTATCAGCTGGATGATATATTTGAATAAATCGAGGAGATGCCGTTATGAATTATAAAATGATAGGGCGTTTTCTCGCCCAGATATTAGCTGTTGAGGGTATCTTTATGATACCTGCGGCAGTGATTTCTTTTGTGTGCGGTGAGATGCAGGCATTTCAGGCTTTTTTATGGACCCTTCTGGCGATCGGTCTGGCTGTGGCTCTGTTATACCGGTTCTGCCGAGGTACGAAGAGCAGATTCTATGCAAAGGAAGGGCTGGTATGCGTAGGGATCAGCTGGATCGTGCTGGGGCTTCTTGGATGCCTGCCGTTCTTTTTGTCCAGGGAGATTCCCAGTTATCTGGATGCATTGTTTGAGATCGTATCCGGGTTTACAACTACGGGAGCTTCCATTCTGCCGGAAGTGGAGAGCATGTCGAAGGGGCTTTTGTACTGGAGAAGCTTCAGCCATTGGCTGGGCGGTATGGGAGTGCTGGTATTTCTTCTTGCAATTATACCGGCAGGCGGCAGGGGCGGCGGATATACCATGCATATCCTGCGGGCAGAAAGCCCGGGCCCGAATGTGGGGAAGCTCGTGCCGAAGATGAAGGATACGGCCAAAATTTTATATTTGATCTATGTCCTTCTTACTTTTCTAAATGTGATATTCCTGCTGATCGGGAGGATGCCGGTATTTGATGCGGTGTGTACCGCGCTGGGAACTGCGGGGACCGGAGGTTTTGGGATCCGCAATGACAGCATTGCCGGCTACAGTCCGTATCTGCAGAATGTGTGTACAGTATTTATGCTGCTGTTCGGAGTGAATTTCAGCTGTTATTATCTTCTGCTGATGCGGAAGGTTAAGAATGTTTTCCGTGACGAGGAGCTCCGGATGTACGCGGGAGTTGTTCTGGGAAGTATCGTATTGATCGTCTGGAACCTGAAGGGATTTTATGGTACTCTGGGAGAGACCGTCCGTCATGCGGCGTTTCAAGTGGCAAGTATTGTGACAACAACCGGGTTTGCCACTACGGATTTTGATCTGTGGCCCAGCTTTTCCAAAGCAATCTTACTGTCTTTGATGGTGATAGGAGCCTGTGCCGGAAGTACGGGCGGCGGCTTGAAATGCGGACGCGCCCTGCTTCTTTTAAAAAGCCTGCGCAGAAATATCCGCAAGGTCCTGCATCCCCAGAAGGTGCAGATTGTGCGGAACAACGGACAGATGGTGGACGAGAAGGTGCTGGAAAATACGAATGCGTATCTGGCGGCTTATGTTGTGATCGTTCTGCTGAGCTTTATATTGATATCCCTGGACGGATTTTCCATTACCACAAATATATCGGCGGTATTTGCCTGCTTTAACAATATCGGGCCAGGCTTTGAGGCGGTAGGCCCCACCTGTAATTTTGCCGCATACAGTCCATTTTCTAAGCTGATACTGATCGCAGATATGCTGGCGGGACGTTTGGAGATATTCCCGATTTTGATTTTATTTTCACGCAGTACCTGGACACACAGGTAGATTTACACAGGTAGATTGTATATAAAATTGGTTGTATATTTCAAAGGAAAACGATACAATAGAACAGATGATTTGAGATTAAGGAGAGTATAAAAGTATGAAATATTTTGGGACAGATGGGTTTCGCGGAGAGGCAAACGAGGTACTGACAGTGGAGCATGCCTTTAAGGCCGGCAGGTATCTGGGCTGGTATTACGGACAGGAGCACAGAGCGAGAGTAGTAATCGGAAAGGATACCAGACGGAGCAGCTATATGTTTGAGTATTCACTGGTAGCCGGGCTGACGGCTTCCGGCGCGGACGTTTGTCTGCTGCATGTTACGACTACCCCCAGCGTATCTTACGTGACAAGAACCGAGGACTTTGACTGTGGTATTATGATTTCTGCGAGCCACAATCCATTTTATGATAATGGAATTAAGATTATCAACGGCAAGGGACATAAGATGGAGGCAGAGGTGGAAGAGAAGATTGAAGCCTATATTGACGGAGAAATTCCGGAACTGCCTTTAGCAAAAAAGGATAAGATCGGCCGTACCACGGATTATTCTGCAGGAAGGAACCGCTATATCGGATACCTGATTTCACTGGCAACCCGTTCCTTTGAGGGAAAGCGTGTCGGGCTGGACTGCTCAAACGGCAGCGCTTTTATGATTGCCAAAAGTGTGTTTGACGCACTAGGTGCTAAGACCTACGTGATCAACAATGAGCCTGACGGAACGAATATCAATGCGAACTGCGGCTCTACCCACATAGAGGTGTTGCAGGAATTTGTAAAGGAGAAGAAGCTGGATGCAGGTTTTGCTTATGACGGCGATGCGGACCGCTGTATCGCTGTGGACGAGAACGGCAGCGTGGTTGACGGAGATCTGATCCTCTATATCTGTGGCAAATACATGAAAGAAACGGGACGCCTGAATCAGGATACTATTGTTACAACGATCATGTCGAACCTAGGTCTTTATAAAGCATGTGATAAGGCAGGGCTTAAGTATGAAAAAACGGCTGTCGGGGATAAATATGTGTATGAGAATATGGTGAAGAATAATTATTCTCTCGGCGGCGAGCAGTCCGGGCATATCATTTTCAGCAAGCATGCAACTACGGGGGACGGCATTCTGACCTCTCTGATGATCATGGAGGTTATGCTGGAGAAGAAGATGAGCCTTGGAAAGCTTGCGGAGCCGGTGAAGATCTATCCGCAGCTTTTGAAGAATGTGCGCGTGGTTGATAAGAAGACTGCCAGGGAGAATGAAGCAGTGAACCGGGCGGTCAATGCAGTGGCAGAAGCTCTTGGCGATGACGGACGTATTCTGGTGAGAGAGAGCGGTACAGAGCCGGTCATCCGTGTGATGGTAGAGGCGGTTACGGATGAACTTTGTGAGAAATATGTGGAGCAGGTAATCGAAGTGATCCTCGGAGAAGGCCTGGTGACAGAGTAAAGACTTATTTTTCCAGTTGAAGCAGGGATTCATTTGGAATGAAGAGATGCTTTTTGGTAATAATACCTCCTGTAAGTGTAAGGGAGGTATTATTTTATGTATGGATTTATGCCGATTACAGATGTATACGCGAGAGAAATACTTGATTCCCGCGGGAATCCGACTATAGAAGTAGAGGTACTGGCAGGAGAAAAATTTATTGGGCGGGCAGGTGTTCCGTCGGGGGCATCCACCGGACAGTTTGAGGCAGTGGAGCTCCGGGATCGGGACAAGCGGTATAGTGGACTGGGAGTGGAAATGGCGGCGGATCATGTTAATGCAAGGATTGCTCCGGAAATCATCGGAATGAACGTGTTTGAGCAGAGAGCGCTGGACGATGTACTGATTCGTCTGGATGGCACTGAAAATAAAAAAAATCTGGGAGCTAATGCACTTCTGGGAGTATCCATGGCGACTGCACGGGCGGCCGCTGCTGCGCTTGAGCTTCCATTGTATTCTTATCTTGGCGGCGTGGGCGTCCGCCGGATGCCGGTTCCCATGATGAATATTATGAACGGGGGAAGACATGCGGATAATACCATCGATATTCAGGAATTTATGATCATGCCGGCAGGGGCATGCTGCTTTCGGGAAGGACTCCGTATGTGTGCGGAGGTTTATCATGCCTTAAAGAAAAGGCTGAAGAGCCGTGGATACAGTACGGCAGTGGGCGACGAGGGAGGATTTGCACCGGATCTTCCAGACGCGGAAGCAGTGCTGGAATTTATGGTAGAGGCAGTAAAGACAGCAGGCTATGAGCCAGGGAAGGATATCGTGATTGCTATGGATGTGGCGGCTTCTGAGCTGTATGATGAGAAGCTGAAAAAATATGTATTTGAGGGAGAGGGCCGGATGCATAAGAAGCAGATCGTCCGCTCAGCAGAGGAGCTGATTGAATATTATGAAGATCTGGCAGAAAAGTTTCCGATCGTATCTATTGAAGACCCTCTGGATGAGGAGGACTGGGACGGCTGGGAACTTCTGACCACCAGACTGGGGCGGGATATCCAGCTTGTGGGGGATGATCTGTTTGTGACCAATACGAAGCGCTTAAAGAAGGGAATTGAGAAAAGCGCGGCCAATGCAATTCTTATAAAGGTCAACCAGATTGGAACCTTAAGTGAAGCCTTTGATGCAATTGAAATGGCAAAAGCGGCCGGTTACCGGGCGGTAGTGTCACACCGGTCCGGAGAAACGGCAGATACAATGATAGCGGACATTGCCGCGGCATTTAACACAGGGCAGATTAAGACAGGCGCGCCATGCCGGTCTGAACGGGTGGAAAAATACAACCAGCTTCTGCGGATTGAGGAAAAGCTGGGAAAGGCGGCGGTATATGAGAATCCGTTTCTTGATTAGCTTTTACACAGTATAGACTTCTACCGATCCACTGCAGAGTAAGAACATGGCTCAGAACAGACAGAAGACTCTGGGAGTGCTCCGGATGTAAAGCAGGAAGCCGGTATTATGAGATGCCGATGAAGTTTTTCCCTTAGATTTTTATCAGATTGCTTGCTATCTGAAAGCTCTTGTGGTAAAATGTCTATGTTTAATCCGCAGGAGGTGTGAATCGTGGAAACATTGAAGATGGTATTGATGGTTATATTTGCAATAGATTGCATTGCTTTGACGGTGATTGTATTATTACAGGAAGGAAAATCTGCAGGGCTCGGAACGATCGGCGGTATGGGTGATTCTTTCTGGAGCCAGAACAAGAGCCGTTCCATGGAAGGAACGCTGGTGAAGATTACCAGAGTGCTGGCAGTATTATTTATTGTATTAGCCCTTGCATTGAACCTGAAAGTGTTTGCATAAGGGAATGTTTTTGAAGATGATGGGGACACTCTTGTAACAAGGGTGTCCTTTTTAGCTATTTGCAGCTATTTAATAGTAATCTGCGTAACCCCGCAGATGCAGATATGTCCGCAAAGGAGGGGCAGGATGGATAATACATTTGAGAAGAGAAAAAAGGTTATTTATGAGTTCATGTGTGATGACCTGTATGTACCGATGAAGCTGAAGGAGCTTGCCATTATGTTGCAGGTTCCGAGAGAGCAGAGAGGAGAGCTGAAGGAGATTCTGGACGCTCTTGAGGCAGAGGGCAGGATTCATCAGACGAAGAAGGGGAAATATATGAAGGGTGAGCCGGGCAGGCTTACCGGGATCTATCAGGCTCATCCGAGGGGATTCGGCTTTGTGTCTGTAGAGGGGGAGAAGGATGATATCTTTATCCCGGAAGAAGAGACCAGGAATGCATTTCAAGGAGATACTGTGGAGGTTACGATTACCGGAACCTCGTCTGGAAAGCGCAGGGAAGGCAGGATTGTGCGGATCATATCCCATGGGATTACAAAGGTTGTAGGATTGTATCAGATCCGCGGAAATAAGAACTATGGTTTTGTGCTCCCGGATAACCAGAGAATTCTACAGGATATCTTTGTACCGGCAGAGAGGGCGAAGGGCGCTGTGGACGGGCATAAGGTGGTGGCAGAGCTTACCTCTTACGGGACTGACCGGGAGAAGCCGGAAGGTAAGATTGTGGAGATTCTCGGTCATGTAAATGATCCAGGAGTGGATATCCTGTCGATCATTAAGGATTTTGACCTGCCGATGGAATTCCCGGAACGGGTGATGAATCAGGCGGAGCGGGTGCCGGATTCTGTCAGTGAGGCAGACCGGAACGGACGTAAGGATATCCGGGACTGGCAGATGGTTACCATCGACGGAGAGGATGCCAAGGATCTGGATGACGCCATATCCATTACCAGGACCGAAGATGGGAAGGGGTATATTCTGGGAGTGCATATCGCAGACGTATCCAATTACGTACAGGAGAGAAGCGCCCTTGACAGGGAGGCTCTTGAACGGGGAACCAGTGTATATCTGGCTGACCGTGTGATCCCCATGCTTCCCCATAAGCTGTCAAATGGAATCTGTTCACTGAATGCAGGCGAGGACCGGCTTGCTCTCAGCTGTATTATGGCAGTAGACGGGAAGGGCGCAGTGGCAGAGCATGAGATTTGTGAGACTGTGATCCGGGTAGATGAGCGGATGTCCTATACCAGTGTGAAAAAGATACTGACAGACAGGGACGAAGAAGAAATCCGCCGGTATAAGCCGCTAGTTCCCATGTTTGAGCTGATGGAGGAACTGTCAGGGGTCTTGAGGAAACGGAGACGGAAGAGGGGCTCCATTGATTTTGATTTTCCGGAAAGTAAACTGATCCTGGATGAAGAGGGAACGCCTGTGGAGATTAAGGCCTATGACCGAAATACGGCAACGAAGATCATTGAGGATTTTATGCTGCTTGCAAATGAAACAGTGGCAGAAGAATATTATTGGCTGGAACTTCCTTTTGTTTACCGTGTTCATGAATCGCCCGATGAAGATAAATTGAAGAAGCTGGCGGCATTTATCCATAATTTTGGATACGCTATGCATCTTGGAGGAGACGAGGTGAGGCCGGGAGAGATTCAGAAGCTCCTTGGTAAAATTGAAGGGACGCCGCAGGAGACTCTGATCAGCAGGCTTGCGCTGCGTTCCATGAGACGGGCTCAGTATACGCCGGATAATGCCGGGCATTTCGGACTGGCCGCGAAATATTATACACATTTTACCTCGCCTATCAGAAGGTATCCGGATCTGCAGATCCACCGGATCATCAAGGAGCATCTGCGGGGCCGGATGAATGAGGAGAAGACTCTGCATTATCAGAATATCCTGCCGGAGGTAACCAAACAGGCCAGCGATACGGAGCGCAGGGCGGAGGAAGCGGAACGGGAAACCATTAAGCTTAAGAAGGCAGAATATATGTCCCGACGGATCGGCAGGGTATATGAGGGAGTAATATCGAGTATTACTGCATGGGGAATCTACGTGGAGCTTCCGAATACCATTGAGGGTATGGTGCACGTGGCAAATATGCAGGACGACCACTATGATTACAATGAAGAGCGGTATGAGATGGCAGGCAGTCATACAGGGAAGGTTTATAAGCTGGGTCAGACGGTGTATGTGCGGGTAACAGGTGCAGACCCCCTGACGAGGACCATAGATTTTGAGATGGCAGATGAAGGAGATATGGAAGATGGCAAAGAGTAATGGAAAGCTGATTGCAAACAATAAGAAGGCATATCACGATTACTTTATACTGGATAATTATGAGACTGGAATTTCCCTTGCAGGAACGGAGGTGAAGTCCCTGCGGATGGGGAAATGCAGTATCAAGGAGTCCTTTGTCCGGATTGAGAACGGCGAAGTGTTCATTTACGGGATGCATATCAGCCCCTATGAGAAAGGTAATATTTTTAATAAAGATCCGTTAAGGCCGAGGAAATTGCTGCTTCATAGAAGCGAGATCAACAAACTTCTTGGAAAAACCAAGGAAAAGGGTATTGCAATTGTTCCGCTAAGGGTATATTTTAAAGGAAGCCTTGTTAAAGTCGAAATTGGCCTTGCTAAGGGCAAGAAGCTTTATGACAAGAGACAGGATATTGCAAAAAAAGACCAGCAGAGAGAAGCGGGCCGGGATTTCAAGGTCCGCAATCTGGGTTAGGAGGGGCATTAGGAATGACTTATTGTGTAAAATGCGGCGCGCAGGTAGAGGATGGGATCGGCATCTGCCCCCAGTGCGGGGCTGTAATTCCGGGGGCATTTGATACACCGGATCCGCAGAATCCATACGAAGAGCAGAATACTTACAGCAGTCAGGCATATGAGGGACAGAATGCTTATAATGGTCAGACGTTTGAGCAGAGCTATACATATGATCAAGGATACGGTTATGAGCAGAATGTGACCTATGATTATGATCCGGACTATTTTCCACAGGAGGAAGTAAGCCGGAATAAGCTTATGGGAGTCCTTTCTTATCTTGGAATTCTTGTGTTGATTCCAATCATAGCGGGGGACAAAAGCTCGGCTTATCTAAAACAGCACATGAATCAGGGATTGGTGCTGTTTGTGATTGAGGCGGTGTTTGATGTAATTGAAAAGATTGTGGATGATATAATATATGTTGGAGGGATATTGTCCTGGGCAATTGATATAGCGGATTTTGCATTTTTGATCCTGGCAGTCATGGGAATCGTGTCCGCGGTTAAGGGGACAAGGAAGCTCCTTCCGACTATTGGAAATATACAGATATTTAAGTAGAGAACAGCACCTGAGGATTTTCTAAAGGTGCTTTTTCTTTATGCCAATCTGTGATATGATAATGTACGAATTTGATTTGAGATTTGGGGGTTGCTTATGAAAAGAGAAGGTTTTCAATCAAGATTGGGATTTATTCTGGTCAGCGCAGGCTGTGCGATCGGAATTGGAAATGTATGGAGGTTTCCTTATGTAGCAGGGCAGAATGGAGGCGGTATCTTTGTACTGCTCTATCTGATTTTCCTGCTCTGTATGGGAGTGCCGGTGCTGACGATGGAGCTGGCGGTGGGACGCGCCAGCAGGAAGAGCGCGGTGCAGGGATACCAGGCGTTGGAGAAGCCGGGCAGTAAGTGGCATATACACGGATGGTTCTGCATCATTGGCTGTTATATGCTGATGATGTATTATACCACGGTATCCGGCTGGATGGTCAGTTATTTCTTTAAGTTTGCGGCGGGCGTGTTCCGTTCCGGCATGGATGCGGAAGCGGCGGGGGCAGTATTCTCCGAACTTCTGGCATCTCCGGGGGAGATGGGCATCTGGATGGCGCTGACGGTTATACTGGGATTTTTTGTATGTTCCAGAGGACTAAGAAACGGACTTGAGCGGATCAGCAAGATTATGATGTCGGCACTGCTTCTTTTGATTGTTGTACTGGCAGTCCACAGCATTCTTCTGCCGGGATCCGGCGAGGGAATTTTGTTTTATCTGGTTCCCAGCATGGAGAAGGTAAGAACCGTAGGTATTACTACGGTTATCACGGAGGCTATGAATCAGGCATTTTTTACTTTAAGTCTGGGTATTGCCGCTATGGAGATTTTCGGAAGCTACATGACGAAGGATAACTCACTGCCGGGAGAGGCAGTAAGAATCTGTGCGCTGGATACATTTGTTGCGATCATGTCGGGGCTTATTATTTTTCCGGCCTGCTTTTCTTACGGGGTACAGCCGGATGCAGGACCGTCCTTGATATTTATAACCCTGCCGAATGTATTTGTGAATATGCCGGGAGGAAGGATCTGGGGCGCATTGTTTTTCCTGTTCATGACCTTTGCAAGCTTTTCGACGGTTATGGCTGTGTTTGAGAATCTGATTTCTTTCTGTGTGGATATGTTTGGCCTTGATCGTAAAAAGGCAGTGCTTATCAACGGAATCGTGGTACTGATTGCCAGTCTCCCCTGTGTATTGGGCTATAATATCTGGAGCGGCCTGCATCTGATCGGCGGCCGTGATGTACTGGACAGCGAGGATTTTATTGTGAGTAATCTGATGCTGCCAATCGGCTCCTTGATTTATCTGCTGTTCTGCGTTACCAGATATGGATGGGGATTTGACCGTTATATGGAAGAATGTAATCAAGGAGAGGGGCTGAAGTTTTCTAAGAAGCTGAAGCCTTATTTCCAGTATGTACTGCCGGTGCTGATCATACTGATCATTGTACAGGGATTGATTGGATAGGATTGTGGAGGAGAAGTGAAAATGGGAAAAATAAAGGTGGTTCTCTGGGATATTGACGGTACGCTGCTGGACTTTCAGTCAGCAGAAAAATATGCGATCCAGGCCTGCTTTTCTAAATTTCAGCTTGGGGAATGTACGGATGGGATGCTCCGGGATTACGTGGAAATTAATGGAGGATACTGGAGGCGGCTTGAAAGAGGCGAGCTTACAAAGCCGCAGGTTCTGGTGGGAAGGTTTGAGGAGTTTTTCGGGAAACATGGGATTGATACGGCGAAGGCTCCGGCGTTTAATGAGGAATATCAATTGAGGCTGGGAGATACCATCTGTTTCTGTGAAAATGCCCTCGAGACGGTAAAAGCTCTGCACGGACGGGTGTGGCAGTATGCGGTGACCAACGGGACAAGGACAGCGCAGGAAAGGAAGCTTGCGGGTTCTGGACTTGATAAGCTGCTGGAGGGCGTATTTATTTCCGAGATGATCGGGATCGAGAAACCGATGAAGGGATTCTTTGACAGGGTATTTCAGGAAATCGGGGCTTATGACAGGGACGAGATGATGATTGTGGGAGACTCTCTTACCAGCGACATGCAGGGAGGGAATAATGCAGGGATTGTGACCTGCTGGTATAATCCGGATGCCATAGAACGGCCGGAAGGCCTGCGGTTAGATTATGAAATAAAAGACATAAAAGAGGTGCTGGAAATCACAGCCGGTCTTTAGACAGGACAAAAGAGAAAGCGTGGAGGCTTGAGAACAGATAGGAGGATACTGGATGCTGTCTTTTGAATGTGACTATAATAAAGGCGCTCATAATAGAATTTTAGAGCGTCTGTTAGAGACGAATGAGGAGTCGTTAAGCGGTTACGGTTCTGATAAATATTGTGCCATGGCAAAGGAAAAGATCCGGGCATACTGTGGAAAGCCGGAAGCGGAAGTACATTTTCTAACAGGAGGTACACAGACCAACCAGATTGTGATTGATGCACTGCTCACAAAATACCAGGGCGTGATCGCGGCAGAAACCGGGCATGTGAGCATACATGAGGCGGGGGCGGTTGAGTTTACCGGGCATAAGGTAATTACACTTCCCCATTTGAATGGGAAGCTTAAGACAGGAACGGTAAGGGAGTATCTGGAAAGGTTCTATGGGGATGAAAATCATGAGCATATGGTTTTTCCGGGAATGGTTTATATTTCCCATCCCACGGAATATGGTACCCTGTATTCTTTAGAAGAACTGAAAGAGCTGTCCAAGCTGTGCAGGGAATATAAGATTCCTTTCTATATGGACGGTGCCAGACTGGGGTACGGGCTTATGAGCCATGGTACGGATGTGACGCTTCCGGATATTGCAGAGCTTTTGGATGTGTTCTATATTGGGGGAACTAAGATTGGAGCATTATGCGGAGAGGCGGTTGTATTTACGCATCATAATACGCCAAAGTATTTCCTGACTACGGTAAAACAGCATGGAGCTCTGCTGGCAAAGGGAAGGCTATTGGGAGTACAGTTTGACACTTTATTTACAGATAATCTGTATATGGAAATCAGCAGGAATGCAATCGAGACTGCTGATGTCCTAAAGAAAATACTCCGGGAAAAAGGATATCCGTTTTTTATTGACTCTCCAACGAATCAGATATTTATTGTTCTGGAGAATGAGCGGCTGGAGAGTTTGAAGAAGCAGGTAAAGGTCAGCTTTTGGGAAAAGGCAGATGAAGAGCATACAGTGGTGCGGCTTGCCACAAGCTGGGCAACGGCCATGGAAGAAATAGAAGCGCTCCGGGAGCTTTTGTAGCCGGCTTACGGACAGAAACGGAGCTGGAATAGGAGAAGCTATATGTACGGACAGAAGGAAGCTGGCAGAAAGAAGATCAGGCTTCGTGATGAAATGGCATACATACTTGGTGCAGGGGATTTTGTTTCTTATATTCTGCGCGGCTATGAGACAGATAAGGCCGCTATATTTTGGCGCGTTCCTGTTGGGAGTAATTTACGGCATTTTTATAAACGCCTTCGGCGCGGGGACATTGATCATGGCATGCTGTAACGGATCGCTGATCGGTGTGTACAACAGATGGTTTGACAGGCATTTTGAAGTGGGAAATGGACGCGGGGTATTATTATGATACCAGACAGATAGATGTTAAAAAGTAGGAGGAAGAAGTAATGGCAGATGTTGTTTTGAAGAATCAAAAAGTGGAGATCGGCGTGAATCTGCATGGCGCGGAACTTAAGTCGCTGAAAAGGACGGATACGGATACAGAGTATCTCTGGTGCGGGGATCCGGCATACTGGAACAGGACTTCACCGGTGTTGTTTCCATTTGTAGGAGGTGTAAGAAACGGGGTTTACCGCCATGAGGGAACAGAGTATAAAATCGGCCAGCACGGCTTTGCCAGAGACCGTGATTTTACCCTGATCAGCCAGACGGAGGATACGGTGTGGTTCGGCCTAGAGGATGATGAGGAGAGCCGTAAGATATATCCATTTGCCTTTCATCTTGAGATTGGTTATCAGCTTACGGAAAATGGCGTGAAGGTTATGTGGAAGGTGGAAAATCCAGCAGATGAGACGCTGTATTTTGCGATTGGCGCGCATCCTGCGTTTAACTGTCCTCTGAACAATGGTGATAAACAGACTGATTATGCAATCCGTCTGCAGGATAAGAAGGGAAATAATCTTACTCATTTTGTAAATACTATTTTCGGACAGGGTGGAACGGTAACAAAAGCCCGTGAAGGAGTAAACCTACAGGAGGGGATCCTGCCGATAACCGAAACTTTGTTTGATCACGACGCAAAAGTGATCGAAGATGAACAGGTACAGAGAGTAGCGCTTCTGGACGGAGAAGGAGAGGAATACCTTGCAGTGGAATTTACAGCGCCGCTAGCAGGAATCTGGTCGCCGCCGAGGAAAAATGCGCCATTTGTCTGCATTGAGCCGTGGTATGGAAGATGCGATAGCGATGTGTTTGAGGGTGAGTTAAAGGACCGGGAGTGGGAGCAGACGCTTGCGCCGGGCGAGGTATTTCAGGCAGAATATAGGATTGTAGTATAGAACTTAAGGCTCGGCTGCTCTGCATAAAAATGCCGCTGCCTATGATTATTCAAGACAGCGGCTCTTTTCGTGAGGCAGACGCATCTCAATACGAACTCCGTTCGCAGGCATCTGCCGGGTGATAAGAAATTCTCCTGCTTTGTGGATCCCTCCTTACCACAAATAATGGACCTGGCGGGAATCGAACCCGCGTCCGAAAGCTCTTCCATTCAGGCATCTCCCATTACAGTCATTATACTAACATTCCCTCTGTATTCCGCCTAATGACAGGCTGAAAACTTCAGTAGCTTCATAAAATCTTCCATTCCCTCAAAGCTTTGGAAACGAAGTGCTCCGTCTAGTCGAAGCCGGTTACTTAAGCGACGGATGACCTAAGGCCGACTGCAGCCAGATTAGGCTGCGTACGCTAATTCTCTATTATCTGCGTTTATATTTAATTAGAACTTTTAACGTAGTGTCCCGCTACGAATGGCTTCCCAAACTTCTAAACCCCCGTCGAAACCAGTACAAGCCCGGATAATTGGTCTATCGCTGGTTCGCAGCAATTTGTCTGCGTATATTATGATTATATGCAGGTGTATCCAAAATGTCAAGGGATTTGAGCCGGGAAATTGTGGCGGCTGGGAAACTGTGGTATGATAAAATATAATATGATCCAGCGGGAATATTATAAAAAATATGTTTTGTAGAACTTCCGATAATATAGAATTATGAGAAGGGGAATATTGAATGGGTAATTTTACTTTTTTAGATAAGAATTGGCCGGAACTGGCTAAAATGGGTAATTTGGCTGAGCATATTGTAAAATATATGCTTGCATATGATGGGAATGTTCCCCTAGAAATTTTACCTCAAAATGTATTTAATGTTTCATGTGTGCCGTGGCTGCATTTTGAACATTTTTCTTCTAATACAAGTAATGGAGATAATAAAATCATTAAAATGATTACCTTGGGAAAATATGCAGAAATTAATGGCAGATTTCTGCCCCGCTTACAATACAGGTATCTCATGCCATTGTTGACGGTTATCATATATTGCTGTTTTTTAACAGATTGCAGGAAGAATTAAATATAGCCGAAGTTTAATTGGCGCACAGTATGAAAAGCTATAATACAACAGCTAATAGAAATGTTTATGAAGTCAATCGTCAGTTTTGATTTGGATATGACACTACTAAATCCCAGGACACATCACATACCAGAAAGTGCTATGGAAGCTATTAGCAGGCTTTGTAAAAGCTGTTATATTGTTATTGCAACTGGACGGGATATGGATAATTATTTCAACCGCCAATTTTGGGATATTATTCGTGCAGACGCGATTATGCATAGTAATGGGGCGAAATAAAAAGACAATATAAAGACCCATGGAAGTTGATAGATAAAAGGATTTGCACTATGGCTTATGTAGGAGAGCCGGCGGGCATAAAAAATTGGAAACGGAATTCCCAGAACTGAAATGTCCATTATGTGACGACATAAAAGGGGCTGATATAGTAGAAAAGCGTAATTCCAAAGCCAAAGGATTGCAATTTTTGTGTGATTATTTAGAAACAGATATAAAAAATGCTTATGCTTTTGGCGACAGTATGAATGATTTTGAGGTTTTACAAGCTGCCGGTACTGGAATCGCTATGGGAAACGCTGTTTCGGAGTTAAAGGAAATAGCTGATTATGTGACGGCACACATTTAAGAGGATGGTATCTTCAAAGCGTGTAGATATTTTCATTCGATTTAAGAACAAGGAGAACAGTTTATGAAAAAAAGGGAAAGTATATCAAAAATTAAGTTATCAGATGTGCAAAAGGAAAAATTAAAAGCTGAGATAAAGGCGTTCTATATTGCTGAACGTGACGAAGAAATTGGCATGATTGAATTAATACAACTGTTGGATTTGTTTGAAGAAAAAATGGCGCCGATTATCTATAATAAAGCCCTTGATGACGCAAAAAAATGGTTTACTCAAATGTTGGATAATATAGATTCTGATTATTATGCACTATATAAAAATGAAGATTGAGATAATGATTGATTAAAAAGGATTAGACGGATGGAAGTTAAATGGATTTTATGCCCTATATTACGATGAAGCCAAGGCACGGTACGATGAGGTGGTGGCCGCCATCTCCGCCAAGGAAGCGCAGAGTGAACGACTGGCGGACTTCATCAAAGTGCTGAAAGCCCAGGACGGAACCATCAGCAAGTTTGACGGCAGCCTTTGGGGCGGCATGGTCGAATTCATCACGGTGGGCAGGAACGGCACTCGGCTATGGCCGGGTGTCTTTTTTCGTTAAGGGTAGAAAAATTCATAAATCCGCGATACAATAAATTGTAGTGTGAGTGCGATATATGTTACTACAGCAAAGGAGAGTAGGAATGCTGAAGAATAACGTGGAAGTCAATGTAAAAGTGAAATGTATAGAGGGCGGTGTTACCCAGGCGAAACTGGCAGAAGAAATTGGAACTTCGGCACCATATGTCAGTCGGCTCATAAAGAATAACGAAAAAATCGTCAATAAGACTTTTCTCCAGCTGATGGAAAAGTTGGGATACGATGTCGAGTTGACCTATATAAAACGCGGGGAGGAATAAGGTAATGGTTAATTTGAGCAGACTGGAAGAAATAAAGGATTTGCGGACGGTGTGGCCGCATGAAGCCCTGGACTTTACTCCGTGGCTTTCGCAGGACGATAACATTGCGCTCCTTGCGGATGCAGTGGGGCTTGATATTACCGTTGATGAGACAGAGTCCTCCGTGGGAGATTTCAATGTCGATATCTTTGCGTCCGAAACAGGAACGGATCGGAAAATCATCATAGAGAATCAGCTGGAGGACACCAACCACGACCACCTTGGCAAGCTGATAACCTATGCGTCCGGCAAATCTGCGGATGTGATCATATGGGTAGTGAAACACGCTCGTGAGGAACACAAGGCGTCTATCGAATGGCTGAACAATCATACCGATGAGAAAATCGGATTCTTCCTCTGTGAGATTAAACTGTATCGCATTGGTACTTCCGAACCCGCGGTGAAATTTGAGGTTATTGAGAAACCGAACGACTGGACGAAAGAAGTAAAGAAAAACGAATCCGCCAATGGAACGCAGCAACAGAGATATGATTATTGGGTGGCATTCCAGGATCATGTTTTTCAGAATGCACAATTTGCAAAAGAATTTAAACGGAGAAAGCCTTCAACAGATCATTGGATGAATTATTCCATTGGTTCCTCGGACTGTTATATCTCAGTAACGCAGCTGGTAAACCGGAACGAAATCAATGTTTGTCTTTATATACCGAATAATATGGAACTTTACGAATCGCTTCTGGCGAACAGGGAAAGCATCAACAAGGCAGCAGGCATTCCGCTTAGTTGGTGTGAACTTCCAGAGCGCAAGGCGAGCAAAATTATCATAGAGCGCCCGGCAAAACTTTCAGAACATTCAAAATGGAAGGAGCAATTTGACTGGTTGGCTGATGTTATGGTTAAGATAAAAAAGGCATTTAAGAAATACTTATAATTGTGAAGAATCTAATTCATGGGTTATGGAAAACAAATTATTTGTACTTACAGCAACAAGACGGTCTGTGCGTAAGTATACAGGTGAGCCGATTGATAAAAAAGAGTGAGAATATCGTAAATAAGACGTTCATTCAGATGCTAGAATCTCTGGGATATGATGTTGAACTGGCCTATGTAAAGCGCGAGGAGAAATAGAGTATGGACACAGTTGATTTGGTTATAGAATCTGCAACCATCTTTTATAATGAACTGCGGGCAGATTCAAATGGAAGATATCATTCGTGGGAACATTGCTACAAATGCTTTCATGACGCAAGGAATAATTCTGCACCAGATTTGGATTATCTGAGTTTGCAGCTTGCTTTCTATCTTGCCAGTTGGGGTATGTATGGAGGGTCATCGTTCCTTCTTCAAAAGGACTACAAGGTTCATATTCCTGTAGTCGAGGAATTGCTGAAGGTACACTACAATGAACTGTTTGGCCTTGAGTGCATTGAGTTAAGGAAGAATGACGTGCAAAAGAAACTATTTGAATTGTATATGACCTACCATATCCACAGATGAAATTGCTGGATATGGGCTTTTGGCAGATCGGTTTTGAAAGAGTGCTGACAAAGGATTACAGGTGGCATATTGATTGAGCAGATTGGAGGTCTGTAATGAAGCAGCTCAAAGAAGAATCTGACCTTGCCGTTAGCGAAAACGGCAAGTTGATTGAACCACAGACTGAAGATCTTGTGGAAGAGCCAAAGGGGAAAGTACAGTATGTTGTTTAAGTTCCGTTGCGGTATGAATTCACAAATTATATCTTGTCTGCTGACGATATGGTGAAAGCGTAAGGAGGTATCAGAGATTATGAGATTAGCAAATGGAATCATTATAGACAAGGAAAAGACATTCGGGTTGCTTAAGTTCTCCGCATTGCGGCGTGAGGTGCATAAGCAGAATGAGGATGGAACGGTTTCTGAAGAAATCAAGGAACGCACTTAC